>ERZ795054.1933-NODE-1933-length-18253-cov-5.761622_pt1 | contig 18253 bp, 14 predicted proteins | sample MGYA00375138_ERZ795054 | MGnify/ENA primary metagenome ERZ795054 (study PRJEB30183, sample SAMN05720215) | anaerobic digester metagenome | isolation source: active sludge of municipal wastewater-treating anaerobic digesters | place: USA | collected 2014-12-23 ... | reverse complement strand
TGAAATAATGCCTGTTGCTGAAATTCTACAATTGACGCTCAATTTACAAATTATTCCGGGACATTGGGAACCGAAGTCGGATATAAATGATTCATCAAACTAATCCATTGAGAGCTTTTACTTAAGTTCAAATTTGATAGGCACACTGTACCATACGGGGACAGGTTTTCCTCCCTGCTTGCCTGGTTTAAATAATGGTAATGTTTTCACAACTCTTATTGCTTCAGCATCAAGTTCAGGATCAACACCTTTGGAAACACTTACCTTATCAACACCACCTTTGGAAGTTACACAAAACCTTATAAATACCCTTCCCTGTATGTTATTCTCTTTAGCAACTTCGGGATAGTTTGTATTTGCTGCTATGTATGCTAAAAGAGCTGCATCGCCACCAGGGAACATTGGCATCTCCTCAACAACCACAAACGGTTCGGGTTCAGGTTCTTCTTCCTGTACCTCTTCCTTTATTTCCTCAACGAATTCAACAACCTCTTCATTCCTGATTTCAACCTGCGCCTCATCGGCCGTCATAAGTTGTTGAGCTTCTTCAGGTTTAATGGTGTCAACAACTACAGGAGGAACATATCTTGCCTGCTGTACCACATCCTGTGCAGGAGGTGGAGGAGGTGGTGGAACGATCGTTTCGTTGGGCTGGTCAAGATTTTCCATTTCTATCTCAACTTGTCTTTCTGCAAGCTTCTGTCCGCTCTCAAGAGCTTTTGCATTCAGATATGGCAAAATGATTGCGGCAGACATAATGATCACGCTTATAAAAAGTGCAATTAGTACATTCCGGTTGTAATTCTTACGCAGTTTGTAAGCTCCGTACTCCTTGTTCCTGTATTCAAAAACTATATCATCAAATACAGGAGCTCTGATTTTCTTTTTTTTCATGACATTTTTTGTTTGGTTCGATAGTCAGAAGGTTCTTCTTTTGGTTTTTAAATTAATTTATACCAAATATACAACTAATATATTAGTTACACAACTAAAAACTTAATTTATTTATATAATACACTTCAGTTTTATTAGTTACATATTAATGAAGAGCCCGATCCTATAGAGCATAGCCGTCAACCTAATAATCAGGGGATGTATTGGATTTGTGGTTGATTATTTTTATTTTTAGATAAACAAATTTCACAGAGAGGACACAAAATGAAAACACCCGGGCGAAATTTTATAAAAGCTTTTGCGAAACTTCTTATCGTATTAATTTTAATTCCGGAAATCTTTCCGGTCACAACCCTGGCTCAGCCGTTACAAACCGGCGACAGTAAGCAGAATAAAAAATATGCATCTTCATTTAAATCCCTTTCCCGGAAGACTGATACCGACAGAATGCAGAAAGGTCTTTTTTACCTGTCGCAAGACCTGCCCCGGCGTGTACTGAACTGGAGCGTTCCCGGACATAATTTGTCCAGCCTTGAAGAAGCTGATCAATGGCTCATTCAACAGCTTACAGGCTATGGTTATCAACCTGAAAAGGACGCGACTCAGGTACGTGCCTTTGGAAGGGATCTTACAAAACCGCTGGCTCATCAATACGCTGCTCCTCCTGAGGACGCTCCCTGGTTCACGGCATGCAATATCATTGCCGAAAGACCAGGAAAAACGAATCCTGACGATCTGATAGTCGTGATAGCACATAAAGATTCACAGAGCTGGATAGCATCTCCCGGAGCCAATGATAATGCTATTGGTACCTGTGGAGCTCTTGAACTGGCATATCTTTTAAGACGGTTTAAACCAGATCACACAATCCGTTTCATCTTTTGCAATGAAGAGCACACGCCATGGACCAGTGTCACAGCAGCAGAAAATATCAAATCGGCCGGGAAGGATGTCCTTGCAGCCATCAATCTTGATGGTATTGGGGTAAAATCACCACAGCAGGCCGGACACCTGACCAATGTCACACGATTCACAACTCCTGAAGGAGAAAAACTGGCTGATCTTATGGACAGGTTGAATACCTTCCATAGCCTGAAACTGGTACAATCAAAATACCGGAGTGAACATCCCGGCGATGATGACGGTTCGTTTATAAATGCAGGATTCCCCTGGGCAGTATTAAATATAGGTTCAATGCCTTATGCTGATCCAAATTATCACCTCGAAACTGATACTCCGGATAAAGTGGATATCAAAAACGCTGAACTCACTGTCAGGCTGACTCTGGCCGCAATACTATATCTTGATACTTTCGGAAGGCCGGATTGAGGTGACTTCAGGTCAGTCAAAAATCTGGTGATGAAATTTAACAGACAGGAATAATTTCAAAATAAATATCTGATTTTAAATACTTAGATTGTTCTGGTCGAGAATCTAATCCTGCTGAAACATTCCGGTTTATGTGTGTCGTATACACCATGCTTGTTCATAGTCCATGCGGGATGAGGATTTACTTCCTGTCCCGATGGAGTCATTTTCTGAAAGCGGCCAAGAAAGATCTTCCAGATATCACCGTCTTCCGGAGGCAAAGTTCTGCCATTTGCAAGCCATTTAAGGCTTTTCCACGGAATAGCTATTTCCACTGCCCATCCTTTATCGATATCGGAATTATCATTTAAAGTGCCGTCAATTTTAACAGCTGTTTTCAATCCGGGAAGATCATAATCCAGGAATGCCCATCTCAATCCCCTCGGATGTTTTCCCCACCAGAAATATTTTCCTGTGCGGTCATAATCCCCTCCGAAAGTCATGGAGGTTTTCTTAAATACATCGAACTCCGGAACGTCAAATTTCCCTCCTTTTTTATAAGCATCCCGCCAGATAAAGAAGACTTCATATATTGTATTTAAAGCATTTATTTCCAGTTCGTAATAACAATCTCCTCCATCAATAAAAACTTCAAGATCATTTTCGAGGAAGATGATTGAGTCCCTTTCTGTCTGGGTTGCAAATACAAACGGTTCTTCTGCCCGGATTCCGATATAAAGAAATTCTTCATTCCAGAGAGCAACTGCCCGGGTATCATATAGTCCGGGTTCTCCCGTTACCATATCAACAAACCTTCCTGATTTGTTTGCCTTTAACTAGACCGGTTTTGAGAGATCGCCGTTGATCTCAATTGATTCAGTTATCCTGTTACAGGTATAATCTGTTATTTCATTATCACTGCAACCATAATTTATTTCTGATTTCATGTCTGTGATTAAATTGAATTGCAAAGATGGATCTTTATTCTCAGACATGAAAAAAGCTGTCAAGGCTGTTCCCTTTTTTCATCCTGTAATGATAGAAAAATAACAACAAGGTAACCGCAAAGATTGACACAGCAGCAATGAGTGACCAGCGTAAATCCACAATACCTTTCAGATAATTATCCAGAGTCATTTCTATTATTATCAGTAATCCGGATAATACGATTAATCCTGATGCAACAACGTTCAGCCCTTTCAGACGTGCATATTTATAAATGATCATTACTATACCTGTAACCAGAAATGCCGAAACAGTTATCGGAAGAGCTACGGGAAAGAACCATTCCTGACCGCCTGAAAGCAGATCTATTAAATAAAGAGCTGACAGAATTGTGATCATCAGAGCCGATACCATTATCAATGACCATTTACTGGTAAACAGAACAAGGGTCAGAATAATCCAGGCTGTCAGTACTGATATACCGGAATAAAGCGACCAGTTCAGACTTTTATTTGTTATCAGATCCACGATTGTACAAACGGCTATCCCGGAGAACGCAATTATTCCATTTAATTCCCATAGAAATTTCCTGGTTTCTTTTTTGTGAAGCTGCATGACTTCGGGAGTATTTACAGAAGGATGATTGTTCTTCTCACTGTTATCCAGCGGATCCCTGCCGCAAAGAGGACAAATATTTAATCCGTCATCAAGTTCAACACCGCAATTGGCACATAAAGTCATGACAAATTTTATTAATCGTTTTTTAAAATCTTAACATGAATACCTGAATCCGACAGATGCTTTAAAATATGCCGTTCCAGTTCATTTGACTGTGTTATATTACTAAAACATATCCTTAATTTGTCTTTAAATGAAATCAATCCGCTTCCAACTTTTACTTTTGAATTCTGTGGTGGTGGTATAATCTCGAAGGAATCGATCATTTCATTCATCTGATCAGGAAGTGTCACCATCCCGAGATTTGTTACCAGTCCGCTAAAACGTTTTGAGGCAAGTCCCCTGTAAACAGCAGCCATGGCGATCTTTTTAATGAAAAGCGGCAGTATCCTGATGAAGACAAGCTTTTCATAGCTGACATTGGATGACATAAACCTGGATATCTGTTTGATATCGGAGCCTATCTGAAGCTGATGATGTACCGAATGAAGTATCTCTTCAAATGTATATGTACCCAGCCTGAGGTCTATTTCCGGAAGGACAAAAAGAGAAAAATTGCGCATAGTCCTGCTTGGAAATTTCTTTCTCATATTAACAGGGACCTCAATTCTCAATACCCTGTTTATTTTCTTTCTCTTTTTTGATGAGGAAGAGATAAAGATCTTCTGCAGTGCAAAATGATAGACTGCAACAAAATATTCTGTAACAGATACTTTCAGTTTCCGGGTTAGTTCGATGATTTCGTGTGTCTTTACCTCGGCACGCAAAACTTTCAGCCGGGGCCGTTGATTAAGCTTAAAAGGCAGGTGCCATGCCTTTACTAACTTCGAAGGAGGAGGCAGCTTACGGAAGTGCTTTAAATATCCGTCTTCGAACTCTTCATTTGATATGGGTGTGCCGGGTAAAATTATTTCTCCCGGGGAACTTATATTTCTGCCGGTGAGCGTGAGATAAGTATATAGCAACGATTTCAGATATTCCAGGGCACCCCCTCCGTCGGTCAGTATATGAATAAATTCGGCAGATATCCTTTTCCCTTTGACGATGACCCTGTAAAGAGGTTCGTTTTTTCTTTTTACTTCAAAAACAGAACATGGGATCTTCTCATCACTCTGTATCCGGGGTTGCTGATCTGTAAACTCAAGAAAATGCCAGAAAAATCCACTGCCAAGTGATACATTGAAATATGGGAATCTCCTTGATGTAATCTGAACTGCTTCCCTGATGGCAGTATATTTAACAGGTTCTTTCAGTGATGCGGTTATCCGGAATACGGATGTCAGATCTTTTGATATGATTGCAGGGAATAACTTTGCGGCATTATCAAGCTTCAGCCAACCTTTTTCCTTTAAAGAATTAATATTATCGGCTTTATCCGGCATCTTTTTCAACTGACCTTGAATGGTTTTTAAAGAACGACCATATGACCTCAGTGGCATCAATATCTCTGGACGTTTTTCCTATTATTTTTGCAGGCAGATACTGTATACCCCCCGGCCAGGTATGCCCGCCGCCATCTATCGTGTACAGGATCACTTCCGATCTGTCAGTTCCGCCGCTATACTCTTTCCTGATCACTTTTGTACCATCTTCAGGGTCTATGTCCGGCATGACTGTCACGACCGGTATGGTTGAGCAATTATTTGCTTTTACCCAGAATCCCACAGATTCTTCAACAGATAATACCTTACCCAGTTTTACTTTGGAAAGGCTTCCGTGAATATCTCCCCCGTCAAAGGGTACCAACGGATCTTCTGTATTATTTATTGCCAGTACTGAGACCGGCATATATCCCGGGCATTCGGTAAAGAACAGGTGTGGTATATTACCATCAACGGGGGCTATTGCAGTTATCTTATGAGATAATTCACAGGCAAGCCTGTAAGACATTATTGCCCCGTTTGAAATGCCGGTAATATAGACCCGGCCAGGATCAATGTTATAATCCCTGATCATTGAATCGATCAGAGCTGAAATGAAGCCGACATCATCAATATTTTCCCGGTGAGCCCGGTCATTTGATTCTTCATCAGTCCGGCCATCGTTCCAGTTAAGTTCTATACCATCGGGATATACGACTATGAATCCATCCTTTTCAGCCAGTTTGTTAAATCCCTTACGTGTCAGGAGTATCATACTGTGACCGTTACCTCCCCTGCCATGTAAAGCAATAAGCAGGGGTACCGGTACAGATTTGTTATGAAATGACGGCACATAAAATTTATATGTCCTTTTCAGATCATCATGAAAAAATGAGGCTCTATGAGTAATACCGGCAGGTACTGCGGGGGATAACAGATTAATTCCGGCCAGAAACTTAACTATTGCAGGATATGTGGTCTTATTAAATGATTTAAGTTTTTTATTTATCATTTTTTCAATTACAATTTATATTGCAATATCGGCAGAATTCGCGGATTAAGCATAATAGTGAAAAACTTTGGCAGAAGGTTCGCTATTATCCGGGGTCCTGGCAGATAATGAATAAGATTTAGCTAATTCAATAGAGAGGCCAGCCCTTTGTCTTCCTGAAAATTATGAACCATGAATACTGGTAATATTCTCCGGAATCTTTGTTCATCCTCGACATATCTGCTTTCAGCGGGAAGGGGACCAGAACATCATGACCCTTATTCCAGTTGGCCGGAGTCATAACTTTATGATCATCTGCCGTCTGAAGCGCAATAACAGTTCTCAGAAGCTCATCCATATTTCTGCCGACTTCCTGAGGGTAAAATAATTCAGCCCTGATCTTATTGTCGGGATCAATTATGAATACTCCCCTGACATCACGGTTATTATCTGATTCACAATGAATCATCCCATATAATTTGGCTATGACAAGATCCGAGTCATCAGCAATCGGGAACAGGATTTTCTGCCTTGAATTATTTTTATATTCAATGGTCTCAAGCACACTCTTCCATTGATGATGCGTATCCAGGGGATCTGTTGAAACAGTCAGTATCTTTACGCCGAGGTTTTCAAACTCATCCTGAAGCTTAGCAATTTCTATAAGTTCAGTCGAACAGACTGGTGTAAAGTCCATCGGGTGACTTAATATCATCTTCCAGTTCCTTCCGAAATCATCAGGGAAATGAATTGTACCGGATGTCGATTCAGCAGTAAAAGGAGGAGCGGATTCCCCTATTAACGGGATACGGAAATCCCTTACAGCGGTTCTTTTTTCCGGCTTATCAGTCCCGCCCCGGATTATATTTATCAGAGAGAACATAATTTCAATCAGTTAGATTGTTTATTCGTATCATTAATGTTCGGTCATGTACAATAACGGAATAAACTTAACCAGAGTAATTAAACATAAACAGGAAAATATTGTTCGTAAGAAAGGTTGTTTTAACATTTCTGCAGCATTCCTTTGTTGATATACCAGGTGATTATTGGAAGTATGAAAGGCAAACATGCCACTCCTGAAGTATTATTGTGTATTAATTGTAATATCTTTAGGCTAAATCCAATATTATGGCTGATTTAAGAATTTATACGGTAACAATAGTGATTTTACTTTTCTGTTCATGTAATCCTTCAGGTAAAGTAAATAACTATTCATTGAATGATGAATTATCACTTGTTGTAAGCAAAAGATATCTGAACCTTCCCGTATCTCACAAGGAAGATCAATCCGCAATGAGCTTTGTTGTCGACGGGAAACATGAACTTGATTTTGTGATCAGGCTGGCGCCGGCAGACCCTGATTACTGGGTGTTTTACGATATCAGCAAATACAAGGGTAAGGAACTTGAGATATCTTATTCAGGAAATAAGGCAGGACTGGCTAAAATATATCAGGATGATTTAATTAATGGGCATGACAGCTTATACAGGGAAAGCAACCGGCCTCAGATACATTTCACTTCAAGGCGGGGATGGAACAATGATCCCAACGGACTGGTTTTTTATGAAGGTGAATATCATTTATTTTACCAGCATAATCCTTTCGAGCGCGAGTGGCAGAACATGAGCTGGGGTCATGCGGTAAGCAGGGATCTTATTCACTGGGAAGAATTGCCCCTTGCCCTGGTCCCCGATTCCCTGGGTACAATGTTTTCGGGATCAGCTGTTATCGATTACGAAAACACTTCGGGCTTTGGAAAAAACGGAATTCCTCCTCTGGTGGTGATCTATACTGTCGACAGTCCTGACAATGAACGCCAGTGTATTGCCTGGAGCCTTGACAGGGGCAGAACTTTCACAAAATATTCAGGTAACCCGGTTATCGATTCCAAAGAAAAGTGGCTTACCAAAGATCTCCGTGATCCTCATGTTTTCTGGTATAAGCCGGGTGGATTCTGGGTGATGGTATTGTATGAGAAGGATGGTAATTCAATTTATACTTCTTTAAATCTTAAGGAATGGGAATATCAAAGTCATACAACAGGCTTTTTTGAATGTCCGCAACTGTTTGAACTGGCAGTCGATGGTAATCAGAATAATAAGAAATGGGTTATGTATGGCGCTTCAGGGACCTATATGATTGGCAGATTCAACGGTAAACAGTTTACCCCTGAATCAGGCAAATATTATTACGGAAATGGTGCCTTGTATGCTGCCCAGACATACAATAATATTCCTGACTCTGACGGCAGACGGATTCAGATAGGATGGGGAAGGATAACTCATCAGGGAATGCCATTTAAACATATGATGCTGCTACCGACAGAGCTTACCCTGAGAACAACCAAAGAGGGGATAAGGATGTTCAGCGCTCCCATAAAAGAAATTGATATGTTGCAGGAAGATAAAATGGAGTGGAATGATCTTGATGCTGCTGAAGCATCTGAGGCTCTTAAGGAGTTCAATAAAACAATATCATGCCGGATAAAAATGAAGATCAGATTATCTCACCCTGTTGATGCAGGACTTAGTCTCGACGGGCAGCAGATTTTCAGGTATGACATGAATTATAACCAGGTGAATGGTTTGTTTTATTCTCCCGAAGACAGGACAAGCATGGAAATTAGCGCGGATATTATAATCGACAAAACATCAGTTGAGGTTTTTGTTGATGATGGTGCATTTTCTTATGCGATAGAAAGAAAAGCTGTTCCCGGCAACACTGATGGGTTCAGATTTTTCGGAAGGGATCTGAAGGTGAAGGAAATGAAGTTCTGTTTGATGAGATCTATCTGGGAGATTAATTGAGAAAAAACGTATTAAAAAACGTATTATAATACGTAGATCATGGCTTCAGCATTTCAACCGCCTGTTTAAATTCGTTTTCTGTTATTCTATTTTTTGACAAATGTTGCCCTGGCAACAGCTCGGCCGGCAGAACCGGTAATTGTTATTCTGTAAATGCCTTCGCCAAGTCCTGATACATCAACAGAATAATGATCTGCTTCGGTGAAGGAGAATTTTTCTACGGAAACTATTCTGCCTGTTTCATCAAATATTTTAATAAAGAGATCTCCGGGCTGATCAAGGGAGATGAGCTTCATATTGACCATGTCTGAAGCCGGATTCGGGAAAACCATCAGGTCGGGGGTCAGCATTATCTGGTCTCTTATCCCGGTGGTAGAGGTATGATATGTTATGGTATCTCTCATGTAAAGTCCCCTGTTCCCGTTTTCATCAACAGCTCTTATCCAGACATAATATTTCTTCAGATTAACGAGAGAAGAAACAGGAACCGAGAAAGTCACGGAATCGAGGGTTATATGAGGAGAAGGAGTGAAATTACTCACTGAAAACAGGGAGCCGCTTGCTCCGGCTTCATCTTCAAAATAATATTCAAGGGATTTAATATCCAGAGGTACACTGGAATAGCTGAAGAATGTAGCCTTCGTAATGTGTGACCAAATACCGTTTGCCGATATGGCAGCTGCCTCGAGAAAATGAATTCCCTCCGGCAATGAAGAAACATCAGGTTCCAGATCCATGATCACATCGGTTGATGGTGTCGGGAACGTTCTGTTCGTCCATGGCTCTGCTCCCGTTAAGGCATCGATCCTGTACCGGAACGAGGCAATATTCGAAAGCGGCCAGGGTTTCAGAAATGCTCTTGTAACCGGATGTGACCAGCCTCTTGTCCAGAGGGTATCACCTGCCCGGAATGTAATAAGGTGAAATCCCGGAGAAAGAACCGCAACATTCAGTTCAGCCGTTATCTCTGTACTCCCGGTATTGAATGGTGCATTTATTGAAATACCCTGCCCCAACCCGACGGCAGCGTTATCAAAAACATATTCAACCTCTCCGACATAGGCACCCACAATAAACTGGGATGTTGCATTTAAGGCTATCCCAAACAATAACAAAGATAAAAATGCACGCATGGCTACCAGCCTTTAACTTTAATGGTCATGGGAAGTTTGCCATCGGGCCTGACATAACTGCTTACATTCAGTTCATAGATTACCGGGCCGACAGGCAATCCTGACAGAATATATGGTTTCGGTCCTCCGTAAGCACCGCAGTCAACACCTCCTTCGCCGGCAGCGAGAGCCGGGCTTCCTGCTTTCAGTTTCCATTTACCATCGGTGCTTTCAGTAGCATCCCCCACAAACAATGCAGTTGCGCTGACATTTGCCTTATTATTGTTGGCTGTACCGAAATGATCGGAAATTGACATATTGTAGATGATTGCAGCATCTGGGGAAGGGAGGTTGATGCCAGGTTTTTCTGTGGTAAATATTATGTTATTCTTCATCACAAAACCTGTCGGTATGTTGATGTAAGTGCTGGTAAAGATGTTATTAATAAAAGTACCGGTACAACCTGACAAAAAATTAACATCACCTTTGATAATACAATTTGTCACAACAAGGTTAGTCACCAGATTTGATGATACAGACGTATATTGTGGCGTTTCTTTAAAGTAGCATTCGGAGATATAGATATTTTGTAAACCATCATTTATTGGCAGGTATTGCAGATTGCATCTTCTGATTGTAATATTACTTACACTGATATCAATCATATATGTATGATCAATACCCATTACAACAGAGCCGGAAGATCCGCTATTAAATTTATACATGCCTCCTAACCGGGCTGGTAATTTATTTGCAGAAATTCCGGGATTTTCATCCAGAAAATATCCCGGACCTTTTATAAAAAGTTTTTTCGTACAGGTAAAATTATCACCATACGTCACAGGAGATCCTTCCACCATAATAGTATCGTTATTGTAAGCAGCATCATGTGCAGCCTGAAGAGTTGTATAGATCTTTGCTGCCGGATTGGCTGCCAGCTGGTTATTTACCCGGAAATGAACAGCGACTAACGGGATTGTAAAAATTCCGCAGAGTAAAATCGTATAAATCCTTTTCATTTCAATGATTTTTCAGTTTAATTTTAATGACCGGCAGATGAATCGTACTCTCAGTTAATTATCACTATTGTTTAACTATTTTAAATACCTTGATCTCCTGGTTATTATTCATAATCTTCAGGAAATACATTGAGGATGAAAGATCCTGGAGGAATATTTCAGTCTCCTCCCTGTCGATCTTCTGATCCTGAACAAGCACACCGTTTATGTCAAACAGCATAAACCGAAGGTTCCTGTTTTCCAGGGTACCTACAATAAGTTTAAAGGCTCCGCTTGTAGGATTGGGATATACATTCATTAGAAGGGAGATATCCTCAGTATTTTCAATTGCTACCGGGGTTGATATTTCCCATGGTTGCTGTACTCCCTGGGCAACAGAGCCTGAGCTTCCTGTATATGTCTGATATGCGACCTGGCCTACTGTGTAAGTTGCCGAGCCCCCGGCTCCGGTTGCTGTTCCGCCGGTTGTGACAACGGCTTGCTGACCCTGAAGACAGGCAACACTTAATGCAAACAGGATCAGAATACATTGAATTCTGCTTATTTGTTTCATTTCAGTAAAATTAATAGAGTCTGTATTAATAAGTTAATTAAATTCATCCGCATTAAACCATTCTGATTCCATATCAGGCGGGATCAGGTTAAAACAGAAGCTGTTTTTTCTCCTTTAGTAAAATTACGACAGAATACAATGCAAGTCAAGTTTATTTTAATCCTGAAAATCAAATTTATATCCGGACCCGGTCACCACGACTGTGCAACCAGGTTTATTGGAGATTTATTAAGCATCTTTGTTATTACATGGAAATAATAAATAGCGAGCGGGCTGACTGTTATTATGAGCAATGAAGGGACAAATCGACTGGCCGGGAAATGGCCACGATTGTTCAGAGGAAATGAAACAGGGGACCGTTTTCAGAATCTCTTTTCTTCTGTCACAATATTCCAGCCTTCAACCACCAGTTTTAATTCACCAGACTCATTTTTATTGCACGCACCTGAAATATCAAGTTCAACCTGTCTGTTTTCTCCGGGCAGAAGGGTGAAATAATTCTCAGTAAAGAATACCGGCAAAACAAGTTCCTTATCCTGGTTATTTATCTTCATACGTATGAAAAAGGCAGTTTCGTTACCAGGATTGGAGACATTAATAATTACTTTATTATCAACAGTTTTATTTATATCTGTCTTAAGCGTTACTTTAGCAAGTTCATTCAGTTTTTCGTATGACTTTGGTCTGTTTGAAAGCCAGTACAGATTTTCATCAATAACCTTATCCTTTTCCGAAAGGATCAGTTTCAGAAAATAAACCTCTTCATTCTTTGCTCCGGGAAGTGTGACCTTGTCAAGTAATACAAGATTATGTGCTTTCAGGGATAGAGTTTTCGTGTTTTCAGAAAGAGGTTTACCATGAAGATCATATAAAGTAACACTTGCAGTAATATTATTAAAGTCTTTGACAGTCTGGTTTAAAGCACAAACAACAGAATCATTCAGGTTAAGCTGGATATGTACCGGTGCTGCCCCATGCTTATAACCGAAATAGCCCCCTGTGTAATCCAGATAGTAATCATAGAAAAATCCTCTGAGAGCTGTCCAGGGATTCTGGTTCTTCCATACAAGCATTCCCGTGTACCAGTCCCACATCTTATGGTTGAACGCTTCCTGAAGGGCTCTGTATTGCTCGTAACTTACAAGCTGTGCCTTCATACAGAAATCACGGATATCTTTCACTTTACCATATCTGTCGGGGAAATCCATGAGAGGCAGATATTTGTGATATGACCAGGATCCTGATGCTCGCGGTGACTGCGGAGGTATCAGTTCATCTTCGGGTATGAATTTTATCAGACCATCATAGTTCGGGATACCTATTGATCCTGTTTCCGGATTGAAGGGGAAAGATCTTTCAGTGAATATCTTTTCGGGTTCCCTGATGCCGTAAGGTCCGTCACCTACACCTCCGATCTTGTTTGTCATGAGTTTCGGCGAAGTCGACATATCAAGAAAATATCGTGAAGGATCATATTTCGGGAAAATTTCTTTTTCCAGGGCCTGCAATATATCCGGGGGAGGATAGGTTTCATTTCCGCCGCACCATAGATAGAGGCTCGGGTGATTGCGGAGCATTTTGATCTGATCAACAAGAGATTCAAGGAAAAGATTATGGTCATCGGGATAGGCTTTCCGCCGTGCCTGTGATTCCTTTTTTAACGGATCATTCCATTCGCCGTTACAATCTCCGGTTATCCAGATATCCTGCCAGACAAGAATACCATATTTGTCACATGCTTCATAGAATTCAGGCCGTTCTGTAAGTCCCCCTCCCCAGACTCTGATCATGTTCATATTCATGCCGGCATGATGTCTGATTTCAGCATCGTATCTCTCCTTTGTCAGTCTTAAAAGAGCATCGGAAGCGATCCAGTTGCCACCCTTTATAAAGATCTTCTGTCCGTTCACTGAGAAGACCTGTGCGGTGATCTGTTTGTCGAAATAATTGGATGTTTCTCTTATTCCGAATGTAACAATTTCAGAATCGCATTTTTTGCCATCCTGTTCCACATAATCGATCTTCATTTTATACAAAGGCTGGCCTCCCATGCCGTTGGGCCACCACAGATCCGGATTTTCAACTTTTATTTCAGGAAAAGAGAATTCCTTTTCTTCGCCCGGATCAAGGATAGCATTTATGCTTACTTTCTGCTTATCGAATTCGAGTCTGAGGATGCCATTAATTATTCTGGATGAAGCATTTTTAAGCTCAACAGACGTACTGACAAAGGCCGGAGCCTGATTATCGCCCGGTATACGTGTTCCCGGTACCCTGGTCTCAACAAGCGGATTCCTGATATCAGCTGATCCGGTAATCTCAATATTCACCTGATCCCAGATGCCTGTATTCCTGTCGCGGACAGGACATATCCAGTCCCATCCGGCAGTGAACTGCATTGCCACATTACGGCCTATAGTACCATCACCGCCCTGGCCGGCTGCTGCATTTCCTGCAGGATCGGGAGGAGCCACCCGGACTGCCAGCCTGTTAGCTTTGCCCTTGTTGATATACTGAGTTACGAGGTATTTTTCCCTCAGGAACATACCCTTGTGAGTACTTGTATTTACACGCTTCCCGTTAAGGAAGATATCAGCAAAGTAATTTATTCCCCTGAAATTAAGCCATACCTCCTGTCCTTCCCCAACGTCAGGCAACTCAAATTCATTATAGAACCAGTAAGTATAATAATCCCGCCCTGTGTCATAAATATCGGGGATCAGGTTATTGTTCAACCCGAAGAAGGGATCAGGGACCAGCCTGTTATGCAGAAGAGTTGTCAGAACTGTACCGGGTACTACTGCATCTATCCAGCCTTCAGGATTGAATTTAAGGCTGGTCAGCTCATTTCCGTCAATAAGGACATCAGATGCCCGTTTGGCTTTCCAGTTTTCATCCAAGGGATAAAGAAGAGGTTGAGATAAAAGCTGAAAATGGATGATTGTCAATAAGGATAAAAGAAGAAATGCTTTTTTCATAATTCTAATATTTTTGTTCCTCCTGAGCCGGGATGAAGGTATAATTTCAGAAAAGTAAAGGTTTAAAAAAATGTTCTTTTATTCAGTTATTACAAAGGTGCATAAAGGATTTTAAATAACCTGAAATTTCAAGGCCGGATAAATATTTTTTCACTTACTCTGGTAAAGTTGACAGTTAAAGCTAAATTTGATAATAAAAATCATCCAGTCAGTCAAAAAATTATAAACCGCTATGATCAGCCAGGAAATCAAGAGGCTATACAGCAGGATACTGCAGTATATTTTTATTACGGGATTGCTTGTATTTCAGGCATCCTGTTCCGAAGCACCGGATAGCATCGGAGATAAAGGTTCCATAATGCCTCCGGAACCTGATCCGGAGAACTATATATGTTACAGGCCGGGTGGCGTAATAGTCATTGACGGGATCCTGAATGAATCCGACTGGGAAGCTGTTCCATGGACTGACAATTTCGTGGATATAGAAGGAGATGCGAAGCCGCAACCTGACTTCAGAACCCGGGCAAAGATGCTCTGGGATGATTCTTACCTTTATGTTGCGGCGGAGCTTGAGGAACCACATATATGGGCAACACTAAGACAAAGGGACACAGTCATCTTTTATGATAACGATTTTGAAATATTCATTGATCCCGACGGAGACACTCATACTTATTACGAGCTGGAGGTGAACGCCTACAGTACGCCATGGGATCTTCTTCTTATAAAGCCATACCGTGACGGCGGTCCTGCTGTGAATAACTGGGACATAAACGGACTTAAGGTTGGGACCGATATTAAGGGAACGATAAATGATCCTTCCGATATTGATCAGGGTTGGAGTGTTGAAATAGCAATTCCCTTGCAGGTTTTGAAGGAATGTAACAGGACGGGCCTTCCGAAAGCCGGAGATCAGTGGCGGATAGATTTCTCAAGGGTGGAATGGAGGACGATCATTGAGAACGGAAAATATAAGAAAGAGATCAACCCTGCAACCGGTAAGCCTTATCCTGAGAATAACTGGGTATGGTCACCTCAGGGCAGGATCAATATGCATATGCCTGAAATGTGGGGATACCTGCAGTTTTCAGATATCAGGGCCGGTACCGGTACTGAATCATTTGTGTCCGACAGTGATAAGGATGAAAAGTGGGCGCTCAGGATGGTTTATTATGCAGAAACTGAGTATTATAAAAAATTCAGCTGTTATGCTCCCGATTTGAAAAGCCTTGGTCTGGGTAAAGAGGATTTCACAAAAACAGGATCCCTTCCGCTAATAAAAGCCACACAAAATACATTTGAAAGTTATCTTCCTCATGAAAAGGGTAAACAGGGCTGGATAATATTTCAGGACGGGAGGATCGTCCAGACAGGCAGATTTTCCAGGGAAAAATAAGTCAGAAATTTACCGCAGAGATCACAAATGTATTACGCAAAGATCGCTAAGGTTGAACATTACACTAATTCAACGTTGCGCCCTTTGCGCCTTCCCGGCGTACTCTGCGGTTAAAAAGGAAATTTCAGATAACCTTATTCCCTCATTGATTGCAATCAGATTTAAGGAATTAATAAAAATAACAGAAAGGCATATAAAAGTTAATAAATATTAGTAAATATAGTTATGTGATTATAATATGTGATTAATAATCATAAAATATTTATATTTATTTATTGAACAATCATTATATTTATTAGTTTTGCATTTCCCGGATCAGTTAAAAAACTGTATCCGGTCCGGGGAATATTTAATTAATAAAAAGGGATATATGTGCGGAATTGTTGGTGTCTTTGATTTGAAAATAAACTATTCGGAGCTGAAACCCGTGGTACTTAAAATGTCCAATAAGCTTCGTCACCGGGGGCCCGACTGGTCGGGCATTTATTGTAGTGAGAAGGCGATCCTGGCTCATGAAAGACTGTCAATTGTTGATCCGGAATCGGGGAGGCAGCCGCTGACGAGCACTGACGGGAACCTTATCCTGTCGGTTAACGGTGAAATTTATAATCATAAGGAATTGCGGAAGAAATATGAAAACGGCTATGAGTTCAGGACACACTCCGATTGTGAAGTGATATTGCCTTTATACAGGGATAAAGGGCCGTCCTTTATTGAAGAGATGAACGGTATTTTTGCTTTTGCCTTGTATGACAGGGAAAAGGATTGCTATTTGATCGCCAGGGATCATATCGGAATAGTACCCCTTTATATCGGATGGGATAAGCATGGAAATTTCTTTTTTGCATCAGAGTTAAAAGCTCTTGAAGGTGTTTGCAGGAAGATAGAAGAGTTCCTTCCGGGGCACTATCTGTACAGCCGCGACGGTGTTATAAAGAGATGGTACCGGCGTGACTGGATGGAATACAAAAACGTTGAGAAGAATAAAACTTCTCAGGAAGAACTGAGACGCTCTCTTGAAGATGCAGTTCACCGACAGCTCATGTCAGATGTCCCTTACGGAGTTCTGCTTTCAGGCGGACTTGATTCATCAATAATTTCAGCTGTTGCCAGGAAATTTGCTTCAAAAAGGATTGAAGCCGATGATAAGACCGAGGCATACTGGCCAAGACTCCACTCTTTTGCGATAGGCCTTGAAGGATCACCCGACCTGGCAGCATCAAAAAAAGTGGCAAAACATATCGGCACCGTTCATCACGAAATACATTTCACTCTTGAAGAAGGTCTGGATGCCCTCCGTGACGTGATTTATCATATAGAAACTTACGATGTGACTTCGGTAAGAGCTTCAACTCCAATGTACCTTCTTGCCAGGGTCATAAAATCAATGGGAGTAAAGATGGTCCTTTCGGGTGAGGGAGCCGATGAAATATTCGGTGGATATCTTTATTTCCATAAGGCTCCGGATCCCGGAGCATTCCATGAAGAAACAGTCAGGAAGCTGAGTAAGCTCCACCTGTATGATTGTCTGCGTGCAAACAAATCTCTGGCTGCATGGGGTGTTGAAGGAAGAGTCCCTTTCCTTGATAAGGAATTCCTTGACGTTGCAATGAGAATCAACCCTGCTGACAAAATGGTTTCCCGGGAAAGAATTGAAAAATGGGTCCTGCGGAAATCATTTGAGGATTATTTACCGCATGAAGTTTCATGGAGACAAAAGGAACAGTTTTCAGATGGTGTGGGTTATAACTGGATAGATACCCTTCGGGCAATGGCGTCGAAGGAGATCACAGATAATCAGCTGAAAAATGCTGAGTACCGTTTCCCGGTCAATCCACCGATGTCGAAGGAGGAATACCTGTACAGGTCAGTTTTTGCCGAACATTTCCCGTCAGATTCTGCAGCAGCATGTGTCCCTTCTGTTCCCTCCGTTGCCTGCAGCACCGCAGAAGCTCTTGCCTGGGACTCCTCCTTTCAGAAAATGATCGATCCGTCTGGAAGAGCAGTAAAGAACGTTCACATGGATTCATATAAATGAGACGGTTCCGGGTTCCGGCTTTAATAATATTAGGGGGTAGGAGATAAATTTATAAATATCTGACCCTTTTTAATTTTCTTATAAAACAGCTGATATTGTTCAATGCTATCCTTATTAATTCTACTTTGACAGATTCTGAAAACATCGAAAAATCAACCTGTTTTACCCC
>ERZ795054.1932-NODE-1932-length-18254-cov-9.971097_pt1 | contig 18254 bp, 18 predicted proteins | sample MGYA00375138_ERZ795054 | MGnify/ENA primary metagenome ERZ795054 (study PRJEB30183, sample SAMN05720215) | anaerobic digester metagenome | isolation source: active sludge of municipal wastewater-treating anaerobic digesters | place: USA | collected 2014-12-23 ... | reverse complement strand
CTCGATGGCCGCCCATTCCTGCCTCAGCCAGTGAAAAGCACCTGAGCAGTTACTTGATTATTGTCTTCAGCCAAAGAAGGTCGTAAACAGAAATTGCATTCCTCTTCTTAAACTCCATGGATCCATCAATTGGTTCCCATGCAGAAAAGGGAAGAACATTATTCCTTGGGAAATCGATCAATTCTGAGGCGGCCAACTGTCGCCGAGACAAACGGCACAGGGAGAAGCAGATCGATAGAATTCAGCCCCCTCTTGACGCCTTACGGGCGAAAAAGGGGTCCAAAAACCTGCGCTGAGGCCTCAAACTGAACCATTTTTATGCGCATCAAATTGCCATCAAGTCAGTTGTCTTGGCGACAGTGGGTTCGTTAAACCTCTGTCCACTTGCCAGGGATCGGGACAGGGTAATGTCCTGCGGCATCGGCTTGGACGGGTGGCGGGCTGTCTTCGGTGAGGGTGTCGATATTGGGACAGAAGGAGAAATTCGATGCCATGGCCTCGTCCCAAGTGATGACTTTACCGGAATGCATGGCGGCGCGGCCGATGATGTCGGCGAGGTTCGATAAGGCGGCGCGTTTGGCCTCGTTATGGGGTTGATTTTGGCGGATGGCCTGGAGGAGGTTATCCCACTCGGCCTGCCAGGGAGAGACGGTTTCCTTCTCCGCCTGCCAGGCGATGTTATCGCGGTCGCATCGCTGGTTTTTGTAAGTATGGACGGTGCCTTCGTGGACATTTCCGGAAAACTGAGCGGCGCATTTTGTCCCGTGAACATAGGTGGCGAACTCTTCGTGACAATTGGGAAGCCAGCGCACGACGTCCAGGGCTTTGGCGCCGTCGGCGAAGGTCCATTCGACGGTGAACGAGTCCAGGCCCTGGCCGCAATCGGTGTTATTGGCGGCGCGCCCGCATACGCCATGGGCGGAGACTGGATAAGCATCCTTGAGCCAGCAGATTTCGTCGATCTGATGAATATTCATTTCGGCGAACAAGCCGCCTGAAACCCAGAAGAAATCGGTGAAGTGCCGAATCTGCCAGAATAACTCCTTTTCCGCGGGGGGACGCTGGGGCAACCAGCCGCAGGGCTGCATTCGATAGGCGCGAATCAGCTGGAGGTCGCCGAGCTCGCCATTGCGGATCCGCTCGATGAGTTGATGCCGATTGCGGGAATGCCGGCACTGCAAACCGGCGGCGATTTTAAGATTCTTCTTTTCGGCGGCCGCGCCGGCTTGTATCACGCGGCGCACGGCGGGCGGATCCGTGGCAAAGGATTTTTCCATGAACACATTCACGCCCTTCTCGACGGCATATTCCAGTTGTTGTGGACGAAAACCGGCGTACCCGCAGAGCATTGCGACATCGCCCGGGCGCAGGCAGTCGATCGCCTGGCGCCAGGCGTTGAAACCGGTGAATCGCCGATCGAGCGGGACCTCCATCTGCCGCGAGTATTTCGCCGAGAGATTCGCGTAGGCGGCATCGAGGCGGTTTTCGAAAAAATCAGCCATCGCAATCAGCTTGACGGGGCCTTGGGACGACTCGAACGCGTTGACCGCCGCCCCGCTGCCGCGTCCGCCACATCCGATCAACGCCAGCCGGACGATATCGGTTCCGGCGGCATGAACGAACGGGCCGGCGGCATCGGCCAAAGCGGCGCCAACCAGGACTCCGCCACTGCGGGATAAAAAGGCCCGACGGGAGATGGAGCTTTCTTGGGCGGAAAACGGCTTTGGAATGGAAGGAGACAATGGCTTATTCATGACAACAGGAAATGTGCTTCGCGAACAAGAACACGGCAAGCAATTTTGAGGAGGAAAACCTCCGATTTAATTCGTGTCCATTGGCGTGCATTCGCGGTTCTGTTTGTTCGGAGCTTCTTATGTGCGGTTTTGGGAGCATCAGTCCAAATTGACATTGTCCTGATTTGATGACACGATTCATTCCGTTTCCCAACCGGAAGCGTCTTGATGCGAGGAACAGGGCGCTTCGCAATGGTTTTGAACTTATGAACAACGACACCATCTATCGAAGGTGCCAGGCCGCAGGATGGCTCGAGGCGGTCCTGTCCCTGTCCACCATTGCTGGCGCTGTGACGGCGGTATTCGTTTTCTTCAAGTACGGACTTCTGGCATCTCTGGCGACGTTCTTGCTGTGCATCGTGCTTTTTGCGCTGGCCCGTCTTTTCGAGCTGGCCGCAGATCTTCTGAGCATGGTCGGCCGAATCGAAGAAGCGATCAAAGCCGGCAGAAAATCGGCAACAGACGATACCGTCGTCCGCAAGTAACAGAACGCGCTGTCGATCTCGGCCGGCCGGTGGTTTTATGGGCCGCCCAAGCTCGGGCCGAGACGCCTTCAGAATTTGGCGTCGAGATTTTTGAGGCGCGCCTGGGCGTCGGGGTTATCGGGCTGGTAACGGAGTGTCTCGGAGTAGTGTTGACGGGCCTCTTTGAGCTGGCCACAGGATTCGAGGGCGGCGCCGAGGTTCAGGTGGACGTCGGGCTGGGCTGGATTGAGGGCCAGGGCTCGGCGAAAACAACGGACGGCCTCCTGGGCATTCTTGGTCTGCAAGAGGACGAGGCCGAGTCCATTCCAGGCTTCTTTATGGGCGGAACGCAAGGCCAGGGCTTCCTGGTAGTAGCGCTGGGCTTCGGGCGATTGTCCCATTCTGCGGTAGACCTCGGCCAGGTAGAATTTGCCTTGGGCGTAATGAGGCCAGAAATCGAGCACGCGCTGCCAGGCCCGGACCGAGCCGGCGTAATCGCCCATGGCCTCGACCAGGTTCGCGTAATGTTTCCAGATCACCGCGTCATGGGGACGAACCGAGAGGACTTTCTGATAGAGACCGGCATTGACTTTGAGGGCATAGGATTTGGTCTGGGGACGAAGCTCGGTCAGTTTATAATGAAGATTCGTCATGCAGGCCCCATGATCCAACTGGAAGGTGAAGGGCGCTTGTTCCATGCGCTCTTTTAGGTCATTCCAAATGTGATATTCGTTCCAGGGAGTGTAGGCGAGGCGCCGTTTGCAATCTTCTTCGGACAACCAGGATTGGCCCGAGGCGGAAACGCCGGATTGTTGCCATCGGCTGGCCACGGTTTCGGCAAACGCGAGGGCCAGGGCGTAGTTCCCGGAAAAATTCAGGTGGACATGTTCATACAGAGACTCCTGTCCGGGCACTCCGTGCGGGCTCAGTTTGTCAATGAGGTCAGCGGCATCGACAAAATCGAGGCGTTGGCCTTCGGCCCGCGCGAGGCGTCGAATGGCGGCATTGAGTTTTTCGTCGGGGCGAAACCGGAGGGCATCGGTGTCCCGGGCGCGGAGAAAGTGCGATCGGGCTTCGTCATAACGCTCGAGGGCCCACAGGCAATGGCCGAGGCGGAAATGCAGGTCGGCGTAATTCTCATCGATTTTGAGGGCGCGTTGAAAAGCCTGGACGGCCTCGGGCCACTGTTCCTTTTGTTGGGCCTCGATGCCTTCGCGGCAGGCCTGGTCCCATGCGGCGGATTGTTCCTGGCTCAAACCGGCCCGAGTCATTGAGGCGAAGGGCGCGCAATCCTTCAGGTTAGCGGCAACCGTGCTAAGAATGACTCGGGCGCCGGCCTGCTGTCCCATCCGAAGAATCGCCGCCAAATTACGTTCGAAGTAATTTTGGACGCGTCCCAGGCGGGGATCGTCGGGCTGAATCTTCTGTTGCGCGAACATGGCCATCCCCCCCCATTCGAGGGGCATGCTGCGGCCGGATTTTAGACCTTGGATCAGAGAGTCCAACAGTTGTATGCCGCGCAGTTTTTTCAATAGGATCGAGGTCCGGACAAACGCGAGACCGGGGGCTTGCGCGCCGAAAACCGTGCCAGCCCCAAAAGGCCCGACAACCTCGTTGTTGCCCATGTAGACGAGCCAAAAATCAGCCGGGTAGGATTGGCAATCGGCGGCAATCTCGCGGATGACATGCGAGTTAATGGCGGTGACTGCCAGGTTGAGGATCTCGAATTGAGCGTTTGGGAATCGCTCCTGCAACAGGATCTCCATGATCCGGCCAAACCCAAAGGCGGGATCAGGATCTCCCAGGGCGGCGGACTCGCCTAAAACGAAAATGCGGCATGTCCCCGGAGGTTTCGAGGGCGCGAAGAGGACTGGCTCGGGATATCGGGCCAGGCCGCGGGGAAAAAAACGCCAGGTAAACTTCTGGTTTTCCACAATGCAACGTTCGCCCTGGCGAGTGATTTCGGTAAAAAAACGGGTGGAGTACCCGTAATCAACGAGACGAAGGACCAGTTCGAGCGCGCCCAGGAAAAGAATGGGCACCAGCACGATGGCCGCCAACCGAAAACCCCAGCGCGCGCGCATCGAACGCGGAGACGCGTGGACCTGCCCCCCGGTGACGGGCGCCGGCGAAACCGTCGAAGGCCCCGCAGGAACGTTCCTGGGCTTGTGTCGCCCCGGCTTCAAGCGGAGAACACCTTTCTCACGAACTCGCGACTGAGCCGGTGGTTGGCAAAGGCCGACCGGGTGATTTGGGTGCCTTGTTCCATGGCCATTTCGACGGTGAAAACTCGCGGCAATCGGTGTTCTCGAGCGTAATCCGCCACCTGGCCGTAATCCACGTCTCCCGTGTCAAGGGTTTCATGCCAGATTCCGCCGCGGCTCTGCCGAAGATGCCAGGAGACGATCCGCCGGCCGTATTCCGGCAAGACTTCCGAGGGTTTGTGTCCGCCCCGGAAAAGCCAGTGCACATCGTAACAAAATCCGACCAGATCAGGATCCGTGTTCCGAAACATGGCATGGAATTCGCGAGCCTTGCTGGCCATCTCGGGCAAGTGATGATGCACGGCGATCCGCAGTCCCAATTCCTTTAATCCCCGGCCGAGGTCATTGAGAGCGGCGGCTTGAATCGTGAGTTCCTCGTCGGTCTTCTCGCGACCGATGGGATCCGGATTGCAGCTGATCATGCGGAAACCGGCCTGACGGCAGATTTTGGCGGCGGCCAGGATTTTCTGAATACTTTCCCGGGCGGGGGCCGCCTCGTGCAATCGCGCGCCCGTATAGATGCTGACGGGCTTGAGTTCGTGCGCCTTCAATTGTTCGGCAAACCGCGCGTTATTCTCGGGATTGGCGACATCCATGGATCCTTCGAGGTAATCGTAGCCGGCATCGCGCAGGGCTTGCATGACCTCCTGGACATCGAAGGCCCGGCCTTCCCGCTGGAAATACTGGGTCCACCCGTACACGTTCGATCCCACGAGGGTTTCGGAGGTTGAGCTCGATTCATCGGCGGCGGAGGCCGACGCGAATCCCCATCGGGCCAGCCCCCAGGTGCCGGCCGCGGCCAGGGATAGACGCAGGAAACCACGACGAGAAGACTCCCAAGATTGATTGGCGTTCATAGGGCCAGAAATACCGGAAATCGACCTGGGCAACAAGTCTGCATTCAGGCATGGATCATGAGAATCGAGGTCATGGCACCCCGATTTTCGCGCAGCATGGTCAAGGGATCCGGACCTTCGACCACTCTTACAGGAGGAGTCCGCAGGACAGAAGACAGCTGCATAGCCTCAAAATGCATTTAATTTGAGTCCTTGGTGCCTTTTTGTGGCGATTCATTTGTAGTCCATCTGGCGGTCTGCTGAGTAAACATGCGTAAAATCAAGGTTGCCTTCGGCCTGCCAACCGCTTTTACTGCCGGTAAACCTGGAACATGAAAAACCACGCTTCCGAACAGGACCCGAGAGCCGTCAAGGTGCTGCCGCTTTCCCAGAGAACCAGTCTCTGCCGGGTCGAGGATCTGCTGGTCAATCCTGACTCCCCTGCCCCGCCTTGTTCCGAGGTCTGCATGACCCAGGCCCGATCCTGCGCCGCGCAGATTCGGGAAGCCCGCGACAAACGGGCTGCTGTCATCCTGATTTATGGCGCCCATCTGCTCCGCAACGGCGCGGCCCTATTGTTGGATCGAATGATGGATCGCGGTTGGATCACTCATCTGGCCACCAATGGCGCCGGATCGATCCACGACTGGGAATTCGCGTTCCTGGGAAGATCCACGGAGGGTGTGCGTGAGAATGTTGCGACTGGCACGTTTGGCGCCTGGGATGAAACCGGGCGTTACATTCATCTGGCCTTGATGGCTGGAGCGTTGCAGGACGAAGGCTATGGTCAGGCCTTGGGGCGGTTCATCAGCGAGGACGGCGTTTCTCTGCCGTCCGCCGATAGTCTCCGGTCCGCTTTAGCCAGCAGTCCCGACTCACCGCGCTCGCCCGCTTGGGCCGAACTGCTGGTTGCGATGCGCCGGCATCAGCTGTCCGAAGGCCGTCTCCAGGTCCGGCATCCGTGGAAACACGCATCTATTTTTGCCTCGGCGTGGCGTCATCAAATCCCGCTGACCGTCCATCCCGGGATCGGATACGACATTGTGTCAGTCCATCCGATGTTTAACGGCGCGGTGCTCGGACGGGCGGCCACATTGGATTTTCATCGGTTTGTCGGATCGGTTGACGGATTGGATCATGGGGTTGTTTTATCGATCGGATCGGCCATCATGGGCCCGCAGGTCTTTGAAAAGAGCCTCAGTTGTGTGAACAACGTTCGGCTTCAAGCCGGACGGCAGACGATTCACGGGCATGCGATCTATGTCGTCGATATCCAGGAGGGCGGCCATTGGGATTGGTCCCAGGGCGAGCCGCCGAAAACCCATCCGGCCTATTACCTCAGGTTCTGCAAGAGCTACTCTCGCATGGGTGCGCCCATGCATTATGTCCATTGCGATAACCTGGTCTTTCTTCATAATCTGTATTGCTGTTTAATGAATCGATGAATCGCGATCGTTTTGAACAAATCATCCAGGCCTACCCCAAACTGCGGGTGGCGGTTTGCGGAGATTTTTGCCTCGACCGTTATTGGGAAATCGATTCCGCCCGCGAGGAAACCTCGATCGAAACCGGTTTGGCAGTGCATAACATCGCCCGCGTGCGGACGCAACCGGGGGGCGCCGGGACCATTCTGAACAACCTGGTCGCGGCCGGAGCGGGCCGCGTCCATGCCCTCGGTTTTGCCGGGGAAGATGGCGAGGGTTACGACCTGAAACGCGCCCTGGCATCTTGCAGCGCGGTCAACCTCGAGTTGTTCCTCACCACACCCGCGCGACGGACGTTCACCTACACCAAACCCTTGCGGTGCGCATCCGGGAATCCGCCGGTGGAACTCAACCGCCTGGACCTGAAGAACTGGAGCCCGACTCCGGACGAGGTCTCCGAACATTTCCGCCAGGCTCTGCAAACCCGGGCGGGCGACTGGGACGCCATTATTTTTCTCGAACAAGTGGATCTCGCGGAGACGGGCGTTCTCACAAGCCGAGTTCTGGAGGCAATTCCCGAGATCGCAAAAAGCCATCCTCGAACGCTCTTGTTGGGCGATAGCCGTCGTGGGCTGAATCATTTTCCACCGATGATGTTCAAGATGAACCGCGATGAACTGGGGCGTTTGACCGGACATCGCGATCTGGACGCGTTGGACAAAGTGCGAATCCAGGCCGCTGAGTTGGCCCGAAGGACCGGACATCCGGTGTTTGTCACCCTATCCGAGGGGGGCATTCTGGGCGCCGATCGGGCGGGAGAAACCTGGCATAGGCCGGCCCTGCCGATCCGGGGGCCGATTGACATTGTGGGAGCCGGGGACGCGGTTACGGCCCATCTGGTTTGCAGCTTGACGGCGGGCGCCACGATCTCCGAAGCCATCGAGATCGCCATGGCCGCGGCGTCGGTCGTGGTGCACCAGGTGGGGACCACGGGCACCGCAACCCCCGGGGATCTTCGCCCCTTGCTCTTTCCGACGATGGCGGACTAAAAGGATTCTCAAATGCAAAAATTCGATTATCTGGTTCTGGGAAGCGGCATCGCAGGGCTGTTTGGAGCGCTTCAACTGGCGCCTCACGGCCGAGTCGCCGTGATCACGAAGAAAAACCGCGCCGAATCCAACACCAACTATGCCCAGGGCGGTATCGCGGCTGTCACCTCCAAAGAAGACTCGGTAGAACTGCACGTGCGCGACACGTTGAATGCGGGTGCGGGTCTATGCCGGGAAGACATCGTCCGCACCATCGTCCAGGAGGGACCGGCCCGCATCACCGAGCTCATAGAACTGGGGATGCACTTTACGGAACGCGAGGTTCCGCATTCGAACGGGCAGCGCGAATTAGACCTGGGCCGGGAGGGTGGTCATTCCAAACGCCGCATCCTTCACGCCAGGGATGCCACCGGACGGGAAATCGAGTCCGCTCTGCTGGCAGCCGCCGGGAACCAGCCTAACATCAGCATCTTCGACGATCATTTTGCGGTCGACCTGATCACGAGCCACAAACTTGGATACAACGGGCCCAACCGTTGCCTGGGCGTTTACGTGCTCGATCACAAGAACAATCAGGTCAGGACATTTGTCGCTTCCACGGTCATCCTGGCAACGGGCGGTTGTGGCAAGGTCTATCTCTATACGACAAATCCGGATATCGCGACGGGCGACGGGGTGGCCATGGCCTATCGCGCCGGCGCCGCGGTGGCCAACATGGAGTTCGTCCAGTTTCATCCCACTTGTCTTTATCATCCCAAGGCCAAGTCTTTCCTCATCAGCGAAGCCGTCCGGGGAGAAAGCGCTGTGCTGAAAACCATCGATGGCCGCGAGTTCATGGAGCAATATCATCCGCTGAAATCCCTGGCGCCCCGCGATATCGTGGCCCGGGCCATTGACAACGAGATGAAGCGCAGCGGCTCCGAACACGTCTGGCTTGATATCACCCATAAACCCGCGCGGTTCATCATGGAACGTTTTCCCACCATCTACAGCCGCTGCCTGGAATACGGAATCGACATCACTAAGGAACCCATCCCGGTCGTTCCGGCCGCGCACTACCAGTGCGGCGGCGTGCAAACCACGGTCGATGGAGTCACGGATATTCAGGGGCTTTACGCCGTGGGCGAGGTGGCCTGCACCGGTCTGCACGGCGCCAACCGCCTGGCGAGCAATTCCCTGCTCGAGGCATTGGTCTGCGCGCATCGCGCCGCCCGTCATACGGTTCAAAACCCCCTGCCGCCTGTCGAAGTCAAAATCCCCGGCTGGCAATCGGGCGCCGCTCACAATGCGGATGAACTCGTCGTCGTCTCGCACAACTGGGACGAAATCCGCCGCAGCATGTGGGATTATGTCGGCATCGTGCGCACCAACAAGCGCCTCGAGCGGGCCAAGAAACGCATTTTGAACCTGCAAGAGGAGATTCTCGAGTATTACTGGGACTTCAATGTGACCAGTGATCTGCTGGAACTTCGCAACATCGCCACGGTCGCGGAACTCATTATTGACTGTGCCCTGCAACGACCTGAAAGCCGGGGTCTCCACTACAACCTGGATTATCCCGGGACGAACGATGCCTGGGCCCAAAGAGATACCGTCCTTCGCCGCAGCCTTTAGCGATTCGGCGGCGGTTCTTCCAGGAAGGCATCTACTGTCAATTGATTGGTGTGCCCGATCACCACGGTCCCGTTGATCCGCGGAGCTTGAACATTCATCAGGTTCTGCTGGTGGATCCCGGCCTGGGCTGAACGGGACGAGGCGCGCTGTTGTTGTCGAGCCACATCGGTGGCAGGCGCCTGCGAATATTGGCCCTGGAACACCACTTTCTGCTGCAGCGTTCGATTGGTGCCTTGGACGGTGAATTCATAGTCCTGGCCAATCTGGGCGTTGTGGTCCGGCAAACCCGGTTGGCTCGCCACGTTGGAGGCGAAATGGGCTGGTTCACGAGCCTGTGTCACAGAATGGGCAAACGCATGCGGAATCGATTTCGCCCGGATGGATCCGCTGTAGATCGAGCCGTCCTGATCAATGATGACTATGGATTCCGCGTTTTGTTCCACACGAAAGGAATCCAAGACCTTCGGTAATGGCGGAGAATTGAAATTTCGGCGATACATGGATCTGGCTCCGTCCTGGCGGTACTGCTGGGAAAAGAGATTCCTTTCGGTCTGTCCTTGGGGTGCTGTTTCCTGGCTTATACTGATATCCGGACGGGATCGTTCCAAAGCGGGCCGGGGTGCAGTCGGTTGGGCGGCTTGATCTCTGACCGCTGGAGGCGCGGACGCCAATCCAAAGCGCTGTGCGCTCGGTTCGGGGGCGGCTGCTTGGGGGCTGCCCTTTTCCTGAAGTGCGGCGGAGGCATCGACAAGGGCCGTCGGACGAGGGTTTTGCGCTGTCGGAGCGGGCCAAGAGGGAGCAGCGGGAGCATGGTAACTGACCCGCCCATTTCCGGAAACTGGCTTGGATTCGGACTTGGCATCAAAGTGCGTCGTTTTCGCGTCCGCCACTTTCATCTTGGCTCCGCCGGATTGAATGGAGGGCACATTGGTCAAAAAGGAGATCCCCCGGGCGGATGCGGGAGCGGGCGGCAATGCCGGGATTTCAATGGAACGACCGAGCTCGGTGCTCTTGGCGATTTGGAAATCGGCGCGATCCGAACGGAGAATCGGCCAGCAGACGATGGACACGACCGCAAAGATTGCGACCACACCGACCGTCCAGGCAAGTCGCGGCCAGAAGACGAGCCAGTCCCAGCGGGAGGCGGCGACAGGAGCGGTGGGCGGATACGCCCGGGCGACCTCGTCGAGCAGGCGGGCGCGGGCCGCGGAATCCAGTTCAAGCGGTTCGCCCGCAAGATCTCGCTGCCGCTGGGCGCAGGTCCTCAGCATCTCTTCAATATTAGGCTTCGGCTCGTTCGCCATAATGCGTTAGACGTGAAAACGGGGGAGATCCTCCGCGCTTAACATAGACAGGACGATCGATTCCAGCTGGTCCAGGCACCGGCTTAATCTCGATCCAACCGTCTTTGGATTCAACTTCAGAGTGGCGCTGATGTCGTCGTAGCTTAGATCGCCGAAATACCGCAACTCAATCAATTCCCGGCATGGCTGACCCAATTGATCCAGGGCCCGGTAAACCTCGGCATGTCGTTCCTCTGTCATCAGTTGGGCATCAGGTCCGGGGAGGGGCGATGGGGGATCCAGGGGAGCTTGACCCTCGAGCGGCTCGGCTTGCAGGGATAGGGTCTTTGCCTGTCCCCCGCGCTTGGCGGCCGTCATGCGCTCCCGATAGTCGGCGGCTTTGTTGGCCGCTATCCGGAACAACCAAGTCTGAAGACGGCTGTTATGATGAAAGCCAGGAAGATGGTGTATCGCCGAAAGAAACACCTCCTGGCAGATCTCCTCGACGTCCTCGCGACTGAAATCGGGTTGGAGCTGAAACACAAACCGGCCCACCGCCGCATAATGCTGGTCAAACAAAATATTCCAGGCATCGGGATCACCCGCGCAACAGCATTTCACCAGATCATGCTCCGTCCTGAATTCCATCCGGAATAGCTTAAGCATCCTCCCGGGAAAACGCCAGCCGGATTCTTCATTCCCTTGACGCTGCGAGTCCCCTATTGCACGATGATTCCATGCGACGTTCGATTCTCATTCCGGGAATGATGTTCCTGTTGTTATCCTGTTCGTTGCCGGCCAAACCATCGCCCTTGCGGCCCAACATCCTCTTTATCCTCGCCGACGATTTGGGCTACGGGGACTTGGGGTGTTACGGCCAAAAGCGGATCCGGACCCCGCACCTGGATCAAATGGCCCGGGAAGGCATGCGGTTTACGCAGGCGTACGCAGGATCCACCGTATGCGCTCCATCGCGCTGTGTGCTGATGACGGGTCTGCATACCGGTCATTGCCGTGTGCGCGGCAACGGCGGCGCCACCCCGCTGGCTCAGGTCCTGCGCCCGAACGACCTCACTGTGGCGCGTCTCCTGCAGCAAACCGGTTACCGCACTGCGTTGATAGGCAAATGGGGGCTAGGCGACGTGGGGACATCGCAAGTCGGCCTTCCCACCCGGCAGGGATTTCATGAGTTCTTCGGATATCTTAATCAGAGCCATGCCCATAACTATTACCCCTCCTACCTCTGGCGAAATGAAACCAAGGTTAATCTGAGGAATGTCGTCCCGAATGAGCGGCCGAATGGCACGGGTGTGGCCAGTCAGCGCGTGGATTATAGCCACGACTTGGTCGCCTCCGAGGCCATCCAGTTCATCCGACGACAAGACAAGACACCGTTCTTTCTCTATCTGGCCTTTACCATTCCGCACGCCAACAACGAAGCCGGCAAGAGCGGCATGGAAATCCCAAACCTTTATCCCTACGAGAACACCGACTGGCCGGCCCCGCAAAAAGGTCATGCCGCGATGATCACCCGCATGGACCACGATATTGGCCGGATCCTGGAGACCCTCAAAGAAATGGATCTCGACCGAAACACCCTGGTGATCTTTACCTCCGACAACGGCCCCCATCGCGAAGGCGGGAATAATCCCGATTTCAACGATTCCAATGGCCCTTTTCGCGGGATTAAGCGAGATCTCTACGAGGGCGGTATTCGGGTGCCATTCATCGCTCGCTGGCCGGGCACTGTCCCCGCCAACTCCCTCAACCGGCAGCCCATCTGGTTTGCCGACTTCCTCCCGACGGCGGCTGCCCTGGCCAAGACCTCGGCACCCGTTCGCACGGACGGCGTCAATCTCGTTCCCACACTGCGGAATCCCTCGCGCGCGCCTCGGCGGTCACAGCCGTTCTATTGGGAATTTCACGAAGGCAATTTTCAACAAGCCCTGCTGAAGGACAGATGGAAAATCATCCGGCGGGCCAAGGACAAGACGGTTGAGCTTTATGATCTGGGTCAGGATCCCGGGGAAACAAAGAACCTGGCTCCGAGTTATCTCAGGCTGGTGAAGAACCTCGAAGAACGCCTGGATCGCTCCCGCACGGAGACGCCGGACTGGCCCACCCAGAAGGGTCAGCTCTGACAATTGTCAATCGATGGGCCATTCATCGGCCGGCGGGAGTAGCGCATAAAACTGATCGGTTTGTTGCTTAAATTGACAGCACAGATCAGAGCGTTGAGCGGCGTCCAGTTTCCGGTTCATCGTCAACACCCCATTGATCATATTCGCCAGAGTCAGGTCGGCCAGGACTGCACCCATGACAAGCGGTTGATGGGAAAGCCGCGGCAACCACAAAAAACAGACTCCCATCTGGCCTGGACTAATTCCGCATCCCCATCGGCAATCGCTGGCGTCATTCTGGTTGTCATCATAACGTCACTCCAGTGGCTGAAAAGTGTCAAGATGTGACAAGGTATTTCGAATTTCGGAAGCCCCTGAACCGCGCATCAAACCCCTGAAGCCCATGGACGCGAATACCCAGTGTCGGGGTAGTTGTGCGCGAGCGCTTCGGTTCCGAGGGCCAATTTGTCCATGTCCGAGCCTTACTGCCGAGGAAGGGGCCGGAGGATGCCGACGAAAATTCGGATGCTTGGAACACCATCGGCTGGCCGGTGAACCACGTGCCGGACAATAACGGTATCCAAGTTACGACAGTTGGTGGCGGGCCCGAAACATCCGGCCGCACCTCAACAGCGTCCGGTGCGCTGTGATGACCGTCGGCGGCTGGTTCGACGCCGAAGATCTGTTCGGGCCTCTGGAGAGCGAGCAAACCTCAGGGTGCCAGTGCAACCGGAGCGAACGCAGCCCGAACGTGGAAGTCGGGTTGCGGCAAGTTTGGTTCGACCCAGGTCAGCCACAAGGGATCATCCAAAGCCCCGGGACGAAAGTCCGCGCGGTAGAGACCAAGATGAAAGCGGGTGCCAGCTCGCCATGGACGAAGACCCAAATCGGCCAAAGCAGCAATGGGGATAAAGCCTTCCACTCCGTATCCATCAGCTGTCCGGTTGGCGGCAAACACGGCGCCAGTGGGCGTCCAGGAATCGTCGAACTGGCGGTAAACCTTTGCCGCGTAGTCGTGCACCGCACCATCCGGCGCAATTTCCAGGCAGAAATAGTTGCGGGAGCCCTCCGGCCAGAGGAAAAGCTCGACGCGATCCTGAACATCGACTGCGTGTTCGTCGCGTGTGGGTGGCGCCGCGACCAGTGTGAGGTCGTGAGCCGCAAAAGCAAACCACAGCCCGCGTTCGTCCCACTGGAGCCACGCCTTGGTTACCGGCGCTTTGGCTCCTGGACGCGATGCCACTTTAAAATCCGTCACTGGAACGAGGCGCTCATAACAACTTTCTCCCAGGCGGCCATCCACGCGGACGGGTTCGGTTAAAGGGGGTATGAGCCAGACTGCTGACCTGTCGTTCTTGACGTGGGAACATCCTGTCAGCACCAGCCAAACAAGCAACGGCACAAGACCTTTCCGATTCACTGCTGCACCTCCGCCAAGCCCTGACCATACTCCGAAATAAACGCGGGCTCGCCTATGCGTTTCACGTAGTCGGCGTCGACCCAAACGGCAAAGGTCGTCACGTGCCGGATCCCGTGGGCGGCATAGGTTCGTAAATCCGAGAGAAAGACATCACGCTGCCAGGGCAACTGCTGCGCGGGGCGCTTCCATTGCGAAAACCGGGAGACATCCAACCAATATTCAAGCACCTGGGCCGTGCCACTCGGAAACACCTTCAGGTTAGCTTCCAGCGCAGGCAGACCATCCCGGACCTTGGGATCGGTCTGGTCCGCATACGGGATGTCGTAACGACGGTTAATAGGCGCGTATTCGAGGAACAGAGCCGGATGCGGCTTCACTTGCTTCGGAGGTTCCAGCGTATTGTGGTAGGCCAAGTGGGCCAGGGTTGCCGGCTCGTCGACCACCCGCAGCGCCTTGACGAGATGATTCTCGACCAGGACCGCCTGCTCGGTATCTGATAAGGCCCGACATTTGGGGCAGCGGCACCAAGGAACACCATCGTCGCCCCAAAGAAAATAGCGCCCAGTGGTGGGCCGCAGTTTCGCGGCCAAGCGAACCGCATTCTCGGCGAGGATTTCAAGCGCCTGGGCCGAATGCACGCAGCAGTTGTAATCTGCAACCCGGTCACCCTTCTCGTCCATGCGGAATAAACTGCGATCTTTGGTGAACAGTTCGCGCGGGAGCAGTTCTTTCATCGCGTGCAGTTCGTATTCGATATGTAGCCCCAAGCGCCGGCAACGCCCAAGCACGTCCTGCCCGGCATCGGACTCAACAAACCGTGCCACGGCCTGAGGCGAATTTTGATGATGGAAGGCAAGGGTGGTCAGCCCCGCCCTGGCCGCCCGCTCCGGCCAATCGCGCAAGGAAAGATCTTCGGGCACGAGTACCACACCTCGGGTTTGGAATGGACGTCCGGCTGTTGATGCTGACCGGACGAGAGACGACGACAGTCTCTCTGCACTGGCCAGGACAATGCCCGTCCCTGCCGTTTTGATGAATCCTCTTCGGTTCATTCCTCCGGCTTGCGCCGTTCGACCTTCGATTATTCTACCCATGGGTCCTTTGATTTTAACGAAATACGGCCATCTGGAAAATTCGCCGGTTGCGTTGCTCGATCGTTTCAACCGCGTGAGAGCTTTTGATCATGACTCGATCCAGTCTATGAGGATTTTCCCGAAGTAACAACACCTCGTTTCCAACGTCTAGGTCAGGCTCGGCTTCGACCATGACCCGCTATTCCAGGTCTACTATAACAATCTGCGCGTGCACCAAGGACTGGACGGCGACACACCGGAAGAGAAAGCTGACAGCCCCAGCCCAGAGCCCATCGGCCTGGAAGACTACGCCTGGCAAAGCCATTGCCACGACTTGTTCGATCTGCCCATCGCAGCTTGACCTGGAATTCGAGGTGTTTGACCCAACGACCACAGTTGCGACATCGGCAGACCGTGCAGATTGGCAGCGAAGGAAATGACCTCGCTACTGGAATAAAGCACCACACCGCGAGCCCACCACTTGCCCGCCGCGCAGGGTCACAGAAGCCCACCCCCCTGAGCTCTTCCGGTCAACCAGTAGGAACCTTCCTCCTCGGGGAGTTGCCAGGTGACCAGTGTATTCGTCTTTGGGCCGGGTGATTTCGGAGCCGCCGCGATCAAAAGCCAGTAATCCCTCGGTGGACTCAAAACCAAATCCTTTCTCCGGCGTGAACTGGTCCTTGATCGTGACCTTGCTAAAACCAGCGCGCGTTACGGAAGTTGGAGTGCCAAAAGTGAAGTTCCTGACTTCGCCCGCCTCGATTGGAGAGAGCAACGAGTATACCATGGCGCCCACTGCAATCGCCCTGGCCGATCTTTGACTGAGGAGCAACGAAGCCAGGGGGCCATTTCTGCGAAAACCCTTCGGGCGGCGGCTCTTTTGCCCGGGGCCAGCGTTGGCTTGGACCTTACAGCCCCCATCGGGGATGCTCGGCCCAAGCCGCCTTGGCCACCGGCACGAAGTTAAGCACGATTTTTCGAGCACTCACGTCATAAACAAGCAGTTGGGCCGAGTCTGGTGTGCGGTTGTTATTCAGTTCGTCGTCGGCGGTGATGGTGGAAGTGACTATGAATTGCCCGATCTGATAGCGTGGTCCACCAACTCCGGGATTTCAGGAGTCGCTGTGAGATACAGATGGTGCGTGGTTTCATAGCGTTCAAGGGAATGCGCCTCATGGAAGGAGTCTTATTCCACCGTCACCTTGCTGACTGCGTAACGTCCTTCCTTCTCAGGCGCCTCGATGGCCAGACGGAAAGGGCGATCCTGGCCGGACGAACTCACCAGGGCAATAGCCAAGGTGTAATCACCGGCCTTCAGGCTCGAAGGGATCGGCCAGGACTCGGTGAGTTGATATTGACCCGGAAGCCAGTTGCGCGGATCCGTTTTCGCCCGAACGTTGAAGACTGGCCGGCCTTCCGTATCAAGCAGGGAATATTCCAGCGCATACGGGCGATGCAGCTTGCCCACGCCCGTGTTGGCCCAGGTCATTTCGAGTTGCAGCAGTCCTCCACGCCGAACGGCAGGCGGGTGCTGGAGTGTGCGCAGCACGAAACGGGCGCCGGCTAACCGCGCGAGCTTTTCAAGTTGAGGCATCGCCTCGGCTGGGACCCGGCCCACGTTATCATTGATCAGGGTTACATGGTTGCTGAGCATAAAGTCCACAGCCGCGTCAAAAGACCATTGGCGGGATTGAAGGTAGGCATAGTCGCCGAACCATTCGAAGACGATCGGCGCGTGTTTCCAGGTATCAGCCATGCCCTCAACACCCGCGTATTTCTTGGAGCCGATCCAATTTTGTTCATGCCAAGGCGAGCCCACGCCGTCACGCCGGAAGCCTGTGCCATGGGCCAGCGCGTATTTCAGGACTTCGGCGTCATCAGACATGAAGACCAGCGGTGTCTTGCGAAAGGCACGCAGGTAGAGGTCAACGATCTGCTGGCGCACCGCAACCGGCGCCGGACGTTCGGTGTGCCATTCACCCCAGATGCCGTAGGAACCGATATCCAGGAATTCAACCTGGGGGTGACCATCGTAACGGGCGCCCAGCGCTTGGAGAAATGCGCCGTGTTTTTCGAGGTAGATGGGATCGGCGTAATCCGGTTCGATGCGCGGGATGCGTTGACCTCCGCTGGTAGGATCCTCTCCGCCCCGCAGGTATTCGTGGCCTTTGCAGCCAGCGTCGAACAGCCACTGGGGCGAGGTGTAATAGCCGCCGCTGTGGGCGTTGCACGTCATTACGCGCATGGCCACGGATGCCCCGCGAGGTTTCCAAGCGTCGATGACGTCGTCAATGAGCCTCCAGTTGTAGTGGCCTTCCTGAGGTTCGGCCTCGGCCCAATTGAACCGAATATAGACCACGGCATAAGGCAAACGCGGTTCGCCTTGAGGACGTCTTTGCTGGCTCATCCAGCCCTGGCCCGGGTTGGCGAGCAGAGTGTCGACTTCACGGAACTGGCGCTGGACAATTGCGGTTTCAGCGGCAAACGCGGTCGACGAAAACGCGAGGAGCAGAACCAGTGAACCCTTTCGTATCAATCGCTTCAGACTACTCATAGGGAATGCCCAAATCAGGGGCAGGCCATCAAAGCTGCCAGCCTTTGGCCAAGCGCGCTATATGGCCCAGGACGCGTGTTCCTTTATCGTAACTGCTCAGGTGCTTTTCACTGGCTGAGGCAGGAATGGGCGGCCATCGAGGGCACGGCGAAGGTATTCGAGCACAGGCAGCCCGTGTTTGCGTAGAGTCGAAATGTAGCTGCGGATGCGGGCATGGCGGCAAGCGCCCACGAAGGTTCGAAAGCAACCGGAGATTTTCATGCGCACCTTCATCATGCGAAACGCGCGTTCGGCTTCGTTGTTGGGCCTCGTCAGCAGAATCTGTGGGTTGATTCGGGTTCAGGGAGCTTTCCCAGGTTG
>ERZ795054.1929-NODE-1929-length-18262-cov-5.360960_pt1 | contig 18262 bp, 11 predicted proteins | sample MGYA00375138_ERZ795054 | MGnify/ENA primary metagenome ERZ795054 (study PRJEB30183, sample SAMN05720215) | anaerobic digester metagenome | isolation source: active sludge of municipal wastewater-treating anaerobic digesters | place: USA | collected 2014-12-23 ... | reverse complement strand
GATGGTGCTTAAAAAATGAAGGGCATTGTTGAGTTTATTGTCAATCGTCAGCTCTTTGCCCCTGGGTTCACCTGGATCATTATCCCCGCCCGCCTTGATCTGTTTCAACTGCCGGCTAATATCGTCAAGACAGGAAAAAAAGCAGTTCACGCATGCCTGGTCAACCAGGTGCCCCTTGAGGTATTCACGGATGATTCCCTGGGCGAACGCATGGAATGTTTTCACAGTCACCGGTTTAGTATCATTAAGCTTGCCGGCGACGAAGTCATTCACCTGCCTATTGTAACTCAGGAAAAGTATCGATTTGCCTTCGAAGCTCCTCCTCCTGGCGCACGATGGCCCTGTTGAGCGACAGGGTCAGCGACATTGTCTTGCTGAAAAGCTGGATGAACTGTTTTGACTCGTTGGTGGAGAGGATTTTCGCTCCATGACGATTGTGCATTTCGGCGAACCGCGCATCGATCCATGCAGTGGCAGAACCCATCTTTTTCGCATCGAGCACGTCCTTTTCATCAAGGTCAAGTGTTCGGCTGGAATTGTCCCACACACAGTCGGGGAAGCATACTGCCCAGGAGAACGTTCCCGGCAGTGGCGTTTTGTATTTTTCTTCCCAAGTGCGCTTGATCGCGTACATGGCGTCCCGTGCCTGCTTTATCGGGTTATGGATGATAAATACGCCTTTATTGCCGGACGATGTCCACTGCTGTCCGTCATGCTTTATCCCCCCGCCCTTGACCTCGAGCGCGATAAAGCCCTTGAGCTCGTGGAAGATGATGAGGTCACACTCGCCGTCGCGGTTATCCTTCCAGGTAGCGGAGTGGAACACGTGGTACGAGTCGTCGAGGGCCTTCATGAGGTCAAAGACTTCCTTTTCCGCGTCGAAGCGGGAGTCGAGATGGTCGAGGGATGGGGGATAGAGGTGGGACATGGGGGTATTAACTCTCCTCACTGGCCGGATTTACTTTAATTCCTGCACTCCGAACAAACTGGCCAACCCATTGCCAACCTTATATTTACCGCCTAGCACAGGAAATATGAATATCTGTTTTATGCTATGTTAAAATATATTTACAAATAATTTCATCAAAGTGCTGCGAGTCAATTCCGCCATTAGGATTTTCCTCGGTAATAATCAACACCTTGTCCGCATCATCCTTTTGTTCGGTAAAAAAAACAAAACCATCATCCAGGTAGCCTTGTTTTTTCTTTTCCCATTTTTCTCGGTAGTCCTCGCGGGTCATCATACCCAGATGTTCCCAGTAAAATACTTTTCCAGTTCCAAGATGCTCTATCGTAAAGTCAGGCTTGATAGTCCTACCTGTCGATTCCAGCGTTAACTTGTTTTCATATGCATACCTGATCTCGTTTTTATATTTATTCAGACAATTTGCAATAATCACCTCACTTTTTGAGATCATCCGCTCTCCCCGTTCCGATACATTGATATAACGAGCATCATAACATTTTTTCTCAATCTGCTTAATTTCCGGTAGGAAGAATAAATCGGTAAACCGCTTAGCAGTAGCCGACGCTTCAGTGCCTGCAAATCTTATAAAATCTCTAAAATCACCTTGGTGTAGAATAATGATCTTCTCCTCCTGCCTTGTCAATGCAGTATATAATAGTTCTCTAGAAAGAATGGCTCCCTGAGAAGGGAGTACAAAGAAAACCTTATTAAAACCACTACCCTGTGATTTATGAACTGTTATGGCATAAGCGAGTTCAAAGGGATATTTACCATCTTCTCCGAGTTCATTTGGCCAGAAAGAATAACTGTATCCTGGTTGTGTTGAAAAAGTAATTTCTATTTTTGGTTCACCTTTTCCATTTGATTTTTGCCCTCTGAACTCGCCGGTTATGACCCCAATTTCACCATTGGCAAAATAGTTTAGGGCTTCGGATTTTTTTGATTGAGGTCTTATCCACTGATGATCACGCCATGTATTATTTTTTAAACTTATAACCTTATCGCCATAGACCATATTGTCAGCACCTTTAGGCTTGGCAATTCTCCTTTTCTGGTGTGTGATATTATGTGCAAGGTCAATAAAAGATTTTCTATATGTACTCTGAATGAATTTATTAATTTCTTTTACACCGTAACCATAGCCATTTACTGGAGATATTATCTGCCAGTTTTCAATTTCATTTTCGGAATAGTCATAGTTAAAATACTGATAATCTCCAATGTCTTTCGCACCCAATGTCCTATTAAAAGTTTTAATAACATCCGCCGGGTCTAGGTTAAGTTCTTCCTGAATTATATTTTCAAATTTCTTCCTGAAATCTTTGCTGTCATACCATTTTTCAAGCCGAATATGATTATTCTTTTCCAGGCTTCCGGCAATTTCCTGAAATAATTCAATCTCTTCTTTCTGCGGTTCATCGCCAAAACATCTGCTCAAGACAATATCCTTTCGTTCAATACCTATTTCTTTTTTCTGACGGCGAATCTGTCTCAGTTCAGCATAACCATGCCCGATTCTTATTTGTGGATTTTCAAAAACTTCAGGTTTAAGGAGATTTACAATGTCTACAAAAGGACGTCCTGTTCCTATTGGAGGCAACTGCCTGTAATCTCCCACCAGAATTATCCTGTCCATAGGTCCAAGTGCATCCAAAATCGCTCCCAGCTGTTCTTCTGTTAGCATAGAGGATTCATCAATAATTATGTTTCGTGCAGAAGAATCTTTTGCGCCATCTTCGTTAGTAAGATATACCCCATAATAACCGTCATATCTATTGGTTGGATAGAGATATTGCGCAACGGTCTTTGCATTGTGCCCCATTTTTACCCTTGCTTTACCGGTAGGAGCAAGTTTAATCAAACCGCCTTTAATAATTTCTGGGATCTCTTCAAACATTTCAAGCAAGGTTGTTTTGCCTGAGCCAGCAGGCCCTATCAGTACGGACACCCTGTAATTGCAGAGAATTTTTAATGATTCCGCCTTTTCTTTTCTGGCAAGAATTTCAAATTCGTCTATAGCTACCGGTGCAGTCCCCTTTTGATGTTTCTTGAAATAATTCGTGACAATCTCATCCCAATTATAATTTATATTGTATGTCTTTTTTTGATTTAATTGTTTATTGATACGCTGAGTAATTAACCGTTTGATCTCTAACAATCGTTGCAACTTCAGAAAGGTCAATGATTGATGTTTTAACAGTTCAATCTCCACTTGAAAAAATGCTTCTTCTGCTTGCGATTGAAGGATATCTTCATTGATAGGGAAATCCTCTGCTGATTCTTTCAGGCTTATCCTGTTCAAAACATCTTGAAACGGTAAAATGGAATGCCCATCATCTGCCGCCTCTTCAAGAACCATAACCGCGAAGGCTCTAACTCTACGCTCATCAAGAAAGTCTGACATCTTGCTTGCCGGATCAAGTGGGAAAGCCTCACGAATTTTTAACGGTGGAAAAACGGCTTTGTCAATTTGATTAAAAGTGATTAAACCCTTATATAAAATGCGCAACTTCTCATAAATAAGATAGGGATTTTTTATAATGTCATCCATCAATCCGATTAAATCTGCATGCTCATCAATGATTATTTCTGCTTGTTCATTACTGAGTTGTATTCTGCTGAGCAATTGATAAAACATTTTCTTATCATTGGGTACGCTTTTCCAAATACGAACCATAGTTGCATTAAAAAGTTTCTTTCCCCTTTCACCAAACATTTTTTCCGGTTTAGAAATGCTTTCTTGTAGCACTTCCCAAGGGTTGGTCTTAAGAAGGTCTTCATCTTTAATTCTGATATGTTTTTCAATTTCCCAAGCGATGGTATTCCCTTCTGTGATTTTTATTGCGCTAAGTACTGGGCCCATACCGGGGAAAGCACCGCGCATATCCCAAATACGGCTTATTTCGTTATCTATCCATTCCAACTCTTTTTTGTATGAAGTCCCCAGAGTCGTTTCAGACTTCCGAAGAGACTCCGCCATTCGCCAGAGTGAATCAATAGCGGTATCATGCTCCACCAATTCGGAAGCATAGGAATACTGCACAAAATCCGGTGCAATAACGGCATATTCTCGCAGATCAAATTCAGCTGTTTTGGATTTTTCAATCAGTTCATGATAAGGTAGAAGAAATCCATCCTGATTATTTTTAGTTAGTGTATGTTCAACACATCGGTCCCATGGATAGCTTTTGTAACCTTGATAACCTTTGGGGAAATCATAATACTGAATATCACCAATTTTACGGACTTTTGCAACTCCAATAATAATGCGTTCATTTGGTTCTGAAAGTGGAGTGTGCTTTGCGTAAAAGAAAATCAATGATTCATACTCCTTCAGACATCCAAAAAATGAATCCAATAAAACTCTTTGATTTTGCGGATGCTGAACCCAGGTATTGCCTTCAAAACCAAGTTTCTTGTCAATTTCCTCTTCTAATTCCGCCTGGTAATCCAATCCGTAGATTTCCGCTTTATCTGATGTATGACCCTCTTTTGAATTGGCTTTCATCATCCACAAAAAAGGGACTGCATTAAAAGAATAAGGTTTATGAAGATACTTACCAGGTAAATATTCTTTATAAAGCGGGTTGATATCTTTCCAGGCATGTTCCAGAGGCCGGGTGTATTCACAAGGAGAAAGGAAAGTTCCCTTTTCTGCGATACAGGGTGGAAAATTATCTTCAGTAATATTTTCGCCGTCTGGCTCCTTTTCCGGATTTTTACCATCATCGATTCTGGGTAGAATTCGGCAAAATGAGTTATCCAGAACATTACAACAGTAAGTCCCGTTCCATCTATTGTCATGCCAGGGAACACGAGCGGATAGGTGTTTTACTGGTAATGTCATATGAGCTCCTTAAAAATAAATATTCAATTTTTTAATAAAGATTTTATATATTTCATGTCTCATGAAAATATCCACAATCTATTACTTTTCAATTCCGAGATGAGTGCATATCGCATCTGTTGGATCCTCTCCCCCCAACACCATTACAACCAATTTCTCAAACCCTTGTAAACGATAGGCAACTTTCTCATCAATATCACGTATTATTTCTTGTTGAATTTCATCGGATAACTCTTTGTTTTTTATTAAAAATACACACTTGCTGGGTGCCTTCTCAAGTTTTAGATCACCCATTGTAAACAATTCATATATCTTATTTATAATTCCTTTTACATCAATTCGTGTTCTTGAAGCTATATTAAGGACAGAACCAATTTTTGAAGTTTTCATGAATGCATCAAATTCTTTTAGAGGCTTGACTGGTTTGAAACCTTTAATCGAGCGTATCCCTTTCGCGACAACATCAATTAAACCATACTTCCGAAAATACAGAAAGGATATCTTTTCATTATCCGCCAGGTCTTCCCAAGCGTTGATGGTATCGATTTTACTTTCTCTGGCGTGAATAAATCTCTTCGTAAAAGTTTCAGCCAATTCTTGAGTCGTTGGCATGCTTGTTCGTATCAAGTCACGCCTTACCTTGATATTCGTTTCAGTGAAAAGGAGATATGAATATGAAGGCTTGCCGTCTCTTCCGGACCGGCCTATTTCCTGGTAAAATTGTTCTATCGATTCCGGCAGAAGATAATGGATGACAACCCGGATATCATCGATATCGATACCCATGCCGAACGCACCGGTGGCGAACATAACTTTAACATCGCCCCTTTCAAAGCGCTCAAGCGCCTCCACCTTCTGGTTTTCTGATAGATCCGCATCGAAATAGAGACATTTGAAACCTTTATTGTAAAATTCCTCAGCCATGGACTCCGTTCCGTACTGACCCTTTTTACGATGAACATAGACTATTGTTTTATCAGCTTTGTGCTTGGAAAGCAAGGTTTCAAGATAGGATTTCTTGTCCTCTTCATTCTTGAAATCTCTCGCCACGGTTATTGCAATGTTGTCGCGAAGGAGAAAAGGGCTTTTCATTATCCCATCTGCGGGGATGTGAAAGTCAGCAGAAATCTCACCCTGGTCTTTCTTGTTCAATGTCGCTGTAAGACACAGGACTGTAGGCCATGACTCTTGGGTAAACACATCATCAAGGAAACGAGGAATCATCTTATAAGAAGGACGGAAGGTATGCCCCCATTGGGATATACAATGGGCCTCGTCAACGACAACCAGGCCAATTCTATTCCGCATTCTATTAAGTATAAATTCAAAATAACCCTCGAATTCGAGCCGCTCCGGTGATATGAAAATGAAATCAGGTGGATCGCCCTCTCCATGCTTCTTTAGCATGGCATAGAGCTCTTTTCCACCTATTCCTCCGGGAAAATACAAGGTTTTGACGCCTCGATCGATAAGGCGCTCATTCTGCTGGGACATGAGAGCTATAAGCGGCGATATTACCAGTGTCGTTTTACCAATGCAGAGACCGGCGACCTGGTAAATGAGCGATTTACCCCCGCCCGTGGGCATGAGGCAGAGGGTATTTCCACCTTCGAGAAGGCGTCGTATCGCTGCTTCCTGTAGATCACGCAATCCGCAACCGGCAATGTCGCTAAAATACCTTTTCAGTATATCATCAATACCAGAAGCGCTTGTTCGGGTCTTCATCAGCACCCACCATGGTCCTTATTTCTTCAGTATGTCTCCTGCATACATCCCAACAAAACGAATTGAGATACACATAACGGTAAGCATCATCGAGAGTAAAATTATGTTTTGCGCACTCGGTTTTTAGCAGGCGATACAATCGCAGGGCATACCATGTGTAGAGCCTATAGGGATAAAAATAGTTGTGTTTCATCTTGAAATGCATATCTCCATCCCAATGACTGTCGTCAATCATGAGAAATTCCGATGACTTGCTCGGCATTCCAATTTCATATTTATCAGAAAGGAAATATAGAGCATATATCCCACCGCTCAGGTGTAAGGGGAAATACTGCGGGTAAAAGTGATACATTATAATAGACATGATACCGTAACCAACAACACCGACAAGACCATAGTCCGGTTCAGTATCGTCCTTAATACCATCTAAACAGTCGAAATTTAATTTCGCATAATCGTCATTTTCCCCATACTGTTTTTTCTTCATAGACTTGGCATAGGCATGTGAGAAATTCACAATATTTGCCATTACTTCATAGAGTTCGTCATCATTGGAATACTTATACGCTTCCTTCCACTTCTTCAATTCCTCATCTTTGCTGTTCCAGAGGCCACGTATAACGGGGCATTCATTCTTCAGATCCGATCTAAAAAGCTTTGTATCCGATGCATATTCTTCGATATTAGCTTTGGAAAATAAATTCTTGTAGGTTTTTTGGGTCTTCTCAAAATTCTCAATTTCCGAAGACATTTCAACATCAAGATATTGACCGATGTTGACAGAAGGACTAACATTTGAGAATTTTTTCTTCAATCTGTCTATCTCCGAGACGGGTGATTGACAAGCGTCTTTAATGATCATATTGAAATATTCATGGAATTTTTCTTCAATGATCTTCCATACCTTACTTCTGTGTTCAGGTTCAAAGATAATAGAAAATTCCTTTTCTCTTATCTTATCTTTTGATGAGAGAAACATAATTACCTCCAATACACTAAAAAGACACACACTAGGCAGTCAAAGATGCACGAGTATATTGACGCAATTCTCCGATCTTCTTTTCCAATATTCCTTGAATTGGCACAATACATCGATCAACATCGACCCCCCAATAGTGGCGTATCTTGCCTGCTATCTCATTAGCTTTAGGATCTACGATAATAATCCTTCGCTCTTTCCAGTCTGGGTGTTTAAGAAAATTGGTTAATAACAAAGTTAGAAAGGTATCCTCAGGTCGAAGCCCACATCCAATAACCATCAGGTTTGTTGCATCCGAAGATGCTTGCATTCCATCGATCATTGAGTATGTTATTTTTACGGAAGGAACTTTTACATAACTCGGGGCTATCAAGTATATTTCACCATTATCCAGACCATAACCAAAATGTTTGTCTTTCGCTGTTTTGGGAAAATAGTGTTCATTAAAAATAAAATTTACAGATTTGCACTGTGGTTTATCAAAATAAGGCGCCGATTTAAAGGTGATTGAACCATGGATTTTTAATACCGTAACCGGGCTTTGGGCACAAGATTCCTCATCTTCAAATGGATATACAAAGTGGTTTCCATAACCTCCATTCGGAGTCCATTTACCCATACAATCCAGTAGTCCTTCAAATAACGCATCGTAGTTTAAGCTGATAACCGTATCGCCAATATTTACAACGGTGCCGAAGAAGTCCCTTAACCAAGGTAAACCTCCTATCAGCTCTTCACTCGCCCTGTATGCATGAAAATGTTTTACCAGTTCCAATATTATATTTGCTCTCAATTCGGTTAACTTACCTCTTTCTGATTCATCACTGGTGACTGAAATATCAAGTTCCAGTTTTGTAAGGGCAACTTCAATATCTCCGGTATTATATTTTTCAGTAAGTATTCTAGATGCGCCACCTGGATTTTCTCTCAATAGAACACTAATAAGGTCATTATTTAAAGGCGCTTGAGGGAAAACAGATTTAGTAAAGCCCGAACCAATCAAGAATAGATTCATTCTATTATTTCACCCTCATTAATGCTTGATTTTGAGTCTGAAATACCTAGCACCTACACCAGCTTCGCAATAATCTTAAGCACTCCTTCCTAATAGCCTATCGATGGTAAAAATGTGCAGGATACCAATCGAGTAAAAGGAATTTAGTATAAACGCCGTTTTATAAATATAGCGTCAACTCTTACAATAAGATTATCCGAAAGCGACCTCTTTGCTCTCCCCTACTTGAACTGCCGAAGAACAGGACGTGCGGAGAATATATTTAATATTTTTCTCGTCGATACTCCCACCAGCGTGTAATTATATTGAATTCACTCTCAGTAAGCTTCATAACAGCAAGACGTGGCTGTTTTAATAATGGTAGACCGGTTAGTTCCGAGACTAATCGTATTTCTTTCAAAAAGAGCGGCTTTTTCAAGGTTTCAACAGGTTCAAAAGTTACTGAAACCCACCGAGTATCATCAGTAGTCGGGTCCTGGTGCGCTTCCTTAATTACTTTCATAATACCCATTACACAATTTTCCTGCTGGCTATGGTAGAACAGTACCAAATCATTTAGTTTCATAGCTTTCAGATTGTTCCGTGCCTGCGGACTGCGGACTGAATAAATTTCAAATTTTCCGTTTTTCAGAACATCATTCCAACTATACCGGAAAGGTGCAAATTTTACGAGCCAATAGTTCATTTTTCTTTTTTCAACCCATACAGCACAAGATAATCATCACTCTTGCCAAGAGCCCTTAAGTTAGCTTTTTGTGCTGATGAAAGTTTTGGATATCTGCGGGCATACCAGTTTTCTACTTCTTCGATGTCTTCAGCGTTAAGGCCGTATGCTTCGTAAACGAGTTTGTCGATTTCGATTTGTTCGTTACTGGCGTAATCGTAACGGGGATCTGATTTTTGTTTTTTGATTATACTGGCAACTTTTAATTTTATATTATTATGTTTATTATTACTTAGAAGAACAAATGAAGCAATATCATCACCACTAGTATCAACAGAATGTTTGATATAGTTTTTAAAAATAAATTTTGCTAATTTTGAAGCGATAAAACCCAACAATGTCTCATCATCATAAATATCACAGAATAAACCTGAACCCTTTGCTTCGAAAACGCCTCCACTGTTTAATCTGAATGTTGGTGCATAAATACCTGATATGGAAAAAGTAAGTCCTTTTCTGAAAAAGTATTGCACGTTGAACCATCTAAAACCTGGATTTTTTCTCATATCATTAATTGCACCTTTAGCCCAGTTAATATAGTAAGTAGTTGGCACATAGTAGTTTGGCATCCATCCATCACCAGAATCTGATTCGCCTCCTTTCTCAAAGGGAACAAAACATCTCTTTAATAATTTCCAATCTTTATTTAGACCGTTAATTTTATCTTTCTCTGATAAAGTATTAATTTCTGACTCAGAGCAAATCATCCAATCTTCTATTGCATCATAACTTCCTTTTGTACCTTCAACAGCACGTACATACTTCTTATTGTTGCCTGTTGAAATGCCATGTGGTGCAGAACCGACATCTCCTAACTTAACTATCTTAACTATCGAATCATTCATAGGTATACTTCTTACCTGAACCTTTTTCCCACCCAATTCATTCCATTCACTATCCGACTTATTCTCTAGATCATTTCCATCATTCATCAACGCAAACAGCTTTGGGCTCGCCACAAATAACGGTAAATTGCTGTTAGTCTTAATCAAACTTTGTGGATAATAATAAATAGCATACTCGGCATTTGACACAGCCTTCCGTATGTCCGCTTCACTGAAATCAACACCCTCTGTCTGGTGGAGTACATCCACAAAATGCTCATAATTATCGTGAATACTAATATTTGTCATATCCGCCATCTGGCAAATATGATTTGGGTCTATACTGTCGTTTGTATTTCGTTCGAATATAATAATCGCGGTATTGACCGTGGCTTTAAACGTATCTGGATTTACTCGCAGCATTTTATGTATATAATTCTGCATTATATGCTTTCTTAGTTTTAAATGACTTTTTATGGTCATAAAAGTATCACTTACAATGTATGCGAGAACACCACCGTGTTTCAAAGGTGTGGGACTGTTGGGTTCATTAATAAAGCGGGCAATGAATGCACCGTAAGGATCTTTGCTTTCAATATCAAGGTCCTGACGGATTTCATCGCTTATCTTTTTGCCACCGTAAGGTGGATTCCCTATGACACAGTCAAAACCCTTGCCTCCAAGCTCCGGATAAAAGAAATCCATATTGAAAAATGGTGCAGCAATTGTAGCGTGGGTAAACCAGTGGCGAATCAGTTCCTTATTCTGACCCTTAATTTTTTTACCTGTAATCTGCTCAGCAAAATCCGGAAAAGCCTGGTCAAGAATAACAACAATTTCTTCTGTGATTTTTTCTCTTTCTTGATAACTGATGTCTGGCTGATAAAAACGCCTCCTGGCCTCTTTTAATTGATTAATAGCATCACTACTGAACAAACCGGCCTGAATGTTTTTCAAACTGTCAGCGCAGATAATCTTTGTCTCAATATTCGGCATAGGGGTTATGCCTTTCTCAATGTTCTGGTCGATAAGAAGTGTTATAAAAAAACGGAGTTTTGTTATCTGAACAGCCATGGGCTGTATATCTATGCCATAAATGCTATCTCGAATGATGCCGAGTTTGCGGCCATAGTCATCTAGGTGGAGCGTAAGAATTTTTTTAAATTCAACCCGCTGCGTTGAATCAACGCCTTTTAACTTTAAACCAAGCCATATCTTGTTATCAGGATCAACTGCCTTCAGAATATCGACCATACGATGAAGCATACCCATAGGGAATGCCCCAGAACCACATGCAGGGTCTAACACCTTGAACTTATCTAGTGCCGAAACAACGGCCTCACAACATTCACTGGTTTTTTCATTGGTAGATACCTGATGGTAAATAATATCAGCTAAATCTTTCTTATAACCTGCTAACCCGGGATGGTTCTTTTCAATATACTTTGAAAGATAGAGATAGAGACTCTCATTTACCATTTCCTGAATTACTTTTCGAGGAGTATAATAGCTGCCAGTTTGCCTTCGGATGCTTGATATTGTACTTTCTTCAAGGTTTGGGTCCAATTCAGCCAAAAGATTTTCAAAAACAAGGCCGAGAAGTTCAGGGTCAAGGGCAATGTCCTCTTCAAGGGGAGTGTTTTCCTCAAGGGTAAACTTGTAAGACTTTAATATTTCATTAAGACCCTTGTGCACTACAGTTGAAATTTGTTCTTCCTTATTTTCCCCTTTGCCAGTAGTGATTTTTTGTTTTTCTGTTATGCCATAAAAAAGGTAATTAGGTATTTTGATAACACTATCTTCAATACTTTCTTTCGCATTATCTTCATCAAGAGTATCAAAGATACCACCATTAAGATAGGGTATTGAAAGTAAAATGTCATAATTAAAATCGGCGGGCAGATATTTGGTCCACTTAAAATCCTTTTTATTCTTTTTATCACTCTTGTTTAAAGCATTAAAGAAAATATTCTGCAGGACACCTCTATAATAACTATTGCTTTTTAAAAAGTTTTTATCATTAATGTCAACGGTAAGATTATATCGAATATTGTTCCAGTCAGTCAATTCAAGTAATTCTGGTTGTATTAGACCTTTTTCTTTTACAAACCAGCAAAACATAGTTCTTCCAAGTAACCTTACCAGGAAGTTTTTGATATTTTCCTGAGAATCGATATATTCAGGCTTAAATGGCAATTTTATATTATGCGAAGCGAAATAGAACCAGTCTTGTAAATCTTTATAAAACTTTTCATTTAACTCTGATAGGTTAAGAGTCTTTTGCCATGCGTTATGCAGCTCTACAAAGTTAGTGAAACCATGATTAGTCAGTAATTCTTCAAAAGATAAATCAAAGAGAATTTCTACATGTGCTCTGTGAGGATTGCTTATGGAAATATCTTTAATGAGTGTGACTTTTTCAAGAACATCTTTCTGTTCATCCCTCTTGTGGAGCCTTCTATTAATTATTGAAAGGGTTAGAGATTCGCCATGTTTGAACAATACCATGACCGGCATTGGGAAAACTTTATTCATTTCACGTGTGATATTGCTTAATGTGGTTCTGGAATAGTTATTTTCCGAAAGTTCTATAATAAAGAATAGGTATGTCTCAATAACAGTATGGTCAACGCGTTTTGTATCGAAAAGGCTTGTCTGAGATGAAACTTCTTCTTCCGAAAGTTGAAAAAGTAAATCAATATATTTCCACTCTGAAAACAAAGCTTTGTCTTCATTAAATTTGTTATTGTTTTCAATATAAGTGTCCTTGAAATACTTATATGTTTTCGTCGTAAAGGGGTTCTGGCGAGTGGTTATATAGCCAAGGGTTGAAAATATATTCAACGCGTTATCAGTTAATGAACCAGAAGCAAATGATTTAATGCTGTCGTGTATCTTTTGTTTAATTTCAGTATTTGACATCCGGATTTACCTCACGATAAGCCATGTTACAAGTTCAAAGTCATTCATTTCATTCAGTTGTTTTGTCTTAGGGATTAATAATGCCCCACGATCAGAAGTGAGTTTCTGTGCACCCTTTTTCTTGAATATTTGTACAATTTCATGTACTGCTTTTTCAAGAAGTTCTGTGTAATTATTCATATTTTCGCCATTATTTGTCTCTTGATTGAATAATTCACATAGTTTCTCGTATGGGGCTTTTTGATTCTGGCAAAGCAATCTGTATATTTCAAGAACTTGTTTTGCGTGAGTGTAATTATATCTCACCGTACCGTCATCACGAACATACACAAGAAAGAATGGATTGAGAGGATTTACTTCTTCGTTTCCCTGGCTTTCTCCTTTCTGGGATAAACAGAAAATTACACCGGGTTTAATTATTTCTTTTTCGGTTTCGCTGTATTCTCTGTTTTTAATTAAATCAGCATGTTCACCGGATGGCGCAGGAACAATGCCATATAGACCTAATGGGGTTTCTTTTAATCTTTTTCTGTTGTCTTCAAGAAAGTTTAATAACTCAATTCTAAAGTCATCGAGTGTAAAATCAGTAAGTGAAACTGTTTCATCCATGTCTTCAAGATCGAGTATTTCATTTTGCAGTTTTTTTAATTGCTGGTTGCGGTATTTCAAATCATCAGAAATCAATTCATGTATTTGTTCTGTATTAAGAATATTATCTTCTCCTGTGGCGGTTACATCAACAAGAGCCATACGAGCTTCGACTCGTTCTTTAAGGTTAATATAGTTATCAAGATCTTTTGTAGGCCAGAAATTAACAAGCTGTATTGTCTTATTTATACTACCAAGTCGGTCAATACGGCCAAAGCGTTGGATAATTCTAACGGGGTTCCAGTGAATGTCGTAATTTATCAGGTAGTCACAATCCTGTAGGTTTTGACCTTCGCTTATACAATCTGTAGCAATAAGGATGTCGATTTCTTCATTTAACTTTGAAGAATTTAACTTCGCACGGTTCTTTGATACAGGGGAGAAATTCGTAAGAATGCTGTCATAATCATTTTTTCCCAAGGTTGTTTGAGTATAACTTCCACAAACAAGAGCGCAATGCAATTTAAGTTCTTTTTTCACCCAATCTTTTATATTTCCATACAGGTATTGGGCAGTATCAGCGAATGCGGTAAAAACGATAACCTTTTTGTTGGAATCATTGATATAATTTTTCGTTTTATTTTCAATTAGCAATTTTAATTCTTTGAGCTTTGCGTCTCTATCAGGTGTAACTGCTTTTGCGTTATTTAAAAGGTCAATTAAAGCATCTTTGTCCTTTTTTAAATCAACGAGCCATTTTTCAAGTTCAAGGTCAGCCAGGTCGAATTTTAATTTTTTACCGACCTGCCATTCATCCAATTCATCGCTGTTTTCTTCGAGTTCTTCTTCATTCGGTATGTAGTTTTCTAGAGATTCTTCAGCGGTTTTGTCTTTTTTCTTGAGAAAATCAGATATTTTATTTTCAAGTTTCTCTATTTTCTGAATGGTCCTATCCAGAGAAATTTCAAAAGATTCAATTGAGCTTTCAAGCCTCTTTAAAAAATTAACTTTCATCATTCCGATGAGGAAATTTTCACGGTCAGCCTGCTTGAAGTTTAAGACCTGTGTTTTTGCCATTTCCTCATATTTTTGCTCTTTACCTGTCTTAACATAGGCCGAGGGATTAAATACAGATAATTTGTATTCCAGTATTTGCTTATTAATTCTGTCGTATGAAGGAAACCTTTTATCAAGGTCAATGTCTGGGTATACAGAATGTGGTCTATTGCGTTCTGGGAAACTCCCGATGGATGACATATCGTAAAAATTCTTTATGTGTTTTCGGGAACGTGCTATTGTAAGTTCATCAAGAAGTTTGAAGAATGAAGAGTCCAGCCGTTCTAATAAATTTTTTATATTTTTATTACTGTTCTTTTTATCAGCCCAGTTTGTAAAATGTGTTTGGGCATTTTTCAGGGTTAAGCCGATATCTTTAATTTTACAAGTCTCAAATAATGCAGCTTCATTGCCTTCAGTAATAAAAGAAATCTGGTTACGCAAGTCACGCAGAGTATTATTAACCGGTGTTGCCGAGAGCATTAGCACTTTTGTCTTAACACCGGATTTAATGACCATTTCCATGAGCCATTTGGCTCTGTTCATTTTTATTGAACCATCATCCTTGACTTTATCCATCGGGTTGCCACGAAAATTATGGGATTCATCAATTACAACAAGGTCATAAGCACCCCAATTGAAATTTTCGAGATCAATACCATTTGCTGCTGATCTGCCTGACTCGCGGCCCATGTCAGTGTGATATAATACCGTATAATTGAAGCGGTCTTTTTTTAATGGATTTAAAGCATGATTCTGACTTGCCTGGTATATTGTCCAGTTACCGGTTAATTTTTTTGGACAAACCACTAGAACACGGGCATTAAGAAGTTCAAAATATTTAATTATTGCAAGTGCCTCGAATGTTTTACCAAGACCAACACTATCAGCTATAATACATCCATTGTGTTTTAAAATTTTATTTATTGAACCCCTAACGCCATCTTTCTGGAAATCATAAAGCATATTCCATATATCACTGTCATAAAAACCTGTTTTTTCGTTAAGTAATCCGCCTCGTTTTTGTTCATCAAGGTAGTTCTCAAAAATATGATAAAGAGTCTTAAAATAAATAAACTCTGGTTCATTTTCAACATATAGTTGTTCAAGATAATGTAAAACCTGATCCTTAACATCTTCAACGAGGCCGGAGTTATCATTCCAAATATTCTCAAACCAGCTTTTTAACTCCTGTCGGTCTCTATCGCTATCAATGATCAGATTTAGCTCGATATTTTTACTGCCTCCAAGACCAAGTCCATTAACAGTAAAATTAGAACTACCTGCTATTGCTTTTTCTATTCCGCTTTCCTGTTTAACATGGTATAATTTCCCATGTAAGAAATTAGGTTTAACCATGGAACGAATTTCTGTTTTTGCCTTAATCCATTCTGAACATTCTTTTGCTAAAGTCTTTTGTGATAATCGGGTTTCTAAAGGAATGGATAATTTATCATCTTCTATTTTAAAATCACGAACATGAATTTTGTCAGGGTCCAATGATTTGATGAACGTAGGCTCACCAAAAAGAAATTTTAAATTATTTATTTCATCAAGATTATTCTTCAATTGGTGGTAAGCATATATTGTAAAGTATGCCGAAACAATTGATACTTCGGAGTTTTTTAATACTGCCTGTTTTAAAAAATCACCTACTGCGCCATGCGAATGATTGTCTCTTATAGATGAATAATTCATTTATTCTTTTCTCCAAAAAAATAGTATAATTTTAACAACAAATCGTAAACAGCAAGAACCTTCAATGAGATTATTAACTTAAGCTACAATTCCCATTCTCGAAGAGAAATTTATCAATATTGCCAACCTCATCTTGGTTCACCGCCATTTGTCTCGATATATTACTCGCTGGTTTACTGAGTGATCACCGCAATATCAATATATCTGCCTTCAACGAATATTCGGTAAACAGCAATCGTATTGATGTGAACGGCCATTTACATTTAACCTATACTTGCCGTTTGATGACACAATCGTCGTATCGAAGTGGCCGTTATTCACAACATTAGCCCCACATACTACCCTGCTCTATCACATCGTCAAGTAGAATCAAGTGTCACCTATATAATTTTATATATTCTCCAATTCCAAATTCCGCTCAACTCCACACCCCGACTCCCAGATATAACCAATTTCCTGCTTGCGACAATCCTCTTGACCCAAATACATACCGATTAACTTTACAAAATTCAAATTTTGCCCAGAATCTTCCCCAAAAACGACAGCTCAACATCAATGGTAACACTGATCTTCCCGCCCTGGACATTTCGGGTGCACAGATATCTTCGATTCTTAACCGATCTGACGAACCGAACATTCTCAATCTGCTCATCTAGCCCGACAAGCACATCGTTCTCGATCTCGGCCCGTTCCTCTGGGCTGAATTCCCGATCGAGAATATACTCAGCAGTAACCTGCATCGAATTCATAATCCCCTGACCTCATACCTTCCCCAGCTCCTCCACGATCCTCACCATGCCGAAGGTGTCCATCTTGCAGTATTCCAGGAGCTGCGCCCTGATCTCATCGACCCTGGAATGATCGGTCTCGGTCCACAGGTGCTCAAAGGCCTGCATGGCCATGCCCCCGTCGCTCACCGCGAGCCCCTTGTACGACAGGTCCCTGACCAGCGCCGGGAGCACTGCCTTTATCGAGGCGCTACCGTTCATTGACGGCGCGTAGAAATGTCCCTTCTGGAAAGGCACGAGCAGGTCAACCAGGCGATCCCTGCGCTCGTTAAGCTCGTCCTCGTATTCCGGGAAGTCACGCGCAAGCTCCTTCATGCGGGTGGATTCGAATGACTGGTTGTATACAACGATCGGTCCCGGTGCCGGCGTTGCCTCGATGAGGGCCTTTATAAACGCCTCACGCGGATCAGATCCTGCCCGGGCCAGGAACTCGCGCAGTTCGGGCTGCGCCCCTTTCTCTTCAAGGAAGTACACGCAAAACTGGAACGGAACCTGCTGATATGGCCGCACATTGTCGAAAAGAGGCACTGCTGGCATGAATGTTTCGAAATCCATGTAGTAATGCGGATAGGTGATCGCTTCAAGAAACCGCCTGATTTCTTTTTTATTGATTTTACTGCGCCCCGCAATATGGGCATTGACCTGTAACTGCTGGCGGTCGGTAAGCTCATAATCCTCGGGTATATCCTCGAGCCTGACGATGCCGGCCTGATACAGATCGAACTTCCTGGTTCCATTGAGACGTGCGAGGCTGAACACCGACACTTCTGGCACATGCGCCCAGCAGTGACCGGTGAAATCACATCCATAAGGATCAGAACACTGAGGGCCGATATCGATCGACGGCACCTTCTTCCCGGCCAGAACCTTTTTCATGACCGCTGCCTGTTCAGCCACGTCATCCTGCATGGAAACAACCTGCTCCAGCACGCTCTCGATGGTGAAAAGCTGCTCAAGATCGAGCTCGCCCTGCCTCACGTACTGGTTATTGAGATACACGATCGATACATCAGAAACTGCAAGCCCGGCGCCGGTGATCACATAATACTGCAGGGCCGCATCGGGCAGGTACACGTCCTTGAGGCCGGTTGAGCTCTTGACCTCGTAGATCTTCCACTTCCTGCCTTTC
>ERZ795054.1921-NODE-1921-length-18300-cov-5.844012_pt1 | contig 18300 bp, 13 predicted proteins | sample MGYA00375138_ERZ795054 | MGnify/ENA primary metagenome ERZ795054 (study PRJEB30183, sample SAMN05720215) | anaerobic digester metagenome | isolation source: active sludge of municipal wastewater-treating anaerobic digesters | place: USA | collected 2014-12-23 ... | reverse complement strand
TATCGGCTCATACGCCCTTATCGGCGCCGGAGCGGTCGTCACAAAAGATGTCCCGGACTATGCATTATTTACCGGGGTGCCGGCCCGCCGGACAGGATGGGTATGCAAATGCGGTAATATTCTAAAAAATGACAACGATACCGTATTAAGATGCATGTGCGGGAATACCTACAGAAAAGCAAACGGAACATTAACCCCGATCGATTGATACATGGCAGGTATATCAATGGAAACTTATAATTCACTCGTTAAAAAAGTCGGCAGCAACGATATTCTTGTGGGAATACTGGGGCTCGGATATGTGGGACTGCCTCTGGCGGTATTATTCGCCAAAAAAGGGGTCAGAGTTCTTGGCTTTGAAAAATCGGACAATAAAACAAAACACGTCAATGATGGAGTGAATTACATCGGCGATGTCGATGATGCGGACCTGCATGAAGTTGTATCAAGCGGCATGCTTCAGGCTACAAGCGATTTTTCCCGAATAAGCGAATGCGACGCCATACTTATATGCGTCCCCACCCCGCTTGACGCATTCAGAAAACCCGATATGAGCTACATTGAAAGCGCCTGCACCGATATCGGCAAACATATGAAAAAAGGAGTTTTTATATCCCTCGAAAGCACGACATATCCCACGACAACCGAAAACTTCATGCTGCCCATCATAGAAAAATATTCCGGGAAAAAGCATGGCGTTGACTTCTGGCTGTGCTTTTCTCCTGAGCGTGTTGATCCGGGGAACAAGACTTATAAAACTGAAAACACACCCAAGGTTATCGGCGGCCTGGGAGAAAAAGCGATAGATCTCGGCCTTGCGATATACGGAAAAGCGATCTCACATCTTCACCCGGTGAGCAGTCCGAAAGTATCCGAAATGGTAAAAATTCTCGAAAACACCTATCGCCTCGTGAATATAAGCCTGATCAATGAATTGGCCCTGCTGTGCGGCAAAATGGGTATCGACATCTGGGAAGTAATCGACGCAGCGAAAACAAAGCCCTTCGGCTTTCAGGCATTTTATCCGGGCCCCGGCATCGGGGGGCACTGCATCCCGCTTGACCCCTTTTACCTTGAATATATCGCCAAGAAATACAAGTTCAATCTGACAATGATCAATACTGCGGATAATATAGAAAATCTCATGCCTCACAGGATGACGATAAAGATTAATTCGGCCCTCAACAGGCATGAAAAATCAATTAACAGGTCAAAGATATTGTTTATGGGCGTCGCGTATAAGCCGGATATCGCGGATGAAAGGGAGAGTCCGGCCCTGCGCATCATGGACGAGGTCGCCAAAAAGAACGGCGCGGTACATTATAACGATCCTTACATTCCCGAAGTTACGACCGAAGAAGGAAGGCGTTTTGCCAGTACCGAGCTTTCAGACGAGCTGATACGCGAAATGGACTGCGTCGTTTTTGTCACCAACCATTCCGTCTATGACGTACAGAGAATAGTCAACAACGCCAGACTGGTGGTTGACCTGCGCAATGCAACAAACGGCATAGTCGATAATAAAATTTACAAGTTGTGATACTATTTCACGGTTCCAAGAATAATTCATCGGGATTAACCACATGTCGCAAATGAAACAGAATATCGCTTTTATCGATCTCCAGAAACAGCAGACAATCATAAAAGAGTCCCTGCAAAAAAGACTGAACAGTGTTCTCGACCACGGCAAATACATCATGGGCCCTGAAATAGATGAGATGGAGGGACGTCTCGCCGAATATGTCGGAGTAAAACACTGCATCTCTCTTTCAAACGGTACCGATGCGCTGCTCGTCCCGATGATGGCCCTTGGAATCGGCAGCGGCGATGAAGTGATCACTACCCCGTTCACCTTTATAGCAACAGCAGAAATGATCGCATTGCTCGGCGCCAGACCGGTCTTTGTCGACATCAATCCAATGACATACAACATCGAGCCTGAATCAATAAAAAAAGCGATAACGAAAAAGACCAGGGCCATAATGCCCGTCAGCCTTTACGGTCAGTGCGCCGACATGGATGCCGTCAACGCCATCGCCGGCGAATTCGGATTGCCGGTCATCGAGGACGCCGCCCAGAGTTTTGGCGCGACATACAAGGGAAAGAGATCATGCGGCCTTTCGACAGTCGGTTGCACCAGCTTTTTCCCGTCCAAGCCGCTGGGTTGTTATGGAGACGGGGGGGCCTGTTTTACCAATGATGACGGCCTGGCGCTCAGGATGAGGCAGATACGCGTGCACGGACAAGACCGGCGATATCATCACCCGCTGATCGGCCTGAATGCGAGAATGGACACGCTCCAGGCGGCGGTTATCCTGGCAAAGCTGGAAATATTCGATGACGAAGTAAAATCCAGGATTGAGATCGGGGCGCGGTATACGGAGCTGTTAAAAGATCGTGTCATAACACCGTATATCGAACCGTTCAATACCAGCGTGTATGCACAGTATACGATACAGGTCGATGAAAGAGACCATCTGATCGCAAAACTCGGCGAAGCGGGGATACCCACTGCCGTTCACTATCCAATACCTCTCCACAAACAACCGGCATTCAGGGAACATGAAAATGATTCATTGCCGGCTGCCGAGAAAATTTCCAGGCGGGTTTTAAGCCTGCCCATGCATCCATATTTAAGCGCTGCGGACCAGGACTTTATTGTTAAAAATGTTATCATGTGATATTATCATTGGTCATTGAATTATATTCATTATACAATCCTCTGGACAGTACTAATTGAACCGGTTATTGCATGAAGAGTTCAGTATGCTAAATATAACAAAAACGTTATCGATATTGAAATCCATTCATATCCCATTGATGAAAAATTAAGAAGCATTGCTTCAAGGAGTCTTATTAGATGAAATTGCTCACAGTCATTGGCGCGAGACCACAGTTCATTAAAGCCGGCACGGTCAGCAGGGAAATAAAAAAACACCGAACGATAAAAGAAATCATCGTACATACCGGGCAGCATTACGATTCGAACATGAGTGATGTCTTTTTCGAGCAGATGAAAATACCGACGCCGGATTACAACCTGGGCGTCTCCAGCGCATCACACGGCGCCATGACTGGACGCATGATGCTGGAAATCGAAGAAGTCTTACATAAAGAAAAACCGGACAAGGTTCTCGTTTACGGGGACACAAACAGTACTCTTGCCGGAGCCCTGGCTGCCGTGAAAATCCACATCCCCGTAGCACATATAGAAGCCGGGCTTAGAAGTTTTAACATGGACATGCCGGAAGAAATAAACCGTATTCTAACCGATCGAGTGAGCACATGGCTTTTCTGTCCTACCGATGTGGCAATATCAAACCTCTCGAAGGAAGGTTTCCCCCACACATCGATCCATGGAGTAAAACAAAGCATTATGAAGTCCGGTGACGTCATGCAGGATGGCGCCATCTTCTATTCAAACTTTGCCAAAAAGCCGGAGGGAATATCTGTACCGCCGGATTTCATTCTGGCCACTGTTCACCGGGCGGAAAACACCGACAATCCACTTAACCTGTCTAATATCGTTGATGCAATGAATATTATTGCACAATCTGGTAAAAAAATTATTCTGCCACTGCATCCCAGAACAAAAAAAATGCTGAAAAGTATCGAAACGGACTTCACTGATGATGTCATCATCATAGATCCTGTCGGATACCTCGAAATGGTATACCTGTTGAAGCATTGTTCCATGGTAATGACCGACAGCGGCGGTCTTCAAAAAGAAGCTTTCTTTTTCAGGAAACCATGCATCACCCTGCGCGAAGAGACAGAGTGGGTTGAATTGGTGGAGAATGGATTCAACATACTCACCGGCGCGAACAAAGAATTGATTGTAGACAGGTGCAGCAGGGCGGATTCGCTCTTTTCAAGTAATTATTCAATAGACCTGTACGGGAACGGGATCGCCAGTGAAAAAATCGTCAAGCAACTGGCGGCGGAATAACAGTTAAAGATTGCGAGCGGGTATAATACTGCCATGAAAGAAAATGTGCTTATTGCCGGCGTCGATTACGCCATGCCGAAACTTTTTTATTTTAAAGAGTTCTGGCGGGAAAAAGGGTACGGCTATGTTTTTTATGGAAATGACCGGATGAAGGTGATGAAAAAATTTCCGGATGTCCCCTTTTATTCCTCGCATATCAACAAGAACTCCGATTTGCTTTTCGTCCTTCAGGAAATCTTATTATTGAAAAAAATCGCACGCAAGGAAAACATCAGGTATTGCGAATATTATTACACTGCGCCATTCCTTCAAATGCTCGTGGTGCTCGCGGTCATGAAACTGTGCCGGATCACGGTCATATCCATATACAGGGGCGGCGAGATATATTACTGGCGCAGGCATTCATTCTTTAAAAAATATTTCCTGAAAACGGCAAACAGGTTGTCCCATAAAATCGCCTACAAGGAAATGTACATGCCTGAAATTCTAAAAAATAACGGCATGTTTCATCAGGGCAGAATGTATCATTGGGCAAATTCGATAGAATATGCTGAATTGCCCTCGGATTATATCTCACGAAAAGAAAATGTCCTTCTTTTCCATAACAGTTTCAAGGAATGGCGGCATCCTGATTTTCTTATCGACGTCATCAACAGGCTTAAAGAAAAGACAGTGAATTTCAAACTGATACTCGCCGGTTACAGGGAAGACGCCGACAATGCCATTCTGAAGATTATCAATGAAAAAATTAATAATTATGGATTATCAAAATTTGTAGAAATATACGATTTTGCCGCCAATGAACCCGAGTTCTATTATAAAAAATCGAAGATATTCCTCCTTCCTTCGGACCTGGTGTACTGCAATTATTCATTACTCGAAGCTATGAATTACGGCGTGGTTCCCCTCGTGAGCGAACTGGATAACGACAGCCATCTGATCATTGACCACGAATCAGACGGTTATATTGTGCCGAACGATGAGGACCGCTGGAGCAGCCTGATCTACGAGCTTTTAACAGACGAAAACAAGTTCGAGAGAATGAGCAAGCTGGCGAACCTGAAAATATACAACGATTATAATTCCCAAAAAAGATTTGAAAAGTATTATGATTTCATTAAAGTTACTGAATTTTAATTTTTATCTGATAAAAATCTTAGCTTTTTAGATAGGACAGACGAAACTGATAAATATTTATACCTTAATTGATGAAATTTCATTTTACAATTGTTCTAAAGTATTAATAAAACTGATATAGTTTTTCTCGGCATTATAATTTTTTTTATATTGCAAATATGATTGAACTCGAATTTCTTTATTTTTAAAAAATTCGATTCTTTTCAATGCTTCTACTATTTCCTCTATATGTGCCTGAGACGAAAGCAATATCCCATTGTATCCATCTATAATCATGTCGCTTATACCCCCGATATCAGGCGCTATAACCGGTATATGGCAACTCATGGCCTCCATGATGGATACCGGTACGCCTTCAGATTCACTTGTGTTTATGAATACATCAACTAAATTAGTTTTATAAAAAGAATAAACATCACTATTTTTCAAGTCTCCAGTAAAATTATATTCAATATTCTTTTTATTTAATTTCAATTCATCGACAAGAGATATAATTTGAGATTTAAGCGGCCCATCACCTATATGCGTCCATTTTAATTTCTGGTTTATACTATCAGATAGTAAAGCAATTGATCTTACTATTTTATCAATATTTTTCACCGGAACTAAAAAGGCACAAGAAACTATATGAAAAACTCCTGGATCAGACGGCAAGGTAATAATATTCTGATCATCCACTCCCAACCTTTTAGTTTCAAGTAAACTCCTGTCGTAACCGTAAATACTTGTTAAATATTCCTGTGCTTTATCCGTAATCGTGAATATTCTATCAATATTATCAAGGTATCTTTTTCTCAGCGGCATATAATTATTTTTTCTTCGTTCCCTATACAGGTCAAATCCATGAACGCGGGTGCATACTTTAAAGCTGCATTTGTGAAACTTTTTTATTCTTTGCAAAGCGTAAGTAACTTCGGTAAACCAGTATGTATAAAAAACATCAATTTGATTATTCAAATGGTATTCGTATAGTAATTTTTTATAGCGATGCAATCGGCTATATGTGGCCAAATTCGTCAGGAACATGTCCAGGCAAAATGTTCTTTCTTTGACAACTTCGATCCAGAACGAGGGTGTGGTAATTGCTTTCAGGGAATTTAATATTTTATTGAAAATTGAAAGTGGTCTGTTTATAAGAGTATAGTCTATGGAAATATTTTGCGGAATCTCTCTTATCATTTCTCCGCGAGCGACAGGCATAATTATGAGCTTAATACCTCCTTGTTCTCCCCAATATTTAATTTCAGTCTCTAAAAATTGTTCTCCGGGATAATACGGAAAAGCAGCGGTGATAAGGACAATTTTTTTTTCTGACATTATAATTTAAACTCCAGGGCAACGATCTCCCATAAAAAAGGATATTTTCTTGGTAATTATTTTTGAATATATTTTTTTGGCAATGAACCCTGTTGAAGCATATTTTTTATCTACCTGAGAAATGTAGCAGGAGAATTTATATGCTCAATTACATCATCAAGTATAATAATATTATTTAATTTGATATAATTGTCTGGTCAATGATTCAATGAAATGATTAATATTATTGTTTTTATTCATAATGTTAATTAATTTAACATCCTTAATATTCTTGCATACATATTGTACATCCAGGGATGTCTGGGTGAAAGATTTAGTTCTTGCTTCCTTGGTTTTTGATAACGGCATATCGGCAGATATTGTACCTCTTTTTTGCCGCCAATCATAAAGATCTTCTGCTAATGCGTCAACATATACTACAATATCTGAAACGATTGATTTATTGAATAAGATATGATTAACTCTATCAGAGTCAAATTTTGATAAATTTTTTATCGAACGTGATCTATGAAAAGGGCCTTCATCAATCACTATATATTTTTTTTCAGATTGCTTTTGCCTGTGCATTAAAACCTGTGGAAAGTACCACAATTTGATGTATTTCTTAATTAAGTTTATATTGGGTAACCGGCATTGGATAATTTTAATAAATGATCTTATGAGAATTAATATATTGAAAAGATCTTTTTTCCTATATTGGGATTTGGTAATGAATAAGAAATCAGGATTATTAGATTGTTCTTCTTTAAACTTATCAAATAAAAATGATTTACCAATACCTGACATTCCAACAAATTCGACATAGTATGATTTTTGTGCGGAGGAAAGCTTCATTTGAATTACAATCTTTATTCAATTAGTAAACCAGATATTTAATTTTCGATGAGTATTCTATGTCAACTAATATACTATCTGATATGTAATTTTTATTGTCCCATACGACTCAACACTTGAAATACCTCACTCATACACATATCTGATCACCTTCCCCTTTATATGCACGATCCGAACTGTCCCGAGCAGCCAGTGCTGGGTCTCGATCCAGGTGCTCAGCTCGATCACGTCGTCTCCGCCTTTCTCGCCGATCATCTCGCGCAGCGCCCTGTCGTAATCATGGTCTTTCGTCACCGACCACACCCACAGAAGGCTGAAATTGCTCACGCGCGCCTCAGCCTCGCCCAGCACCTCGTAGCGGGGGCTCCTCAGCGGGCCCGCCTGGGGTTCGTAGCCCGACTGGTGATAACCCCGGTACACAATGCATCCCGAAAAGGGCAGCAGCAGAGCAAGCGCAAGCGTCAAGAATCCAGCGCGATTTATGTGCCGCAGGGGTCTCATCTCCCGCGGCCCCCGCCCGCTTTTTTCGGCTCCGGTTTGCGGGCATCATCCGAGGCAGGCGGGGCCTCGTCTTTCACGAACCGCGCCGCATCGCCTTCAACATAAACGCGGTGCAGGCTGAACAGGATGAAATAATAGGTCCTCTCGTACCAGCGCACGTTGAGCAGAACATCGCCCGTAATCCTCGAAAGGCCGAACCCCTCACCCGCATCTAGGGCCTCATTGTCCCCGGGCCTGCGGGGCGATCCGTCGATATACACGAGCATGTCGCCCGATATCTTTTTGAGTATCATGCGTCCACTTTCCTGAGCCCTGATGAGCTTCAGCTCAAGCCCATCGCCCGAGCGGATCACGTCCCCGCTGAGAATTTCGGTCTCTCTGCCGGAACCGGCAAGATACATCTTCCCCTCTTTCACGAAAATTCCTGACCCGCGATCCAGCTCATGCATCGGAGTATTCTTGCCGGCCGGCAATGCTGCGGCCGCCGATTCAACCTCGTCCATGACAACGACCGAAGCTTTTTCCGCAGCCAGGACCGCGCCTTTTTTCATGGCAAGCTCCCTGCGGTCGGCCCTGCGTACGATCATGACGTCGTTCTCCATGAGCAGCGCGTTTTCAATGCCGCGGTTGATGTCGGCGCGCTTCACGGTCCACAGTCCGAAAACGGCGCCGGCCCAGTTCGAGCATCCGCCTGTTTTGCCGATAATTTCGGTCTTTCTGCCCTCGATCGGCGAGGTCGACGCGGTCATCCCCATGGGCGACACGCACCCGGCGAGAAGAATGACCGGCGCAATGAAGAATGAGAATGTATGGATAAGGACTTTTTTTTGTTTCATCAACTCCTCCATAATATGGCCCTGGTTCATGATGGCGAAGCCATCATGAACCAGGTACTAAAACTTTATCTCCACGCCGAAATTCGGTATCAACGCCAGCGCGGTCTCGTCCCTTTCACGCTTCGGGTTTCTTCCCTTGACATAGGGCTGGTTATACCGCCAGGTCTCCCGGTCGATCGGAATGTAATAGTACGCGTTGATCAGCTCGATGTACCAGCTCACGTGCCCCCACTGGTGGTCTGAGGTGTAGGTATAGCGGATGTCGAGCCGATGATTGACCGGGAAATGCCGCGAATTCTGTTTAACGCCGCCATAAGTCGGGAAATATCTTCCGCTGCCGGCCGGGCTCTCAATAGTATCAGTAACCGGAGTATACGGGAACGACGAGTAAAGCTGGAACCTGCCGCTGATCGTGTGCTGTCTGTAGTTATAGCCCAGCACGAGTTTCAGCGCGTGTTCCTGCTCGTAGCTGAAATTGATATACGTATCGCCGCTGTAATACGGTCCGGGGGCACCGGATTTATATTTCGACTGCGTGAACGTGTAATTGATCCATCCGAAAAATCCCGCGGACCGCTCGGTCCGGTCAAGCCGGAGCTGTATTTCGGCGCCGTAGGCCCTGAGCTGTCCCGTGTTGTCGAATCCGTTCTCGATAGAATCGTTCTCCACTCCCAGGTCCCAGAAGTAGTTGAAGAACCCTTCGGCCTTTATAGTGAAGAGAAAGACTTTCTGCTCGATTCCGAGGGTGCTGTGGACCGAGCGTTCGGGCTTGAGGTCTTTGCCGATTTTCGAAATGTACTGTGCGCCCCTGAAAAGATAGGGGTTGACCTGGTAGAACGAAGAATACATGCCGCCGGCGACCGACAGCGTGGTCTCGGTCTCGAATTCGTAGCTCACGAGCAAACGCGGGTCAGCGATGAAAAACCTGCTGCGGTCGAGATAATCCATGCGCACGCCGGGCACCACGGTGAGCCCCTTCCAGGTGAACTTGTTTTCGACATACCCGCCTGCCACGACATTCAATACCGAATCCTCGATCGGCCTGAGCCTGAACTCGTTCTCGTTTGCGAAATCCGGGATGCCGAAACCGCGGTAATCGACGGGAACAAAGCTGTACCCGTCATAAATGAAATCATAGAGCATGACATCGGCGCAGAGCCGCAGCTCCGCCGTGTCGTCAAGCCACTTGAACTTCACCAGGTCTTTTATGCCGAAGATGTAGGGCTTGCCCGTATTGTTGTATCCCTTGGTCCATGACGCGGCCTGGTCGCTGTCGATGCTGGTTGATGTCTCTGCCTCGCTAAGCGACGCGTAAAAAATCGCGTCGTTGGAGAATTTTTTCGAGTGCCGGTACGTATAGGTAAGGCCCTGGGTGAACGACATGATGTCGGTCCTGAACCGGAACTCCTCGAGCACGGGATCGACCGTCGAGTCGCCCTTCTCGTCGTTGAGGAGCCTGATATAGTCGCGGCTGCCGAAAGCGAGGAGCGTGAGCGAATGCCTGGCGTCAAAATTGTATCTGGCCTTGACCTGGTAGTCCCAGTATTCGGGGACGATGTTGAGTTTCTCGCCCGCGATGAGCTCGTAAAGCAGCGGAACGAGCAGCGTCAGGTATCCATACCTTCCGGAAACGATCACGTATCCCTTGTTCTCGGTTACGTAATTTTCGTCCTTGAGCACCTTTTTCCCCAGGGGGATTTTCACCAGCGCCGTCGCGGATATGAGCCCGATATCGGCCCAGCCGCCGAACTCCTTCACGTCATCCATGGTATTGATGCTGATCACGGCGGCAGTCGGGCCGCCGTATTTCGCCGGGAACGCCGACGAATACAGGTCGATCTCGCTCATGAGCTCGTTGGCGATAACCGAGTGCAGGCCTCCGAAGTGCAGGGGATTGTACAGGGGCATATCGTCGACGTAATATCGGTTGGATGAATCCGGCGCGCCGCGGATCACCAGGTTCCCGAAAAATCCGCTTGTCCGGATGATGCCGGGCAGCGCGGTCAGTGCGTTTACCGCATCGCCCAATGAGGCCGGCACGTCCTTCAGCTCCCTTGAGGAGAGCGTCTGGCGCGACACTTTCTGGATGTCGCGCTGTCCGACGATGGTGATGCCTTCCTCGACCTTGTATGGTTTAAGCCAGAAATCGTTGGCTCTGGAGGCCCTGATATCAATGCTTGTCTGGATAGGGGTGAAACCCGAGGCCTTCACCGTAACCGTGTACTTTCCCATGGAGGGCACCGGGATGCGGTATTCGCCCTTTTCGTTCGTGCGAACCATTATTTTCGCCTCGGCCAGGGACACGACCGCCGGGGATACGGGCCTGTTGTCTGCCGTGCTCAGCACCCTGCCCTTCAGCACGATCTGGTCCTGCGGATGCAGCGCACCCGCGGAGAACAGGAACAAAAAAAGTGCGCAGACGGCGCAGGCGGTCATTTTTCTCAGGAAAACCATGATAATATTATTCAGACGTAAATTGTTTGAAAATTAAGCGGGGGGATACTATCCTGTCAAACAATAAATGGCCCGCCATGAACGCAAACGACATTAAACGAATGGAAGGCATCTTCGCCTCCGCCGGAATCGGCCTTGACGAACGCGCGTCCGGCCTCTTCTCCCGGTACTATGACATGCTCGCCGGCAGCAACGACGACCGCGATCTCACCCGCCTGACCCGCTTCGACGACATTATCATCAAGCATTTCGTCGATTCGGTGTATATACTCAAACTGACCGAGCTGTCTTTTCCCCTCGTCGATATCGGCACGGGCGCCGGGTTCCCGGGGATCCCGCTCGCCATAATGAATCCCGGCCGTAAAATAATACTGGCCGAGCATCGCCGCCGCAGGGTCGACTTCCTCGAAAGTGCGGTCTCGGCCCTTGCCCTGGCCGGCGTCGAAGTTTATCCCCACCTGGTGACCGAAAAATCATTCTTCGAAGTACAGGGTGTGATCACCAGGGCCCTGGAATCGGTCGACGGGACCCTCTCACGCGTCGGCCATTTTCTCCCTGCGGGAGGCAGAGTGTATTTTCTGAAGGGCCCGGCGGTCGGCCGCGACATGGACGATCTGTCCGAATCCAACAGAAAAAATTTCACGATCGAAGAAAGCCGCGAATACGCGCTTCCCGGCACCGATTATCGCCGGTGCCTTGTCGTGGCCCGCAAGACCGCAGAGCGCACCGCAAAGACCTACTTCGTGCCCCGCGACCCTGACCGCGCCGAGGGCGTCGTGATCACGTCAAAAGACAATGCCCGTTTCAAGGTGTTGAGGCAGGCTGCCGAAAACCCGAAAAAATCCGGCAGAACGATCATTGCGGGAAAAAGAATCATCACCGATTATCTCTCGGGTAACACTGCGGCCGGTTCCTCAGCCGACTGCTCACTCGTACTGTATGATGGATACATCGAAAAAGACGACGGGTTCAGGGCGATCATCGAGGATTTCACCGAACATGACGCGCTGATGATTTTAAAGAAAGGACTGTACAACGAGCTTGACGTCCTTGACAGCGGATCGCCGCTGCTGATTGCCCCGAGGCCCGGGATTCCCGTATGGGATGGGGCCCTGGAAACCGGATGCGCACTTGCGCTGCCCTTCCAGGACCCGGTCAATATCGGCACCGCCATAAGGAGCGCGGCGGGTTTCGGCGCAGGCCCGGTCATTCTGCTCGAGGGCTCCGCTGACCCCTTTCATCCAAAAGCCGTCCGGACCTCATCAGGCGCCGTGTTCCACATCGCCCTGGCAAAGGGGCCGACGCTTGTCGGATTCTGCGCGATGTGCGCCGTAAAAAAAATCCCGCTCGTACCCCTCGACTCGCACGGGATTGACATGGCCGCATTCGATTTTCCTGACGCCTTCGTCCTTCTTCCCGGCATCGAGGGCCCCGGGCTTCCGGATGAGCTGAAAAAAACAGCGGTGTCGATCCCTCTTGAACCCGGAATCGAATCGCTCAACGCTTCGATTTCGGCTTCGATAGCGCTGTACGAATGGAAGAAAAGACAGCGCTGAGGGTCTTGGACAGCCGCCGCATATCGATATCCGTTAAACCGGTTTGAATCCGCTAAAACCTGGCCTCGCTCTTGATGTAGAACGCGGCATTGCCGGGCTCGTCCTTCGTCTTGTAGGATTCATAGTACGCCAGCAGGCGGATATGTTTATTGAACTGGTACCCGAGGCCCCCGGCAAGGAGAACCGTCGGCTTGTCCTGATCGGCGTTTTTCATGCCATATGAAAAGCGGCCAATGACGAGCACCGGCGCCTGCTTCACGAAGCTCCCGAGATTGAAATGGAGCCATGCTTCGATCAAATGATAGGTATAGGCCCCGACGTCGCCTTCCTTCACCCCGTGCAGGACGTAATTGCCGCCGATCTTGAGGAAATCCGCGACAAAGGCGACACCGCCGCCGTAATAGAAATTCGTTTTGTATTTCTCGGTTCGTTCCTGATTGATGTACCCGTTGATGTACACCCACTTGTGGGGTATGATCGAGATCGTGCCGTAATGGGCCTTGCCGTCATATGACTCCACTGGTTTTTTCCATCCCTCGCCGTGGCACAGGGCATAGGTCAGCTCCACGTACTGGTAGATTCTGGCCGAAAGGGTCAGCCCGACATCGGCCGATGTATCGCCTGTTTCAACATTAACATCCGCGCTCTTGTCGAAGCTGTAATCGTTGTACACCCATCTGAGATCCTGCATCCTTCCGAGAAGGCCGATTGCCGGAGTGGTAATGATGCCGAACTGCCCCTTGAGCGCCAGGAAGTCCCATGCATGGGCCGCCTGGATATAGGCGTTCTTGATGAAGAACTCATAGGACTGGCCGGCGACTTTTACAGATGTATCGCTGCTTTCAGATTTCATTCCTGTACCGACATCCGAAGTGATATTGAAACTCAGCGGTCCCCATAACACGCGCTCGTAGGTCAGGTATGCGCGTGTCAGGGCGAAGGTGTTTTTCGCTTTTCCTTCGACCATGGTGTCGGCCCTGAATTCCAGGTACATCCTTCCAGAAAGACCAAGCGGCGGATTTATTCCCTTGTCGTCTTTCTTTTCTTCTTTGGCATCAGTCTGATTGACCGCTGCCCCTGCCTGGGCTGCGGGTTTGTCCTGAGCATTGACTGCCGCCGAATAAAGGGCTAAAACTGCAGCGAATAATAGATATCTTGTTTTCATTAAGACCTCCCCTATAGTTTATTTTTTTCAGGATCGTATTTTTCCCTGATCGAGATGCAATTTGTATTCAGTTTATTTTACTATAATTCACATTATCTTAACAGCCCCATGATAAAAAATTCATAAATGAACGGTTTTACGATATGCTGAGCTATTTAATGTATTTCTATAATGTCTATAAAGAATATAGATAATATCAAGAATAATTTTAATAATTTTCAAAAAAATTAAATATTCCAATTCATCTGCAATAATCATGAGACATGTAAACTTATCATTGTAACAACACGTGATACCGGCAAACTAATCTCTTGACTTCATGTAAGCCACATGAACAATTAAAGCGATCAGAATTGACAGACATTGATTGCCGGAATTCAAAAACAAAAAACCTAAACGTATCTTTTAAAGGAGCATGACGATGAACTTCAAAAAAAATTGTATCCTGTCATTGTTTTTGGCCGCAGCCGTTGCCTTAAACCCGGCACAGTCAGGCGCCGCCGATTTTCTGACAGACGCCGCCTCCACATCCCCGCTGAAAGACAAAAATAAAAATTCAGCCGTATATGAACTCCAGAAAGCCTACCAGGAAATCTATGAAGCTTATAAGGATTCGGTGGTATTCATCAGCACCGAAAAAACGGTCGTCAACAGGTTCAACCACCCGTTTTTCAACGACCCGTTCTTCAGGGATTTTTTCGGCCCGAGAGGCCCTCAAGGGCAGAAGAAGGAGCAGAAACAAAAGCAGAAAGGTCTCGGGACCGGGTTCATACTCTCGAAAGACGGGTACATATGCACCAACCACCATGTCGTCGACCAGATGGACTCGGTAACGGTGATGGTCAATGACAAGGAATACAAGGCGGAGATAATCGGATCGGACGCGCTGACCGATATCGCCCTGCTGAAAATCAAGGGAGACACCAGCTTCAAGCCGGTATTTCTCGGAGATTCCGACAGGGTAAAGGTGGGCGACATCTCTGTCGCGATAGGAAACCCGTTCGGCCTGGACAAAACGATCACTACCGGCATAATCAGCGCGACCGGCCGCAAAGAAATCGACAGCATCGGGCTGTCCCATATACAGACCGATGCGTCGATCAATCCCGGTAATTCAGGCGGCCCGCTCATCAACCTCGACGGCGAGGTAATTGGAGTCAACCGGATGATCTATTCCAACTCCGGCGGAAGCCTTGGCATCGGGTTCGCCATTCCGGTCAACACAGCGAAAAAGGTACTGGTGCAGCTTAAAGATCACGGCAAGGTCAAGCGGGGATATATCGGCGTGCAGATATCCCCCCTGACCGAGGAATACTCGAAAGAGCTTGGCCTTGAGAAACCCGGCGGGGCCCTTGTCGGAGGTGTTGAAAACAGCGGGCCGGCCGAAAAGGGCGGGCTCAAGGAAGGCGACGTTATCGTAAAACTGAACGATGAGCAGATAACCGACTACAAGGACCTTCTCGATATCGTCAGCAATTCTGAAATCGGTAAAACCATCAAAATTACCGTGTGGCGCGACAAAAAGCAGCTCAATTTCTGGGTAACCGTTATTGAAAGGCCATAAATAATGCCAATGATCTTAAGCACAAAAGAGGCTATCCTTTCGGGATAGCCTCTTTCGATTTATTTATCAAACATTCTATAGTTCAGCAATATTCTCAAGCTCGTAATCTGGGCCGTTATATCCGCCGGAGACCCCGTACTCTCTCTCCCTTCCGGTTTCCTTTTCGTCAAGAGAGCTTGTCCCGGTTCCGTCTTTCTGCTCGATTTCCGATCCATCATCATCAGGCAGGCGGTCTTTCTCGATGCGGTACATGATCTCCTTGGTGCTCATTTCCTTCCATTTTCGGGCGGTTTCTATGTTTTTCCCGCCGGGAAATTTTTCAATATATGTCTGGAACTCGCGGGCGGCCAGATCGAATTTTTTCTCCATGAAATATGAATATCCCCGCTTTATCAGGGCATCCTCGTCCTTGGTGTAAATGGTATTCCCCAGTACGCGCCCGAAGTAAGTTGCAGCCGAAGTGTATTTTTTCAGGCCGAAATACGATTCCCCTATCCAGTACAGCGAGTTTTCGACTTTTCTATCTCCCGGAAAGTTCGAGAGATATCTTTTAAAGTACTCGATCGCCGGGTAATATGAACCCCGCCTGTAGCTCCTCATGCCGCTGTCGTACAGGTTGCGGGCGAAGCTTTTTCGCACATCGGCCGCGTACTGGCTGAAATTCCCGTAGTATTTGAGAAAATATTCGTAAAGGTCATAGGCCTTGTTGTCGTCTCCTAGGTGGATGAACGAACGCGCCTTGCCGAGGATCGCCTCCTCGTTTCCGCCATTTTCAGAAAGCGCGATGTCAAACATCCTCCTGGCCTTTTTGTAGTCGCCTTCTTTAAGGTATGCATGCCCGAGCTCGGTGTAGATTCTGCTCCTGAAATCGTTGTTGCTCGAATAGTTGACGAGTCCCAGCAGCTGGTCGATCCCTTCCTCGGTATGCTCGCGCATGATTTTAAGCCTTGAAAGGCGCACGCGGATGTCGTTCGCCAGGTCCTGGCTGAGGTTTTTCGTGTTTTTAAGGATATACACATACTTCAGGTAGGCAAGCCGGTTCAGACCGAGCTTCTCATATCCCTGGCCGATAAGATAGATCGCTTCATCGGCTGATTTGGTATCCGGATAGCGCGCGATGATTTTCGAAAACAGGTTGATGGAGTTGTTGATGGAATCCTTGTCTTCCCTTTCATAGGCGAGTTTGCCTTCGACCAGTAACTCCCTGGCCTCTTTCTCGGGCTGGACTTTGTGCAGATAGACGATCAGCAGCCCGATTCCGGCCGCAATGACCACCGATCCCGCAATCGTTAAAAATAGCCTGGTTGCACCGTTTCTTTCCATTTATAATCACTCCTGAACCCTGTGCTCTATCTGACCCGCATCATGGCGAATTCCCTCCAGAACGTCGATTCCTCGGGAAAAATGCTTCTAACATCGTCAAGCGAAAGATAAATCAGAGCCCGGCTGAATTCATTGAGCTCGATGTATGATCTGCCGATGAACAGCCTTGCCTTTGCCGCTTCAGCATTATTATCGGTGACTTTTACAATATCCTGCAATTCTTTTATCGCCAGATGATATTTTCCCCTGAAGAAAGTCCTGTGCAAGACGTCATCCACCCTGTCGGTCACTACCCGCATTTCCGGCAGAGCGGGTCCTCTCCGCACGACCGTTTTTTCGGGAGGACCGGCGACATCGACCGGTGTTGCAGTGATGTTTGAGCCGCTTATAATCTGGTATGTCCTCCGCTCATCCGCCGCCGAGGGCGCAAGCCCGTAATAGAACCTGCCTTTCGGCGGATTTTCATCCTGATAGGAGTTCGATGTCGCATCGACTTCTGCGAGTATCCAGCCGGCCGATATGCCGGCCGGGGATGAAGGCGGATTGGAGCAGCGGTAAAGGATGAATTTTTTTCCGGACCGCCCGCCCCTGTGCCTCCACGATATTTTAATCCTGCCGTTTTCGCGCGCCGCACCGATCGAGAAAACCTCGAATTTTTCGCTCCCGCCGAAATCGACCGGCTCTGTGGTATAATTGTATCCCGCATTGAGCCGGGTATCCACTGCGCCGTTCTTGAACTTGACCAGCACCGCGTAATAATGCCTCCCCTCGCCCGGGTTCTTATCGAGAAAAGAGGTCGTCCTGCCGTCGAGGGTGCCGATATGCTTCGAAAAATCGAGCCGTTCATAGTTGCTGATGGGGATATTGGCGCGATACACCGCATACCCGTCAACCTCGTACTCGATGCCCGAGGCGACGCTTTCCCATCTTACCTGGATATCGCCGTTTACCGGCGTGGCGGAAATGTTCTGGATGACCATCGAGTATTTGATATAGACGAACACCCCTTCGGAAGTATACGTTTCTCCCGGAATAAAGACCGTATGCTCCCGGTCTTCGAGCTGCTTTGTCATGACTGCGTAAAAATAGGTCCCGGTCACCGGAATAGTATCGTCGATGAATTGCTCCGCGTCGGTGAGCGAGACCACCTTGATCGCGCCCGAAAGATCGTCGTCGCTCGAGATCGACTTCATCGCCCTGTAAACGGTGTACATGATGCCCGATCCACCGGTTCCTTTCCAGGACAGGAGCACCTTGTCGGCGCTGATTTTTCTCGCCGTAAGCTTTCGGACGCTTGCGGATTCCTTCTTTGCAGGTGCGGAAATCACCGCTGGAAAGCTCGTATGGTTGACGTCCGGAAAAATCTCGACGTCCCTTTTCGAGACGCGGTCCTTGGACAGCACAACGTAATAATAGCTCCCCGGAGGAAGGTCTGCGTCGACATACACGCTGCTGTCGCGCGCGTTCAGGACCTTGATCGAGGTGGAAGAGAGGGCCCTTTCGCGCGTATTGATGATCTCACTGGCCCTGCCAATGATCAGGTCATCCCTGAAATCGGGATGAACGTCCCAGGTTACCATGACCGAATTGGAGGTCCCTTTGACGAGCGCCGCCTGGACATTATAGGCCACGTCAACCGGATATCGCCCCTCTTTTTTCGAGGA
>ERZ795054.1912-NODE-1912-length-18327-cov-6.750164_pt1 | contig 18327 bp, 15 predicted proteins | sample MGYA00375138_ERZ795054 | MGnify/ENA primary metagenome ERZ795054 (study PRJEB30183, sample SAMN05720215) | anaerobic digester metagenome | isolation source: active sludge of municipal wastewater-treating anaerobic digesters | place: USA | collected 2014-12-23 ... | reverse complement strand
GACGCCGCGGGTCCTCTCCGCGAGGGCGACCGCGCCCGCGAGGCTCCCGGCGTCGTCGTTGACGCCGGGGATCACGGGGAGCCGGAGCCAGATCCGAACGCCCGTCCGGCTCACGGCATCGAGGTTCTCGAGGATCGGCTCGAGCGGCACGCCGGTCAGCTCCCGGTGCCGCTTCGGGTCGAGCGTCTTGACGTCCCAGAGGAGGAGGTCCGCTCGGGCGGACGCCCTGAGGACGGCCACGCGCGCGGCGAAGCCGCACGTGTCGACGGCGACGTGGAGCCCCTCCGCCTTGCAGGCCGCGAGCGCCGCGAGGAGGAACGCCGGCTGGGCGAGCGGCTCGCCGCCGGAGAAGGTGACGCCGCCCCCCGACTCCTCGTAGACGGCCCGGTCGCGGAGGGCCTCGGCGACGACCTCCGCCACGGTCACCTCCCGTCCGGCCACCTCGCGCGCCGCCGCAGGGCAGGCCTCGACGCAGCCGCGGCAGGCCGAGCATCCGTCACTCCCGAGCGTCGCCCCGGCGGGGAGAGTCCCGGCGGGCCGCGGGCAGGCGGCCGCGCAGCTCCCGCACGAAAGGCACCGTCCGGCGCTCCAGAGGACTTCCGGTGCGAAGGCGATCCCCTCGGGGTTGTGGCACCAGGGGCAGCGGAGCGGGCACCCTTTCAGGAAGACGGTCGTCCGGATGCCGGGACCGTCGTGGAACGAGCCCCTCTGTACGTTGAAGATCGTCCCGCGGGCCTCGTTCCCGGATGCGGCCATCGGTCCCTCGCCCGGAGATCGTGCCGGAGGGCGGCCGACGGCGTCTTGTACGATTCCGCCGGGTCTCGCAGTGCCTTCCGCACATCGCCCCCGCCGCACGCCGCCCGCGCCGCCCGACGCGCTCGGCACGCTCCTCGCGGCCGCCGGCTTCGCGCTCGACCTCTTCGACGGACTCCCCGACGTCGTCTTCTTCGCGAAGGACGCTGCGGGGTGCTACCGGGCGGTGAACGACACGCTCGCGCGGAGGCTCGGAAAGCGGACGAAGCGGGACCTCCTCGGCCGGACGGCCCGCGACCTCTTCCCCGCTCCGCTCGGCGAGCGCTACCTCGCGCAGGACCTCGCCGTCTGCCGGACGGGTCGCCCCGTCGAGGACCTCCTCGAGCTTCACCTCTACCCGGACGGACGCGAGGGATGGTGCCTGACGACGAAGCTCCCGCTGCGGGACGGGGCGGGGCGCGTCGTCGGCCTCGCGGGGACCTCGCGCGACGTGAGGCCCCCGGACGCCCTCGACGGCTCCGTCGAGGGGCTGGCGGGAGTCCTCGAGGCCCTCCACGAGCGCCCGGGCGACCCGCACCGGGTAGAGGAGCTCTCCCGGAGGGCGGGACTCTCGCCCGCCCGCTTCTCCCGTCGCATCCGCGCGCTCTTCGGCCTGTCGGCCGCGCAGCTCGTCGTCAAGGTGCGGATCGACGCGGCCCGGCGGATGCTCCTCGACCGGAAGACCCCGATCGCCCGGATCGCCCTCGCCTGCGGCTACTGCGACCAGAGCGCCTTCACCCGCCAGTTCAAGGCGGTGACGGGCCTGACGCCGGCGCAGTATCGTGGTTCCCCTTGACAACTCTGTAATGCAGAGTAAATTCTCCGGCATGGACCTCGCACGCGCCCTCGATCGGATCGAGGAGATTCACGCCCAGGTGGCGAAGGGGGAGGTCTTCCGCGGCTACCGGCCGGTGCCGGTCGCGATCGCGGGGGCCGTCGGGCTCCTCGCCGGCTGGCTTCAGCCGTCGCTCGTCCCCGAGGGGGACGCGCCGCGCTTCCTCGGGTACTGGATCGCCGTCGCTCTCGGGAACGTCGCGGTCAACGCCGCGGTCATCGCCGCCGGCTACGCCCGTTGCGGGGACGCCTTCGCCCGCCGGCACACCCGCCGGGTCGTCGGGCAGTTCGTGCCGTGCCTCCTCGCGGGGGCGGCCGTGACGCTCGGCCTTCCGGCGGCGGGCCCCGGGCTCGTCCGGATCCTCCCCGGCCTCTGGGCGCTCCTCTTCGGCCTCGGCGTCTTCGCCTCGCGGCCGTACCTCGCCCGCGCGACGGGCTGGGTCGCGCTCTTCTTCGTCGCCGCCGGGACGGGCCTCCTCCTCTTCCCCCCCGCGACCTACGCGGCGCTCGGCCTCGCCCACGGCGCCGTCTTCGGCGCCGGTCTCCTCGGGGCGGCCGTCGTCCTCCGCCTCGACCTCCCGAGGGAGGAGCGGTGAGCGGCGACGCGACCGAGGGCCGCTTCGCCTACGAGGGGCTCGACCGCGTCCTCCACGAGAAGGCGCGGCTCGGCATCCTGACCTCGCTCGCGACGCGCCCCGAGGGGCTCCTCTTCGGCGACCTCAAGCGGCTCTGCGCGCTGACGGACGGCAACCTGAACCGGCACCTCGAGGTGCTCCAGGAGGCGGGCCTCGTCGAGGTCTGGAAGAGGTTCGAGGGGCGCAGGCCGCAGACGCTCGTGAGGCTGAGCGCCGAGGGGCGCCGGCGCTTCCTCGACTACCTCGGCGAGCTCGAGAAGGTGCTCAAGGACGCGAAGAAGGCCCGCGCCCTCGAGGGAGCCGAGCCGGGGCCGCTGAAGGCGGGCTGGAACCCGGCCTGAGGCGGGAGGGACGGCGACGAAGGGTTTTGTGCGCCTTGTTGCTTTGTAATGCCGAGTACTTTTCTGGAGGAAGATACGATGAGGTCCGACGGTACGGTGGGGTCCGACGGTACGGTGGGGTCCGACGGCACGGTGGGGTCCGACGGCACGGTGGGGTCCGGGGCTCGGGACGGGGCGGGCGGCGCGGCGGCGCTCCCGCGGCACGTCGCGATCATCATGGACGGCAACGGGCGCTGGGCGACGCGCCGCGGCCTGCCGCGGGCCGTCGGGCACCGCGCCGGCGCGAAGGCCGTCCGGCGCGTCGTCGAGGCGTCCCGGCGCCGCGGCGTCCGGACGCTCACGCTCTACGCCTTCTCCTCCGACAACTGGCGCCGCCCGGCCGCCGAGGTCGAGGCGCTCATGGGCCTCTTCGAGCGGTACCTCGCCGAGGAGGCGCGCCGCTGCGTGGAGAACGGGATCCGCCTCCGGGTCATCGGCCGGCGCGACCGCCTCGGCGCCCCGCTCGTCGCGGCGATCGACGCCGCCGAGGCCCGGACGGCGGGCGGCACGGCGATGGAGCTCCGGATCGCGGTCGACTACTCGGGACGGGGCGCCATCCTCGCGGCGATCCCGCTCCTCCCGGCCGGCCCGGAGCCGACGCGCGAGGCGTTCCTTGCGGCGATCGCGCGGGCGGGGCACGGCGGAGCGCCCGAGGTCGACCTCCTCGTGAGGACCGGCGGCGAGCGGCGGACGAGCGACTTCCTCCTCTGGGAGTCCGCGTACGCCGAGCTCTTCTTCAGCGACCGCCTCTGGCCCGACGTCGGCGCGTCCGACCTCGACGAGGCCCTCGCCTGGTACGCCGGCCGGGAGCGCCGCTTCGGCGGCCTCCCGGCCCCGATTCCCGCCGCGGAAGGAGGCTCCCGTGAAGCTTCGCACGCCGCCTGAGCTGCGCCTCGCCCCTCGCCTCGACCCGGAGCTCGCAACCGGCGCGCCGGTGCCGCGCCGCGCCCTCCTCCTGAACCCCTTCTACCCGAAGGACCCGCACGCGAGCTTCGGCAAGCACGTCCTGACGCCGACGCTCGCGCTGACGAGCGTCGCGGGCGCGACGCCGCCCGGCTGGGAGGTCGCCCTCTGGGACGAGAACCTCCTCCAGGGGCCGCCGCCGCACGAGCCGTTCCCGTCCGTCGTCGGCATCACGGTCCACCTGACCTTCGCCCGGCGCGCCTACGAGCTTGCCCGCTGGTACCGCGAGCGCGGCGCGCTCGTCGTCCTGGGCGGGCTCCACGTCGCCTCCTGCCCGGACGAGGCGGCGCCGCACGCCGACGCCCTCGCGATCGGCGACGGAGTTCCCCTCTGGCCGCGCATCCTCGCGGACGCGGAGCGCGGCGCCCTCGAGCCCGTCTACCGCGCCGGCTTCGCCGGGCCGTACCGCGACGCCCCGCCCCCGCGGCGCGACCTCCTCCCGCGGGCGTCGTTCCTGACGACGGCGAGCCTCATGGCGACGCGCGGCTGCCACAACCGGTGCGACTTCTGCTGGCTGTCGACGAGGGGCGTGAAGATGCCCGGGAGCGTGAAGGAGCCGGCGCAGGTCGTCGACGAGTGGCTCGCGACGGGCGAGCCGTATGCCGTCTTCCTCGACAACAACCTCGGCTCCGACCCGGAGCACCTGCGCCGCCTCTGCCGGGCGCTCGCGCCGCTCGAGCGGATCTGGAGCGCGGCCGTCTCGATCGACGTCACCGACGACCCGCGCCTCGTCCGCGAGATGGCGCTCGCCGGCTGCACGGGGGTCTTCGTCGGCCTCGAGACGCTGAACGACCCGAACCTCGCCGACGCGCGGAAGAGGACGCCGCCGGCGGCCGACTACGCGCGCCGCGTCGGGATCCTCCACGACAACGGGATCCAGGTGAACGGGAGCTTCGTCCTCGGCTTCGACCACGACGGCCCGGACGTCTTCGAGAGGACGGTCGCCTGGATCGAGGCGAACCGCCTCGAGTGCGCGACGTTCCACGTCCTGACGCCCTATCCCGGCACGCCCCTCTTCCGCAGGATGGAGGCCGAGGGGCGCCTCCTCCACCGCGACTGGTCCCTCTACGACACGGCGCACGTCGTCTTCCGCCCGGCGCGGATGAGCCCGGAGCGGCTCGCCGAGGGTTACACGTGGTGCTACGAGGCCCTCTTCTCCGCCGGGTCGATCTGGCGGCGGAGGCCGCTCGACCCGCGAGCCGTCGCCCCGTACCTCGCCATGTCGCTCCTCTACAAGCGCGCGAACCCGCTCTGGACCTTCCTCATCCGCCGCCGCCTCGTCGCGGCGGCCTGGCGGCCGCTCGTCGAAGCGACGCGCCGGCGTCACCTCGTGTTCCGGCGCCGCCTCGCGATGCGGGAGGTCTCTGCGGCCCCGGCGTCGCGGCAGGGGGAGACGCTCGCTCTCTTCCCGGGAGCCTGAGGAGCCGTTACGCCGCCGGCGGGCGCAGGCACCCGGCGGGCGCGACGAAGCCGGACACCTTCTCGGCGACGTTCCCCATGGAGACCCGGCAGGCGTGAGAGACGAGGAGGGCGAGGAGGAGGAGCGCGTAGGTGACGTCGAGCCGCCGCTCGGACGTCGGGGGCAGGTCGAAATCGAGAGCCTGGCCCGTCGCCGCGTCGAACCAGATCGTGTCGTCGCGACCCCAGAGCCGGAAGCAGACCTCTCGGAACGGCACGTGGAGGAGCTTCGCCGCGCGGCGGGTCACCTCGTCGACGACGATCGCCGCAGGTGGAACGGAGGCTGGGACGATCTCGGCCGGACCCGCCTCTCCCTCCCGAAAGGCGACCCGATCGCCGGCCGGTGCGCGAAACGCTCCGAGGTTGCTTGCGAGGAGCGGCGCCGCGGGGATGAGGGCGTCCCCCGGGAGGAGCCGGAACGGGAACCCGAGGAGGCGCGTGGCGGCCTCCTTCGGATCGGCGAGGACCTCCCGGCCCCTCAGCCAGCGCGCGAGGTGTCCGAGGGCCGCGGCCTCGTCGAGGACGGGGACGAGCCGCTGGTGGGCGATCTCCGCCACGCCCCCGAGGTGGAGGAGCGAGCCGCAGGCCGGGCAGTTGGCGAACACACCCTCCTCGTCCGCGTCGAAGCGAATGCCGCACCGCGGGCAGACGTGTCCTTCCGCCGTCACGTGGGCGGGATGTTCAGGCCAGGAATGGGGAATCGGCGAAGCGTCGCCGGACGCCGGCGCGGACCGCCTCGGAGACGCGCTACGCGACCTCGGCGCCCCTCTCGGCGAGGAGCGCCCGGAGGATCGAGCGGTGGCACCGCGCCTCGTCGGCGCAGTAGCAGCCGACCGCGAGGCTCGTCCGGTGCGAGAGGGCGGCGAGGAGGTCCAGGAGACGTGCGGCGTGCGGCGCGCCCATCTCCGCGCGGTACTTCCGCTCGAACGCCTTCCAGGCCCTCTCGTCGGCGGCCGCTTGCGCCGCCTTCACGAGCTCCTCGCCGGGGGCGAGGTCGGGGAGCCAGACGTCGTAGAAGTCGCGCGAGGCGAACTCCGCCTTCGGGACGCCGCGCGGCGGACGACGCACCGTCCCGAGCCGAAGGCCCTCACCCTTGCCGCGCGGGGAGCCGAGCCGGACGACCCGGATCGCCATGGCCTCCTCCTTCAGCGGTCGAACGACTCGGCCCGCGCGGCGGACGAGAGCGGGACGAGGTAGCGCCCGGGATCGGCGGCGATCTTTCGGTGCGCCGCCTCGAGGGTCGACTCGCCCGCGTAGCTGACGGCCGAGCGGAGGTGCCCGGCGATCCGGGCGAGGACGTCGACGACGCTCCCGACGTACGGCACGCGGACGGACTGGCCTTCGGCCGGGGTCGCGAGGGCGTCGGCGACGCCGGCGTCCGTCGAGCCGTCGACGACGGCCTCGGGGGAGGTCATGCCCCGGTAGAGCTTCGCCTTCTGCCGCGTCGCCGGGTCGTCGACGACGATGCCGGGGGATTCGTCGGTCCCGGAGAGGAGCGAGCCGAGCATGACGGTCGAGGCGCCGCAGGCGAGGGCGAGGAAGGCGTCCTTGTCATTCCGGATTCCGCCGTCCGCGATGATCGGGACCTTCCCCTCCGTCCCGAGGAACGCCTCGCGGATCGCCTGGAGCTGCGGGACGCCGGCGCCCGTCTCGAGGCGCGTACGGCAGCCGCGCCCCGGCCCGACGCCGACCTTCACCGCGGCGGCGCCGAGGTCGGAGAGGAAGCGCGCCCCCTCGGCCGTGGCGACGTTCCCGACGACGAGCGGAATCCCCGGGAACCGGCTCCGGAAGGCGGGGACGGCCTTCGCGAGGATCTCGGAATGGGCGTGGGCGACGTCCATCAGGACGACGTCGACCTCCGCCTCGGCGAGGGCCGCGGCGCGCTCGAGGTAGTCCCCCGCGGCGCCGATCGCGGCGCCGACGCGGAGGCGACCGCGCTCGTCCTTCACCGACCAGGGCTTCTTCTTGAAGAGGTGGAGGTCGCGCATCGTGACGAGGCCGCGGATCCTCCCGGCGTCGTCGACGAGGGGGAGCTTCTCGACGCGCCGCTCCCACATCGCCTTCTCGGCCTCCTCGAGGGAGACGGACGGCGGCCGGGTCACGAGCCGCGCGACAGGCGTCATCAGCTCCTCCACCCGCCTCTCGTTCGCGTCCGCCCCGTGCGGGAGGTCGCGGTGGGAGAGGATGCCGGCGAGAAGGCCGGAGCCGGCCGTCTCCTCGATGAGGATGCCGCTCGAGCGGTGCTTCTCGATGAGCCGGCGCACCTCGGCGATCGTCGCGGTCCGAGGGAGGACGAGCGGCTTCTCGATCACGTAGGAATGGCGCGTCTTGACGTAGCGGACGCGCGCCGCTTGCGCCTCGATCGGGGAGCTCCGGTGGAGGAAGCCGAACGCTCCCTCGAGGGCGAGGGCGCGCGCCATCTCCTCGCCGACGACGGTGTCCATGTTCGCCCCGACGATCGGCAGCCCGAGGTCGAGCCCGCGGACGAGCGGCATCGACAGGTCCACGGCGCGACGGGAGGCGACGGGGCTCCGCTGCGGGCGAAAGAGGAAGTCGTCGAAGGTGCGGCCGAAGAAGAAGGGCTCCGTCTCGCGCATCGCCTTCATTCTTCCATCTCCGTGCCGGATCGGATACGCCTCGGGGTCTGCGAGGCGGGCCGCTAGAATGAGCCGTCGCGGACGCCGGCAGGCTCTCCCTGCCGCCGCGACCGACGAGGAGAGGGTTCTGGCAGAAGCTGCGCCCCCGGTGGGTCCGGTGCGGAGACGGGGCCTGGGTGCGGTCCCCGCCTGCATCGTGCTTTGCGGAGCGGTCTTCATCGCCCGGAACGCCCCGGCGCTCGACGTCGCGCGGCCCCTCTCCCAGGCCCAGGTCGACGTCTGGAGGACGGAGAACGGCCTCCCGCAGGACACGGTCACCTCGATCCTCCGGACGCGCGAAGGCCACCTCTGGTTCGGCACGTACGACGGGCTCGTCCGTTTCGACGGCGCCCGGTTCACCGTCTTCGACGGGAAGACGACGCCGCTCCTCGCGACGGGCTCCGCCTTCGCCCTCATGGAGGATCGGCACGGAGCGATCTGGGTCGGGCGGAGCGAGAACGTCCTGAAGTACGAGAACGGCGCCTTCACGCAGGTCCTCGGGGCCGACGAGCTGGGGCAGGGGACCGTCTGGGCTCTTGCCGAGGCCCCGGACGGCACCGTCTGGGCCGGAGCAGGCCGCGGCCTCGTCCGGTGGACGGCCGGCAAGGCGACGCTCCTGACGAAGGAGAACGGGCTCCCACCCGCGCGGCTCCGGACGCTCTGCGTCGACACGGACGGGGCGCTCTGGGTCGGCACGAGCGGAGCCGGCCTCGCGCGCCTGAAGGACGGCCGCGTGACGCGCTGGACGGCGAAGGACGGCTTCCCGAGCGACCAGATCGTGGGCGTTCTCCCCGATCCGTCGGGCGGGATCTGGGTCGCGACGGCCGGAGCGGGCCTCGTCCGGATCGTCGGCGACAGCAGGCGCGTCTGGACGACGGCCGACGGCCTTCCGACCGACCAGCTCACGGCGCTCGCGCTCGATGCGGCCGGCTCGCTCTGGATCGGGACGTGGGGGAGCGGCATCTGCCGCTTCCACCGCGGGACCTTCTCCGTCCTCGCGGCGCCGCCCCTCTCGAACGACAAGATCTGGTGGCTCCTCCCGGACGAGGAGGGCTTCGTCTGGGTCGGGACCTGGGTCGGCGGCCTGAACCGGCTCCGAGACCGGAGCTTTCCGTCCTTCGGCGTGCCCGAGGGGCTCTCGAACGACAACGTCCGCTCGGTTCTCCACGCGCGTGACGGGAGCGTCTGGCTCGCCACCGCCGGCGGCGGGCTCAACCGTCTCCGGGACGGACGGCTCGACGTGATCCGGAAGGCCGACGGCCTTCCGAGCGACGAGGTCTCGGCGCTTTGCGAGGACCGTACCGGGGTGCTCTGGGTCGGCACCTACACCTCGGGCCTGGTGAAGCTGCGAGGCGGACGGATCGAGGCGTTCGGGAAGGACGACGGCCTGCCCGGAGACGACGTACGCGTCATCTTCGAGGACCGGGAGGGGACGCTCTGGGTGGCGACGACGACGGGCGTCGCCACGTCACGCGACGGCCGCCGGTTCGAGCGGGTCGCGACGCCGGAGTGGGTCTCTCTGAACGCCGTCGTCTGCATGCTCGAGGACCGGCAGGGGGCGCTCTGGTTCGGCACCTCCGGCGACGGCCTCGTCCGGCGGGATGACACCGGCTTCCGCGTCCTGACGACGAGCGACGGCCTCGTGAGCGACCGGATCGCCGCGCTTCACGAGGACGACGAGGGGACCCTCTGGATCGGCAGCGCCTGGAGCGGCATCAATCGCCTGAAGGACGGCCGGATCACGGCGATTCGTCCCGAGAACGGCCTCGCGGAAGGGCGGGCGCAGACCCTCATCCCGGACCGCTTCGGCGGGCTCTGGCTGACCGGCAACAAGGGCTTCCAGAGGCTCCTGAAGAAGGAGCTGAACGAGGTCGCGGACGGCCTTCGGAGAGTCGTCCGGCCGCTCTCCTTCGGCCTGGCGGACGACCTCCGGAGCGCTTCGTTCGCGAGCGGTCAGCAGCCCGCCGGGTCGGTCGACTCCGACGGCCGGATCTGGCTCCCGTCCTATCGCGGCATCGTCGTCGTCGACCCCGCCCGGATCCCGCCGCCTCCGCCGGCCCCCGGCGCGCGCGTCGAGGAAGTCGTGGTCGACGGGAGCCTCCGTGCCGCGAGGCGGGAGCTGAAGATCGAGCCGGCGAGAAGGCTCCTCGAGGTCCGCTATGCCGCGACGACGCTCCGGCCTCCCGAGCTCGTCGGGTTCCGCTTCCGGCTCGACGGGTTCGACGACGACTGGCACGAGGTGGGGACGCGGCGAGCCGCCTACTACACCGCGCTGCCGCCCGGGCGGTACCGGTTCCGGGTCCAGAGCCGGGTTGGAGACGGCGCCTGGGGACAGGAGGCGGAGCCCCTCGCGCTCGTTCTCGAGCCGGCGTTCCACCAGACGTCCTGGTTCCGGCTCCTCGCCGCGCTCCTCGTCCTCGGAGGGGCCGGCCTCCTCCTGGGCAGCCGGACCGCGCGGCTGAAGCGGCGGCACGACGAGCTCGAGAGGCTCGTGGGCGAGAGGACGGATGCGCTGCGCGAAGCCAACGAGCGGCTCTCGGAGCTTTCCTTCTCCGACGCGCTGACGGGCATCCCGAACCGCCGCCGGCTCGACGAGGCGCTGAACGCGGAGTGGAAGCGGGCCGTCCGCTTCGGCCACCCGCTCTCCCTCGTCCTCGCGGACATCGACTTCTTCAAGCGGTACAACGACGCGCTCGGCCACCCGGCCGGGGACCGTTGCCTCGTGGAGGTCGCGCGCGTCCTGCAGGCGAATGCCCGCCGGGCGGGCGACGTCGCGGCCCGCTTCGGCGGCGAGGAGTTCGCGCTGCTGCTCCCGGCGACCAGCGGAACGGACGCCGCGGCCGTGGCGGAGCGGACCCGGGCCGCCCTCGAGGCGCTCGCGCTGCCCCACCCGGAGGGGGCCGCCCCGGTCGTGACGGCGAGCTTCGGCGTGGCGACCTTCGTGCCGGAATCCGACGGGGACCCGGACCGCCTCCTCGCGACGGCCGACGCGGCCCTCTATCGGGCGAAGAGAGAGGGGCGGAATCGCGTCGTCAGCGCCACTCCGCGCGGCGGGCGCCCTCCGGAAGCCGGGCGGTCGGGAGAGCACCCGCTCCCGAAGGCGCTCTGAAGCGCGTTTCCTCCCCGGCCGAGGGGGTGGGAAACTCCGTCCTTCCGCCATGACGATCCCCGAGAAGCCCTCCGTCACCCCCCTCGCCGACCGCGTCCCGCCCCGCGGGACGACCGACGGCGACGAGATCCTCGGCCTCTTCCTCGACTGGGTCGCCGACACCGGGCTGACGCTCTACCCGGCCCAGGAGGAGGCGCTCCTCGAGATCATGGCGGGCAAGCACGTCATCCTCGGGACGCCGACCGGGTCGGGGAAGTCGCTCGTCGCCCTCGGGCTCCACTTCAAGGCGCTCTGCGAGGGGCGCGTCTCGTACTACACGAGCCCGATCAAGGCGCTCGCGAGCGAGAAGTTCTTCGCGCTCTGCAACGAGCTGGGAGCGGAGAACGTCGGGATGCGGACGGGCGACGCGAGCATCAACGCCGACGGCCTCGTCGTCTGCTGCACGGCGGAGGTCCTCTCGAACATGGCGCTCCGGCTGGGCGAGGAGCTCGACGCGCCCTACGTCGTCATGGACGAGTTCCACTACTACGCCGACAAGGAGAGGGGCGTGGCGTGGCAGGTGCCGCTCCTCGTCCTGCCGGGGACGCAGTTCCTCCTCATGTCGGCGACGCTCGGCGACACCTCCGCGATCGCCGAGCGCCTGACGCACGACACGGGGCGCGAGGTCGCGTTCGTGACGTCCGAGGAGCGCCCCGTCCCGCTCGACTTCGCGTACGCCGAGACGCCTCTGCACCAGACGATCGAGAAGCTCCTCGAAGCGGGGAAGAGCCCGGTCTACGTCGTCAACTTCACGCAGCGGGAGTGCGCCGAGCTGGCCCAGGCGCTGACGAGCGTGAGGATCGGGACGAAGGAGGAGCGCGAGGCGATCCGCGAGGTCGTCGCCGGCCGGCGGCTCGTCACCCCCTACGGCAAGGAGTTCCGGCGCTTTCTCTCGTTCGGCGTCGGCGTCCACCACGCCGGGCTCCTGCCGCGCTACCGCCTCCTCGTCGAGCAGCTCGCCCAGAGAGGGCTCCTCCACGTCATCTGCGGCACCGACACGCTCGGCGTCGGCGTGAACATCCCGATCCGGACCGTCCTCTTCACGAAGCTCGCGAAGTTCGACGGGGCGAAGGTCGGCCTCCTCACCGTCCGCGAGTTCAAGCAGATCGCCGGACGCGCCGGCCGGCGCGGCTTCGACACGCAGGGGAGCGTCGTCGCGCAGGCGCCCGAGCACATCGTCGAGAAGAAGCAGGCGACGAAGAAGTCCGACGCCTCCGGGAAGAAGGTCACGAAGACGTTCCGGGGGCCGGCGAAGGGGGAGATCTCCTGGACCGAGGAGACCTTCCAGCGCCTCATCACCCGGCCGCCCGAGACGCTGAAGTCGCGCTTCCACCTCACGCACGGGATGGTCCTCGACCTGATCCAGCGGGACGCCGACACGAACCGCGACGCCCCGCCTCCGGAGAGGAACTTCTCGGCGCTCCGCGACCTCGTCGCCCGCTGTCACGAGGAGGACGCGACGAAGGCGCGGCTGCTCAAGCACGCGGCGCTCCTCGTCCGTTCGCTCTACCGGGCGGGGATCGTCGGGATGTCCGTCGAGGAGACCGGCTTCCGGCGCGTCGTCGTCGCCGACGACCTCCAGTGGGACTTCTCCCTCCACCAGGCGCTCTCGATCTACGCCGTCACGGCGCTCGAGCGGCTCGACCCCGCCTCGCCGACCTACGCCCTCGACGTCGTCACCGTCGTCGAGTCGATCCTCGAGAACCCCGACATCGTCCTCCGGAAGCAGACCGACCGGGCGAAGGGAAGGCTCGTCGAGGAGCTGAAGGCCGAGGGGGTGCCGTACGAGGAGCGGATGGCGAAGCTGGAGGAGGTCACGTACCCGCAGCCTCTCGCCGACTTCCTCTTCGGCGCCTTCGAGGCGTTCCGCGAGGCGCACCCGTGGGCCGGCGGGACCGAGCCGAAGCCGAAGTCGATCGGGCGCGAGATGTTCGAGACCTTCGCGGGATTCTCGGACTACGTGAAGAGCTACGGCCTCGAGCGGAGCGAAGGCGTCCTCCTGCGCTACCTCTCGCAGCTCTACCGGACGCTCGACCAGACCGTCCCCGAGCCGGCGAAGACGGACGAGCTCTGGGACGTCCTCGGCTTCTTCCGCGCGCTCGTCGGTGAGACGGACGCGAGCCTCCTCGAGGAGTGGGAGAGCCTCCGTCACCCCGAGGAGCTCCTCGAGGCGAAGGCCGAGCCGGAGAAGCCGAAGCAGGCCGCGTGGCTCCGCGAGCTGCTGTCCGACCCGCGCGTCTTCGCGGCGCGCGTCCGCTCCGAGATGCACCTCCTCGTTCGCGCCCTCTCGCGGCAGGACTGGGAGGACGCCGCCGAGCGGGTCTGGCAGCCGGCGGAGAACGCCGAAGGCGCAGCGGAGGCGGCCTGGACGCCCGAGCGCTTCGAGGCGGCCCTCGCGCCGTTCTTCGAGGAGCACGCCGAGCTCCTCGCGGGCCCCGAGTCGCGCCTCCACCAGTGGACGAGCCTGAGGCCGGCCGGGCCGCGGCAGTGGACCGTGACGCAGACGCTCCTCGACCCGGAGGAAGAGAACGCCTGGGCCGTCTTCGCCGGGATCGACCTGGGCGACGAGACGGCCCCCGACGGGCCGATCCTCCGGCTCACGCGGATCGGGACGTAGGCGCCCGGGCCCGACCAATGACGCCGGGCGCTCTCGGACGGATGGCCGGTTACGGACGCGTCTCGGCGCGCTCGAGGAAATCCTGGACGACCCGGAGAAAGCTCTCCGGCTCCTCCAGGTGAGGCATGTGCGCGCTCTCCTCGAATACGACTCGTTCGGACCCGTGAATCCCGCGCTGCAGCGCCTCCACGACGGCGGGGGTCGCCTCGTCGAAACGGCCCGAGAGGACGAGCGTGGGGAGCCGGATCTCGCCGAGGCGAGGGGTGACGTCCCACTCCTTCAGGACGCCCGTGGCGTGGAACTCGCTCGGTCCGAACATCACGTTGTAGACCTCGGGGTCCTCGGCGAGGTTTGCGAACGTCCGCTCGAGGCACTCCGGCCACGGGTCGAGTCGGCAGACGTGCCGCCGGTAGAAGGTCAGGACGGCCCCCTGGTACTCCGTGGAGCCGGTCGTGTCGTCCGCCTCGTGCCGCGAGAGGGTCGCCCGGACCTCCGGAGGGAGCTCGTCGCGGAGGCGGTTCGTCTCTGAGATCCAGAGCGGAACGCTCGCGAGCGAGTTCGCGAGGACGAGGCTCACGAGACCCGGGTGCTTCGCGAGCGCCGTCTCGAGCGCCAGCATTCCGCCCCACGACTGCCCGAGGAGGTGGACGCGAGGGAGGTCGAGAGCCGCCCGGACCGCAGCCACCTCGTCGACGAAGAGGCCGACGTCCCAGAGCGACGGGTCGTGCGGGTGGTCGGAGCGGCCGCAGCCGAGCTGGTCGTAGAAGACGACCCGGCGGCCCGAGGCGGCGAGGGCGGAGAGGGGCTCGAGGTAGTCGTGGCCCGTCCCGGGTCCGCCGTGGAGGACGAGGACGGGGTCCCGTCCGGGCGCCTCTCCCTCCCCGACGACGCGGTACCACGTGCGGAACCCCCGGAACGAGACGTGCCCCTCGCCGGTCGCCCGCTCACCCATCTCCCTCTCCTCCCTCGGCGGCGTCCCCGACGGGTCCCGCGGCACCGGACCTTGGCCTCAGCGGTCGACGCGACCGAAGATGCCGCCGCCGGCGTCGGCGCACATGTCCACGACGAGCCGCTCGGCGGGACGGCCGGCCGGTACGGCGAACGTCACGCCCGCGGCCATCTCCGGATAGCTCGGCAGGGAGAGCGCCCAGACGTTCCCGCTGTAGTGCGTCAGGACGCCTTCGATCTTCCAGGGGCCCATCGTCATGACGAGGCCTCCCCCCTTCTCCGTCACCGTGAACCGGCCGTACGCCGGGTTCTCGTAGACGCCGACGTAGCGCGCGAGCGGGAGCGACGGCAGCGGGGCGAGTAGGGCGGGCTTCGGCGCCGCGGCGATGCGGAACGATGGGAGGGGCTCCTCCTCGGCGAGGAGCTGCGCCCGGCGCGCGAGCGTCGGCGCGGGCGGCGTGAAGAGGAGGTCGAAGAGCTTCGACATCATCCGCTCGGGGACCTGGTTGTCCGACGAGTTCGTCAGGACGACGAGGGCCGCGTTCGCGGCGGGGTAGAGGGCGACGATGGAGTGCTGACCGCTCGTGCCGCCGTTGTGCCAGACGATGCGGCCCGCCCGGCGCGACTCCGAGATCCAGCCCATCGCGTACGAGCCGCTGGAGCCGTCGCGGGCGAAGGCGAGCGTCCTCGGGGCGTGGAGCAGGTCGACCGTCCCGGGAGCGAGGTGCGGCTCGCCCTCGAACGTCCCGCGGGCGAGGTGGAGGCGCGCCCACCGGCTCATGTCGAGGACGGTGGAGCGGATGCTGCCGGCGGGGCCGTACGTGTCGATCCAGCCCCGGAACGGCCAGTCCGGCGGGATCGGTCGAAGGCCGCCGTCCGCCTGGCGAAGGTGCCCGGATGCGACGTCGCCGGCCATCCCGACGACCTCGGGGTCGACGGTCGTCTCCCGCATGCCGAGAGGCCCGAGGACGCGAAGGTGGACGGCGTCCTCCCAGCGCTGACCGGTGACCTTCTCGAGGACCTCGGCGGCGACGAGCCAGAGGGTGTTCACGTACCCGAACGTGTTCCGGAAGCTCGACACCGGCTCGACGTGGACGAGCGCCTGCTGGATCTCGTCGCGCCCGAAGCCGATGAAGGCCATCCAGTCGAGCGAGTAGGGCGGCATCCCGCTCCGCTGGCTCACGAGGTCGGCGATCCGCATCTCGCGCGTCACCCAGGGGTCGTGCATCCGGAAGCGCGGGAGGACGTCGACGACGCGCGTGTCCCACGAGATCAGCCCCTCCTCCACGGCCATGCCGAGGAGCGCCGCGGTGAACGCCTTGGACGTCGACCCGATCTCGAAGAGGGTCGACGTCGTGACCGGGGCGGCCTCGCCGGCCTTCCGCTCGCCGAGGGCCTTCGAGAAGACGACGGCGTCGTCTTTCACGACCGCGTACGCCATCCCGGGAATCCCTTCCGCGCCCCTCGCCTCGAGGGCGAACGCTTCGAGGGCGGAAAGGACGTCCGTCATCGAGCGGCCGGAGGGGACAGGGGTCTCCGCCAGGAGGGGCGGGAAGACGAGGAGAGCGGCGCCGAGGGCCAGCGAAACGAGAGGGTGGCGACGGGTCCGATCGCGCATGGAACCTCCCAGCATCGACTCTGGCCCGCCGGGGCGGCTCAGTTCCGGATCGACCGGACCCCTCGTCGCCCGAGTCGCGAAACGAGTATCGCCCCCGCGGCGCCCGTCGGCCACACGAAAGGCCGAAGCGGTCTCCTCCAGCGCGGTCGAGCGCCGCCGATATCATCGAGGCCGCATGACGCTCGCCTGCGACGTCGCCCTCGCCGCCCGGATCGAACGGGCCGAGGCCCTCCTCCTCGCCGACGCCGTCGCCCGGGTCGCCCTCCGCGTCGGCGAGCGGGGCGACGTCCTCTCGCGCCCCCTGGCCGGAGGGATCGCGGCGTTCGCGGAGCCGGGCTCGCCGCTGAACAAGGTCGCCGGCCTCGGGTTCGACGGCGCGCTCCCCGAGACGGAGCTCGAAGAGGTGGAGAAGGGCTTCGCGCGCCGGGAGTGCCCGGTTCGCGTGGAGCTCTCGAGCCTCGCGGACCCGGCGCTCGGCGCCCTCCTCACGCGGCGCGGCTACGTTCTCGAGGGTTTCGAGGACGTCCTCGGCCTCGCGCTCCCGACGCGGGGCTTTCCGCCGATTCCCGAGGACGTGAAGGTCCGTCCGTCCGGACCCGAAGAGCTCGAGCTCTGGTTGGACGTCACCGTCGCCGGCTTCCTCTCGCCGGACACAGAGGGGGTTCCCTCGAACGAGTCGTTCGAGGAGGCGGTCCTCCGGCGGGTCATCCGCGACTTCGCACAGGCCGAAGGGATGACGCGGTACCTCGCGGAGCGGGGCGGCGCTCCCGCCGGCGGGGGGAGCGTGCGCATCGCCGACGGCCTTGCCCAGCTCTGCGGCGCCGCCACGCTCCCCGCGCACCGGCGCCGTGGCATCCAGACGGCCCTTCTCTCGGAGCGACTCGCGGCCGCGGGCCGCGCGGGGTGCGACCTCGCGGTCGTCACGACGCAGCCCGGCTCGAAGTCGCAGGAGAACGCCCGGCGGCACGGCTTCGCGCTCCTCTACACGCGCGCGGTTCTCGTCCGCACGGCCTGAAGGGCGAGGCCGCCGGCCGGACTCGAGCGAGATCCTTCCCGGATCGCAAGTCTGACTTTCGATTGTCATGACAATCGAAAGCTGATGTTTCATCGCATCTGCGCCCTCCCCGCCCATCCCCTCGAGTCGTTCTTCCTCCGGGACCCGCGCCAGGCGGGAAAGAGCACTCTCCCGAAGGCGCTTTACTCCGACGCGGCCTGGTTCGAGCTCGTCCGAGCGCTGGACCACGGTCTCCTGTCGAGGCGTCCGGGGCGACTAGAATGCCGCCGTGCCAGCCGTTCCGGGTCTCCGGCGGGGTCTCTCGGCGCTCTACGGCGAGCGGCTGAAGGGGGTCTACGTCTTCGGCTCTCGAGCGCGCACCGACGCGGCCATGGACTCGGACCTCGATGTCCTCGTCGTACTCGATCGGATCGACAGCTATGCCGAGGAGCTCGAGAGAACGAGCGCGCTGACCGCGGGGCTCTCCTTGGCGCTGGGGTTCACGGTCAGCCGCGTCTTCGCCGCCGAGGCGGACTGGGAGACGGCGAAGTCACCTTTCCTGGCCGGAGTCCGGGCTGACGCGGTGTCTGCATGAACGAAGCGTCTGCCGCCTTCCTGGCAAAGGCGGAACGAGCGCTCGACGCCGCCGAGACCCTCCTGCGCGAAGGGCACGCGGAGTTCGCCTCGGGGCGCGCCTACTACGCGATGTTCTACGCGGCCGAAGCCATGCTGGCAGAGGCCGGGGAGGCCTTCCGGAAGCACTCCGGGGTCCACGCAGCTTTCGGTCGCCGCTTTGCGCAGGGCGGCGAGCTGGACCCGAAATTCCACCGTTGGCTGCTCGATGCCCACGACGCCCGACTGGCGGATGACTACGGCTTCGAGTCGGCCCTGACGAACGAGGATGTGCGGACGATGCTCGACCGGGCAGCGGAGTTCCTCGGGGCGACGAGATCCTGGCTGGCCGCTTGGCCTTCGTGAAGGGACTCGCGCGGGGGAGGCGGCCTGGAGAACCTCCACGACCGCCTCGTCTGTGCTGCCTCAGAGCTCGAGCCTGCGCAGCCGGAGCGAGTTCACGATGACCGAGACCGAGCTGAGGCTCATGGCGACTCCGGCGATCATCGGCGAGAGGAGCCAGCCGAAGACCGGGTAAAGGAGCCCGGCGGCGAGAGGGATGCCGAGGAGGTTGTAGCCGAACGCCCAGGCGAGGTTCTGCCTCACGTTCCGCATCGTGGCGCGGCCGAGGCGCCGCGCGCGGACGAGGCCGGCGAGGTCGCCGTGGAGGAGCGTCACGGAGGCGCTCTCGA
>ERZ795054.1908-NODE-1908-length-18379-cov-22.044150_pt1 | contig 18379 bp, 19 predicted proteins | sample MGYA00375138_ERZ795054 | MGnify/ENA primary metagenome ERZ795054 (study PRJEB30183, sample SAMN05720215) | anaerobic digester metagenome | isolation source: active sludge of municipal wastewater-treating anaerobic digesters | place: USA | collected 2014-12-23 ... | reverse complement strand
CAATCAGTCTGAAGCGGGCATAGCCCTCAAAGTTCTGAACGGCAGGTCGTGGCCGGTTGTTGCCTGATCCCACTGGAGTTTCGGCTGGTCTGGTTTCGGCAATTGGACTGAGCTTTCACCATGCCCAGATAATTTGGAATTTACCCGAATTTCGGCGTCGACCGTGCCAGCCTAGCCCCAAGTCGCGCCGGAAAGTTAGCGTCAACGGCAGCCTGTCACGGATTTGTCATCACGGCGTCACGGGCATTTCACGGAGTCTGGCTATGGTGGCGCCATGCCACGGGTCAGATCCTTATTCCTGTCCGACATCCACCTCGGCACGCGGGCGTGCCAGGCCGATCGTCTTCTCGATTTTCTGCGCGAACACCCGGCTGAACAGACCTATCTGATCGGCGACATCGTCGATTTCTGGGCCATGAGCCGCAGCATCTGCTGGACACCGGCGCAGAACACGGTGGTCCAGAAACTGCTGCGCCGGGCGCGCCAGGGCGAACGGGTGGTGTTCATTCCAGGCAATCACGACGAGGCGCTGCGCGACTACTGCGGCACGGTCTTCGGCGATATCGAGGTGGTCGACGAGCTGATTCATGAGACCGCCGATGGCCGGCGCTTCCTGCTGATCCACGGCGACCAGTTCGATCAGGTGACGCGCCATCACCGCTGGGTCGCGGTGCTTGGCGACCATGCCTACAATCTGTTGGTCCGCATGAATCACTGGCTGTCATGGGTGCGCCGCCGACTGGGCGTCTCCGGCTACTGGTCGCTGGCCGGCTATGCCAAGCGCAAGGTCAAGACCGCGCTCAGCTTTATTTTCGATTTCGAGGAATCAGCCATTCATCACGCCCGCGAGCGCGGACTCGACGGCGTCATCTGCGGCCATATCCACTGGGCGACGATGCGCGAGATCGACGGCCTCGCCTACATCAATTGTGGTGACTGGGTCGATTCCTGTACGGCGATCGCCGAGCACTTCGACGGCCGTCTCGAACTGATTGCCTGGGGCTGGCAGCCCGCAGCGCATCCGGAACTGAAACCGGCGGCGGCGCCTGCTCCATCGGCGCCGCTCCCGGCCCCCGTTGCGGCGCGCCAGATGTTCAGTGAAGGAGCAGAGGCCTGAAATGCGCATTCTGATGGTTTCCGATGTCTATTTTCCGCGGGTCAATGGTGTATCGACCTCGATCGAAACCTTTCGCCGTACGCTGGACGGGCTTGGTGTCGAGGTCCGGCTGGTCGTTCCGCGCTATGGTGACGAGCCTGAGGAGGCTGGCGTCATTCGTGTCGCCGGAAGGCCGGTGCCGGGTGACCCGGAAGACCGGCTGGTTGGCTGGCCGGCGATGCATCGTGCGGTGCTGGAAGCGGCCGGCGACTGTGACCTGATCCATGTCCAGACGCCGTTCGTCGCCCATTACGCCGGCCTCAAGGCGGCACGCACGCTGGGGCTACCGGTGGTCGCCACCTATCACACGCTGTTCGAGGAATACCTGCAGCATTACGCGCGACTGATCCCCGCTGGCTGGCTGCGCGGCCAGGCACGGGCCTTTTCGCGGCGCCAGTGCAATGCTCTGGATGCGGTGGTCGTGCCGTCGACGGCGATGCGCGAGCGCCTGGAATCCTATGGCGTGACCAAGCCGTTGCATGTGCTGCCGACCGGCATTCCGACGGCCCGCTTTGCCCGCGGTGACGGAGCGGCCTTCCGCGCCCGGCATGGCATTCCGCCGGGCCAGCCGGTAGCGTTGTTCGTCGGGCGGGTCGCGCATGAAAAGAATATCCGCTTCCTGCTCGAAGCCATGGTGCATACCCGTCGCCAGTGCCCGGATGCGCTGTTGCTGGTGGCGGGCGAGGGGCCGGCCAAGGTAGATCTGCAGGCCCGGGTCGACCCGCTCGGGCTGGCGGATGCGGTCCGTTTCATCGGTTACCTCGACCGCCGCGACGCCTTGCCGGACTGCTATGCGGCGGCCGATGTCTTTGCCTTCGCCTCGCGCACGGAAACGCAGGGCCTGGTTCTGCTCGAGGCGATGGCCGCCGGCCTGCCCGTGGTCGCACTGTCCGAAATGGGAACGACGGATATCCTCGACGCCGGGCGTGGTGCGATATCGCCGCCGGCCATTCCGCAGGTCTTCGGTGAAGCCTTGGCGCAAGTCCTGAATCACCCGTCGGCCTGGCAACACTTGGGCGACGATGCGGCGCAGTATGCCCGTGAATGGTCGGACATCGCCATGGCCGGCCGCATGGCGGAACTCTATCGCCGGATGGCGACCCCGGAATTTGCCTCTGAACAGCCGTTGACCGCGCCGCGCAGCAAGTCCGCTTGGGGGGCGAGAGCCTGACCGGGTGCGCCAGGGTCAGTGGCTGGCCGCGCTACCGACCAGTTGATTGACGGCGCGCAGGCGCTCGGCCATGACGCGCATGACCTGGGTGGCAAAGAAAGGCGTCTGCTGAACCAGAAACTGGAAGCGCTTTTCGTCTACCGCGACGAACTCGCAGTCGCTGGTGGCGACCACGGTCGCTGAGCGCGGCCCTGGCGAGACGATCCCCATTTCGCCGACGATGCTTCCATGCTGCAGGGACTCGACGACCTGGCCATTGACCATGACGTCAGCCGTGCCCTTGCTCAGGACGAACATCAGGTGTCCTTCTTCGCCGGCACTGAACAGGGGTTGACCGGCGGGAACCTGGATGATCGTCGGATTGTGCGAAAAGAGTTCGAAGAAAATCATGTCCGGCGCTTTCCTGGGGGCTGAAAAATTTCTTTTAGCATAGTGTCCGGACTTTTTTCTTTACAGAATTGTTACAGCCGTGGCGTCGATGAGCCGTTTCGAGGAATGATCATCGGCAATTCTTACCGTGATGTGACAGCAACTGTCATTACGGCGTAGTGCGGGCTGATTATCGTGAGCGCCATTACGGAGCCGCGATGCAAGAACCAACACCGCACAAACTGGGCCTCGATCCGGCCAACGAATCCCCCTTCAAGGGCAAGACCGGCTTGCGCCGGGTCTGGAATGCCCTCAGCTATTCGCTGGCCGGCCTCAAGGCGGCCTACCTGTGCGAGGACGCCTTCCGCCAGGAGGTCTGGCTGGCGTTGCTGCTGATTCCCGCGGCATTGCTGCTGCCGTTACCGTGGCTGGGCCGCGGCCTGATGATCGCCAGTGTTTTGCTGGTGCTGGTGGTCGAACTGCTCAATTCGGCCATCGAGGCGGTGGTCGACCGCGTCAGCCTGGAAAATCACCGTCTCGCCAAGCGTGCCAAGGACATCGGCAGCGCGGCGGTGCTGGTGGCGCTGTTCAATGTGCTGGTGGTCTGGGTTTGCGTCTGGCTGGAGTCGGCATGAGGACACTGGATATCGCGTTCGTCACCGAGACTTACCCGCCCGAAGTCAATGGCGTGGCGATGACGGTCGGCCGCCTGGTCGGCGGCTTGCGCGAACGTGGCCATCGGGTCAGCGTCGTCAGGCCGCGGCAGGGCAGAGACGACAGCGACAGCGAACATGAACTGGCGCTGTCGGGCCTGCCCTTGCCGGGCTATCCCGGCTTGCGTTTCGGTTTGCCGGCCGGTCGGCGTCTGGCGCGACATTGGCTGCAACGGCGTCCGGATTTTGTGCATGTGGTCACCGAAGGTCCGCTCGGCTGGTCGGCGGTAAATACGGCACGCCGTCTCGGGATTCCGGTGACCTCCGGATTTCACACGAATTTCGACCGCTACAGCGCCCATTACGGGGTCGGCTGGATGCGGCCTGCCGTGGCCGCCTACTTGCGTTCGTTGCACCGCCGGACACTGGCGACGATGGTGCCGACCGCCGCGCTGGCCGGCGAACTCGCCGGATCGGGCATTGCCGGGGTGCGGGTGGTCGGGCGTGGCGTCGATACGACGCTCTATGACCCGGCGCGTCGCTCGCATGCCCTGCGTTCAAGTTGGGGTGCGTCGGGACAGGCGCCGGTCTGTCTCTACGTCGGACGATTGGCGCCGGAGAAAAACCTGGCGCTGGTGCGCAAGACTTTCAAGGCGATCCAGGCACACCATCCGGCAGCATGCATGGTCTGGGTTGGCGATGGCCCGTCAGCCAAACAATTGGCGAGCGAAGATCGGGAGCACCATTTTGCCGGCTTGAGGCTGGGCGAGGACCTGGCCGCACATTACGCCAGCGCCGATCTCTTTCTGTTCCCAAGTCTGACCGAGACCTATGGCAACGTGGTGCCCGAGGCGATGGCCAGTGGCTTGCCGGTGCTTGCCTTTCGCAGTGCCGCAGCCGCCGAGCTGATCCGCGACCGGGTCGATGGTCTTGCCGTGTCACCCGGCGACGAGAATGCCTATGTTGCCGGGGCGCTAGAACTCGCTTTGTCCATGGACGGCCTGGCGATATTGGGGCGCTCGGCCAGGGAGGCCATGCTGCCGCGAAATTGGGCCTGCGTGGTGGATTCCTTCGAGGCGGTCGCCAGCGAGGTACTCGCGCGCTGACTTCAGGGATCGACCGCTAGCGGTCTGATCCATAATGGATGACCGCTGCCGCCGTTCGCGGCACCGCCTTGGTTATTTCCAGAGTTCCAGTTTTTCGCCTTGCCCCTTCATGTGCTCGGCCTTGTTCTGCAGGAATCGCTGGAATTCCGGTTCCTTGCGGTAAGCACCGCTACCGACATACTCGAACGACGACGCAAAGTGGAAGGGGCGCACATAGGCTTCGAGGCGGAAAACCTCCTTGCCGGTATTATCAAAAAACAGCACGCTCGGGGTGTAGCTGACCTTTAGGAATTTGGCCCACTCCTTGGCGGTGCTGGGCTTGCTGTTCGGGGTCACGATGGCCTCGCCGCTGGATAGCGCGAAGCGCGCGACGTCGAATTGTTTGAGCGCAGCCCGCGTGTTTTCGCGCTTGAAACCTTCGTCGTGCAGTTCGTCGCAGGGGGCGCAGTGGGTGGTTTCGAACAGCACGGCCAGCGGCTTGCCACCGGGTTTGCGGCGCAAATCGAGGGGCTGGCCGGCGGCTGCCTTGAGAAAGAAGGGTTCCTCGGTCAATGTCGCCCGCGCGCCGGTGGCCGGCACGGCCTGCATGTGCTCGGCAAAACTTGTCTTGCCCTCCAGTTTTTGCGCTGAATAGTCGAGCGCGGCGGAAAAGCGATGCGGCGGGTAATAGCCGTTGATCCGCGCGATGGTCGTGCCCTTCTCGTCGAGGAGAAGGATGGTGGGCGTGAACTGCACCTTGAGATGTTTGGCGAGATCCTTTTCCTTGCGTGTCACGCCGTCGAACCAGATAGTTTCGCGGTCGCCCCAGACATTGAGGCCGATGGCGACGAATTTCGCCTTGGTCTTGTCGACAATCGCTTTCTGTGTGAAATTGGTTTCGAGCAAGGTCTTGCAGTACGGGCAGCCTTCCTGGCCGAAATAAAGCAACAGGCGCTTGCCGCCGGCTTTGGCGCTGGCGGCATCTTCGGGGAAATTGAGGAAGGTTTCGACGAAGAATGGCGGCAACTCCACCGCGTCCGGGCTGCCTGCCGCCTGTGCAAGTGCTGGCGTCGGCAGCAGGGTGGTAAATGAAAACACGGCAACAGCAAGTGCGGCGAACAGATGATTTTTCATTTCTGGGTCTCCTGCGGTTTGATCCTTGGCCGCGCTTGGCCGACGGGGAGAGTGTATTTTGGCATGCCGATTGTTACAATGCTCGTCTTAAGACTCCTCCAGCGTCGGCCGGACACCCACGGGATGATTGGCCGTTTCCTTTGTTCCTACATTCGAGATCAAGATGCAACCTACGGTCAAACCCAAGAATCCCAATTTCTCCTCTGGTCCGTGCAGCAAGCGTCCGGGCTACAACGTCGCCAACCTGCAACTCGATACCCTGGGTCGTTCGCATCGCTCGGCACTGGGCAAGAAGGCGCTGGGTCTGGCGTGTTCCGAAACGGCGCGCATTCTGGGCCTGCCGGAAGGTTACCGGGTCGCCGTGGTGCCGGCTTCGGACACCGGCGCGGTAGAGATGGCGATGTGGTCGCTGCTCGGGCAGCGCGGTGTCGATGTGCTGGCCTGGGAGTCCTTCGGTTCGGGCTGGGCAACGGACATCATCAAGCAGCTCAAGCTGCCTAACGTCAATAAGCTCGATGCACCCTACGGTGAGATATCCGACCTGGCGCGCGTCGATTTCAACAACGACGTCGTATTTACCTGGAACGGCACGACCTCTGGGGTCAAGGTTCCCAACGGCGACTGGATCGCTGCCGACCGTGCCGGCCTGACCATCTGCGATGCGACTTCCGCCGTGTTTGCGATGGAACTGCCGTGGGACAAGCTCGATGTCGTGACCTACTCCTGGCAAAAGGTGCTGGGCGGCGAAGGCGCGCACGGCATGCTGATCCTGAGTCCGCGCGCGGTGGCTCGGCTGGAAAGCTATTCACCGCCGTGGCCGATGCCGAAGATTTTCCGCATGACCTCGGGCGGCAAGCTCATCGAGGGGCTGTTCCGCGGCGAAACCATCAACACGCCGTCGATGTTGTGCGTGGCCGATTATCTCGATGCCCTGGCCTGGGTCGACAGCATCGGTGGCGTGCCGGGAACCGTCGCCCGCAGCGAAGCCAATCTTAAGGTCATCGCCGATTTCGTCGCTGCCAACGACTGGATTTCCTTTCTCGCCAAGGACCCCGCCACGCTTTCCAACACCAGCGTCTGCCTGACTCTCGACGTCAGCGAGGAGCAGGTCAAGAAGCTGGTCAAGCTGCTCGCCGAACACGGTGCTGCTTATGATATCGGTGCCTACAAGGACGCGCCGGCAGGTATTCGCATCTGGTGCGGCGCCACCGTGCAGAGCGAAGATTTGCAGGCACTGCTGCCGTGGCTGAGCTGGGCCTACAACGAGGTCAAGGCCTGATTCAGGACAGATGCAGCGTCGGAGCGGCGCTGCCGCAAATAACAATCAGGGAGGCAAAACTCATGTTCAAGATTCGCACATACAACAAGATTTCCGTAAAGGGGCTGGAGCGTTTTTCGCGCCAGGACTACGAGGTGGGCAGCGACATCGGTCATCCCGATGCCTTTCTGCTGCGCAGCCAGAAGCTGCAGGGCGTGGAAATCCCCGAGACCTTGCTGGCGGCGGCGCGCGCCGGTGCCGGGGTGAACAATGTTCCGGTCGCCGAGTACAGCAAGCGGGGCATTGTCGTGTTCAACACACCGGGCGCCAACGCCAATGCGGTCAAGGAACTGGTGATGGCCGGCATGTTGCTGGCCACGCGCGGCATACTGCCCGGGCTGTCGTATGTCCAGTCGCTCACCAGCATGACCGATGCGGCGGAAATGGCCCAGTTGCTGGAGAAGGAAAAGTCGCGCTTCGCTGGCGGCGAGATCAAGGGCAAGACCCTGGGTGTCGTCGGCCTGGGGGCGATTGGCTCGATGGTGGCCGACATGGCGCTGGCCATGGGCATGAAAGTCATCGGCTTCGATCCGGCACTGTCGATCGATGCCGCCTGGCGTTTGTCGAACGCGGTCGGCCGCATGGAGAACCTGTCCACGCTGCTCTCCCGTTCCGATTACGTTTCCCTGCATGTGCCGGCGTTGGAGGCAACGCGCCACCTGATCAACGAGGATGCGCTGGCCTCGGTCAAGAAGGGTGCGGTCCTGCTCAATTTTGCCCGTGAATCCATCGTCGACCCCGCCGCTGTGCTGCGCAGTCTCGACCAGGGTAATCTGGGCGTCTACGTCTGCGACTTCCCCGAGCCGGCCATGCTCGGGCGCAGCGATGTGATCGCCATGCCGCACATCGGTGCCAGTACCGAGGAGTCCGAGGAGAACTGCGCCGTGATGGCGGCCAACCAGATCATGGATTACCTCGAAAACGGCAACATCGCCAATTCGGTCAATTTCCCGGCGGTAAACATGGCCCGTTCGCCGGGTACGTCGCGCATCACTTTTGCCAACGAAAATGTCTCGGGTGTGCTGGGCAATGTGCTGTCGATCCTGGCCGAGCACAAGGTCAATGTTATTGACATGATGAACAAGAGTCGTGCCGAACTGGCCTTCAACATCATCGATGTGGAAAACAGCCCGGGTGCTGCAGTGGTCTCGGCGATCGAAGCTACGCCGCACGTGATTCGCGTGCGGGTACTTGATGCCTGACCGGGCAATGGGTAGTTTCTAGGCGACGGCCGTCAGATCCGGCTTAAGATCGTCGCGCTCAAGGCGGGTCAATTCTGCCGACAGCGCGGCCTGCTGGCCGGCGGTGATCATGCGTAATCCTGCGTGCCATTCGTACTTGATGTTGCTCGCGCTGACTTTCGCGCAGAACAGCGCGTAAGCCATCTTGTTCAGGTCGGAATGCTTGATGCGGCGGCCGTCACCGAGAGTGGCGACGAAAATATTCTTGACGAGAGTGATGCTTGCATGACTTGCCATGGCACTTTTTCCTGGTGGGTTGTCTGTTACTGCCGGGATTTTCCAGTAACCGGTGACCATGATGCCAAGTCATGCCATTAACATCCGTGAGCGATTTCACGGATTGGATGAAATAAAGAGAGTGTGACTTCCGGTACGGTAAGCGTGCGGGCGACGCTCCGTACACCGCCAATCACAACCAGATCGTATGTCCCTGACTGTTGGGCAAGTGATACCAGGATATCTCACTGCCCGGCAACAGTGCGCCCAGCGCCAGGCTCAGGATGGAAATCAGGATGCCGGCGAAAAAAGCGGTCCAGAATCCGGATATCGAAAACCCCCGAACCAGTGCCGAAACCAGCAAGAGCATGATCGCGTTGATCACCAGGAGAAAAAGGCCGAGTGTAAGTACGGTCAGGGGTAGCGTGAGAATGATGAGAATCGGTCGGATGACCGCATTCGCAAAGCCGAGAAGAAGCGCCGAAACGATCAGTGAAGAGGAACTGGCAAAGCGAATGCCGCTGAACACATGGCTGGCAACCCAAAGGGAAACGGAAGAGATTCCCCATAGCAGGAGGAAATAAATCAAATTGTCGAGCATGTCATCAGTGTCGATTGGTTGGTAACGATAAATAGTCTACAGCGACTCTGCTTTGGCAGGTGGCCACCAAAGGACGAAAGCCCCGTACCGGGGGGAGTACGGGGCTTTCGAGACGGCCTGTTGACAGGAGGGGGAGGGTAGGCCGCCTAGGCTGATGTCTGGTCAGCTCATGAATGCAGGATATCTGCCTGATGCTGGCAACTCAAGTAACCGATTGCAACGGTGTGTGTCGAGTTGTGCATGGAAAAGCGTTTTTGGAAGGATAATGTGGCATGAACGAACGCCGCAGAGACGTCCGCATTCGCGCCCGCATTCAGTGCAATCTGATGATTTCGGCAACCGGCAGGCGCTTTTCCGGAAACACCAAAAACATATCCATGGGCGGGGCTGAATTCGAAGCCTCAGAGTCGATGACGCGACCGGGCAATACCGTAACTGTGGGCACCCCGGCCATGCTTACCTTCATGCTGCGCCGGGGAGGGGCTTTTCAGGAACTCAAAATGCAATGCAGGGTCCGCTTCGTCTCGGCCAATCTGGCCGGTCTTGAATACACCGCATCCGTGCCGACCCTTGAGCAACGGAGCGCTTTGAATAAAATGCTTGAAACCCGTTCAAATCGTCTGGATTGAGGCTTCCCGGGGTAAATCCCTACTTCGAGGCCGGCGGCTTAACGCCGGGTTTCCGTCCTGGTGCCGGGCGCGGGATGAAGCCGGCAATCCTGCACTGAAAGCCTTCGACGGGCTTGCCGTTGGTGTAGCTGGTGACGCTGCAGCGGGAGATATCTCCCTGAGCCGACAATTGCGAAAGGGAGGTCCTGACTTCGGCAAGGGGAATTCCGGTGGCTGCCGCAATCTCCAGATCGAGCAGTTGGCCATGTTTCTTCAGGTATTCGTAAACCTCGGAAGTGTGCATTTGGAATCCTTTTCTTAAATGTCGGCTGAAAAGCCGGTACTGCAGGTGCTGCGGTAGATCAAAAAATCAGTAAAGCAATAAGCCATCCCGGAGGATGACCTGCTGCAGTTTTGCTGGTGGGCCCGCAGGGACTTGAACCCTGGACCAAAGGATTATGAGTCCTCTGCTCTGACCAACTGAGCTACAGGCCCGAAGTCTTCAGGTGCCGTTCGTGTCCAGGAAACTGCGCAACTTGTCGGAACGGCTTGGGTGGCGCAGCTTGCGCAGGGCCTTGGCTTCTATCTGGCGAATGCGCTCGCGGGTGACGTCGAACTGCTTGCCGACTTCTTCCAGCGTGTGGTCGGTATTCATTTCGATGCCGAAGCGCATGCGCAGGACCTTGGCTTCGCGCGTGGTCAGCGTGTCCAGAATATCCTTTGTCACACCGCGCAGGCTGGAGAACATTGCCGCGTCGGCCGGGGCCAGGGTATGCTGGTCCTCGATGAAGTCGCCGAGATGTGAATCGTCGTCGTCGCCGATCGGGGTTTCCATCGAGATCGGCTCCTTGGAGATTTTCATGATCTTGCGGATCTTCTCCTCGGGCATGTCCATTTTCTTGGCCAGCGTCGCCGGATCGGGTTCGGCGCCCGTTTCCTGCAGGATCTGACGGCTGATCCGGTTCATCTTGTTGATCGTTTCGATCATGTGTACCGGGATGCGGATGGTCCGTGCCTGATCGGCGATCGAGCGGGTGATCGCCTGGCGGATCCACCACGTCGCGTAGGTCGAGAACTTGTAGCCGCGGCGGTATTCGAACTTGTCCACCGCCTTCATCAGGCCGATGTTGCCTTCCTGGATCAGGTCGAGGAACTGCAGGCCGCGGTTGGTGTATTTCTTGGCGATCGAGATGACCAGACGCAGGTTGGCCTCGGTCATTTCGCGCTTGGCGCGCCGTGCCTTGGCCTCGCCGGTGGACATCTGCTTGTTGATTTCCTTCAGGTCCTTGAGCGGAATGCCGATGTGTTCCTGAAGAGCGAGCAGCTTTTTCTGCTCTTCCTTGATTGCCGGGGCATTGCGGGTCAGGATCGCAACATAGGTTCGCGGTGCGGCGGCGATTTCGGCGTCGACCCAGTCAAGATTGACTTCGTTGCCCGGGAAGGCCTGGATGAAATGCTGACGCGGCATTTTGACCTTGTCGACACTGATTTGCTGGATCTTGCGCTCGGATTTGCGAACCTGATCGACCATCCCGCGCACGCTGTCGCACAGCCGCTCGATCGAGCGCGAGGTGAAGCGGATGTTCATCAGCTCGTCGGAAATCTGCTGGCGGACCTTGAGGTAGGTCTTGTCCTGCGATCCCTTGCTGGCCAGAGCTTTCTGCAGCTTGACGTGCAGCGTACGGATAATTGCAAAACGCTCCAGGGCATCGGTCTTGAGTTGCAGCAGCGATGCCGAGACAGCGCCGGCGCCGCCATCGTCGTCATCGTTGTCGCCATCGTCGTCATCGTTGTCGCTGTCGTCGTCATCGCCGACCTTGCTGTCCGGCGCTTCAGCGGCTGGCGCATCGTCGATGGCGTTCGGGTCAATCAAGCCGTCGACCAGTTCGTCGATGCGCATTTCGTCGGCCTCGATCTTGGCGGCCATTTCGACGATGTCGGCGATGGTGGTTGGGCACGCCGAAATCGCCTGCACCATGTGCTTGAGGCCATCCTCGATGCGCTTGGCGATCTCGATTTCACCTTCGCGGGTGAGCAGTTCGACCGAACCCATTTCGCGCATGTACATGCGCACCGGGTCGGTTGTGCGGCCGAATTCGGAGTCGACCGTGGACAATGCCTGTTCGGCCTGTTCCTCGACTTCCTCGTCATCGGTCGAGCCGGCAGAAGCGTCCGACATCAGCAGGTCTTCGGCGGCCGGGGCTTCGTCGAAGACCTGGATGCTCATGTCGCTGAAAGTGGAAATGATGGTTTCGATGCTTTCGGCATCGACGACATCGTCCGGCAGGTGGTCGTTGATCTCGGCGTAGGTGAGGTAGCCGCGTTCCTTGCCGAGCTTGATCAGGTTCTTGAGGCGCGTCTTGCGCGCTTCGGCATCCAGCGGTGCCGGGGCCTCCGTCAGTGCACCGGCGAGCAGCGCCTTTTCGGCCGCTTTCTCCTTGGCTTTGCTGGTGCGAGCCTTCGGGGTTTCCTTAGCGGTATCTTTTGCCTTGGCCATGAACAGGATCCATTTAATTGGAGAAACCGTAAATTATACCACAACTTAGCTTCGTTTTTCCCGGCTGGAAAGACGAATGTAAGCCTGCTTTTCTTCGGCGGTCAGTCCGGCGACGCCAAGCTTTTGCACCCGGACCTGCAGTTCGGCGAATGCGCGTTTCTGATCCCCTTCCTGAAGCTTTTCCAGGGTTGCGCGGAATTCACTCTCTGCCTCGCCTTCGTCAAACGGGCTGCCGAGAAGTTCCGCTGCGAAACTTTCGAACAGCGCCTCTTCCGGCAGACCGCGGATTCTTTCGCGCAGACTCGCGTAGCTGGAGGCATCGGGGTCGGCGTTAACCAGTTTGTGCAACAACAACAGCGCCGGACGCTCGGTGGTGTCGGGTAGCAATGTGACCGGCAATGCCCCGGCCAGTTCCGGTTTATGCAGGACGATGCGCAGCAGGTTGCGGGTCAGCGACGGCGCTGTCCTGTTGGCTCTCGGCGGTGCCGCCGGAGTATAGGAACGCAGTTCGCACAGGCGTTCGACTTCGCTCTGGGCAAAGCCACTGGCTTCAGCCAGGCGCTTGACCAGCTGCAGGCGTAGCAGCGGCGTCGGCAACTTGAGCAGCAGCGGCTTGGCTTCGTAAATCAGCTGGGCCTTGCCTTCTGAACTGGTCAGATCGCAGCGCTGGGCGAGTTCGCGTAGCAGGAAGTCGGAAAGCGGCATCGCATGCTTGACCAGCCGCTCGAACGCCTCCTTGCCGTTGGCCCGGATGTAGCTGTCCGGGTCGTCGTCCTGCGGCAGAAAGACGAAGGCGAGGCGCTTGTTGTCGGCCAGTGCTTCGAGCGCGTTTTCCAGCGCGCGCCAGGCCGCCTTGCGTCCGGCATTGTCGCCGTCGAAGCAGAAAACGACGCGGTCGACCTGGCGCAGCAGCTTGTTTACGTGAGTGGCGGTGGTCGCCGTGCCAAGCGTCGCGACGGCATTGCCGACGCCGTTCTGGGCCAGCGCGATGACGTCCATGTAACCCTCGGTGACGATCGCGGTATTGGTTTCGCGCAGCGCCTGGCGGGCCTGTGGCAGGCCGAACAGTTCGCGGCCTTTTTCGAAGAGCGGGGTTTCCGGCGAGTTCAGATACTTCGGTTCGCCGTGGTCGATGATGCGCCCGCCGAAGGCGATGATGTCGCCTTTCTGGTTGATGATCGGGATCATCAGACGGTCGCGGAAGCGGTCGTAGCGGCGGCCGGCTTCGTTTTCAATGATCAGCCCGGCGACCTTGAGTTCGTCGGCGTTATAGTCCGGGAAAACTTCCTGCAGGTTCTGCCAGCCGTCCGGGGCGTAACCCATGCCATAGCGGGCAGCGATTTCGCCGCTCAGGCCACGTTTCTTGCAGTATTCGATGGCGCGCGGCGAAGCCTTTAGCCGATCCTTGTAATACTGTGCGGCTCGCGCCATGACCTCGATCAGTGTCCGCGTCTGTCCTGGTTTCTCGTCGTTGAAGCCGCGCCCTTCGCTTTCCGGCACCTGCATGCCGGCGCGGCTAGCCAGTTCCTTGACGGCATCGACGAAGCCGAGGCCCTGGTATTCCATGACGAAGCTGATCGCCGTACCGTGCGCGCCGCAGCCAAAGCAGTGGTAGAACTGCTTGGTCGGACTGACCGTGAACGACGGCGATTTTTCGTTGTGGAAGGGGCAGCAGGCAGCGTAATTGGCGCCAGCCTTCTTGAGCGGCACGTAGCCGTCGACGAGGTCGACGATGTCGACCCGGGCGAGCAAGTCCTGGATGAATGTATCCGGGATCATGCGTGACTAGCCGGCAAGTGCCGCCTTGACGAGCCTGGAAACTTCCGCCATGTCGGCTTTGCCGGCCAGGCGTGGCTTCAGGATGGCCATCAACTTGCCCATGTCGGCCGGGCCCTTGGCGCCGGTTTCGGCGACTGCCGCGGCAACGGCGGCAGCCGTGTCGGCGGCGCTCATCTTCTCCGGCAGGTAGGCGGCGAGAACCGTTATCTCGAATTTTTCGCCATCGGCAAGCTCCTGGCGACCGGCGGCTTCGTACTGGGTGACGCTGTCCTTGCGCTGCTTGGTCAGCTTTTCGATGACGGCGATGACGGCGTTGTCGTCGAGTTCGATACGCTCATCGACTTCCTTCTGTTTGATGGCGGCGAGCAAAAGACGGATCGCGTTCAGCCGTGCTGTTTCCTTGGCCTTCATGGCCGTTTTCATATCTTCGGTAATGCGTGTCTTGAGACTCATGGTGCGCTTTCTCGGAAAGTTCGCCGGAAAAAAGACAAAGCCGCCGGCTTTTGAGGGCGGGCGGCTCTTGTTTGCGGCGAAAGGTACGAATCAGTACATTTTCGGCGGCAGGGTCAGGCTACGGAGGCGCTTGTGCTGGCGTTTGACAGCAGCGGCAGCCTTACGCTTGCGCTCGGTCGTGGGCTTTTCGTAAAACTCACGGGCGCGCAGCTCGGTCAGGAGGCCCGTCTTCTCGACAGCACGCTTGAAGCGGCGAATCGCCACCTCGAACGGTTCGTTTTCCTTGACACGAATGTTCGGCATAAAAATCACCCCCTTCCGTCAGGCGCCCGCCAGGTCAAGTAAACGGCGGTGCGCGCAAATTTGTGTCCGCATGGTTGCGGAAAGCCCAACAGTATAGGACAAAAATCCGTTTTGCTCCAAGTGATAAAATGCGTGCCAATGCTGATCCTGGGTATTGAGTCTTCCTGCGACGAAACCGGTATTGCGCTTTATGACAGCGCGGCCGGCCTGTTGTCGCACGCACTTTACTCACAGGTGGCGATGCATGCCGAATACGGCGGCGTGGTGCCGGAGCTGGCGTCGCGCGATCATGTGCGCCGCGTCGTACCGCTGTTGCGCGAAGCCCTGACCAGCGCGCAACGCTCGCTGGCCGATGTCGATGCCGTCGCCTACACGCGCGGGCCGGGTTTGTCGGGCGCCCTGCTGGTCGGCTGCGCCTTTGCCGAGGCGCTGGCTGTCGCGCTGGACAAGCCGACCATTCCGGTACATCACCTCGAAGGGCATTTGTTGTCACCCTTGCTGTCTGCCGATCCGCCGGCTTTCCCGTTTGTCGCGCTGCTGGTTTCCGGTGGACATACGCAGTTGATGAAGGTGACCGGCGTTGGCGAGTACGAACTGCTCGGTGAAACGCTGGACGATGCGGCCGGTGAAGCCTTCGATAAAAGCGCCAAGCTGCTCGGCCTGCCCTATCCGGGCGGCGCCCTGCTGTCGCGACTTGCCGAGCAGGGAACACCCGGCGTTTACGAATTGCCGCGGCCGATGCTGCACTCCGGCGACCTGAATTTCAGTTTTTCCGGGTTAAAGACGGCAGTGCTGACGCTGGTGCGCGAGCATGACGACGTGATCAGCGATACCTTCAAGGCCGATGCAGCACGGGCGTTTCAGGAGGCCATCGTCGATGTGCTGGTCAGGAAATCGCTGAAAGCGCTGAAGCTGACCGGCTTGAAGCAACTGGTCGTGGCCGGCGGTGTCGGCGCCAATCAACAGTTACGGTCGACGCTGAATCAGGAGGCAAAACGCAAGCGTTTCCGTGTCTATTACCCGGAACTTGAATTCTGCACCGACAACGGCGCGATGATCGCGCTGGCCGGTTGCCTGCGCCTGCAGTCGGGAACGGCGGCGAAGGCGGCAGGCAACTTCGCCGTGCAGCCGCGCTGGCCGCTGATGGAAATATCCGCCGGCAAGGCCTGAAAAAAGCCCGGGTCGCCCCGGGCTTCGCGCATCAGACCGTCAGGCCCAAGGCCTTGGCGACGCCGGCGCCATAGGCCGGATCGCATTTGATGCAATTGCCGATGTGGCGACGCTTGATCTCTTCCGGTGCATCGCCCAGCGAGCGGGCGGTGTTCTCGAACAGGACCTGCTGCTGGGCCGGCGTCATCAGTTGGAACAGCGCGCGTGGCTGCGAGTAATAGTCGTCATCGTCCTCGCGGAAGTTCCAGTGGTCGGCCGCGCCGTTGATTGCCAGCGGCGGTTCGCGGTAGTCCGGTTGTTCCTGCCACTCGCCCTGGCTGTTCGGCTCGTAGCCGAGGGTGCTGCCGAAGTTGCCATCGACCCGCATCTGGCCGTCGCGGTGATAACTATGGAACGGGCACTTCGGCGCATTGACGGGAATATGGCCGTGATTGACGCCGAGCCGGTAGCGCTGGGCGTCGCCGTAGGAGAACAGCCGGCCCTGCAGCATGCGGTCCGGCGAAAAACCGATGCCGGGCACGACGTTGGCCGGGTTGAAGGCGGCCTGCTCGACTTCGGCGAAATAATTGGCCGGGTTGCGGTTCAGTTCCATGACGCCGACTTCGATCAGCGGATAGTCCTTGTGCGGCCAGATCTTGGTCAGGTCGAACGGGTGATAGGGGACTTTCTCGGCATCGGCTTCCGGCATGACCTGCACCGCCATCGTCCATTTCGGAAAATCGTCGCCTTCGATGGCGTCGTAGAGGTCACGCTGGTGCGTTTCGCGGCACTTGCCGACCGCCGCTTCGGCTTCGGCGTCGGTCATGTTCCTGATCCCTTGTTGGCTCTTGAAGTGGAATTTGACCCAGAAGCGCTCGTTCTGCGCGTTGATGAGGCTGAAGGTGTGCGAACCGAAACCGTGCATGTGGCGATAGGTGGCAGGGAGGCCGCGGTCGCTCATGACGATGGTGACCTGATGCAGCGCTTCCGGTAGCAGCGTCCAGAAATCCCAGTTGTTGGTGGCGCTGCGCAGGTTGGTGCGCGGGTCGCGCTTGACGGCATGGTTGAGGTCGGGAAACTTGAGTGGGTCGCGCAGGAAGAAGACCGGTGTGTTGTTGCCGACCATGTCCCAGTTGCCTTCCTCGGTATAGAACTTGACGGCGAAGCCGCGGATGTCGCGCTCAGCATCGGCAGCGCCGCGCTCGCCAGCGACGGTGGAGAAACGGGCGAAAAGTTCGGTCTTCTTGCCCACCTGGGAAAAAATTTTGGCGCGGCTGTACTTGGTGATGTCGTTGGTTACAGTGAACGTGCCATAGGCGCCCGAGCCCTTGGCGTGCATGCGCCGCTCGGGAATCACTTCGCGGTCGAAATGGGCGAGCTTTTCGAGAAACCAGACATCCTGCAATAGTTGCGGGCCACGCGGGCCGGCGGTCATTGTGTTCTGGTTGTCGACGACCGGGCAGCCGGCGGCGGTGGTGAGTTTCTTGTTGCTCATGGCGCGTTCTCCTGGATTTGATTCAGCGGTTCTCGGGAAGGTCGGCACATTTTTGAGCATCGACCTTATGAACCAACTCTAGGATACGACATTTGAATTGCCAAATTGATTATTCGTATATTGCGAATTGTCTCTGGCTATGGCTTGGCTAAAAAACGACCAGGCCGGGAGCAGCATGATCAGGTTTTTTTCTTGCTGCCGATTTTGCCTTCCTGGCCGGCCAGAAGGCGCTGAAGGTTCGGCCAGTGCTTGATGATCAGGGCCATGGCGAGGATGCCGATGACGATGCCCTGCGAACTGGCGCCGTGCATCAACAGCGAATAGACCGGGGCGAGGAGGGCCGCGAGGATGGCGGCCAGCGAGGAAAAACGGAAGGCATAGGCGGTCAACAGCCAGGTGCCGGCGACTGCCAGGCCGAGTAGCGGGTCGAGGGCGAACAGCACGCCGGCGGCGGTGGCGACGCCCTTGCCGCCCTTGAACCTGAGGAAGACCGGGAACAGATGGCCGAAGAAGACGGCCAGCGTGACGAGGCCGATCGCTGCATCGGAAAGCCCGGCCTGCTGGGCGATGAAGACTGCGGCCCAACCTTTCAGGGCATCGCCGAGCAGCGTGAATAACGCCGCCTTCTTGTTGCCGCTGCGCAGCACGTTGGTCGCGCCGGGGTTGCCCGAGCCGTAGCTGCGCGGGTCGGCGAGACTGAAGAGTTTTGCCGAAACCATGGCGAAGGAAACAGAACCGAGCAGGTAGGCGGCGAGGACGGCGAGGGCGGTGGGCATGGGGCGCTGGTGTCACTAGGGTACAATCGCGGCGGATTTTACACCCCGGATTACGGTCGACTCCCAAATGGACATCATTTTCATCGACGAACTGCGCGTTGCAACGTGGATTGGCATCTATCCGCGCGAAAAGGCGATGGCGCAGACGGTCGAGATTTCGCTGCAGATCGGCGTGTCGACCGCATCGGCCGGGGCGACCGACGACATCCGCGACACGGTCGATTATTCGGTGGTTGTCGACCGCCTGCGGGCTGATCTGACGGCCAGCCATTTCAACCTGCTGGAAAAGCTGGCCGAGCATATCGCCACCCTGCTGCTCGAAAATTTTGCCGCCCAGTGGGTGCGCGTCTCGGTCGCCAAGCTGGGCATGATGCC
>ERZ795054.1907-NODE-1907-length-18380-cov-6.750341_pt1 | contig 18380 bp, 15 predicted proteins | sample MGYA00375138_ERZ795054 | MGnify/ENA primary metagenome ERZ795054 (study PRJEB30183, sample SAMN05720215) | anaerobic digester metagenome | isolation source: active sludge of municipal wastewater-treating anaerobic digesters | place: USA | collected 2014-12-23 ... | reverse complement strand
AGATCTACACGGTGATGAACACTCTTTCCCTACACGACGCTCTTCCGAGCTCCTCCGGGACTGGCTCTCTTCCCACCCGGACGGGGCGAGAGGGTGAGGCGTCTCCTCCGCATCGGCCTCCGCGGGCTCGGCCTCCTCGCGCTCGTCGCGGCGCTTGGCGCCGGGGCCGCGCTCTTCCTCGTGAGGAGCCCGTACCAGGGCTGGACGGGCGGCGAGGTCGTCGTCGAGCTGCCGTCGGGCGCCTCGGCGCGGTCGATCCTCGCCCGCCTCGAGCGCGCCGGCGTCATCCGGAACCGGCACCTCGCCGGCGCCGCCTACCGGGTCCTCTTCGAGGGGAAGACCCTGAAGGCCGGGGAGTACCGCTTCACGCGCCCCGTCTCGACCGAGGAGGTCCTCCGCGACCTCGTCGAGGGGAACGTCGTCACCCATCGCCTGACGATTCCGGAGGGATGGACCGCCGAGGAGATCTTCGCCCTCCTCGAGCGCGAGGGGCTCGCCCCGGCCGAGCCGCTTCGAGAGCTCTTCCTGAAGCCGGCTCTCTTCCCCGAGGTCCCGCCGGACGCCCCGACCCTGGAGGGGTTCCTCGGCCCCGAGACACACCTCTTCACCCGGTCCCAGCGCCCCCGCGAGATCGTCGCCACCCTCGTGAAGGCCTGGGCCCACTCGCTTCCGGAGGGCTTCGCCGAGCGGGCCGCCGCCCTCGGCCGGACGCCGCTCGAGGCCGTCACGCTCGCGTCGCTCGTCGAGAAGGAGACGGGCGTCGCCCGGGAGCGGCCGCTCGTCTCGGCCGTCTACCACAACCGCCTGCGGGTCGGCATGCCGCTCCAGTGCGACCCCACCGTCGTCTACGCCCTGAAGCGGCGCGGGCTCTTTGCGGGGGGGCTGACGCGCGCCTCTCTCGCCGTCGACGACCCCTACAACACCTACGCGCGCGGCGGCCTCCCTCCGGGCCCGATCGCGAGCCCCGGCGCCGCCGCCCTGGAAGCGGCCGTGGCGCCCGCCGGCGTCCCCTACCTCTACTTCGTCGCCGTCGGCGACGGCTCGGGGGAGCACCGCTTCGCGGTGACGTACCCGGAGCACCTCGAGAACGTGGCGCTCTACAGGCGCGCCCGGACCGCGCGGGAGACCGTCTTCGGCGCATCCCGCTGAGGTAGACTTTTCGTTCTCCGGAACGTCATCCGGAAGCGGAGCGAAGATGAGCAGCAGCGGCCCGGTCCCCAGAATTTTCGGCCCCTTCGTCCTCACCCGGCACCTCGGCACCGACCCGCTCGGCGGCCTCTACCGGGCCGGGACGGCCACCGGGGCCCGCCTCGCGCCATTCCTCCTGATCCGCGTCTTCGAGGGGGCCGGTATCAGCCAGCCCTCCCTCGTCCCCGTGATGGAAGAGGCCTCCGAGTACCTCGAGGTCGTCCGCGGTCCCGCGGTCGCGAAGGGCGCGGTCCTCGGCATCGTGGACGACGTACCGTTCGCCGGCATCGAGTACGTGCCGGGCCGGACCCTCGATCGCCTCTTCTCCGGCGAGGGGCAGGGGGCGATCCCGCTCCCCGTGGAGCACGCGCTCCTGATCGCCGAGAAGCTGCTCGTCGCCCTCGAGGCGGGCAAGCCGTTCGAGAAGAAGATGGGGGCGCCGCACGGCTTCCTGACGCCGGGCTTCGTCACCATCTCGAACGACGGCGATGTGAGGGTCTACGGCGCGGGCCTCGGCTCCGGCCTCCTGCCGTCGCTGAAGTCCGCTCCGATCCGTTCCGCGTTCGCCCCCTACATCGCTCCGGAGGTCCTCGCGTCGGGCAAGCCGACCGTGGCCGGCGACATCTACTCGGCGGCGGCGATCCTCTTCCACGCCCTCACCGGAAAGCCGCCGGCCCCCGGCGCGGGCGCCGATTCCCTCGCGGGCGCCGTCCTCGCCATCGACGGGAGCCCGATGCCGGACGACCTCGGCAAGCTGGTGGCCCGCGGCCTCGCGAAGGACCCGGCCCAGCGCGAGCAGGACGTCGTGGCCTACCGGAAGACGCTCGGCAAGCTGCTCTACGGCGGCCCCTACGCCCCCTCCACGTTCAACCTCGCCTTCTTCATGCACCAGAAGTTCGAGAAGGCGATCGAGCGCGAGCGGATCGAGCTCGGGCAGGAGGAGACGATCGACCCGAAGCCGCTCGTCGCGGCGGAGGAGAAGAAGGACAAGGACGCCCGGCTGAAGGCGCAGGCCGCGCGCGCCGCGGCCTCGATCCCCGTTCCGTCGTTCGGCGGCGGCACCTCTCCCGGCACGACGACGCTCGGCGGAACGCCCGTGGCGAAGAAGGGCGGGCTCGGCGGCATCCCCGTCCCCGTCGTCGCCGGAGGGGCCGTCGTCGTCCTCGGCCTGGCCGGGTGGCTCCTCCTCGGCCGCGGTCCGAAGCAGCCCGCGGCTCCCCCGCCGACCCCGGTCCCCGTGGCGACGCCGACCCCGATGCCCGCGCCGACTCCCGTCATCGTCGGCAAGGAGGACCCGGAGTTCCAGGCGGCGCTCCAGGCGAAGCTCCAGGAAGAGATGAAGAAGGTCCAGGACCAGATCTCCAAGGAGCAGGCAGCGGCGACGAAGCGGCGCGCGGACGAGCAGGCGGCCCTGGAGGCCGCGGCGGCGAAGGCGAGAGAGGCCGAAGAGGCCGTCCGCGCGGCCCGCGAGAGGTCCGACACCGCCGAGGCGGAGCGGCTCGCGAAGGAGGCCCAGGAGGCCCGCGCCCGCGAGGAGAGCGCACGGAAGGCCGCCGAGGCCGCCGTGCCGAAGGTGAAGGCGGGCGACCTCCTCGAGATCGGCCAGGTCACGAAACAGCCTCGCGCGGTCAAGGTCGTCAAGCCCGAGGCGACGAGCCTGGCGCGCCAGAAGAAGGTCTCCGGCACCGTCCTCGTCCGTGTCCTCGTCGACGAGAAGGGACGGCCGGCCGAGGTCGAGATCTACCGCGACACGAACCCGAAGGTCGGCCTCGGCGAGGCCAGCCTGGCGGCCGTGAAGAAGTGGGAGTTCACCCCGGCGGAGAAGGACGGGGTCCCCGTGAAGACGTGGGTCGTCGTGCCTCTCCCGTTCGTCGTCCGGTAGCGGCCCGAGCGCTCGGACACGAAGGAGCGGAGAAGGGCGGGACGCCGGCCGGCGTCCCGCCCTTCTCCTTTCGCCGAACCGGCGGCCCGGCCCGCTACTTCGCCGCGGCCGGTGAAGCGGCGCCCTTCAGGTAGGTCTTCCGGAGGTAGTCCTCCATCAGCGGGTCGCTGAACCACGAGAGAGGCACCCCGTCGACGAAGTAGGTCGGGGTCGACCGAACGCGCACGGCGAACCCCTCGGCGAGGTCGTCCAGCACCTTCGTGACGGCGCCCCCCTGGAGGTAGCAGGCCCGGAAGGCCTCCTCGGACATCCCGTTGGCGACGGCGAAGTCGAGCGCGAACGTGTCGAGCTCCGGGACCGAGAGCGTCTCCTGCCGGGCGAACACGGCAGACTTCCAGTACGCGTGGAGCCCCTTCTTGAAGTCGGCGAAGCAGACCCCCGCCGACGAGGCGCGGAAGGCCCAGGCGTGGTCGGCGATCGGGAACGACTTCGAGACCCGCCGGACCTTCAGCTCCTTCGACATCTTCGCGAGGAGCGCGTCGAGGTCGGCCGCGCGCTTCTTGCAGAAGGGGCACTGCATGTCCGAGTACTCGACGATCGTCACCGTCGCGTCGGCCGGACCCGACGTCGGAGCCCCGTCGACGCGGATCAGCGCGCGGCGCTGCGCGGCGATGCTCTTCGCCCTCTCCCACGCCCGGCCGACGAGGAGGACGGCGCCGTCGCCGGACGTGACGTAGGCGCCGATGTCGTAGCTGCCGTAGCCCGTCTCGTGCTTGATCGTGAGGCCCTTGAACGAAGGGAGGTCGCGCGACGGCTCGAAGACGACGTCGAAGCGCCCGCGCAGGAACCGCGCGAGCAGCTCGCGGAGCGCGCCGACGTCCTCCGGCCCGCGGACCGGCTTCGGCGCCCGCAGCCGTTCCTCCTCGACGAAGATGTCGCCGGCGAGGACCGTCTTCCCGGCGTCGTCCGCGAGGAGGAACGCCTGGTCGTTCGCCCTCTGGTCGCCCTCGAAGGTCTTCGTCGCGCGGTAGAGACGCCAGCCCGGGACGCGGACGGCGTCGAGCGGCTCGACCTTCAGCTCCCCCGGGCCCCAGGGGAAGTACTCCCCGAGCCAGGCAACGAGCGCTTCGGTTCTCGGATCGGCGACTTTCGCCGCCGGGGCCGGCGCGGCCGGAGACGCCGCCGGGGCCGGCGACGCGGCCGGCGTGACGGCCGGCTTCTCGGGCGCGGCCGACTGCGGCGTCCCGCCGGCCCGGCACGCGAGCAGCGCCGTGGCGGCGAATAGGACGAGGGAGCGGTAGTGCTTCATCGGACGGACGAGCCTCCTCTGTCGAGCTGGACGATGGATTCGCGGGCGGCCGGCCGGAGCGCGCGGGGCGCCGTTCCGACGGGCCGAAGACGTCTGACCGGCATGCGGCCGGGATGATAGCGAAGGGCGTGCCGGGACCCGGCGCTCAGACGGCCGGCTCGAGCCGGAGGAGGAGCTGTCCGGCGCCGACCGGCTGCCCGGCGGCGACCTCGACGGAGGCGACGACGCCGTCGCGCGGGGCGCGCACGTCGTTCTCCATCTTCATCGCCTCCAGGACGACGACCGGCTGGCCGCGCGTCACCTCGTCCCCGGGGGCGACGAGGATCCGGAGGACCCGGCCCGGGATCGCTGCCTTCACGTCCCCCGAGCCACGGGCGCTCCCGGCGCCGGCCACGGCCTGCGCGCGCGCCGTCAGCTCGTCGAGGAGCTCGAGGGCCACACGCTCGGCGCCGACCCGGACGAGGACCGCCCCCTCGGCGCTCCGGCCCGGCACCGCCTCGGCCTGCCGGCCGTCGGCGCGCAGGAGCGAGGCCCCTCCGCCGGGAGTCGGGGCGACGTCCCAGCGCGCCGGCCGGCCGTCGAGAGTCACGACGACACCGGCCGGGTCGAGCTGGACATCGACCTCGACGGTCCTCTCCCCGGCCGGTCCGGTCAGCTTCGCGCGGTACTTCATTCGCGGTGTCCGTAGGTCGGGCGGGCGGTCCGCCAGGCCGAGGGCGGCCGAGGCTGCGAGGCCCCGCGCCGGGCGAGGCTCGCGCGCGCCGCCGCCACCGCCGCGGCGACGAGGCCGATCTCCTCCGCGTCGGCGGAGGGGACGGAGGGCTCGAACGCGAACGACTCGAGGAACTGCGTCGAGACGTTCGCCGAGAGCACGTCGGCGTCCTCGAGGAGCTCGAGGAAGAACGGAATCGACGTCTCGATCCCGTCGACGCGCGTCTCGCGGAGGGCCCTCCGCATCCGGCGGAGCGCCTCGTCGCGGTCGCGCCCGTGCGTCACGACCTTCGCGACCATCGGGTCGTAGTCGAGGGGGATCGTGTCCCCCTCCTCGACGCCCGAGTCGACGCGGATTCCGGGTCCCTGCGGCCAGCGGAGGCGCTCGATCGTCCCGGGCGACGGCGCGAAGCCTTGCGCGGGGTCCTCCGCGTAGATCCGGCATTCGACGGCGTGCCCTCGCGGCTCGGGCCGCGCCGCGACGCTCATCGGCTCGCCGAGGGCGATCCGGATCATCTCGGCGACGAGGTCGACGCCGTAGACCATCTCGGTCACCGGGTGCTCGACCTGGATCCGCGTGTTCATCTCGAGGAAGAAGAAGCGGCCGTCGGAGGCGAGGAGGAACTCGACCGTGCCGGCCGAGACGTAGTCGACGGAGCGCGCCGCGGCGACGGCGGACTCCTCCATCCGGGCGCGGAGCTCCGGCGTCACGACGGGCGAGGGGCACTCCTCGAGCACCTTCTGGTGGCGCCGCTGGAGCGAGCACTCGCGCTCGCCGAGCGCGATGACGCGCCCCGTCCGGTCGCCGAGGACCTGGACCTCCACGTGGCGCGGCCGCTCGACGTAGAGCTCGCAGTAGACCGCCTCGTCGGCGAAGAACGAGCGCGCCTCGCTCCGCGCCCTCTCGAACGCCGCGGGGACCTCCTCCTCGCTCCGGACGACGCGCATCCCCTTGCCGCCGCCCCCCGCCGCCGCCTTCAGCAGGAGCGGGAAGCCGTGCTTGCGGCCGAAGGCCGCGATCTCGGCGGGGTCCTTCGCCGGGGACGTCATGCCGGGGACGATCGGGACGCCCGCCGCCTGCATCCGGGCGCGCGACTCCGTCTTGCTCCCCATCGCCGCGATCGACTCCGGGTCGGGGCCGACCCAGACGAGCCCCGCGTCGCGGACGGCCCGGGCGAACGCGGCGTTCTCGGCGAGGAAGCCGAACCCCGGGTGGACGAGTCTCGCGCCCGTCCGCTTCGCCGCGTCGATCAGCTTCTCCGGAACGAGGTACGACTCGCGCGCCGGCGCCGGCCCGATCCCGACCGCGTGGTCGGAGAGCCGGACGTGCAGCGCGGCGCGGTCCGCGTCCGAGAAGACCGCGACGGGCTCGATCCCGAGGTCCCGGCAGGCCCGTGCAATCCGCACCGCGATCTCGCCCCGGTTCGCGATCAGCAGCCTCACGCGCACCCCGTAGAGTGGGGGTCAGGCCCCCCGGAATTCCACTCTACGGGCGGTCGGAGCCGCGCAGACTGTAGAGTGTAGACCAGACCCCCTCCCCTCAGACCCCCTCCCCTCACAGCGGCATGCCTCTCCGGGGGGCTGAGCTTCGCGCGCCCCCCGGACCCCCACCCCTCGTTCTGCGGAAGCGGCGTCACAGGGGCATGTTTCCGTGTTTCTTGGGGGGGAGGACGTCGCGCTTGTTCTCGACGAGGTCGAGGGCGCGGATGAGGCGTCGGCGCGTCGTGCGGGGGAGGATGACGTCGTCGACGTATCCCTTCTGGGCGGCGACGTAGGGGTTCGCGAAGAGGTCCTGGTACTCCTCGACCTTCGCCTTGCGCGCTGCGGCGGGGTCGGCGCTCCGCGCGAGCTCGCGGCCGTAGAGGACGTTCACCGCCCCCTCGGGCCCCATGACGGCGATCTCGGCCGTCGGCCAGGCGTAGTTGAAGTCGGTCCGGATGTGCTTGGACGACATGACGCAGTACGCGCCGCCGTAGGCCTTCCGCGTAATGACGGTGACCTTCGGGACGGTCGCCTCGGCGAAGGCGTAGAGGAGCTTGGCGCCGTGCCGGATGATCCCGCCGAACTCCTGCTGGGTTCCGGGGAGGAAACCCGGGACGTCCTCGAACGTGACGAGGGGGACGTTGAACGCGTCGCAGAAGCGGACGAAGCGCGCCCCCTTCGTCGAGGAGTCGATGTCGAGGACGCCGGCGAGGAAGTCGGGCTGGTTCGCGACGATGCCGACGGGGCGCCCCCCGAGCCGCGCGAAGCCGACGACGAGGTTCTTCGCGAAGTCGGCGTGGATCTCGAAGAGCTCGCCGTCGTCGACGACGCGCCGGATCACGTCCTTCATGTCGTACGGCTGGTTTGGGCTGGCGGGGACGAGCGTGTCGAGCTCCGGGTCCTCTCGGTCGCACGGGTCGGCGCTCTCCCGCCGGGGCGGGTCCTGGCGGTTGTTCGACGGGAGGAAGCCGAGGAGCGTCCGGATCTTCAGGATGCAGTCGGCGTCCGAGTCGGCGACGACGTGCGCGACGCCCGAGACGGAAGCGTGCGTCTCGGCCCCGCCGAGCGCCTCCTTCGTCACCTCCTCGTGCGTGACCGACTTGATGACGTCGGGCCCGGTGACGAACATCGACGCGGTGCCGCGGACCATCAGGACGAAGTCGGTGATCGCGGGCGAGTAGACGGCGCCGCCGGCGCACGGACCCATGATCGCGGAGAGCTGCGGGACGACGCCCGAGGCGAGCGTGTTGCGCAGGAAGATGTCGGCGTAGCCCGCGAGGGAGGCGACCCCCTCCTGGATCCGCGCGCCGCCCGAGTCGTTCAGGCCGACGACCGGAGCGCCGGCCCTCATCGCGAGGTCCATCACCTTGCAGACCTTCGCCGCGTTCGTCTCGGAGAGCGAGCCGCCGAAGACGGTGAAGTCCTGCGCGAAGACGAAGACGGGGCGCCCCTCGACGCGCACCGCGCCGGCGACGACGCCGTCCCCGGGGACCGTGTTCCCCTCGGCGTCCATGCCGAAATCGCGGCAGCGGTGGACGACGAACGGGTCCGTCTCCTCGAACGAGCCCGGGTCGCCGAGGAGCTCGACGCGCTCGCGCGCGGAGAGCTTGCCGGCCTCGTGCTGCTTCTTCAGCCGCGCCTCTCCCCCGCCGAGCCGCGCCGCCCGGCGCAGTCCGTCGAGGTGGCGGATCCTCTCCTCGATCGTCCTCATCGCGTCGCTCCGTCCCTCAGAGCGGGATCTTCTTCTTCTCGGCGAGGAGGCGCTTCGCCTTGCGGAACATCTCGGCGTAGTCGACGCCCGCGCCGAGCGTCGCGGCGCCGTGGGCGCGAAGGAGCTTCTCGACCTCCGCCTCGAGGTCCCGCTCACGATCGCGGTCGAAGACGAGGACGGACTCGACGGCCTTCCGGACGGGCGCTCCCGAGCCCGCCTTCACGAGGCCCGAGTCGAGGAGGCGCCGTGCGACGAACGCGGCGCAGGCGGCGAGTCGGGCGTCGGGCGCGGCCATGGCCGCGGAGGATACAGCAGCGGCCCGAGCGCTCCGTCCTGCGACTGCCTAGAATCGGGCCGGTGATGAAGGAGCTGCCGGAGCTCGCACGCGACGCGGACGACGCCGTGAGGCTCGTGTCGGGGCTCCTCCGCCGCGGGGAGACGGGGGAGGCGTTCCGGGAACGCGTGAGGACCGAGAGCTGGTCCGCCACCGAGTCGGGCCTCCTCGCTCCCGCCCTCTCCGTGGAGAGCGGCACGGCGGTCCGGATCCGGCGCGAGGGGCGCCTCCTCCTCGTCGCGCGCTCCGGCGCCGGCCCCGAGGCGCTGCGGGACGCCGTCCGCGAGGCGGGACGGCTCGCCGGGAACGCGCCCTTCTTCAAGGCCCACCGGACGACCGGCGCCGCGCCGGGCGGGAGGGACGCCGAACGGCCGGAGGAGGAGGAGAGCCGTTCCGCCGCGCTCGCCGCGGCCCTCGCGCGCGCCTTCCCCGATCCGCGAGGGGTCACCGCCGCTCTCCAGCTCTCGCGGGTCGTGACGGAGCGGACGGTCGTGACGCCGCGGGCCTTCCTGCCCTGCGGCGCGAGGACGCGCCTCGTGGCGACCGGGACGATCCGCAGGGCCGGCGCCGAACGCCCCTTCTCCTTCCAGTCGGCGCGGCCGTTCGCCGAGGCCGCGGACGCCCTCGCCCTCGCCCTCCGCGAGGCGATCCGCCCCGTCCCCGCCCTCCCGCCGCAGCCGGGACCGGTCGACGTCGTCTTCTCGCCCTCGGCCGCCTCCGTCTTCTGGCACGAGGTGGTCGGGCACTCCCTCGAGGCGGACGGCGGCGAGCGCGGCTCGGTCCTCTCGCGCGTCAAGGGGGCCGCCGTCGCTCCTCCCGGCCTCGACGTCCACGACGACCCGGGGCGCGCCGACCTCCCGGGAGCGTACGGCGTCGACGACGAGGGCTCTCTGGCCCGCGCGGTTCCGCTCCTGGCCGGCGGAGTCGTGACGGGCCTCCTCTCGGACCGGCGGTCCGGAGCCGTCGAGACGAACGGGCACGGTCGGACGGCCAGCTTCCGGCGCCCTCCGCGGGCCCGGATGTCGAACCTCGTCGCGAACGCCGGCAGCGCGACCCTCGACGAGCTCGTCGCGCGGTGCGGCGACGGGATCCTCGTGAAGGAGGTGGCGACCGGCTCCGCCGACCCCGAGTCGGGGCGCTTCGTCCTCTTCGTCGCCGCCGCCGAGGCGATTCGCCGCGGGCGCCGCAACGCCCCGCTCGCTCCCTTCGCCCTCGGCGGCGAGATCCTCTCCGCCCTCGGCGCGATCGAGGAGGTCTGGGGGAACGAGGTCCTTCCCGCGACCGGCCTCTCGGTCTGCGTCAAAGGGGGAGACGCCGTCCCCGTGGGCGGGGCCGCGGCGGCCCTCCTGGTGCGCGGCCTCTTCGCGAGGACGGCGCGGAGATGACCCCCGCGTCCGACGACGGCCTCTTCGAGAGGGTCCTCGAAGCGGGCTCGACCGACGGCTGCGGGGCGGAGCTGTACGAGCGCCGAGGCCGGCTGCTCGAGCTGACCGAGGACGAGACCGGCACCTCCCTCCTCGAGTCGGGCGAGCGCGGGCTCGCGCTCCGGCTCTTCAAGGGGGGACGCTCGGCGTTCGCCGCCTCCGGCCTCGCGCACGCCTTCTCCCTTCCCGACCAGGCGCGCGCGCGCCTGCCGCGGGCCCGTACGCGCCGCGGCGTGAGGCTCCCGGCCCCGGCCGCGGGCGAGGCCCTCGAGCCGCGCCCGATCGGCGACCCGCCCGCCCCGAACGTCGACCTGGCCCGGACGCTCCTGACCGGCTTCCGCCAGGCGCTCACGAGCTCCGGCCGCGGATCCGTCGCGGTCCGGGAGGCCTCTGTCTCGCTCGGAGAGCGCACGGAGCGCCTCGCGACGTCCTCGGGACGCGACACGGCCTGGGGGAGCCGCCTCGCGACGCTCGTGGCCACCGTGGTCGGCCGTTCGACGGGCGGCCGCTTCTCGGCCCGCGTCGTCGGCGCCGCGCCCCGCCCGGAGGAGCTTCCGGTCGCCCGGCTCGCCCGGCACGCGGCCGACCGGGTCCTCCTCCCGCTCCAGGGCCGGCCGTTCGAGGCGGCGCGCGCCGACGTCCTCCTCGACCCCCTGGTCGCCGCTCACCTCGTGGGGCGGCTCGCGCCGCTCTTCTTCGGTGACGACGAGGAAGTCCTCCTCGCGGCCCGCACGCGCGACGGACGCGACGCGCTCGCCTCGCCGCTCCTCTCGGTCGTCGACGACGCGACCGTCTCGGGGGGCCTCGTGCGCGGCGTCCGCGACGGAGAAGGGACTCCCCAGGGCCGGACCCGCCTCGTCGAGCGCGGCCTTCCGTCGGGGCGCCTGACCGACTCCGCCGCGGCGTCCCGGCTCTCGCGCCCCCTCTCGGGGAACGCGATCCGCGTCGCCTGGAGCGACGCGCCGCGGATCGGCGTGACGAACTTCTTCGTCGACCCCTCGCCGGGGGTTTCGCCGCTCGACCTCCTCGGCAGCGTCTCGCGGGGCCTCTACGCCGCGGTCCTTCTGGAGAGGCCCGACGTCGACCTCGCGGCCGACCGGTTCCGGATCGTCGTCGCGGGCTACGCCGTCGAGAAGGGGCGCGCCACGGAGCGGGTCTCCGAGGCGGCGGTCTCCGGCCGGCTCTCAGAGTTCCTGCGCGGCGTCTCCGGCATCGGCGACGACCTGAAGTTCGCCATCGGAGGGACCGGGAGCATCGGCTCCCCGACGCTCCTCGTCCCGCGCTGGAAGCTCGGCTGACGCCGGGGCGGCGCCGGGCCGCCTATCTGGGCTCGGGCTGCGGCTCGGGCTGCGGCTCGGCCGGAGGCGCCCCACCGGGGCCCGGAACGCGCCGGGCCCCGCTTCCGAGGCCCGGCCCGCCACCGCCCGGTCCGGGCGTGCGGGGAGCGTCCCCGCCCTCGGGCTTCGGCTCGGCGGCCGCCGGCTCGGGCTCCTGGCGAGGCGGCTCCGGCTGCAGCTCGACGGGCTCCGACGGGTCGCTTCCCCTCGGATACGCGCGCCGGCGGCGGGAAGGGCGCGTCTGCGCCGGCTCCGAGGCCGCTGCGTCCGGCAGGACCGTCGACGACGGCACCGCCGTAACGACCGGGCCGGTTCGCGCCGGCTCGGGGGCCGGGGCGGCGCTCTTCGCCGGCGCCGGGCTCGCCTGGAAGAAGGCGGCGAGGCGGGACGCGTCGGAGAGCTGGTTCGAGAACGGGAGGGCGGCGTCGACCCGGCGCCGCTCGTAGGTCCGGAGGAGGACCCGCGACTTCAGCCGGGTCGCGACGGCGAACGGGTTCACGCGCGGGTCGAAGAGCGAGGTGTCGACGCGCAGCGAGCGGCTGTAGGCCTCGACCGCCGCCCTCTCGTGGCCGAGCGTCTCCTCGGCGAATCCGAGCATCCACCAGGCCGACCAGTTGCCCGGGTCGACCTTCACGGCCTTCCGGAAGCGCGACCGCGCCGCGCCCCACTCGCCCCGGAGCGCCTGGACGAGCCCCGCGTTGAACCAGGGGCGCGAGTCCTTCGGGTCGAGGTCGGAGGCTTCGTCGAAGCTCCGGAGGGCGTCCCTCCAGAAGCCGTCCCACGCGACGAGGCAGCCGAGGTCGTTGTGGAGCTGCGCGTCCTCGGGGCTCTTCTCGAGCTTCTCGAGCGTGTCGAGGATCGCCGCGTGGTGCGGGATCGCCTTGTCGAGGTACGGCCTGTAGACGTCCTTCCCCGCCGCGACGGGCGCGAGGAGAAGGGAAACGGCGATCGCGCCCGGGAGGAGCGCCTTCGGAAACGGTGCGAGCATCTTCACCCCTTCGACCCGGGAGCCGGGACCGGCCGGCCGACGAGCTTCACCCGTCCCTCCGCCGTCTGGACCTCGAAGACGAGCCGCGACGAGCCGGTCCGCTTGCGGATCTCCTCGGCCTGCCGCCGCACCGCCTCCTCGAACTTCTCGTATCGCAGCTTCGTCACGTCCTCTCCCAGGGCCTGCCGGGCCGCCACGTACCTCTGGAAGAGAGGAGTGAAATCGACCCGGCTCTTCGGTTTTACGGAAGGCGCGGCCGGAGCGTCGGGAGCCGGGGCCGGCGGAGGCTGCTTCCGGGCGACGGCGGCCTCGGCCGCCGCGAGGAGGGCCGCCACGTCGGCGGCGGAATCGGCCTTCTTCGCCGCGGGCTTCGTGGATGCGGGCGGCGCCTCGGGCTTGACGGCCGGCGTGCTCGACGCGAGCCGCCGAACCGGCCCCGTCGTCCCCTCCTCCTTCGCCCTCATCCGCTTGTCCCAGATCTCGACGAAGGAGTTGTAGCGGCTCTGGAGCGACTGCAGCCGGAACCGTTCCGCGGCCTTCTCGACCTCGGCGTTCCCGGCCCGGCGGAGGACGTCCTCGATCGTCCGCCGGGACTGGACCGGCGGCCTCTTCAGCTCTCCGCCGAAGAACCGCTCGTACTCGACCCGGAGGGCCGTGATGTTTCGCTCGAGGAAGACCAGCTCCCGTTCGATCGAGATCCCCATCAGTGCGCTAGATTCTAAGGGTCTTGGCGAGACCGGCCGTCCTCCCTCCTTCGATCGAGGCGCTCCTTTCGAGCGAGAGGGGCCGGGCCCTGGCCGGGCGGCACGGTCGGCTGCGGGTCCGGGAGCTCCTGCGAGAGGGCGCGGCCCGCCTCAGGTCCGGAACGCTCGAGCCGGGCGCCGACCCCGCCGCGACGCTCCTCGACGGCGCGGCGGCCGCGCTCGCGGCCCGGCCGCCCGCCGGACCGCGCCCCGTCCTGAACGCCACCGGCGTCCTCCTCCACACGAACCTCGGGCGCGCGCCCCTCGCCACGGCGGCGCGCGAGGCGATCCTGCGCGCCGCCGGCTACTCCACGCTCGAGCTCGACCTCGATACGGGCGGCCGCGGCCGACGCGGCGAGCACGTCCGGCCGCTCCTCCTCTCGCTCTTCGCCCCGGGCCGGCCGGGCGTCGACGCCCTCGCCGTGACGAACGCCGCGGCGGCGCTCCTCCTCGCGCTCGACACCGTCGCGAACGGCCGGCCGGTCGCCGTCTCCCGCGGCGAGCTCGTCGCCATCGGGGGCGACTTCCGGGTCCCTTCGATCCTCGCGAAGAGCGGGGCGTCGCTCCTCGAGGTCGGCACCACGAACAAGACGACGCCGGACGACTACGTCGAGGCCCTTCGCGTCGGCGCGGCGGCGGTCCTGAAAGTGCGCCCCTCGAACTACAGGGTCGTCGGCTTCACGGAGGAGGTCGCGCTTCCCGAGCTCGCGGGGCTCTGCCACGAAGCGGGCGTCCCGCTCCTCTACGACGCCGGCGCCGGCTCGCCCGAAAGGTTCGCCGAGCCGGGCCTCTGCGACGAGCCCGTCCCGGCCGAGGCCCTCGCCGAGGGGGCCGACCTCGTCTGCTTCTCGGGCGACAAGACGCTCGGAGGGCCGCAGGCGGGGATCCTCCTCGGCCGGGAAGACCTCGTCCGGAGCTGCGCGCGCAGCCCGCTCGCCCGCGCGCTCCGCCCCGACAAGCTCGTCCTCGCCGCCCTCGCGGCGACGCTCGACCTCCACCTCTCGGGGCGCGCGGCCGAGGTGCCGTTCCACGCGATGCTCGCGGCGCCGCTCGCCGATCTCGAGGCGCGCGCGCGGCGCCTCGCGGCCGTGGCCGCCGCCGCCGGCTGGAGCGCCGAGGCCGCGCCGCTCGTCGCGATCGCCGGCGGCGGCGCCGGCACGGAGTCGACGCTTCCGTCGTGGGGCGTCCTCCTCCGGCACCCGTCCCTCGGCGAAGGCGACGCGGCCGCCCGCCTCCGCGCCCGCGAGCTCCCCGTCCTCGCCCGCGTCGCCGACGGCCGCCTCGTCCTCGACCTCCGGAGCGTCTCCCCCGACGAGGACGCCGACCTCGCCTCCGCCCTTCGCGAGGCGGGGAGCGAGGTCTAGAGCTTCAGGTCGCGGAGGCGCTGGGCGAGGCGCTTGAGCGGGATGTCGAGGGCGGCGGCGGCGGCGGCTCGGTCGCCCCCGGCTTCCTCGAGAGCGCGGCGGATGCGCGCGGCTTCGCCCGCGCGCTTCCAGCGCTCCCCGGCCTCCTCGAGCGTCCCGTCGAGCGTCGGCGTCGTCGGCGCGTCCTCGCCCGGGGCGCCGAGGACGACGTCGGCCGGCCGGATGACGGACCCCTCCGCGAGAAGGACGGCCCGCTCGACGACGTTCTTCAGCTCCCGCACGTTCCCCGGCCAGTTCCACGCCGCGAGCTTCTCGGCCGCGCCGGCGCCGATCTCGAACGCCCTCCCGCGCGCCCCTTCGCCGCAGCTCCGCGCGAACGCCCGCGCCAGCTCCGGGACGTCCTCCCTGCGGGCGCGCAGCGGCGGCAGCTTCACCGGGAAGACGTCGAGGCGGTAGTAGAGGTCCTCGCGGAACGCCCCCGCCTTCACCCGCTGGGCGAGGTCCCGGTTCGTGGCGACGACGAGCCTCACGTCGACGGAGAGCGGGACGGTCCCGCCGACGCGGAGGAACGTCCGCTCCTCGACCGCCCGCAGGAGCTTCGTCTGAGCGCCGAGCGGCAGCTCGCCGATCTCGTCGAGGAAGAGCGTCCCGCCGTCGGCCAGCTCGAAGCGCCCGGCGCGCCGCTCTCCGGCCCCCGTGTACGCCCCCTTCTCGTGGCCGAAGAGCTCGTTCTCGACGAGACCCTCGGGGAGCGCGGCGACGTTCACGGCGACGAACGGCCCGGCGCGGCGCGGCGAGAGCGCGTGGAGCGCCCGGGCGAAGAGCTCCTTGCCGGTCCCCGATTCCCCCGTCAGGAGGACCGTCACGTCGCTCGGGGCGGCGCGCCGGAGGCGGTCGAGAGCGTCCGCGAGCGCGGGCGAGCTCCCCAGGATGCGCGGCATCCCGGCGAGCCCCGCCTCCTCCGCGAGGAGCGCGCGGGCGACGGCGCTCCGGCGCGCCTCCACGTGACGCTTCACGAGGAGGAGCAGCAGGTCGACGTCGACCGGCTTGTTCAGGAAGTCGGCCGCGCCCCTCTTCATCGCCGCCACGGCCGTCTCGACGGTCCCGTAGCCGGTGAGGAGGACGACCGGGACGGACGGGTCGTTCGCGAGAGCGGACTCCAGGACCGCGAGGCCGTCCGCCCCCGGGAGCTTCAGGTCGGTCAGGACGAGCGCATAGCGCCGCCCCTCGGAGAGCCTTCGGACCGCCTCGTCCCCGGCGGCGACCGCCTCGACGCGATACCCCTCCCCGCCGAGCGTCTCGGCGAGCATCGACCGGAGCGACTCCCGGTCCTCGACGAGGAGGATCTCGGCGGCCATCCCGGCCCGGGTATGGCCCCCGTCAGCCCCGGCCGCCGGGCGGCTTCGGCTGGTTCGAGGAGGGGGGCGGCAGGTACGACCCGCCCGGCTGCGACGGGGCGCCGACCGGAGCGTTCGCCGGCGGAGCGGCCATGTCGGGCGGACGCTGCGGCGGCGCTTCCTCCTTCGCGGGAGGGGGCGGCGGCGGAGGCGCTTCTTCGCCCGCCGCGCCGGGCTCCTTCTTCTGCTCCGCCCGTTCGCCCGGCTCGCCCTCCTTCGCGGGCGGCGCGATCACTTTCCAGCGCGGCACGTAGCCGAACCGCTCGACCGTCTTGTCCGTGTCGATCTGCGCCCGGAACGACGCCTTCTCGCCCGGGTCGAGAACGTCCTTGGCGAGGGCCGCGTAGGTCGTCGCGATCGACTTCCCGTCCGCCCCGACCGCCTCGACCGTCACGCTCACGCCGAGGACCGGGGCCTTCCCCGAGTTCAGGACGGAGCCCTCGATGACGTAGCCAGCGTCGCTCTTCTTCGTCGTCGTCGGCCCGATCGAGACCTCCCCCTCGCCCTTTTCGGGCGAGCCGGAGGAAACATCGAGGTACCCGCCCGCGACGTCCTGGTCGGTCAGGACGACCGCGGCCTTCCGGGCGTTCTGCGTCGCCCGGGCGGCGTCGACGAGGGAGGGCGCGCGCGGCGTCTCGGCGGGCGCCGCCTTCGGCGCCTCGGCCGCCTTCTTGGCGAGGGCCGCCGTCTTCTCCTGGTCGATCTCGGCCGCGGGGATCGAGACGAGCTTCCCGTCCGCGAGCGTGAGGACCGCCTGGCGGCCCTTGATCACGGGCGGCTTCTTCGTGTCGAGGGTGCGGCCGTCCCGGAGGACGACCTGGTCGGCCGCGAGCGGCCCGGAGAGGAGGCCGATGAGCCCGAGCACGAGCAGCGAGAGTACGCGCCGCATGGGATTACCTCCGGAGGGGACAGGATAGCACCGGCCCCCGTCCCGGGGCGGGCTCAGCGCGCCGGGTCCGCCTCCGGCGCGGTGTCCCTCTCCGGGCCTCCCGCCTCCTCGGAGACGAGGTAGAGCGGCCGCCGCTTCACCTCGTCGTAGATCCGCCCGAGGTACTCCCCGAGGACGCCGATGAGCATCAGCTGCACGCCGCCCAGGAGGAGCATCCACCCCATCAGCGTCGTCCAGCCCCGTTCGTTGATCCCGAGCACCTTCAGGACGAGGACGACGAGGATGTAGAGGAACGCGAAGAGCGAGACGCCGAAACCCAGCCACGTCCCGAGCTGGAGCGGCACGTGGCTGAAGGAAGTGAGCGCGTCGAGCGCGAAGCGGACCATCCGCCGGAGCGGGAACTTCGTCTCGCCGTGCAGCCTCGGGGGGCGCACGTAGGAGACCGCGACCTGCCGGAAGCCGACCCACGCCGTCATCCCGCGGATGAACCGGTGCCTCTCGCGCAGCGACCGGAAGGCCGCGACCGCCTTCGGGCCCATGAGCCGGAAGTCGCCCGTGTCGACCGGGATGTCGACGTTCGTCCAGCGGCGCATGAGGCGGTAGAAAAGGTGCGCCGTCGCGAGCTTGAAGGCGCTCTCCCCCTCGCGCGCCGACCGCTGCGCGTAGACGACCTCGTACCCCTCGTCCGCCTTCGAGAGCATCTCGGCGAGGAGCTCCGGCGGGTCCTGCAGGTCGGCGTCCATCACCGCGACGAGCCGGCCGCGCGCCCCGTCGACGCCCGCCGTCAGGGCCATCTGGTGGCCGAAGTTCCGCGAGAGGCGGATCGCGCGGAGGCGCGGGTCCTCGGCGGCCTGCGCCGCCATCGCCTCCCACGACCCGTCGCGGCTCCCGTCGTCGACGAAGACGACCTCGAAGCTCCGCCCGGCCGCCTCGAGGACCGCCACGAGGCGGCGCCGGAGCTCGGGGATGTTCTCGACCTCGTTGAAGCAGGGGAGGACGACGGAGATCTCCGGTGCGCTCATCGGCTCGGCCTCCCGCCGTCCGGACGCCGGAGGACGACGACGTTCTGCGCCCCCACGGGGCTCCACGGACGGCGCGTGAAGAGATAGACGAGGAGCTCGCGGGCATTCGGGCGGAGCGGCGAGAGGGAGACCTCCGGGAGCCACCAGGAGCGAAGCGGGATCGTCTCGACCGCGTAGCCGCCCCCGAGGAGGCGCTGCGCCTCCTCCACCTTTCCCTCGTCGACGACCACGACCGGCGGCCGCGTCCCCGCGGACGGGAGCGCCCAGAGGACGGGGAGTCCCCGCAGGTACCAGGACAGGGGCCAGACGGCCTCTCCCGAGACCGCCGCCGCCGGATCTTCGCCCGAGCCCCCGGCCCTGAGGATCTCCGCGACGACCGGCATCACCTCGGGGCTCGTCTGCGTGAAGACGACCGACTCCGCCCGCGGGTGCGCCGGGGAGAGGAGCGGGTTCCAGAACGAGAGCGAGAGGGCCGAGACGAGCGTGGCCGCGAAGGCCGGCGCGGCGACGGCGAGCGCCCGTTTCCGCGAGGCGGAGAGCGCGGCCCACGCGGCGCCGGCGAGCGGCACGAACGGGAGGACCTGGTGGACGAGGAGCCA
>ERZ795054.1904-NODE-1904-length-18402-cov-9.443015_pt1 | contig 18402 bp, 13 predicted proteins | sample MGYA00375138_ERZ795054 | MGnify/ENA primary metagenome ERZ795054 (study PRJEB30183, sample SAMN05720215) | anaerobic digester metagenome | isolation source: active sludge of municipal wastewater-treating anaerobic digesters | place: USA | collected 2014-12-23 ... | reverse complement strand
TTGCGTAGCCATGTGCGGAAGAGATAAGCGCTGAATGCATCTAAGTGCCAAGCTCATCCCAAGATAATGTTTCCCGAACCGCAAGGTTCCTAAAGACCCCCGGCAGACTACCGGGTTGATAGGTTAGGCGTGTAAGCGGAGTGATCCGTTCAGCGGACTAATACTAATCGGTCGTGCGGCTTGATCGCTTCTTTCCCTTCCTCGAAGGGCAAGAGCGATTTTAACTCGCGAATTGTAATCCGGTTGTTCGCCTGTGTGCAGTTTTCAGAGAAACCGCCAGGGTTGGCGATGTTCCTTGAGATTTCTTGGTGGCCTTGAAGCTGTGGTCCGACCCGTTCCCATTCCGAACACGGCCGTCAAACACAGTCTTGCCGATGGTAGTGGTTTTATAGATTCCGCGAGAGTAGGTCGCCGCCAGGTCTTTTATGAAAGCCGAACTCCGAAAAAGAGGGTTCGGCTTTTTTCTTAGAGATTGTTTCAATGCGCGCCCGCCACGTCCGTTCCAATTCTGCCGAAGCACGAGCCTGTCTCCAGTTAGTTTTGGGCGCGGCCAGCCGAGTCTGGCAGCTTTGCTCCGCGTGGGGCGCCTGATACCTGGAACTCGGAATTGGTATTGCCTTTGACGGCTAACGAGACTTAATTAAACGCGTATGAAGCGAAAACTCATTCTTTTCCTGAGCCAGTGCTGCCTGGTCGTCTCCCTAGGGATGCCGTCGTTGTTGCGCGGCGAAACTAAAATCCCTGACGCCTGCAAGACCGGCGGATTTGCCATTGGCTGTCAGGCCTATACCTTCAATCGGTTTACGGTCTTTGAAGCTATCGAAAAGACGGCTCAGGGCGGCGGCAAGGTTATCGAGTTCTACCCCGGCCAACGGCTTAGCCCGGAGGAACCCGGCGTCAAGTGGGACCACCACGCTTCTCCCGAAACGATTCAAAAGGTCAAAGACAAGCTCGCCGCAGCCAGAGTCACAGCAGTCAACTACGGCGTGGTCAGCATTCCCCGCGACGAAGCGGAGGCCCGCAAGATTTTTACGTTCGCCAAAGCGCTGGGGCTGTATGCCATCACCACCGAATCTGTTGAGGCGATTGATACCATCGAGAAGCTGGTTCGGGAATATGATCTCAAGGTGGGTTTTCATAACCATCCGAAGCGCGCCAATGATCCAGGATATCGCATGTGGGATCCGAACTACGTTTTATCGGTCGTCAAAGACCGGGATGCCCGTATTGGAGCCTGTGCCGACAGCGGCCATTGGGTTCGCTCCCACCTCAAACCGGTGGAGTGCCTGCGCATCCTCAAGGGACGGATTGTCAGCAGCCACCTCAAAGATTTGAATGAGATGGGTCCCGGTGCGCATGATGTGCCGTTTGGCACTGGGGTTTCCGATATTCCGGCACTTTTGCATGAGTTGAAGGTGCAAGGTTTTGCCGGCAACGTCGCTATCGAATACGAATACCACTGGGAAAATTCGACTCCGGAAGTGGGCCAGTGCATCGGCTTCGTCCGTGGCTATGGCACGGCGCAAAAGTGGTGAACCGTATTCGTGAGGCCCTCCCCGTTTCTCAGAATTGAGATTGGCACAAGTACTGCGGCATAGGAGTTGCGTTCTTTACCAGGCCCAGCGCAGAATTTACCCTGCCCTGTTCGTGATCAGCGACTTAGAACTCGAACTGTAAGTTGAACGATTAAACGGACGCGTAGCCGAGGTGTGGCCGGCATGCCTTCAATGGACGTCGAAAACAGCCCGCTTGTCCCACTGTTGCAATTAGGTTCCGCAGGAAGGTCGCACACGGCAACGGCGGGGTTTTTTTAAAGCTGCGGACTTGACGTTCTGCCCGTGGAAATCTACGCTCGGGCGGGTTGGTGGCCGTAGCTCAGCCTGGTTAGAGCCCCAGATTGTGGATCTGGCTGTCGCGGGTTCAAATCCCGTCGGCCACCCCACCTTTCCGCTCCCAATAGTCACGAAACTGCTGTCCCAACCTCGTACAGAGTCGCTTCGTCCAAGTGGAGAGTCTCGGCTTCCGGCGCCACTTTTATCCGGTTACCGGGCCCGGATTTGAAATAGGCCCCGATAACTCAGGAAACCGCGCCCGAATTTGCTGACGCTGCCGCTGATTCCGATTGCTGACCCGTTGCAGCCCGTTCCGGGAACTCTGTTGACGCTTCCTGCCGGGGGTTCCGGGCGCGTTTGTTGCGAGGAAGAGGACTAATCACAGCGTTGAGATCGCGGTCTCCGAGCATCTTCGGCGGCGAATCCGCCTGCCCCCACGGGGCGACTTCCTTGACGAAGCGGTTCACGACCTCAAACCCAAATTCCGTGTGCGCTTTCTGACGACCACGAAAGCGCAGTTTGATCCGCACCTTCATGTCCTCGCATAGAAAATCCACAGCCCTGTTCAGCTTGGTTTCGAAATCATGCGGATCAATCGTCGGCGAGAGCTGAATCTCCTTCATTTTGCTCGCCGCTTGCCGCCCGGCGGAGTCTTTGTTTCGCTTGGCCTCCTCGTACATGAACCTGCCATAATCCACGATTCGGCACACGGAAGGCGTGGCATTGGGCGCAATCTCCACCAAGTCGAGTCCCTTGCTCATCGCAATGCGCAAGGCTTCATTGAGGGTCATCACTCCAAGCTGCTGCCGGTTTTCGTCCAACACGCGCACCTCACGCGCGCGGATCTTGCCATTACGGCGGTGGAGGGGTTCTCGGGAGTAACGCGAGCGAAAGGGATAGGGGCGACTCAATTAGCCCTCCCCGACTGAAGTTCATTCATGCGGTGATAATCTGCCAAACTAGCTGCTACTGATTAATGGTTAATGACTGCACAGTTATTTTCACATAGCACTGCCTGAAGGCAAGCATAATGTGGCACAAACCTGCAGGCCGAGTTGACCCACAAGACAGGTTTTGCGCCACCCGCACTTACCATCGTAAAGATAGCAATGCCCATTGCGAGCAGAAGAATTGAACAACGGGCCTGAAACGTGAGTTTCAGGCCCGTAAATTGGTTGCGGGGGCTGGATTTGAACCAGCGACCTTCAGGTTATGAGGTGGGAGGGCTAACAATGAAGTGCTTAGAAATATAGGAAATAATCACTTTGGTGCTTGTTGTGTGGTATGAAGTGTGGTATTTGTTTGGTGTTGATGCTCGTGGTAGTTCTCGATGCTCAGAGTGTTTCATCGAGCCACGGGCAGGCAGAACAGAAGCTGCATTATGCCACTCGAACTCAGAACACAACGGGACGGCCGACTCCGCAAGACCTGGTATGGCCGGTATGAAATCAACGGGAAACTCATTCGCCCAAACCTCGGGGTGAAGATCGCTGGGACTCCGCCGGCGTCACTGTCACTGCGCGACAAAGGCGATGCGATTTTCGAGCGGTCGCGAGGCACCGCCCAGGCCAAGCTCGACCGGATTGTGGAGGAGGCGCGCACGGTCCGGTCTGCGGGGCGGCTCGCCGAAATGGTGTATGAGGCTACGACCGGGGAGGCGATCAAGTCGGTGAAGCTGGATGAGCTGGCGGCCGAGTGGGGCCGCCTGCCGCGCAAGCATGAGCCGGATGAGCGTTACGCGTCGCAGTGCAAGAAGACGCTGGAGCGGTTCGTCGAGTTCGTGCGCACGCACAACGGGAAGGCGGCGGAACTGGCCCAGGTGACGCGCAATACCGCCCGGGCCTTCATGCAGGCAGAGACCGAGCGGAACGTGTCCGGGAAGACGTGGAACGACACCATGAAGTTGTTGCGGGCCGCTTTCCATCACCTGCTGCCTCCGGGCGCTCTGAACCCGTTCGCGGACATGCCAACCAAGGACACGGAGACGGTGTTCCGGAAGCCGTTCAAGCCGGAGGAGCTCAAGGCGATCCTGCAGGCCGGCAAGGACGATGATTTTATCCGGCCAATCATCGTGACGGGGATGTGCACGGCAATGCGCCGGGGCGATTGCTGCATGCTGGCGTGGAAGGACGTGGACCTGGAGCGCGGGTTTATCACGGTGAAGACCGCCAAGACCGGGCAGACTGTCAGCATTCCCATTTTCGGGCTGCTGCGGGATGAGCTGGTCAAGCAGGCCGCGGCCAGCGAGCGGAAGGGCGACACGGGCGAGCTGGTGTTCCCTGACCAGGCGGCGATGTACACGGAGAATCCCGACGGGATTACGTGGCGGGTCAAAAAGGTGCTGGCGGTGGCCCTGGGGGCGGTGAAGCCGTCAGCGGAGGCTCTGCCGGAAGTTTCGGAGGCTGAGGCCAAGCGGCGGGGGCACGAATTCATTGCCAGGTTGCCGGACTCGGAGAAGAAGCAGCGCATGCTGGCGGTGTTCGACGCCTACATGGACGGGAAGAAGACCTGCGAGGTCAAGGCGGCGGCCGGCGTGAGCAAGGGGTCGGTGTCGGGATATCTCAACGAGATTGAGAGAGCCGTGAAGTGCCAGATTGTGCGCGGCCGGCCACAGGGCGGGAGCGTTACGGCGGCGCTCAAGACCGATATGAGCTTGCTGCGCACGAAACGCAACGACAGCGAGCGGGCGGCGAGCGTGCGGGATTTTCACAGTCTGCGGGTGAGCTGGGTGACCATTGCGCTGACCGGTGGCGTGCCACTGGAGCTGGTGCAGAAGGTGACCGGGCACAAGACAACGGACGTTGTGCTGAAGCACTACTTCCAGCCGGGCCGTGAGGACTTTCGGATGGCGTTGCAGTCGGCGATGCCGAATTTGCTGACCAACGGGCACCAGACGCCGAAGGAGGAAATGCGCGAGATGCTCGCGACGGTGAGGCCGGTGGCGCTGCGAGAGCGGTTGCTCAAGGTCTGGGCGAGGCTGTAATCGGGACTGGACTGCGATGGGTCGATCGCACCACTCTTCCAGGCGCGAAGGGACTTTGTATGGAAACCGATTCAAACTACTACGTTTACGCTTACTTCGACCCCCGCAATTACGAGATGCTGTACGTGGGCAAGGGAAAGGGTAGCCGCAAGAACGCTCATCTCCCGAACAAGGCCGGTTCAGCAAAGGAGCGGCAGCTTCACGAGATTGAGCGGGCCGGCTTGGAGCCGCTCATTAGGGTTGTGGCGGCTAGTCTGACCGAGGATCAGGCCCTGCTCGTGGAGAAGGCATTATTATGGCGCGTCGGGGGATCGCTAACCAACGTGAGCGGCGGGCATTTTGCTGATAAGTTCAGGCCGCCGAACACCCTCCACCTCTCGCTTCCGGGCTTCGATTCCGCCCGCGGAATTTACTTTGTAAACGTAGGGGATTGGGCCCATAGGCTGTGGGAGGATTGTAGCAAGTTTGGCTTCTTGGCAGCCGGTTACGGCCGGAAGTACAGTTCGCAGCTTGACCGTCTTGAAGTGGGGTCCATAGCAGCCGCGTACTTGAGTGGTTCTGGGTATGTTGGCATCGCGCGGGTTACCGAGAAGGCGGTTCCTGCGCGGGATTTCCGGTTCCATGGCCGCCCGCTCCGGCCGCGTATGCTGAGTGGACCCGACTTGCTCCACGATAGCGAGGATGACGACGAGTGCGAGTATCTGGTCGCGGTTAAATGGATCAAGCGGGTGCCGCGGGACGACGCGCGATTTCGGAGGCGGGTGGGATTGTTCACGCCCCGTCGGATAGTTGCCTCGCTCTCGGAGGAGGTGAAGACGCTGCAATACCTGGAGCAGCAGTTTAAGGTTAGTTTCAGAAGGCTTCTGGCCGCCGAGTAGCCAGTCAGGCCGCCGAGCGGGCTGGACTCAGATTGGGGAACGATCAAAGACGAGGCGCTGCACGTGGTTCTCGACGTTCTTTTCAACTTTTCCAAAGAGTTTGAGGAGTTGCTCCCACTCGGTCTCGGAGAAAGATTCGAAGAGGTACTCGAACCTGCTGGCGCTGATCTTTTTAAGATCCTCAAGGGTTTTGGTCCCCTTCCCGCTGAGGGCAAGGGCTTTGCCGCGTGCCTTGGCGCCGCTGTCGATAAGGCCGGCGTCTGAGAGTTTCTTGGTAAGCTCGGCGACCGAGCTGAACGAGAGGCCAAAGATCTTGCAAAGAGCCTTCTCTGTGATCGGCTTTAGGTTTTCAATTACTTCGAGAGTGAGCAACTCGCGCTCGGAGAACTCCTGGTCTTGGATGCGGCTGGCCTTCTGCCACTCGCGGAGGATGCGGGCCTTCAGAGAGATGGAGAAAAGCTTTTCGAGAGTGTCTTGCTTAATTGGCATATAAAGTGCTTTGCTACGATTCTACTTCGGTAAATACTTCGGCTTGCTGTATTGACGTCCGAAGCTTATTTACTACACTGTGCACTATGGTAAGCAAAACGCAAGCCAGTAAAATCGCCGAACTAGGAGCGGCGGGGAGAGGACAAGGAAACCTATGAAGAAGTCAAAATGCGGTGTCGGTCTGCTCCACATCGGAGCGGGATTATTCTTAAGCAGCTTTCTGAGCTCTACGGCGCTGGGTGATCCAGCCTTGATTTGGAGCAAGGCGTCTGGCCCCTGGGCGGCTGATATGGATGGTAATTTTGGGGCGATTGCTGTTCATCCGGCGAGCCCAAACACCATCTTCGTTGCATCGATCGTGATGGGGCCCGGCATATTCAAGAGTACAGATGGAGGCGCTACCTGGACTGCGAAGAACACAGGTTTCGATTCAAATCCTTTGACGGGGAAATACTTCCCTGTATCGAAAATTGTGATTTCACCGAGTAATCCAAACGTAATTTACCTGGGCACAGCAGTGGACAACGATCTGATAGGACCGCTCGGCCATATTTACAGGAGTGTTAATGGAGGTGAGTCGTGGCAAAGGATCGATGGCCAGATGAACATTTTCGGCATCTACCAAATACAAGGTGCGGTCTTTGATTTGGATGTGCATCCCCAGAACTCCGATACTGTTTATGCTGGTGTAGCTGGACAAGGAGTCATGAAGACGACCAATGGCGGTGCCGATTGGAGCACGGTTTACGCCGCGGGACTGAACAACGGAAAGAGGGACTATTTCAATGTGGTACGGGTCCTTCCGACACAACCTAACACGGTCTTCTTCTCCGGGTTTACCTACTACACGGCGGATGTGTTGCCTGGGCCGCCGGTTAAGTTCGATACGACGGGCACCGAAGGTGGTGGGTATATGCCTTTCCCGTTGCGCAAAAGCACGGACGGTGGAGGGACATGGAACACGGTTGCGACTCCTTCTTCCGTGGCGCTGTATACCGATCTGCAGTTTGAACAAGCCAGTGGGGATTTGTACCTGTCCACCATCGCCTATCGAACCCCTGTATTTATCTATTTTGGGAACCGGGGGATCTTCAAATCGGTGGACTCAGGTGCGAATTGGCAGTCAGTTAACAGCGCGGGTTTTGGGAGCTTGGATCAGATTCCCTTCGTGGCCATGTCCGCGAATAACAGCAGTGCTACGAAGGGGGTGTTTGCATCCACAGGCCTTGGTAATCTGGTCATCGCTACAACTGACCGAGCCAGCCATTGGTTAAGACTGGACCCATGTCTTCTGAATGCATTTATTGGGAGGAGTGCAGTCGCTGGTAGCAGGCTCTTCATTCTGACATCTGTTGGTATTTATTCAGCAGACGTCTCGTCACTTGCGACTCCTGAGATTTCATCGGTTTCCCCGACCACTCTCAGTGCGCTGGCCTTGCCGCAGACGCAACTCCTCAGGGTACTCGGCTCTGGCTTTACAGCCGCCTCGACCCTGACATTCAACGATGGGGTGAATGCGCCTTACACGGGCAGGGTGCCGATATTCGTTAGCTCCGGTGAGCTCGATTACAATATCACCGTGGGACCAAATGAAGCCAACTGGACGGTGCAGGTGATTAATGGGGAACAGCAGTCCAACCTCGGCACGTTTAGCGTTGTGTCCACGGGCATGTCGTTGAGCTACGGCGGAACCGCTATTATAAGAGGGGACCAATCGCCCAGCGTGGCCAAGGGAACGGATTTTGGCACCATCGTGTATGGGTTTCAGTCGGCAACCAGGACCTTTACCATCAGCAATACTTTCAACCGGGCGTTGAACCTCACCGGAGTCCCAAGGAGAGTTCAAATAAGTGGCGACAATGCAGCAGACTTTTTATTGTTTGCGCCACTACCAGCAACTCCCGTGGGTGCCAACGGCGGTAGTTCGACTATCCAATTGGCATTCGAGCCGGGGGGGTTAGGAGTGCGAACTGCTACGATTTCCATTCCGAATGACGATCCTAATAAGAACCCCTACACATTTACGGTTCAAGGAACCGGAATGACTCAAATACGTGTTGATCCATCGCTTGAGTTCAATGGGGTGGAGAGTCTCAACGGTGATCAAAACCCAACGGTTGGCAAGGGGACGGATTTTGGCAGTGCGGATATGGGGGCGCAATCAGCAACTCACTCGTTTCGCTTCTATAATTACGGAACCATTAGCATGTTGCTGACGGGAAGCGTTGTTCAAGTCTCCGGGGCAAACAGCGAAGATTTTGCCATTGTATCGGTGCCCACTTCGCCCATTGCTTCCGGAGCGTATGCGACAGTTGCTGTAAGGTTTCAGCCAACCGGGGCAGGCGCGCGGAACGCAAGTCTCCAGATTTACTATGATGCTACGTACGGCCTCGGCGCCACAAGTCCCTACACGGTTGGGCTGCGCGGGACGGGAACACTTCCGGTTACGCGGGTCGTTTCGCTAAGCGGCAACATGGCATTTGGCAATGTTCCGGTGGGAGCCTCTGAGCAGCATGACTTAGTAATTTCGAACAATGGCAACTCGACTTTGACCGTCACCGGCATCACTTATCCGAGTGGTTTCAGCGGCAGTTGGAACGGGGCGATTGCGCAGGGCAGTGCGCAGACCGTCAGGGTGACCTTTACGCCGTTGTCAGTGGGCAGTTATGGGGGCGGCAGCGTGGTCGTTGGCTCGGATGCGACGGGCGGCTCCGGCAGCATGGCCATATCCGGCAGCGGTGTAAACCCACCAAGGCTCACCGTAAATCGGCAGGGTGGAGATGTCCTGCTCACCTGGCCTGCCGATATTCCTGGCTTCACGGTGGAATCTGCGACGAATCTGCCGCCGGTTTGGAGGTCGAATGCGGTTCTGCCAGCAATTGTCGGCGGGAGTTATACGATTACCAATCCGATTGCCGAGAAGAGCGCGTTCTTTCGGCTGCGAAGGTGAGCGCGATCGGCGGCGGTCGGCGGAGCAGCCCGCCTTGGGGCCGGCGGCGCCGGCGGCTTGATTGCGCTGGGAGCGGACGTTTAGATCGCAGGGTGGTCGGGGGCCTCAGTGGCCGTCAGGTCAGAAGGTGTCGGTGGCCGTGCGCGGGCGGAATTCGATCTTGAGCTTCTGGGCGAGGTAGTCCTTCAGGACATAAACCTCGATTTTGTGGGCTTTGCGTGGATGATCGAGGAAGTACCGAGTCCGGTCGCCTTGGTTAGCGGGGGCAACGACCGAGAGTTGACGCTCTTCCTTGTTGATGTCCTTCACGATGTCGCCGTGCTTGAGCTCGGTGTTCCAGCAGATGATGCTGTGCAGGTTTTCGAAAGAGTGGTTGAAGGTTTTCGCAAGGAGATTCTTGAACTCGACGTAGTACAGGCGGGAGGTGTGGACCGGGACGGTGTTGTGGTCTTTAACAATGATGTCGATGCCTTCAAGAGTGTCGTAGTCAACGACCGTGAACGGGAAGAGGTCCGGTTCAAGCGTCATGAGCTGGACGACCAGGCTGTGGACGCCGCTCTCCCGCTGCGGTTCAACGAGGACCGTGTTCTTATACTGGGCGATGTTCGCCCGGTTGGCTTTGGTGACCCGCAGCTCAAAGTTCTTCTTCTCCTTTTCAATTGTGTTGTAGCTTTCGGATTCCTCTTCGAGGTAGGAGAGCTGGAGCCACTCGTCGCCTTCGACGATTTCCTGGTAAATTTTCCGGGCGACCGCCTCGATGTCCTGCAAGATCTCGGCGGGTGTATTCTCAATGGAGCCGCGGTTGGCGGTGAGGCGCAGGTCCTGGCAGTTCAGGAAAGCGTGGAATTTGGTGAACTCGGTGCCTCGTACGGTGATCCAGTCGTTCCGCCGCTGGATTGGGATGAAATCTTTGCACAGCCAGAGGCCATAACGGTCCTGGACGGTGTAGGCGCCTTCCGGGGCGTTGTAGCCTGGCCGGCGGAGCATGGGGTTGTTGTCATACTTGACGCGGTTGCCCTCGATTGAGAACACGGCATGATATTTGATTTCCGGGTGGTTTGGCAGGTGCCCGGTCTTTACCAGCCGTTTGCAGTAGTATTTTGGCGCTTGAATGGTATGGGCGGTGAAGAGGGCGTTGATGTTGCCGCTTTCAGCCGGGAAGGTATGGCCAAAGGAAAGGGTTTCGAACTCGTCTGCGTCGAGGCCCTTCAGGAGGAGTTTCACGTCGGCCAGTTTATCAACGCCAAAAAGTCTCTCGACGCTGCCGAACTTCGTGAACCACATGATGTGGTCCCGCAGGCGGTCATGGGTGAAGCGCTCTCGCCTGTTGGAATTGTAGCCGTAGATCTTGATGGTCGTGCCGGACGCGGCCGTCTCGCTGGCGGATTCTTTGACCGTGACTGGGGGAATCTGGCGCTTGTGGAGTTTGGAGAAGGGCTCGTCCAGGGTGGCGACGAACCGATTGCCGTCCCGCTGGGTGTCAACGATGAGCCGCTTGCAATTGAAATAGACCTTCGTGCCGTGGCCTTTCTCGCCGATGGTCGTCTTGTCGTTGCGGCGGGTCGAGCTGCCCAAGTCAAAGAAGGACTGGAGCCCGGCGGCGTTCATGCCGTCCCCGTTGTCGGTCAGCGTGATGACGAACACCGTCTCGCCGTTCATAGTTTCGGCCTCGAAGGCGAGGCGAATTTCTTTGGCGCGGGCATCGAAGGCATTGCTGATGGCTTCGCGGACCAGGTCAAGGGGGTTTGCGAAGTCGTTAGCGATTTCGATGAACTCCTGAGTGGCGTCAACCGTTGGCGTTAGTGTGAATTCCTTCATATTAATTGTTCCCGGTGGTGGTATCTAATCAGACGATGTGCTTGATGTCGAGGTTGCCCCAGTGGCGCTGGAGGTATTCGACGACCAGGCGACGGTGGCACTGATGGGGCTTATCCTCGCTGCACAGCAGGCAGCCGCTGGCCAGGATGGCCGGGTCTATCTTGTCTTCGATGTGGCGCTCCTCCATCAGCTTGTTGAAGTCGCGCTCGTAATCCTCCCAGCGGCCTTTGTTCTTCTTGTAGGCGTCTAGCAGTTCCTGGGTGGGTGCCAGCAGCGGGGCTTCGACATAGTCCACGTGCAGAATTTCCTTCAGGAAGTACTGCAGGTCGTCGCGTTTGGCGAAGCCGGCGAGCTGGGAGACTTTATTGAGCCGCACGTCCACCAGGCGTTTTATGCCGGCGGCGCGCAGCTTTTCGAAGAACTGGGCGGCGGTCTTCTTGGTGAAGCCGACGGTGAACACGGGTATGGTTTCGGTGGGCATAGGCGTTAGTTCGTTGGTGCTTCGGGCTCGGTGGACTCGCGGTAAGCGGTTTTGCCGCCGCGCTGGTCGTAGGCACGGGCGAGCAGTTGCTCGGGGGGGGTGAAAAGGTCGTCGGTCGGGATGCGCTCCGCGGCCATGAGGCGGTTCTCGGCTTCTTCGTGGGATTCGAGCGAGCCGTCGGCGCGGATGTGCTGGATTTGGGCGACGTCGCGCAGGTGACGGCAGACCAAAATGGTGCGGTGACAGTCGAGCGGGTCCTTTTCGGCGCACATTAGGGCGGAGCGGTATTTCTGAATGCCCCTGGTGACACGCTCGATGCCGGACTGGAAGGCGGGGGTCTTGGCTATGCGGTCGTAGCGAGCGACGCCGTCAACATAACAATTGCGTTCAGAGCGGCGGGCGCCGAGTTCCTCGCCGAGGAATAGATAACGAACACCTGCGGCCTTGAGAGCGGCCTTTAGCGGCTCGCGGTTGAACTGGGGCAGGCGCGAGCTGTATGGGCTGCTGCGCACATCGACCAGCACCTGGATAGAGTGCTGCCGGAGCAACCCGAGGAATGCATCCAGCGGGTGATTCGAGTGGCCGATGGTGAACAGGTCGGGCTTCACGGTTCAAAAACGGTGGCGCAGATCTTGTAATGCTTGGTGTTGTACTTGGGCGTGAGCTTGGTCAGGCTTAGGCAGAAATAGGCTTTCGGGTTCGGCGACTCCAGGTATTGCGTCATCTCTGTGGCCCGGTCGAAGATTTTGTAGCGGTTGGTGAAGGCGCGGTCGGTCACCGAGAACTGCTGGTGGCGGTTGGCATAGGTGAAGGTGAGTTTGCGCTTGGTGTCGTTGCGGTTCTCCCACTGGTTCCACTCTTTCCAATAGCTAAAGGCCCAATCGGGCGGCGCTTTCACGAGGTAGAGGGTGGCGGCTTGTACGCCCATTTGTGGGACGTACCCGGCGGGCACAGCGCGCTCTTCGATGCCGTCGTGCCAGATGGTTGGCGGGTTGTCCGCGATCAATGGCAGCGCGTCGTATCCGACTGATGCCACAAGCTCCCACTTTTGGGCGGGGTCAAAAAACCAATCCTCCGGGTGATTAGGGTCGTTGCAGGGGTCCTGCAGCACGACCTTGATGATGTCCAGGGGGCGAACGCCTCTGAGGCCCTTAAGCAGGGTGGTGGCCGGCTGGACAGCGCCGTCGGCGTCACGCGGATCTGTTAGGCGGATCCACTGCTGGCTGATATTGAACTTTCCGTTCTCAAGCGCGGTGGCGACTTTGCCGGCTACGCAGTGTTTCTTGTCGCGGACGGAGTTGGCTAGAATGAGGATGAGTTTTTCTTCGCTCATGGCTTTCGCTTCTGCGGTTTGGCGTTGGCCAGGCGCAGGAGGACATCGGCGTGGCATGCTTGGTCTGGCTCGCAGTAGCAGACCAAGTCTTTGCCTTTGAGCGGGGCGAGGAATTCTTCTCGGTCCTTCTCGCTCATCTTCAGGATCCTCTCTTCGTACTGCTGGACGATCTGCTCCTGGGTGCCTTGCAGGTCCTTCGGCACACCCCACTTTGTCGGGCGGCCGACGTACTTGCCGTTGCCCATCTTCCAGCCTCTAACTCGTGTGAATTTTATGCGTTTAGGTGTCATAGTGGTTTAATTGCTTAAGTTTCAAACGGCGGCGGAGACGCCGAGGAGTTCGCAGCGGACGATGGTGCCTTCGGGCATTTCGGTGCGGCGGGAGGCGGTCCAGAGGCGGACGGCTTCTTCGGCGCGTGATTGGACCTCGGCTGGTATGGCCGGCGGCGACTGGGTCGGCAGGTAGCGGCCGGTTTCGAGGCGTTCGGCGTCGTAGCCGAATTCGTCCACAGGGGCGTCGCCATTCACGGCTACGCGGATGACGGTAGAAGACGAGCCCTGGTCGGCGCGGTCCCAGGTGACGCGGTAGCGAGCCTCGACAACGCCATGTTTCACGCCGTTGGCCGACAGGCAGGCGGCGTCACCACTGAACGGCGCGTTTTGCAAGTAACCCAGCAGGGCATCGATGAACGGGTGGCCGATGCCGAACAGCTCGCACTTCTTTTTCCGCATGGAGAGCTCGCGGTCGAACGTGACGTTTTCGTATTTCGGCGCGACCTGCGGGAAGGACTTGAGGCAATCGGGGGTGAGGACTTGCCAGAGTTCGCCGACCGGCAACATGCTGCCGCCGAGGCGAATGATGGCCTCCCGGCACCAGGCGCCAAGCTGCTGGAGGTTGAACCGGCCCGAGATGCGCTTGTAGTGTTCGAGGTTAAAGTGGGTCAGGTCCTGGGAGAGCTGCATCAATGCGACGCGAGCGTCCTGGGCTTGCTGCATCATTTCCTCAAGCTGGCGGGCAGTGCGCTGGTAATCCTTGTCGATAAGAGCCCGCTTGAACAACTGCTGGTAGTCGGGGTTGGAGCCGAGATAGCCGAGGATGTCGAGGCGAAAATCCTCCATGGGCTCACGCGTCTCCGGGTCGTATTTGCCGATGGCTTTGGCAACCGATTCGAGCTTGTCGGCCAGCAGCGCGTAGATGCGCTCTTCGACCGTGTCCCGGGCAATCAGGTTGTAAACCTGGGCGACTTCTTTCTGGCCAAAGCGATGGATGCGGCCGATACGCTGCTCAATGGCCATCGGGTTCCACGGCAGATCGTAGTTGAAGAGGACGCGGGCGCATTGGAGGTTGATGCCCTCACCGCCAGCCGAGGTGGAGATGAGGAACTTGGCGCCATTCTCGTCCCAAAACCGCTCGGCGGCTTCGATCTTATCCTCCAACGGACCGCCTTTGATGGTGGCGAGCCTGTCTTCGCCGAAAATCTTGGCGAGCTCGATGCGGAGGAATTCGAGCGTCTCGCGGTATTGCGTAAAGATGATGAAGCGTTCGCCCTCGTTTTCCCGGCGCAGGTCGGAGATGACGGAAAGGAGGCGGTCGAACTTGCGGTCAGTGGCCTCGGGCACCAAGCCGATGAGCTCACGGACGCGGGAGGATTCTTCCGGGATTTCGGCGTCCGCATAGACGCCCTCGTCGCCTTCTTCGTCGGAATCGAGGGACCATTCGGTGGTTTCCTCCATGTCGGCCAGCTTGCGGACGATGCGCTGCCGGACCTGGGCGATGTAGGAATCGGCTTCCGCGTCGTTAATGGTAGTGCCGCCGGTGAGATTAATTTCACGCGCCAGAAGCCGCATCTCGTCCTGGATGGACATGAACCGCGTGGCCAGCTCGGGTTCGAAGTTGGTCTTTCGCTTCTTCTCGATCTCGATCTGTTCACGGGCAAGGAGGACAAGCAACCGGCGCCGTAGAGCTTGTTTGATGGCGCGGGGGCTGGAAGACATCATCTTCTGGAAGGCGGTCATGACGAAGCCGATGGCGCGCTGGGCGCTGGTGGTGCGGCCGGCGCGGAAGACGCCGGCGGCTTCGTAGCCGGTTTTCAAGTAGTCGGTGAGCTGCTCGTAAAAGCGCTGTTCGCGCAAGGCTGGCTCGAACTTCTCAGTATGGACCTGGCGGCGAACGAACAAGGCCTTACCGCGGGCATCCACGACTTCGCGCTTGGTGCGGCGAACCATAACGCGATTCAGCAGGCTACGGTGGCGGAGCATGCCTTCGGGTGAGTCGAAGAGGTCCTTGTCGAGCAAGTTGATCAGCGACCAGAATTGGAAATTGTCGCCCTGGTGGGGAGTGGCGGACAAGAAGAGCAGGTCGCGGGTATGGCCCTGGAGCCCTTCGAGCAGGCGGTAGTTCATGGTGACCTGCTGCTTCTTACCGTAGCGGATGCGGCTGACGTGGTGCGCCTCGTCCACGATGACCAGGTCGAAGCGCGGGGCGTTGAGGATGCGCTCCATACGTATCGGGCGCTTTACCGTGTCAATGGAGGCGATGACGCGGTTGTGGTTTTCCCAGCTCGCCGGGGCGAAGTCGTTGAAGTCGATGCCCAGCACCTCGAATTCGAGGCGGAAGCAGCCGCGCAGCTCGTTTTGCCAGTTTTTGATCAGGCCGGCCGGACAGAGGATGAGAACGCGGATGGCCTCGCCGCGGGCGATCAGCTCACGGATGACCATGCCGGTTTCGATCGTCTTGCCGAGGCCGACCTCGTCGGCGATGAGAAGACGGCGGCGGTTCATCTTGATCACATCGTGCGTGAGCAAGATCTGATGGGGGAGAAGCTGGGTGCGGGAATTGGTCAGCTCACCGCCTGTGTTGCCGAGCGGGAATTGCCAGGCGAGCTGGCGCAAGAGGAAGTCTTTGGGGTTGTCGAATTGGCCGGCTTGGATCTTATCCCAGGGTGAACTGGCTTTCTCCAAGCGGGAAAGCGGCAGGGTTTCAAGGCGGCGACCAGCCCGGCTTTCAAAGACGACATCGGCGACGTAGAGGCCGCCGGTCTCGGAGACGCGGAGGACTTCGCCAATACCCAGCTCGTAGCGGCCGGAGACCCGGACGCGGTCGTTGGGATTGAGTGAAGGCGGGGTCTGGGTCATGACAGGGTCGCGGTGTATTGGTAAGTTTCGTGACGATCTACGCTGGAAATTGTGGGATGACAGCCGAAGATGCGCCAAAGTGGAATTCTCCTTCCGGTGTAATGGAGATAGAGCTGGCCAGCCGCGCCAAGGTTGAGTGGGAGTCGGATGGGAACATGGATGGTGCCCATGTTGCTGACGTCATTGGCGACGGCGCGGAGACGGCGGCGTATGTCCTGCAGGAATGGCCAATCGCGTGTTTCGTTTGGATCTTCCAATTGCTTGGTCTGGACGAGCAGGTCATCGAGGGTGATGAGGCATACTCCGGGTGTTCGCGCGGTGTATGGAAATGGGTCTTGCTCAAAGGCACGAATGAGGTCGAACAAATTGAGGCGTGTGGGGTGGAGGCGCACCTTGCCGGGCTGGTCTCCGGACCAGTCGCAGGCCTCTTCGGGGAGGATCAAGTAGCCGGGCATATAGTGATGGTGGTTTAGTTCGGTGCTGGGATTGGCGCTGGCGTGGGCGTTTGAGCGAAGAGGTCGCTGTAGAATGGCAGCAGCTTGTCACAGGCTTTAGTCCAGCGGTTCGGGTCCCGTTGCTTAAGGAACTCCAGCGCGGCGCGAATGGGCTCGCGCTGGCCGCGGTACCGCTCGACCAGGTTGTCGAGCCGTTCGCCGAGCTCGGCGTTGGCGAGGAGTAGGTGCAGAACGTCCACTAGCGCGGGGCCGAAGGCGATGGGTGTGTTGTCAACCGGGTCCAGAAGGCTGAGCTGCGTGGCGGAGGTATCGACGTGGCGCAAAGTTTTCTGGAGTGCGTCGAGCCTTTCGAGTGGGGTGAGAACCTCGTAGGTGCGCCCGCCTTTGAGGCGACCTTTGCGGACGAGGGGCGGTCGATAGCTCGTGAGATCGTTCAGTTCAACGACGCCCTGGGTCAACTTACGTATCGAGTCCACGGTTACTTCGCGCACGGCGGAGAGGGCGCGGAGCCAGATGCGGCTTAACGTGTCGGCATTTTCGAGCTCGGCTGGGAGCGGGCTTTCTTTCGACAGCATCTGCTCGACCATCTCGCCAATGTCGAGGAGGGCGTCGTGCATCGGAAGCGGCTGGCCGGCGTGATTCAGGATGGAACCGTAGTGCCGGGAGTAGATCTCCAGGCATTTGCCGATGAGAACGATGCGGACGTCGGCGGGAGAAAGCGGGCGGCTGCCGTAGCGGCCGGCTTCGATGCGGGTGATTTCCTCGCGGGCGCGCTGGCGGATGACCTGGCGGAGGCCGGCCCAGCTACGGGGTGTTTGGGCCTGGCCCTGGGGGCGCTTGCGGCACACGTGGATCAGATCGTAAGAAATGCCCTCGTTGTTCTGGAGGTTGAGGGAAGATTCCTTCTCGGCGTGGACGGGGTAAACAGCTTCGATGACGAAACCAGCCAAGCATACGGCGTCGCACAGGTCCACCCACTGCTGGTTGCCTGAGTGGTGATAGGTAAAGGCGAGGATTCCGTCGTCTTTAAGTTTATCGCGGGAGCGCTCAAAGACGGTCTTAAGGCCTTCGCGGAAGTCTTCGTTCGAAAGGCCACGGGACTTGTTCTCGATGATTTCTGGTATTTTCGGCGTGTACTCCGGGTTGAAGCAATCGTATTTCTCCTTAAGGGGCAGGCGAAGCCAAACGTAAAAGAAATCGTAGAGTTCGCTGTAGTTCACGTTGCCGGCGTAAGGGGGGTCGGTGATGACGGCGTCGGCCTGGTTTTGGATGGTCGGGATTACTTCGCGGGAGTCGCCGTTGAGCAATTGGGTGTTCCCCAGTGCAATGGTCTCGGCGCTGAAGATTAGGCTGTCTGGCTCGCCGAGGCGATCGAGGTCGCGATCGTAAACGTGGGTCCGGAAGGTCAGGCCCTCGCGGACGCGACCGAGCATGTTTTGAAACGTGCCTCTAACCTCCGCTGGGCCCCAGGCGGTATTCTCGGCGGGGTCTGCCTTTGGCGCGAAGTCGTGACGGTCGAAGCTACCTTGGATGGTGTTGCGGTCGTTGAAATAGCGGCAGAACAGGTTGTTACGCTCTACGGTGCCTGAAAACGCTAGAAGCAGGAGGTTGCGGCAGTTCTCATCGGCCTCTTGGCTTATTGCTTGAAGGAGTGTGCTCAGGGCCAGGAGCTGGCGCTCGTTGAACATCTGGTGCCAGTACCAGTAGTGGTGTGAGTGACAGCCTGATTTTGTCTTTTCCCCCGGGGGTATTTCACTCCGTGGCCATGGTAATGCCTGTGCGTGCTGACTCCAATGGGTCGTGGTGTCTTGGTAACGGGCGAGGTCGCGGGTCGTGAATCGGCGGAAGAACTTGCCCTTGTTCTTCCAGACGAGGTTTGTGCTGTTCGGGAGTCGGGTGTCGCCGGCGTCGGCGGCAACCTCTGCAAACATGTCGGCTTCGTCGGCTTCTTCTTCCTCTCTGGGGTCGGCGTCTGCAGAGTAGGCCTGAATGGCGTAGACATGCATGGGCAAGCGTTGATCCTTTGGAAGGGTCCGGATGGAGGCGATG
>ERZ795054.1899-NODE-1899-length-18447-cov-6.286483_pt1 | contig 18447 bp, 16 predicted proteins | sample MGYA00375138_ERZ795054 | MGnify/ENA primary metagenome ERZ795054 (study PRJEB30183, sample SAMN05720215) | anaerobic digester metagenome | isolation source: active sludge of municipal wastewater-treating anaerobic digesters | place: USA | collected 2014-12-23 ... | reverse complement strand
GCTGTTCTTCCGGCGTTCGGGAAATCATAAAGCGCGTTGATAATTCATTTGTTTCATCGCTGAAGAATTTATAGAATTTTTTTGAAAAAGGATATAACCATTGAATTCCCCAGCCGATGCCGACGCTATCGTGAATAAAATGCAGAAAGGATAAAATTGCAAACAAAATAGCCAGTTGAAGATCTAATAAAATAACAGCTCCAATAAATCCAGCCGGAATAAAAATTAAGGGGTGATGCAATAATTCTCGATGGGTGTGGGTTTGCGCGTTTGATTTTTTTCCGTTTATTGAATAAAAGACGAAGTCTATATCAGGTAGCAAAGCGAATAAAATTCCAACAATAATTAAAATTAGAGACAAATTAACGCCCTCTATTTTGGTGAAGGCAAGCACCCCGAAAATTCCCAGCGCTATATCCAAGAACATAGTGGTCTTTAGTACAAGACGTTAGAACTTTTTATGAAAACTCTCCGGATCCAGAATGAGCATCTCCTATTCTTAAACGGTTTTAGCTTTCTCTAAAATATCGAAAGCGATCCTGTCAACAAGCGCCCGGCCAAGCAATGTCAAATTCAAGACGCCACCGTTTTCCTCAACAAATCCGCACTCGATTTGTTTTTTTATAAGGCTTTTGTAAAAACCCAGCATGTTTTTATCCACTTCTCCTTCATAATATTTTTGGCCAGATTTTAATCTCCCTAGAAGCTTAAATATTAAAGCTTCTTTCGAGCCAAATTTTTTGCTGAATCTAATTGGTAAAATACCCCTTTTTATGTCTTTAATATAGTTTTCAATCTCGTCCTGGTTATGAATGAACCCGAAAGGCGCATAGGAATAAGCCCCCAAGCCTATTCCATACATAGGCAGAGATCTGGCCCATCGTTGTTCATAAACCTTAATCTCCTTGATCTTCGGTTTAATAAAGAAACCGATGAGTATCTCTTCATACCCCGCCCCCTCCAATAACTCCTTAGCCCTTAAATACATTTCTATCGCGGCTACTTCACTTGGGAACAACCTGGGATGCTTTTTATATATAAAAAATAGTGGGGCATTAGTTCTGTGAGAGGCAATTAATGTCGACAGCGGCCCATAACCTATTGCCGATGTTCTATAAGTTGATATGCCGTCAACGCCCAAAGAAACGGCTATTTTAATTGTTCGTTCCCAATCTTCTATGGTCTGTTTCGGAAGTGCGTAGAGCAAATCGATATTTACATGATTGAAAGTTTTTAAAGCGAGTTTTATGACCTCCTTGGCTCTTGCGCCATCATATCTCCTATTTAAGAATTTTAAATTAGCATCATAAAATGATTCAATTCCTAGGCTCAATCTGTTGGCATAATGTTTTATAACATCAAACTTATTTTCAACCCCATCTTCTGGACTTGCTTCTAGGGTGGTTTCGCAATCTTTGGCTAAACTCAATTTAGAAGTTATAGAAGACAAAAACTTGTCTAAGTTTTTTATTGAGATGATGCTAGGCGTTCCGCCACCAAAATATAGAGATTTGATTTCTTTATCAAAAACACCGATTTTTTTGTCTAAAATGGAAAGCTCTGTTTTTGTGTAATCCAAAAAATTCTCGGAATCTTTGCCATAAGGATAAAGAAAGTAATTACAATAGACGCATCTGGCCTTACAAAAGGGAATACTGATATAAAGGCTAATTTCTTTGGCATTTTTATACTCAGTCAAAATATCTGCAGCATCAGTTCTTATATTCTGTATGTCGGCAACGGCAAGGTCTGGTGGAATATAATAACGATAGTTCCCACTATTTTTATTTCTAAGGTAAGACCTTGGTAGTTTCTTAATATTTAATTGATGGTGCATAATTGTTTGGGGGAAGTGTCGATAAAAATATATGGCGGGAGAATTCACCTAATTCGGTAATTTTACCCGGGATATTTGTGGACCCGAGGAGAATCGAACTCCTATCTTCCGGATGCAAACCGGATGCTCTGCCACTAAGCTACGGGCCCGGTAATAACTTTTACATACTACAATATAATAGGAGCAATTCTAAAGATTACGAATATCCAGAGGCCAATTTTCATCACTATATCCAGCGGCTCTTTGGCGTAAGAAATCTCCCTCTTTTTCAATTTTAAAATAAATTCTATAAACAAAAGTCCCGATATTATTATGTCCCAGCCGATAAATATTTTAAAGGCAATGAATTGATAATGGGTGAGGCCGTATAAAAGAAAAAGTAAGGCAATGGTGTTAAATTTGTCGCTGATGTGGTCAAAGTATTCGCCAAAATAAGTTTCTTGATTTTTTAGGCGGGCCATGGCGCCATCCAGGAGATCCAGAAAATAGATGAAGATAAAAACGGCAATTTGAGAAAGGCGGGGATGGTTTATGGCAAAGGGGAACCAGATTAAGAGAATAAGAGAACGTAAGGCGGTGATGTGATTGGGCAACAGCCACTTCGGTAAAATATTAACCAGTGGAGCTAATTGTTTGTCCTTAGCAAATTTTAATTTATCGTGGATTTTGGAAATTTGAATGCCAAGGTCGTAAACCATACTTTTAATTAACTATTCTGGCTCGTGAATATAAATTACCATTTTTGGCGCTAAAATTCAATTTAATTTGTGGTTAATTAGAAATCCGAGCCCTTAAGCTCGGATTTCTAATATTAGTGCTAATAACTTTTTTAACCTGCTTAACCTGGCTATAATTACTGAAGTTCGTTTGAACATTTTTGAACGGGATTGATCCATCCCAGGGCGTCGTCCATCTACCTTGCGTTTCTTGGCGGGGTAAGGGAGTAGATCCATTTTCCATCCGGACCACGTTTAGGTGTGGAAGTAAAGATGGGCAATTTAATTTTACAAAACTCGCTCACTCTGTTATAATAAGTATTATAATGATGAAGCTTTGGGGCAAAATCATGGACAACAAAATTATAAATAAAGTCGTCAGATTTACTGAAAGGATAACTAGCGGTGAGAGTGTTAGTAAATCTGATATTCTCAAAATATCAAGGCTTGTGGATCAATCTGATAATAACCTCAATGTCTATAAGGGAATTTTAGGCGTATACTATTTTTCAAGATTTGGAAGCTATCCAGATAAAAAGTTTAAAGAGCTTGTGACAGATGAAAGGTTTTTGAAATGCATCTCTTTAATTGGTGGTGATGTTTTGCGACCCCATGAAATGGGGGGTGTATTTTTGAATATACTTACAATTCCAGACAGCAATAGGGAACATAGAGATATTTTGATGGGATGTTTTTATGGCGCTCTCTGGCCCTTTATGAATAATCCTCAAAATTTTGAAACGGCTGTTAATTATGGCATTGAAATGGCAAAATCAGCCTTTAGTTTAGACAATTTTGATATTCAGAAAAAACTAGGTTTTGGAAAAAATAAGGCAAAAGTAATTAGTTTGGCTGGTAGCGGGAAAAAAGAGATTAAAATGCTTAATATAAGCTCAATGGCTGCCGTCGTAACAGCGGCAGTTGGCAAAGCGATTAGAGAAAATATTGTAGTAGAAAAGACCATGGCAAGAGCAACTTCAAGTGTGACCGGGTCTAGTGATATCTTTGAATATCTCGGAGTTAATCTAGATGTATCAGTTCGCGAAATGGCTGATATCTCTCTTAAAACAAAACTAGGGGTATTCGACATTAATAGACTCGTGCCGAGGTTAAACTACGTTTATGACGGTCGGCTGTATGATGTTCAAGTTTTTGCTGGACTAGTTGGCGGAGCGGCCATAGTAAATCCCGTGGAAGTTAATTTAATAAATTATGGTCTGACCAGAGGATCAACGAAATTATGCTTAGCCATCCTAAATAAACTTTATCCTGATAAGAACATTGTTGTTCTTCGGGGGGAAGATGAAGAGGGAAAACCAGTTATGGATCAGATATCCATAGCGGCTGACACGGAAATTGCTTTAAGGTATAAGAGTGAAAACTCTTTTTTCAATGTAACACCAAAAGATTTCGGTTTTAATTCCGCATCTCTTAAATGCATTGAGACTACTCAAACTTCAAAGGAAAATTTGGAAGGGTTTATTCGTCTCTTGACCGGTCATGGCAACAAAAATCTTGAATTTGTTGTGGCAATGGAAGTTTCTTTAAATCTTTATGGGTTAGGGATTATTGACGACTTAAAAATGGGAGCGAGTCTAGCCCTAGAGGCGATTCATTCGGGAGAAGGGATAAAAGTTGTCGAAAATCTTGTTTCTTGCTCAAGGGGCAATCTACAAAGATTTGGTAACTTATTGAAAACTTATCTAAATTAAGATATGAAAAAGAATCTAATCGGTTACCTTCTTTTGCCAAAAGGGATTCGGAGTATTCTTTTTAAGTCGTATGTTTATTTTGTTCCATTTCTGTACTCTTTATTTCTTGGTTCAAGGTATTTGCAAAATTTTCTAGTTTTTCTTTTAGTCTTCTTTTTATTCGAATTTGTTATAAATCCTTCGCGATATCAATTAAATGATCTGGCGGATTACAAAGACGATCAACGGCGACAATATCACTGGCAACGTCCAGTAAATAAAGATAACGGGTCATTAATTTTTGCGGTTGCGTTATCAAGATTCGTACTTGGAACAAGTGTCGCCTTCTTTTTAGATATAAACCTCGGCTATTTAGCAATAGCATTTCTAGCACTTCAGCTTTTCTACGATCATTTCGCTAAGAGATATTCCCCCTTTTTAGCAATTTTTACTGTTTCTATAGCTTATCCGCTAAGATCTTTGACGATGTTTTATGGTTTAGATATGGCATTAGATCGGACAAGCATCCTCCTTTTATTATCCATATTGTTTTATTCAACTTATATGGTGATTCAATGGCGTAAGAATGAGTCTTTCTTTATTGCAAAAAATAAATTAACACCAAAGCCACATTCCGAATTTTTCAGTAGTCCTAAAGTTAAGTTTTTAATTTTTCCCGTTCTTCTAATGTTTCTATTTATTTTTATTCATCTAGTAGTTTCATTGACAAAAGTAAGTGTAAATGATGCTTTGATGATTTACGCAATAGCCTTACTTTTGATAATAGTTTTTTCGCTGCCCGGCAAACGTATTCTTAACGAAATAGCCATCCAATCTCATAATATTATTATTGCCTTTTTATTTACTATTCTGACTCTTAATAAATTTCTAATCACCTTAGCCATTGTTGTCGTAGCAATTTTTATAATCTTTTGGTACCATAAAATCTATGTAGAGAAATTTGCCAATAATTATTTTCACGAAACACATCATGGCGAAAAATAAAAAACACAATTTTAGAAAGATAAAAATTGCACAGGAAAATTTGAGCCACGCGTTAAAGGAGCTAAAAATGGACCAAGATTTCGTGCGCAACATTGTTTTGAAAGAGGGTTACTCTCCAATAAAAAAGTTGATAACCATAGGCCCAATCTCTGATTCGAACTTTTTAAAGAGCAAATTTTCTTGCCATTATAAGTTGGGGAAATTTAATGAAGTTCCTAAATCAAAACAACATTTTATTACCGGATTTGGTCCCACCAATGCTCCGACCGGTGGAACCCTCTCAATGATTTTAAGGGCAATATTTTTCGAACGAGAAACTGGCATTGATTCTACGATTATTATTTCTAATTTAGGCGCCTTTAATTCAAGGAATATTAAGTTAGAAAAAATAAGCTATCTTACGGAAAGGTTTATCAAATTTATTCGTTCTTTGGGCTACAAAGGAGAATTAAGAACTCATAATAATTTTAAGTCGCTTGTGAGTTCTAGTTTGACATCCAAAGTCTTAACTATTAGGGATTTTTTGGAAAACGAAGAGGCAACGATAGATTTATACAAAAAATTGGAAATTCAGGGAAAAGATTTTCCTACTTTTGTGGATGTGAATTTTACCGTAGCGGACATCCTTTTGCCGTGCATTTTAGAAAACAAAGAACGGGTATTGGTCTTTGTCGGCATAGAAGAGCACTACTTTCCGAAACTAGCGAATTTGGTATTGCAGAGGTTCAATAAGCATTATCCGAGGCAATTTGTCCCTGAAAACGCTTTAGTTACAGCTGTATTCGGCCACCTCATTGAAGGGTTGGGCGGCTTTCCTAAAATGTCTAAAAGTATTCCAGAATCCTCTATTAACCTTGATGATTCACAAGAAGATTTGGAACGGAAGATTTTAAGGTGCGATCCAAAAGACGAGAAGATTATTCTTCAAATGATTAACTTAGTTTCTGACTGGGATTTAAAGAAGATCAACAAGGTTAATATGGCTTTTGAAAAAAAAAGCAAAGAGTGGAGCAGGTTCAAGAAAGATTATTTTTATTACTTTATAAACCTGAAAAAGGCTTGGGAAGAAACAGAGAACACAAAGCATCGGTTTAAAATAGATTCACTATTTGAACAAAAATATGAGTGAGATAAAAACTGTTCTAATTTTAGGAGGGGCTGGGTTTGTTGGAAGAGCTGTAACAGAAAAATATTTGAAGAATAAATGGCGTGTTATTATCTCGACGAGGACCGAAAGCGAAAAGAAGGTAAAAGATAAGTTAATGCTACATGGATTTGATGAATATTCTTTGGAGAAATTTATATCTAATAAATCTCTTTCGTTTATTTTTGGTGTTGATCTGACTGATAAAAAGTGGATTCAATCAGATAACTGGCTAAAATTATTCGATGAACTAAATGTAATAATTCCATCAATTTTACGGATCATTAACCTTGTTGGCGAAACATCTAAGTCGGCCGATGAGATTCTGAAGTCAAACATCTATGCCTTAGAGAGTATTTTTACTTTAGTTCGAATTTTAAAATTGCAAAATAAAGATGTACTTTTTATGACTATGGGTTCCACTGCCGAGAGGAAATCCGATAAAAATTTGTCTCCCTATGAATATGCCAAAAAGATTGCCCGTAGGAAAATTGAGGAGGACAATCTGTGTGATTTCCATTTTATCGCTAATTACATCAAGGGCAAGGGAGAACAAAAAATGAAATTAGCCGCCCCGATTTTATGGAACAAACTTAAATTCTCGCGCAAACACCTTTTTGGTTTTAAGGTAAGTATCATAGATGTGGATGATTTGGCAGATATAATTTATCATCTTCTTGAGGTTATCAAAATTCCACCACAAAAGCAGAAACCCGTTGAGGTTAATGTTACTAATGGGGAGATGCTGTTTGGCGAAATGGTCCAGAATCTTTTACCAAAAAACAAACGAAACATTCCTAAGATGATAGTTCCGGCGGATCTGGAAAGATTTTTTCTTTGGGTTTATGCTACCGTAATTCCCTTTATAAAACCGCATAATCAATTGGCTCGAAGGTTGGCTAGTTTTGCCAAAAGAAGTCTAATCAATTCTAAACAACCGGAGATGTTAAGATTTTTCAAAACTGCTAAAGAGATAAAGGGGCTAGCGTTAGCTGCCGATAATTATACAGTGTTGGAAACAAACCCAAATTTAATTGTTTTTGACAAACATTATCCAGTAATATATATCTTGCGAGAAAGAAGCAAAGAAGAATTGGAGCGAATAGTCCGAGGCGTTTATTTCTCGTGATTCATGTTTAAAGTATCTCATGATTGATATTTGGAAAAACAGCGATAAGTCCTTGGAACCCCTTTTATAATTCTTGAAAAAAGAAAGGGCTGGGATGCCTTTACCGTAGCAATCCCAGCCCGTTAACCAAATTGCAAGACCTTCCTGACTTCATCAAGAGTTTCGATGGCGTTTTCTCTAGCCACTTTAGCACCTTCTTCCAAAATGGAAGGGATGTATGACGGGTTCCGCATGATTTCGATTCTTTTCGCCTGAAATTCTTGAAGGAAGTTTTGAACGATATGGGTCAAAAGTTGTTTGAATTGACCCATTACTGGTTTACCGCTCTTGTGTGCTTGAATGATAGCGTCTATCTCATCGCGTTCTGATTCGGTTTCTGCCAGTCCTTTGGCAATCAAAATATGGCTTTCCAGTCTGTCGTTCATCACTCCTTCAAAGGCAGTTTCGGCAACCTTGATTTTGTTGGCAATCGTCCCCATCTCATCCATTAAGAAAATGGCACCGTCAGGATTGGTTTTGCTCATCTTACCCTCTCCCCTTAGGGAAAGGATGCGGAGCGACTTGACCTGCAATACCTGAGGAATGGGGAAAAGCTCCCCATACCTCTTGTTGAATCTACGTGCGAGTAGGCGAGTTACCTCCATGTGGGCTAGTTGATCTTCTCCCACTGGTACCTTTTTGGCTCTGTTCAGTAGAATATCGGAAGCCATCAGGACCGGGTAGAGAAGGAGGAGAGCGTTCGCCGTTTCCGGCCTGGCATTATTCTTGAGCTTGTCCTTAAGAGTAGGAACCCTTAAGAGTTCGGCAACTGAAATATGCCGTGCTAGAAGAGCGGTAAATGTGCTTACCTCTCCGATTATATCTGATTGGAGATAGATTTTTGCTTTTCGTGGATCTATTCCAAGCGCGATATAATCAGCTACGACCCCATGGATATACTGCCTCACAGTAGATGGTTCGTTGTCTGTAATTGCATGAAGATCGGCAACGAACACTACAGGAGACACGCCTTGTGACTGAAGTTCAACAATGGGCGCGACTGCTCCAAGGTAGTTTGCTACGGTTAAGTCGCCAGTGGGCCTAATACCCGTCAGCAACTCTACTCCGTAATGCATGGTTGATACCTCCTTTTTTTGGTTTTGTACCTTTTTAAAGGTGCTCACGTTACTTGTATTAATATAATCTTTTTTATTATTTTTGTCAAGATTATGGGGCATAATTTAAAAGCAGTTATTTTTATCTAGTAATATCTTATTTTTAACACCTTTTGTGTTAAACGAGTAGAGTCGCGGGGCGGGTAGGCAAATAAACTACCCGCAAGATTTGCAATGCTTAACCTGGTCGGGCTGCCGGGAATTGAACCCGGGTCGCACCCACCCCAAGGGTGTATACTACCGTTATACTACAGCCCGCATTTGGGGTTTAGTGCTTTGGGTTTGGGGTCAATCTGGGAATTATTTTGTTTTATGCAAAGTTTTAATACACTTGGTGCAGGCTTTTATTCTTTTGCCCGAAGCTAATTTAGTCCATTGCAAATTAGCTTTGGTTTTTTTCCGGCCAACCGGGTTATATTTACTTCGTACTTTTTTGCGTGTTATACTGTATTTGTAAGATTTTCCGCAAATAGGGCACTGTCTCATAGAAGTAGTTGGAATTAGAAACTAAAAGTTGAAAGTTTGTTGAAATTAACGACAGGAATATATTAACGCACTTTTTTATTCTTAGCAAGTTATATTGGTAGCTCGTTAAGTTTTAAGTTTTGAATTTTAAGTTTTGAGCTTAATTTCATGTCTTTAACCATTTTACTCTACGAACTCATAATTTTGATGTTTACCATAATGGTTCATGAGGTAAGCCATGGAACAATGGCTTATTTTTTGGGCGATCCAACCGCTAAAGACGCCGGCCGCCTGACCCTTAATCCGGCCAAGCATTTTGAGCTTTGGGGCTCTTTCGTTCTGCCGCTTTTGCTATTCTTTGTGAGTGCCGGTCGTTTGATGTTCGGCTGGGCCAAGCCAGTGCCGTTTAATCCGCTCAATTTGAAAAAACCGAAAAGGGACACTGGCTTAATCGGTTTGGCCGGGCCAGCCAGCAATTTTTTGGTAGCTTTGGTTTTCGGTATTTTTATCAGGTTGATTGTGCATTTCCAAGTTATTAGTTTGGCGCGAGTCATACCGTTTTTTGATTTGATTGTGCAGATTAATTTGATGCTGGGAGTTTTCAATTTAATTCCGATTCCTCCTCTGGACGGTTCTAAGATTCTTTTCAGCCTCTTGCCGCGTTCAGCCGAAAGGTTTATTTTGTTTTTGGAGCAGTACGGAATGATTTTTCTTTTTGCCTTTATCTTTTTCGGTTTTCAATATTTAACGCCGATTATCAGCTGGCTTCGTCTTTGGATAATAGGAGGCTAGCCGGCGCTTATTTTCGGTTTCCAGCGCTTTAATATGCCTTGATGAGCACTCTTGACAACAGAGTGCTAATTTTTATATAATGGTTTTAATGTTAACTGATCGGCAGAAGAAAATTTTGAATTTGATCGTTCGGGAATATTCTAAAAAAGGCGAACCGGTTGGTTCCAAGGAATTTTCCCAGAAATTCTTTTCGGATTTAAGCCCGGCCACTATTCGCCGCGAGTTCTTTGATTTGACCAAGGCCGGCTATTTATTACAGCCGCATCCTTCGGCTGGACGCGTGCCGACGGATAAAGCGTATAAGCTTTTCGTTGATGAGGTTTTGGAAAATGAGAAGAAATTGACCGGAGAATCGGAACATTGGCAAAAGAAAATGGAAATGACGCGGGGCGGCGCTAAGGACCTTTTTTCGCAGTCAGCCAAAATCATCGCTGATTTTTGTGGCGGGTTGGGCGTAAGCTATTCTTTTACCGGGGGTTTTGTTTATAAGTTCGGATTAAGAAATTTGTTCGGCCAATTGATGAACGACGTTTCTTCTCCGGAAATGAAGCAAATTTTTACCGACATTGAACTGATGGATGAAAGATTTGAGGAACTATTCAATATTTTGGTTGATGACGAAAGGAGCGTTTTTATCGGCAAAGACAACCCTCTGATTAAAAGCGATAGCCTCAGCATCATTTCGCGGCATATTCCCGACGGGGATTCCGGCGTTTTGTTGCTGATTGGTCCGAAGAATATGCACTACGATAAAAATCTGGCTATTTTAGAAGCAGTCGCTAATTTATTTGACGGATAAAATGGAAAAGGAAGAAAAGCAAAACAAACAAAATGACGAGGCTTCGGAAATTGGGGAATTAAAACAAAAATTAGCTGAAGCGGAAAAATTAAAAGACGAATACTTGGCAGGTTGGCAGAGGCAGAAGGCCGATTTCCTCAATTACCAGAAAGACATCGCCAAACGCACTGACGAAATCGTGAAGTTTGCCAATGAAGATTTAATCGGAGATTTGCTTATTGTTTTGGACAGCTTTGATATTTCCGTTAACTCCTTGAGGATTGAAGGGCTGACGGAAACGGAAAAAAGAATCGTTCAGGGTTTGGAATTAATTAGGGGTCAATTGGAAGACGTTTTAAGGAAAAGGGGGCTGGAACCAATTGAGGCGTTGCATCAGCAATTTGATCCGGCTTGGCACGAAGTGATTGGGGAAATTGAAACTGAGGGCGAGGAAGGAGGGGTGGCGGAAGAGTTAACGCGCGGTTATAAGTTAAACGGCAAGCTTATCAGGCCGTCAAAGGTGAAAATAATTAAACATAAATAAAAGGTCTAAAGGAAAAATTTACCCTGTTAAATATCCCGCTTTGGCGGGATAGATTCGGGGTAAAGTGCGAAGTAATTTTATCAGTTTAAATAATTTTGAAATAATAAGGTGAAGGGATGGTTGAGGAAGCCCCCGAATCTTATTTAACAGGGTAAATGGCAAAAATTTTAGGCATTGATTTAGGGACGACTAATTCCGCTATGGCTTACATCGAAGCCGGCGAAGCGAAAATTCTTGAGAATAAAGAAGGCGGTCGGACGACGCCGTCAGTGGCGGCGATCGCCAAAAACAGCGAACGCTTGATCGGCATTTTGGCCAAGCGGCAGGCCGTTACCAATCCGACCAATACCATTTTTTCCGTTAAGCGGTTGATCGGTCGCAAGTTTAACGATGCGGAAGTGCAGAAAGATAAAACCTTGCTTCCTTATGAATTGCGCGAATCCAGTTCCGGCGGGGTGGAAATTAAAATGGCTGATGAATGGTATCGGCCTGAAGAAATTTCTGCTATGATTTTGCAAAAATTGAAGTCCGATGCCGAAGAAAAATTGGGCGAGCGCATTGAAGAGGCGATTATCACGGTGCCGGCTTATTTTGACGATAGTCAAAGGCAGGCGACCAAGAATGCGGGCGAAATCGCCGGCTTTAAGGTTCGCCGCATTTTGAACGAGCCGACAGCCGCGGCTTTGGCCTATGGCTTGAATAAGAAAAAAGACGAACGCGTGATTGTTTATGATTTCGGCGGCGGCACTTTTGATATTTCCATTCTGGAGATTTCCGCCGATACGGTGGAAGTGAAGGCTACAGGCGGCGACACCCATTTGGGCGGCGATGATTTTGATCAAAGGATAATCAATTATTTGGTTAACGAATTCAAGAAGCAGGAAGGGATTGACTTATCCAAAGATGTTTTGGCTTTGCAGCGCTTGAAAGAAGCGGCGGAACGCGCCAAGCATGAACTTTCAACCGTGATGGAGGCGGAAATAAATCTTCCTTTTATAACTTCCGATGCCTCCGGGCCCAAGCATTTCGTAATGAAATTAACTCGGGCGAAACTGGAAGAATTGGTCCGCGATTTTATTGACCGCTCCATTACCTTAGTGCAGAAAACTTTGACGGAGAAGAATTACACCATCAATGACATTAATGAAATTATTTTGGTCGGCGGCCAGACCAGAATGCCTGCTATTCAAGAAGCGGTGAAAAAGCTTTTCGGTCGAGAAGCGCATAAGGGAATCAATCCGGATGAAGTGGTAGCGGTGGGCGCAGCGGTTGAAGCCGGAGTTTTGCAGGGCGAAGTCCGCGATGTTTTGCTTTTGGATGTGACCCCGCTTTCTTTGGGTATTGAAACTTTGGGCGGAGTGTTTACTAAAGTTATTGAAAAAAACACGACCATTCCTACAGCCAAGACCCAGATTTTTTCCACTGCTTCCGATAATCAAACTTCGGTGGAGGTTCATGTTTTGCAGGGCGAGCGGGAAATGGCAACTGACAATAAAACCTTAGCCCGATTTATTTTGGATGGAATTCCGCCGGCTCCCCGGGGCATTCCGCAAGTGGAAGTGACCTTTGATATTGATGCTAACGGAATTTTGAATGTGACTGCCAGCGATAAGGCTACTAATAAGAAGCAGACAGTGCGCATTGAAGCGTCAACCGGCCTTTCCAAAGAAGAAATAGAAAAGATGAAAAAGGAAGCGGAGACGTTCGCCGCTGATGATAAGAAGAAAAAAGAAGCGGTGGAATCAAAGAATCAGGCGGAGAATTTGATTTATCTGGCGGAGAAAACCGTGCGCGAAGCAGGTGATAAAGCTACGGCTGAGGAAAGAAAAGAAGTGGAAGATAAAGTCAATGACCTGAAGGACGCCATTAAGGGCAGTGATAATAATTTGATTAAGGATAAAACTCAGGCTTTGTCTTTGTCCCTTTCTAAAATCGGTGCTAAAATGTATCAGGGTCCTTCAACGCCGCCGACTGGCGAGACGGGACAGAATCCTGATGTAAATTCGGACCAGAATAAAAACGAAAATGGGCCCCAGGACGTCGATTATAAAGAAAAAAAATAATTTTTTATTCGTATGCCCACCATCTCTTTAGTGCCGGAAGAGACCAAAGAAAAAAGCGGTTACTCTTGGAAAATTTTAATTTTCGGAATCTTGGGAACTCTTTGGTCTTTTATTATCGGTTTTTCCGCCATTAACGCCCTTTCGGGTCAGCCGGTTATAAATTTTTCCGCCTCCCTTATTTTAATCTTAGCGCTGTTGTTTTTTCTGATTAATTTCGCTTTGGAAAGCTTGTTCAGCCAGAGTTTGCGCTGGCCGATGATACTTTTACAAAGCGTAGCCCTAACTGGTGGAGTTTATCTGGCTAGCCCCAGCGGATTTATTTATTGGCAATTGGTTTGGATTCCGTTCTTTGTTTTATTTTTCTGGTACGGCCGGAATTTGATTCAGACCGCGGTCGAGGGACTGATGAAATTGCGTTGGCATTCAATGACGCACAAGGGCATAGCCCAGATCGTCACCGCCTTCACTTTGTTTCTCAGCCTTAGTTTAGGAATTCTGCTTTGGCAGCAGCCGGCTGATAAAATGTTTATTTCCGAATCAGGGCTCACTTCAATTTTGAATTCCGGTAATTTCATCGGCCGCCTTTACATTAATAATCTTGATTGGAAAATGAATACTGACGACTTCTTGCGGGCGCTCGCAGAAAAAACAGTCAACTCTACTTTGGAAACCGTCTTGGGGAAAAACCCTCAAAGTTTTTCCGCTGATTATGTCGCTAAGCAGAAAGAGACGCTTATTGCCCAAAGTCTTCCTGATTTGAGGAAGCAGATTTCCCAATTGGTTGGCGCGCCAATTAGCGGCAGCGAATCGATCGCCCACGTGGCTTACGAATTTATTTCCATCAAGTATCGCGCTTTGCCTGCCAATGTTCGTCAAATCATCATTGCCGTTGTAGTTGTTTTATTCTTTTTCGTTTTGAGATTTGTGGCTGGCCTGCTTTCAATTATTGCTCGAATTTTAGGATATTTGGCTTATGAAATACTACTGGCCCTGGGCTTTGTTCATATCATTTACGAAAGCAGGAGCAAGGAATCGTTGATTTTGCCATAGCGGCGTCATTGTCTTTAGATTGATGCGGCGTCCCATTCGTTGAGGCGCTGGTTAGTTGGAATAATTATGGAGAATAAAGATTACTATAAAATTTTGGGAGTTGATAAGCAGGCTTCCGAAGAAGAGATTAAAAAGGCTTATCGGAAGCTGGCTCACCAGTATCATCCTGATAAGACCGGCGGAAACGGAGATAAATTCAAGGAAGTTAATGAAGCTTATCAGGTGCTTTCCAGCAAAGAAAAACGTCAGCAATATGATCAGTTTGGCCGCGTTTTTGACGGAGGAGCCGGGGGCGCTTCGCCCAATTGGGGAGGTTTTGATTTCGGCCAGGGATTTCCCGGCGGTTTTTCTTCCCAAGGCGGACCGGCTTCGGGCTGGGATTTTAACTTCGGCGACGGCGTCAATGTCGGCGGCGATTTCGGTTCTATTTTTGAAGGAATCTTTGAGGGCTTGGGCGTAAGGAAAAAACGCCGGACCGTTCATTCCGGTTCTGATTTGCGTTTGAATTTAGCCATTACTCTGGAGGAAGTGGCAACGGGCAGCCAGAAAGAATTGGAATACGAAACTTTGGTAAAATGTCAGGCTTGTCAGGGCCGGGGCTATGATACGGATTCTTCTTTTAAAACTTGCGAGGCCTGCGATGGCCGGGGAGAGGTGAAAGAAACGCGGCAAAGTTTCTTCGGGCCGTTTACGAGAATAAAGAGCTGTCCCCATTGTTTCGGCGAAGGAAAAATTCCGGAAAAAATTTGCAAAGAATGCCGCGGCCACGGCCGGGTGAAGGCGAAAAAACTGACGCGGGTCAACATTCAAGCGGGAATCAATGACGGCCAGATTATTAAAATTACCGGAGCTGGCGAAGACGGCGAAAAAGGAGCTTCCAGCGGCGATTTATATTTGGAAGTCAATGTTAAGCCGCATTCCTTATTCAAACGCCAGGCCGCTGATTTGATTTACGAAAAGAAGATTTCCATTCCGCAAGCTGTTTTGGGCGCGGAAACGGAAATTCCCGGCTTAGTCGGCAAATCGCTTCTGGTAAAAATTCCGGCTGGCACCGAATCGGGAAAAGTTTTACGGATTAAGGGCAAAGGCTTGCCGCATTTCGGCCGATTTGGCAGCGGCGATCTGCTGATTGTCGTTAAGGTTGCCATTCCCGCCAAAGTTTCTTCCAAGGCCAAAAAGCTTCTGGAAGAATTGCAAGAAGAAATTCAATGAACATCGCTCTGGCTTATAACGTCCGTCATTACGATCCTCTGCAAAATCGGGAAAAAGCCGAAGCGGAGGCGGAGTTTGATTCGCCGGAAACCATTAAACTGATAAAAAATACTCTGGTTGGCTTGGGTCATCGTGTTTTTCTGGTGGAAGCTGATGAGGCCGCTTACCAAAAATTCAAGAGGTTGAGGCCGAAAATTGATCTGGTTTTTAATTATAGCGAAGGCATCAGGGGGCTGGATCGCGAAGCGCAAATTCCGACCACTTTGGAGATGCTGGGGATTCCGCACACCGGCGGTTCGCCTTTAAGTTCCGCCATCGGTTTGAATAAAGTGAAAACCAAAGAAGTTTTAGCCTGCCATAAAATTTTGACTCCGGCTTGGCAGGTTTTTAAAGACCCTCAGGAAAAAATTTCAAAAAATTTAAAATTTCCGCTCATCGTCAAACCGCAATCCGAAGGCTCCAGCAAGGGTATTGTGGTGAAGAGCTTGGTGGCGGATGAAAAACAATTGCGCCAAAGAGTTAAAGAAGAAATCCAAAAATATAGACAGCCGGCCTTGGTGGAAGAATTTTTGGAGGGTCGGGAATTTACCGTCGGCGTTTTGGGTTATCCGCCGAAACTCTTGCCGATTGTGGAAATAAAATTTGATGAGTTGCCGAAAGGAATGCCCAAGTTCGACCACTATGAAGCCAAGTGGATTTATGACAATCCGAAATTCAAGAGCGACCCCTTGGTTTGTCCGGCTAAAATTCCTAAAAAATTGGAGAAACAAATAAACGAGTCGGTGCTTTGGGCGTTTGAAATTCTAGAATTGGCCGATTGGGCGCGTTTTGATATCCGTTTGGACAAGCGCGGCCGCCCCAATATTTTGGAAGTCAATTGTCCGCCGGGCATTATTCCGGATCCGAAGGAAAATTCCCGTTTTCCACGAGCAGCTAAAGTGGCGGGATTGAATTTTCCCAGATTACTTCAAACAGTCATTGCTTCAGCCAGTAAGAGGTATAAGATAAATTCAAACTTATGAGCTTGCTAATGAAAATATTATCGTTTGTTTTAGCCGGAGCCATAGTGGCTGTTTTGATTTTCAGCTCCCACTATTTTGACCGTTCCTATTACGAAGGAAAGACAGCGGTAGCTTTTGGTGATAGTTTGACTTTCGGCGTCGGCGCGGCGGCTGATGAAAATTATGTCAGCTGTTTGGCCAGAGATTTGAATATTGTCATTTACAATAAGGGCGTTAACGGCGACACTACTGCAGAAGCCTTAGCTAGGATTCAGAGTGATGTCTTGGATTTAAGGCCGGATGTCGCCATTGTTTTATTGGGCGGAAACGATTTTTTGGAAAATATTCCTTTAAGCGAAACAAAAATTAATTTAGCGAAAATTTTGGATATTTTGAACGAACATAAAATAAAAGTGATACTGGTGGGGATTCACCAGGGACTTCTTTCCAATTATGAAAAAATGTATCAGGATTTGGCGCGGGAGAAGGGGGTGGCCGGCTACGTGCCCGGAATTTTAAGCGGACTATACCAGAACAAGCAGTATATGTTCAATGATTTCCACCCAAATGCGTTGGGCTATCAAATCGTCGCCAGCCGGATTGAGCCGGTTTTGCGCCGGGTTTTAATCAGGGAGTAGCAAAAGGTTTATCTTGACAAATGGTAGCAAAGTATGCTATAATGGAGATAGTAAAGCTAATGAGCTTTTAACAAAATTTCACATATCAAAGGAGAAGGACGATGAGAAAGAATATTCTGTTTTGCCTTTTGATTCTTTTCTCGGCGACACTGATTACGAGCTGCAAGTCGTATACTGGTCCAGAACCGCCGACAGCTGAATACAAATACGATATTCAGGTGACTTACACCAGAGATCCTGCCAAAATCAGATTTCCCGAAGGAAATGATGAGTACACCTATCTTTTCGGAGAGCTCAGTTATCCTCCGAGTATCGGAGGGGTGGAGCACATAAGTATTCAGATGACTAAGGTAGGGGACAATCAGTTCACCTGCACCATTCCCAAGATCTGGGTCAATTCCTCTGGGCTTTACCATGTTGTAAGGGTTCAGGATCCCAAACTGTTTATTCCCGGTGGTGAAAACTGCACTGCCTATACCGGCGAAAACATCGACATTTCAGGCAGCTATGATCAGCAAGTAAATACTACTTGCAATGGTCTGGGCTCGCAGCTCTCCTTTATGATCAAGTAGTAATCAGGCTAAACAACGACAAAAAGACCCTTGGTTCTTCAACCAAGGGTCTTTCATTTTTGACATAGTCAAGGTATAATATAATTAAAGGGTCAGTAATTAAGAAAAAATAATGATAAAAATATGAAATATTTCAAACTTTTTACGGTTTCGTTAGTTTTAATTATTCCTTTACTTTTAGGCCTTAAAGCTGGAACAGTTTTAGCTGTTGGCGATTATTCTCCGGGAAGCCTTGATTTGAATGTCAGTCCGTCAAATGCCACTACCAGTATCAAGATCAGCGGAGGTATTGAAGGCGGCGAAAGTGATGAAGGACTTTGTGGCAGCGGCAGATGCGAAAACTTCGTGGTCTATCAAGTAGCGCAGGTTCAATATCAAATTGATAACGGAAGTTGGGTGAGTCTTGCTGAATTGAGTGATTGGGGGCAAACAGTTCCGGGCTCTAACACTAATTGTAGCACGTGTGCTGTTGAACATGTTTACGAATATAAATATTCTAAGGACATTGACGTTTCGGGATTAAAAGGCGGCACCCATACGGTAACAGTGCAGGCTCGTGATAGTTATGGCACCTGGTCTGCAAGTGAGGATTTTACCAAACCTAACGTCGACCTCAAAGTCAATGACAGTAATGGCCCTATTGCCATTCCCAGCGG
>ERZ795054.1895-NODE-1895-length-18468-cov-6.860262_pt1 | contig 18468 bp, 11 predicted proteins | sample MGYA00375138_ERZ795054 | MGnify/ENA primary metagenome ERZ795054 (study PRJEB30183, sample SAMN05720215) | anaerobic digester metagenome | isolation source: active sludge of municipal wastewater-treating anaerobic digesters | place: USA | collected 2014-12-23 ... | reverse complement strand
TGCAGTAGAAGCACCGGTTGCTCCGGCACCTGAAGCAGCGCCCGCGCCCGCTCCACCTCCGCCACCGCCCTCGCGCTCAACCCGCGATACTCGCGCTCGCGCATCAGCAAGAAACAATCGCTGACCACCACATCCCGCCCGTCGCGCACCATGTGCAGGAACTTCGCATCCGGAAACAGCCCGTGAATCTCCGCCGCGTGCGTGCAGAAGTGCATCGTGGTTTTATCCCCGATCCACTTCAGCTTCAGCTCTCGTCGGCAGAAGGCCCGTAGAGCGCGGGGACCGGGACGTCGCGCAGCCGGAGATAGACCGTCAGCTGCGCGCGGTGGTGGATCAGGTGGTTCATCACGAAGCCCCTCACGACGGCGCCCCGGGGCATCGTGAACCAGGCCTTCCCGTTCTCGAGGAGGGACCACGGCTCGGCGAAGGCGGGGTCGGCCGTCGCCTCGAGGGCCGTGCGCGCGGCCTTCACCCCTTCCAGGAAGAGCGCGAGGGCCTCGCGCGCCGAACCGGGCCGGGGAAACTCGGCCGGAACCCCTCCGGGAGCCATGTCGAACGAGGGGGCGTTGAGCGTCCCGGACAGCCACTCCGGGATCGTCGCGACGTGGCCGGCGAGCTCGCCCATCGAGAACGACTTCTCGTGGGGCCTGAACGTCCAGTCTTCGTCCTTCACGCGCTCGAGGACCTTTCGGGTGCCGGCCATCTCGAGGTCGAACTCGGGAAGGAGAGACGAGGCGATGCTCTTCGAATCGGTGCTCATGGGAGGCCTCCTTGATCCTGTGGCGCGAGTAAAGCGTAAGTCTGACCAAAGAGCAAGGGAAAGTTCGACCCGTCGTCGCGGATCGCGGGAACGCACGATCACGGAAGGGTCTAGCCTTCCGTCGACATGCCCCGGATCGTCGTCGTCGGGTCGATCGCCATCGACGAGGTCGTCGCCCTGCGGCGGCCGCTCGCCGCCGGCCTCCACCTCGACGGGAAGGAACATGGACGACGCGTCGGCGGCGGCGCCGCGAACACCGCGATCCCGCTCGCGTTCGCCGGGCACGACGTCGTCGTCGTCTCGGCCGCCGGGACCGACGCGGACGGCGGCACGATCCTCCGCCGGCTCGCCGAGGCGGGGGTCGACACGTCGCAGGTCGCGCGGCTCCCCGGGCCGTCGACCCGGTCGCTCGTCCTCGTGGACCCGGCCGGGGAGCGGACGGTCGTGAACCTCCACCGCTGCCGCGAGTCCGGGCCGCCTCGGCGGCTTCGCTCCCTCCCGGCCGACGCGATCTACGTGAGGAGCCGAGAGCTGGACCTCGCCCGGATCCTCGCCGAGCGGCTCGAGACGTCGCTCGTCGTCGCACACGTCCCGCCCGCCGTGGCCGGCGCGCGCCCGGCGCACGTCCTCGTCGCCTCTGCGTCGGACCTTTCGCCGGAGGAGGGGGAGAGACCGTGGGACGCCCTCCGGAGGGCAGGCGGCGAGACGGTCCGGCACGTCGTCGTCACGCGCGGCGGCGCGGGAGCCGAGGCCCACGCGACCGACGGCCGGCTCCGGGTCCCGGCTCGCGAGGCCGCCTCCGTCGACTCCACCGGCGCGGGAGACGTCTTCGCCGCCGGCCTCCTCCACGCGCTCGTCTCGGGCGCCCCGATGGAGGCGGCGCTCCGGACGGCCGTCGCATGGGGCACCGCGTCCGTCGAATGCGAGGGGGTGCCGCCGCGCGAGCGGATCCGCGCCCTTCTCTGAAGGCGCTCCGTCACGCCTCCCGGACGCGGACCCTCCGGTAGCTCGCCCGGTGGAGGTCGCGGACCTCCACGCTGATCGCGCCCCGCCCCTCCGCCACGAGCCGCGGGAAGGCCCGGACGAGCACCTCCAGCGCCGCGTCCGAGATCGCCCCCTTCACGTCGTCGCGGCGTCCGTCCAGGATCGCGATCGAGAGGGCGACGAAGGGCCGATCGTCGGCGCCGTCCCCGACGGCAAAGACGTCGTGCCGGATCGCGCGGCTCTTGAGGTCCTTCCTCTCGAACGGGGCGGCGGCGAGGAGCGCGTCGTGAAGGTCGAGGAGGACGCGGTGCAGGTCCGGCCGGTCGGGGACGTTCGCGGTGTGCTCGAGGACGAGGTGCGGCATGGCCCCATTCTCCGACGGGGCGGACTCGGGACGCCGGCCGCGGAGACGCGAACGAGCGCGGAGCTTCGCGGGCGCCGCCCTCCCGGCGGCGCCCGCGCTCCGCGCCGCTACTTCAGCGAGGACATGTCGATGACGAAGCGGTACTTCACGTCCGACTTCAGCATCCGCTCGTAGGCTTCGTTCACTTTCTGGACCGGGATCGTCTCGATGTCGGCCGTGAGCCCGGTCTCGGCGCAGAAGTCGAGCATCTCCTGCGTCTCCTTGATCCCGCCGATGAGGGAGCCGGCGATGGACTTCCTCCCGAAGATGAGGTTGAAGACGGTCGGCGACGGGTGGGGGTACTCCGGCGCGCCGACGAGGCAGAGCGTGCCGTCGCGGCGGAGGAGCGTCGTGTAGGCGTCGAGGCTGTGGGGCGCCGCGACGGTGTCGAGGATGAAGTGGAAGCTCCCCGCGTGCGCCTTCATCGCTGCCTCGTCCTTCGAGAGGACGACCTCGTCGGCGCCGAGGCGCTTCGCGTCGGCGGTCTTCCCCGCGGAGGTCGTGAAGAGGACGACGTGCGCGCCCATGGCGTGGGCGAGCTTGACCCCCATGTGGCCGAGGCCGCCGAGGCCGACGACGCCGACCTTCTTCCCGGGGCCGGCGCCCCAGTGGCGGAGCGGCGAGTAGGTCGTGATGCCGGCGCAGAGGAGCGGCGCGGCTCCGGCCGGGTCGAGACCCGCCGGGACCTTCAGGACGAACGCCTCGTCGACGACGACGACGTTCGTGTAGCCGCCGTACGTCATCCCTCCGAGGTGGGCGTCGGGGCTGTTGTACGTGAAGACGGCCCCCTTCGCGCAGAACTGCTCGAGGTCGTCCTTGCACTCCGAGCAGCTCCGGCAGGAGTCGACCATGCAGCCGACGCCGGCCATGTCGCCGACCTTGAAGCCTTTCACCTCGGCGCCGACGGCCGTCACGCGGCCGACGATCTCGTGTCCGGGGATACAGGGGTAGGTCGTGCCGTGCCACTCGTTCCGGGCGGTGTGCAGGTCGGAGTGGCAGATGCCGCAGTAGAGGATGTCGATCCGCACGTCCTTCGGGCCGGGGTCGCGGCGGTCGATCTCCATCCGCTCGAGGGGGGCGGTGGCGGCGGTGTTTCCGTAGCCGAGGGCCTTGATCATCTTCTGGTCTCCTTGCACGCGGGAAGGGGGAGCGCGCGGCGGCAGCGTATACGACGCCTCCGACCGTTTCGTAAAGCCCGGATTCCCTTCCCCGGGCCTGATGCTAACGTCGCGACGTGCCGCCGCTCGTCGCCGCCCAGCGCCTGTCGAAGGCGTTCGGCGCTCGCAACCTCTTCACCGGCCTCTCGTTCGGGATCGAGCCGGGCGAGCGGATCGGCCTGATCGGCCCGAACGGGGCCGGCAAGTCGACGCTCCTCACGCTCCTCGCCGGGGAGGCGTCTCCCGACGAGGGGAGCGTCGTCTTCCAGGGGGGCGTCTCGGTCGGCCTCGTCCCCCAGGTCCCGTCCTTCGCCGACGGCGCGACCGTCCGCTCCGTCGTCCTCCAGGGGGCGCTCGCCCACGTCTCCCACGGCGAGGAGGTCGCCTGGGAGGCGGAGCTGAAGACCGACGAGGCGCTCGCGAAGCTCTCGCTCACGTCGGGAGGCCTCGGCCCCGACAGCCTCGTCGCGACGCTCTCGGGCGGGCAGAGGAAGCGGGTCGCCCTCGCGCGCGAGCTCGTCCGGCAGCCCGACCTCCTCCTCCTCGACGAGCCGACGAACCACCTCGACGTCGAGAGCATCGTCTGGCTCGAGGAGCTGCTGTCGCGCGCGCCGTTCGCCACCGTCACCGTCACGCACGACCGGCTCTTCCTCACGCGCGTGGCCACGCGGGTCCTCGAGCTCGACCGGAGGAACCCCGGCGGTCTCCTCTCCGTCCCGGGCGGCTTCCCGGAGTGGCTCGAGGCGAAGGAGGCTCTCCTCGCCGCGCAGGAGAGCCGCGAGGCCTCGCTCCGGAACGTCCTCCGCCGCGAGACGGAGTGGCTCAGGCGCGGGCCGAAGGCGCGTGCGACGAAGCAGAAGGCGCGGATCGAGAGGGCCGGGGAGCTCGCCGGGGAGATCGAGGCGCTCGAGGAGCGGAACGTCTCGCGGACGGCGAAGCTCGACTTCGCGGGGGCCTCTCGCGCCCCGAAGAAGCTCCTCGTCGCCGAAGGGATCTCGAAGGCCTACGGCGGCCGGACGCTCTTCGCGGGGCTCGACCTTCGCCTCGGCCCCGGCAGCCGCCTCGGCCTCATCGGGCCGAACGGCTGCGGCAAGTCGACCCTCCTCCGCGTCCTCCTCGGCTCCGAGCGCCCCGACGCCGGGACGGTGACGCGCGCGGACGGCCTTTCGGTCGCCGTCTTCGAGCAGGGGCGCGAGACGCTCGACCCGGAAGCGACGGTCAAAGAGACGATCTGCCCGGAGGGGGACCAGGTCGAGTACCGCGGCCGCTTCCTCCACTTCCGGAGCTGGCTCGACCGCTTCCTCTTCTCGCAGGAGCAGGCGGAGATGAAGGTCGCGCGGCTGTCGGGGGGCGAGCAGGCGCGACTCCTGATGGCGCGGCTCATGCTGCGCCCGGCGCAGCTCCTCGTCCTCGACGAGCCGACGAACGACCTCGACCTCGCGACGCTGAACGTCCTCGAGGAGGCGCTCGCCGAGTTCCCCGGCGCGCTCCTCCTCGTCACGCACGACCGCGCCTTCCTCGACCGGGCGACCGAGACGCTCCTCGCGTTCGACGCGGCAGGAGGCGTCACGCCCCTCGCCGGCCTCGACCAGTGGGAGCGGTGGCGGAAGGAGCGGCGCGAGACGGCGACGAGGCCCGCTCCGAAGCCGGCTCCGGCGGCGCCGCCGAAGCCGGCGAAGAGGCGCCTCGGCTACCTCGAGCAGCGCGAGCTCGACGGGATGGAGGAGAGGATCCTCGGGGCCGAGGAACGGCTCGCCGCGCTCCGGGCCGACTGCGAGCGGCCGGAGGTCGTCTCCGACGGCCCGCGCCTCGTCACGCTGGCGCGAGAGATCGAAGAGACGCAGGCCGAGGTCGAGCGGCTGTACGCCCGCTGGGCCGAGCTGTCCGCCTGACCGGCCTCCCGGCAGCCGCGCCGATCTGCTAGCGTCCCCGGCCGGTGCAGGAGCCGCCCCGTTCCGACCCGGCCGTCCGCCCGGCGGGCGGAACGCCGCCGACGCGTCGGCTGTCGCTCCGGCGGGAAGCCCTCGTCACGGGCCTGCTCGCGCTCGCCTGGGTCGCCGCCTGGTCGCTCGGGCGGATCCAGGAGTACGCGCCGCACGCGAGCCTCTGGTTCCCCCCGGCCGGCCTCACGTTCGCGGCGCTTGCCGTCCTCGGGCCACGCGCCGTCCCCGGCGTGACGGCCGCGGCGATCCTCGTCACGCTCCGGCTCGGCGACGTCTACGGCGTCGGCTACGACCTCGGGGCCCTCTTCGTCGCGGGGGCGCTCTTCGCCGCGGCCCACGTCGGCGCCTTCGGCCTCGGGGCGGCGGCGCTCCGGCGCTGGTCCGGAAGCAGCGTGCCGCAGGCGGTCACCGCGTTCCTCGTCGTGGCGCCCGTCTCGTCCGCCCTCTCGGCCGCGGGCGGCGCCTTCGCGCTCGGCACGGCGGGAGTGATCGCGCCCGCGGAGGCGCGCGCGATCCTCCTCCCCTGGTTCGTCGGGGACTTCGTCGGCGTCGTCGCGCTCGGCCCCGCCCTCGCCGCGCTCCTCGAGCGCCTCGCCGCGACGTTCCGCCTGCGCTCCACGCCCCTCTTCGGGGCGGTCTCCCGGCTTCGCCCGGCACGTCCGGGATGGCGCCGGTTCGTCCTCCTGCTCGCCCTCTGCCTCCTTCCCCTCGCCGGTTCGCTCGTCCTGCTCGGAGGCTTCGGCCTGCGCGAGCTGGCCACCGCGTTCCTCGTCTTCTTCGCGGTCGTCCCGCTCATGTGGATCGTCCACACGGAGGGGTCGGCCCGCGCGTTCGGCGCCGTCGCCGCGCTGAGCGTCGCGATCGCGGGCGCCGGCGCCCTCGCCGGCCGGGGCGAGCACACGACCGCGTACCAGTTCGCGATGATCGTCCTCGCGGGCTCGGCCTACTTCGGGCTCGCCGTGCCGTCCCTCTACCTCGACAACGAGCAGCTCCGGAAGCTCGCCACGACCGACCCGCTGACGGGCGCCGCGAACCGCCTCGCGTTCGACGATGCGGCGATCCGCGAGACGGAGCGCGCGCGCCGGTTCGGGACGCCGCTGTCGCTCGTCCTCCTCGACCTCGACCGCTTCAAGGTCGTGAACGACACCTGGGGGCACGGGGTCGGCGACGCGGTCCTCGTGGAGGTCGTCGACCGGCTCCGCGCCGAGCTCCGGGAGATCGACGTCCTCGCCCGGGTCGGAGGCGAGGAGCTCGCCGTCCTGCTGCCGATGACGCAGGTCCACGCGGCCGCCGAGACCGCCCGCCGGCTCGCCGCGGCGCTCAGGGGGCGGCCCGTGACGCGCGGCGCGATCGCCGTGCCCGTCACGGCCAGCTTCGGAGTCGCCTCGGTCGACCCCGCGGCGGGCTTCGAAGCCGCCCGGGAGCGGGCCGACCGCGCCCTGTACGATGCGAAGCGCCTGGGCCGGGACCGGGTCGAGACCGCAGACGGAAGCTGAAGGGAGCGGGATGCAGCACCTTTTCGAGGTCGTCAACGACCTGTTCGCCTTCTTCGTGCCGGTCTCCGACCTCCTCTGGGACTTCCCGAAGAACGTCCCTTCATGGGCGGCGATCCCGGTCCTCGGCGAGTTCTCCTTCGCGATGCTCCTCCTCCTCGGGACGGGGCTCTTCTTCACGCTCCGGACGGGCGGCGTCCAGCTCCGGCGCTTCGGCGAGAGCGTCCGGATCGTCATGGACCGGAAGGCGTCGGAGACGGGGATCAGCCCCTTCGCCGCCTTCATGCTCAGCTCGGCGATGCGCGCCGGCCCGGGGAACATCATGGGGGTCACCGGCGCGGTGACCGTCGGCGGCCCGGGCGCGCTCTTCTGGATGTGGGTCGCCGGGACCTTCGGGATGGCGACCGGCTTCGCCGAGGCGACGCTCGCCCAGCTCTTCAAGGAGCGCAAGGAGAGCGAGTTCGTGGGCGGGCTGCCGTTCTACGGGATGCGGATCCTGGGGAACCGCCGCTGGGTCGGCGTGACGCTCGCCGTCCTCTTCATCACGTACGCCCTCCTGAACGTCCCGAGCCAGACGTTCCACCTCTTCACGGCGCTCGGCTCCGTCGCGAGCACGATCGCGGGGACGACGTACGGACGGACGTCGGGCGTCTTCTACGCGATCGGAGGGCTTCTCGTCGTCTCGGTCGCCGCCCTCGTCCTCGGCGGGCTCAAGCGCGTGATCCGCTTCACCGACCTCTGCGTCCCGTTCATGGCGGTCCTCTACTGCGGCGTCGTCCTCCTCCTCGTCGCCCTGAACTGGCGGCTCGTGCCGTGGTTCCTCGGCTCGGTCTTCGCCGGGGCGTTCTCCCCCGAGGCGATCTTCGGCGGGAGCTTCGGCGTCGCGCTCCAGCAGGGGATCAAGCGCGGCCTGATGGTGAACGAGGCCGGTCAGGGGACGATCACGATGGCCGCGGCCGCGGCCGACAACCGTCACCCCGTCGAGCAGGGGCTCGTGCAGTCGATGGGGGTCTGGTTCGACACCGTGGTCATCTGCTCGATGGCCGGCTTCGTGACCGTGATGGCGAAGCTCTGGGCCGCCCCGGAGGCCTTCGACTGGGGGGCGCGGAAAGCCGACAAGCTCCTCGTCTTCATGACGTCCGCGACGCACCTGACGCCGGGGACCGGCTTCGACCCCGCCGTGAAGGTCGCCCTCTCCGTCAGCTACGCCCTCTTCGCCTTCACGACGCTCATCGGGATGATCGTCTTCGCCGAGATCAGCGCGAACATGATCTCGCGCGCGCACCGCTTCGTCTTCGGCATCCGGGCCGTCGGCGCGCTCTTCTTCGTCCCCTTCGGCGTCCTGACCGTCCTCGCCGACCTCCAGCTCGGGAACATCTGGTACGTGACCGACCTCGTGAACATCGTCGTCGCCTCGGCGAACGTGCCCGTCATCCTGGCCGGAGCGAGGCACGTCGTCGCCGCGCTCCGCCACTACGAGCGGACGGGCGGCCGGGAGGGCTTCGTCTCCGAGAGGGACATCGGACTCGCGACGCCGTACTGGACGGAGGAGGCACGGAAAGCCTGAGGCCCGCCCGGTACAGACCCGGAACCCCGGACGGGGCGCTTCCGTTAGAGTCGGCATGGTCGCCCGATCCCGAACGAAGAGAGGTGTCCCGATGAGCCGTCTCCGACCGCGTCGCGCGTCCGCGTGCGCCCTTCTCCTCCTCGCTGCAACCCTTCCCGCTGCCGCCGCGAAGCCGGCCTCGCCGGCGCCGGAGATCGACGCCCTCCTCGCCCGGGCGCTCCCCGCCGACGGCCCGGGCGTCGCCGTGATCGCGGTGAAGGACGGGAAGACCGTCTACCGGAAGGCCCGCGGGATGGCGAGCCTCGAGCTCGGCGTGCCGCTCTCCCCCGACTCCGTCTTCCGTCTCGGCTCGATCACGAAGCAGTTCACCGCGGTCGCGGTCCTGATGCTCGCCGAGGAGGGGAAGCTCTCGCTCACCGACCCGATCACGAAATACCTCCCCGGCTACCCGACGCAAGGGCACACGATCACCGTCGAGCACCTGCTGACGCACACGTCGGGGATCCGGAGCTACACCGGCATCCCCGGCTACATGACCGGGCCGAAGGTCCGGGCCGACCTGACGACCGCGGAGCTCGTCGAGGTCTTCTCGAAGGAGCCGATGGACTTCGCCCCGGGGGCGGAGTGGCGCTACAACAACTCCGGCTACGTCCTCCTCGGCGCGATCCTCGAGAAGGTCTCGGGCAAGCCGTACGGGGAATTCCTCGCCGAGCGGATCTTCCGGCCGCTCGGCATGAGGTCGACGCGGGTCGGAGACGACGGCCCGGTCCTCGCGAAAAGGGCCGCCGGCTACACGCGCGACGGCGAGACGGTCGCGAACGCCCGCTTCCTGAGCATGACGCAGCCCCACGCGGCCGGCGCGCTCGTCTCCACCGTCGACGACCTCGCGCTCTGGGACGCCGCCCTCTACACGGAGAAGCTCGTGAAGCGGGCCTCGCTCGAGAAGGCCTGGACCCCGGCCGTCACCCGCGACGGCAAGCCGACGCGCTACGGCTACGGCTTCGGCGTCTCGACGCTTCGCGGCGCCCGCTCGATCGAGCACGGCGGCGGGATCTTCGGCTTCTCGACGTACGCCGTGAGGCTCCCGGACGAGAAGGTCTACGTCGCCGTCCTCGCGAACAGCGACGCCCCCGCGGCCGACCCGGGGACGCTCGGCAAGGAGATCGCCGCGCTCCTGATCGGGAAGCCCTTCCCGGCCCGGGTCGCCGTCCCCCTCGACCCGAAGCTCTTCGAGCGCTGGGTCGGCGTCTACCGCTTCGACCCGCAGACGACCCGGACGATCACCGCCGAAGGGGGGAGGCTCTTCTCCCAGCGCTCGGGCGGGCCGCGCCTCGAGCTGAAGCCCCTGTCGGAGAGCGAGTTCTTCTTCGACGGCTCCCTCACCCGGATCGCGTTCGCCGCTCCCGACGGGAAGGCGAAGGAGGCCCTCTTCTACCCCGAGGGGGCCGACGAGGCGGAGAAGGGCGTCCGCGAGGGCGACGTCCCGGCACCCCCGTCGGAGACGAAGGTCGACCCGGCCCTCTACGACCTCTACGCCGGGGAGTACGAGCTCGCTCCCGGCTTCATCCTGACCGTCCGGCGGGACGGGAACCGCCTGCTGACGCGCGCGACGGGGCAGGAGGAGCTCGAGGTCTTCCCCGCCTCGGAGACGGAGTTCTTCCTGAAGGTCGTCGACGCGCGGATCACGTTCGTGAAGGGGAGCGACGGGAAGGTGACCGGCCTCGTCCTCCGCCAGGGGGGCCGCGAGATGCCGGCGAAGCGGACCCGTTGAACGCGCCCGCCGCGCGGGAGGAGGGACGCGAGAGCGCGTCCCTCCCCGCGCGGATCGAGGCGCGCTCCGCCGCGCTCCTCGGCCAGCCGAGCTGGGCCGCATCGGGGCTCGTCCTCGTCGCGCTCGCCGTCGCCGGGAGCGCCGGGAACCGCTACACGGCCTGGGGCGCCTTCGCCGGGTTCGCCGCGCTCTTCGCGCTGATGCGGGGATTCGGCGACCCGGACGACGACGCCCGCCCGAAGCGGGACGGCCCCTCCCGCGCCGCTCTCGCGGCGCTGGTCCTCGTCACGCTCGCCGCCGGATGGCTCCGAGTCTCCGCCCTCGCCCCGCTGCCGCCCGAGCCGACGAGCGACCACGTCGAGAAGGTCCTCGACGCGCTCCGCATCCGGGAGGGCGCCCGGCCGGTCTTCTGTCCGACGAACGGCGGGCGGGAGCCGATCCAGATGTATCTCCTCGCCCTCCTCGCGCTCCTGCCCGGCGTCGGCCTCGACCTCCACTCCCTGACGCTCCTGACGGCGATCGAGGGGACCCTCACCGTCCCGCTCCTCTTCCTGGCCGGGCGCGAGCTGGCGCGCGTCCGCGGCCCGGCCGCCGCCGACGCCGCGGGCCTCGCGGCCGCGGCGCTCGGCGCCGTCTCCGGCTGGCACCTCGTCCTCTCCCGGCTCGGCCTGCGGATCGTCCTCCTCCCGGCGGCGACGCTGCTCCTCCTCGTCTTCCTCCTCCGCGCCGTTCGCGAGGGGCGCCGCCGCGACTGGCTCCTGTCGGGCCTCGTCCTCGGGCTCTCGCTCCACACCTACCAGTCGGCTCGCTTCCTCCTTCTCGTCGTCGCCGCTGCGGCTCCGCTGGCGGCGCTCGGAAGCCGCGCCGCCCGCGCGCGCCCCCTCCGCAACCTCGCCGCGTGCGCCGTCTTGGCCGCGGCAGGCGCGGCCCCGCTCGCCCGCTACGCGGTCGAGTTCCCCGCCGACTTCTGGGCCCGGGCGCGGACCCGCGTCCTCGGCGACGCCCCGTCCGGCGATCCGCTCGCGGCGCTGCACGCACGCCTTCCGAGCCTTGCCCGGGGCGTCCTCCCCGCGCTCGGGGCGCTCCACGCGACGGGAGACCGTTCCTGGTTCCAGGCCGCGCCAGGGCGCCCGCTCCTCGATCCCGCCTCGGGAGCGCTGCTCCTCGCCGGGCTGGGCCTCGCCGGGGCCGACGCCCTCCGCCGTCGCGACCGCGCCGCGCTCCTCGTCCCGGCCGCGCTCCTCGTCCTCCTCCTCCCGTCCGCCGCCGCGGCGTCTTTCCCGGACGAGAACCCGAGCGCGACCCGGGCGAGCGGCGCGCTCGCGCCGGCGCTCCTCCTCTCCGGCGCGGCGCTCGGCCGGCTCGGGGAAGCCCTCGGCCGCCGGCGCCGCTCGGCAGGCGTCCTCCTCGGAGGAGCCCTCGTCGCCGCCTCCGCCCTCGGAGCGCGCGCGCGCCTTCTCGAGTGGAAGGCGGCCTACGCCGGACGAGCGCTCCCCCATCGCGCGCTCGGCGCGGAGGCGGCCGCCTTCACGGCGGCGGGACGGAGCTTCGGGAACGTCTTCGTCGTCGGCGTCCCCCACGGCGTCGACGACCGGGCCGTCGCGATGGAGGCGGGCCGGCCCGGCCGGAGTCCCGGCCTTCACCCCGGCGAGCGGCCGCTCGCGCAGGCTCTCGCCGCCGCCCGCGCCGGAGCGGACGGACGGCGGCCCGACTTCGATCGGGCCGAGCCGCTCCTCTTCCTCGTCTCTCCGCGCGACGCGGAGGGCCTCGCCGAGCTGAGCGTGCTCTTCCCCTCGGCGCGGCTCCGGTCGGTGCCCGCGACCGGGCCGGACGGAGGGTTCGTCGTGGTGGAGGTCCCGGCGGAGCGGCCCGGGCCGGAGCCCGAACGCGAAGCCGTCAGCGCGCCGTCGCGTCCGGGAGCACCCGCCAGAGGGTGAGGCCGGGGCTCGCGTACGCCCGCTCGAGGAGACCCAGGCGCTCGAGCTCGCCGAGCTTCGCGAGCCCCTCCTCGCCGTAGACCGCCCTCTCCAGCAGGCCGTCGACGATCCAGCGGACGCGGTGGCGCGCGAGGAGCCGGCGCACCTCCTCGACGGTCGCCCTCCCCTCGCCCGTCCCCTCCCCGGGCGCGGCGAGGCGCGACCGGTAGAGTCTTTCGACCTCCGCGATTCGCTTCTCGACGACGGAGCCCGGAACGGCCGCGCGGTGCTGGCGCACGTGCCAGCTCCAGCCGACGACCGCCGGGAGCCCTGTGTGGACGCTGAACCGCGAGCCCCAGCGGTACTCGGGGAGCACGGCCTCCAGGATCGCGGGCGATCCGCGCTCGTTGGCGCGGAGCCAGGCGAACCCTTCCCCGTCGTATCGGAGCGGGACGAGCCGGCCTTCGACGCAGAGCGCGGAGTCGGCGAGGAACGCCTCACCGTCGAGGCCGCGCGGACGGCCAGCCGCGCCGGCGCCGAGCGCCGCCGGCGGGGCCGGAGCGTTCTCGAACGGCCGGCAGGCCGCACCCGGCGCGACGCGCGGGAAGCGCTCCGCGAAGCGCGCCGGCGTCGCCGTGACGGGGTAGAGCGCCGCCGCGCCGAGGAGGAGCCCCGCGGTCACCGTCCAGGGGCCGGGTCGCGTGCGCCCCCCGTCCCGGAGCGCCGCGACGACCCACGCGAGCGCCGGTCCCGACGCCACCGCCAGGAGAGCCCACGCCTGGAACGAGAGCTTGAAGACGGTGTTCATCCGGTCGCCGCCGACGGAGCCGACGTCGACGCAGAACGTGACGAGGAGCGCCCCGGCCGAGAGGAGGAGAACGGCGCGCCTCTCCGGGCCGGCGCCGCCCCCCGGGGCGAGCGCAACTGCGCCCGCGGCCACCGCGAGCGGGAGGACGACCGGCCCGGACGGGATGCCCGAGACGAGGCCGATCGCCAGCGCGCCGAGGAGGAGCCCTGCGCCGGCGAGAGGCGCCCGTCGATCCCCTCCCTCCTCGCGTACCGCGCGCCTTCGGGCGAGCTCCAGCGCCGCGAGGCTCGCCACGAGAAACGCCGGGAGCCCCCAGAGCCAGAGCCACGCCGCGAGCGGCGTCGCGGCGCCGGCGTTCCTCGCGACGCTCGTGTAGGGAGCGACGTAGGACGCGTCGAACGGGCGGAAGAGGAGGGCCGAGAGCGCGAGCGGGCCGAGCCCCCAGCCGAGCGCGGCCCGCAGGCGGCGCCCCGGCTCCGCGCGCCGCGCTCCTCCGAACGCGCCCGCGCCGACGGCCAGGAGCGTCAGGACGGGGACGTCCCACGGGTTCGTGGCACGGAGCGCGCCGAGCGCGAGGGCGCCGACCGCGAGGAGCGCGCCCCGGCCGAGCCGCGACGCCGGGGCTGCATCCGCGAGCGAGAGCGCGAACGCCAGGAGCAGGAGGCCGATCGGCAGCGCCATGGCGTGCGCGTGGAGGTCCCCGAAGAGGTACGTGAAGAACGGGAACTCGGTGATCTCGTTGCCGGAGCCGGCCACGGCCGGGACGAGGCGCGTCGCGTTCCAGTACCACTCCTCCCCGCGGATCGGGAGCGGGGCGCCCGCGAACGCGCGCATCGCTCCGGTCGCCACCGCGACGGGCCCGGCGGTTCCGGCCGCGCCTCCGCCGAGCTCGGCGAACGCGTGAAGGAGGAGGCGCAGCTGCCCGAGGTTCCCGAGGAGGACGAGGGCCGCGGCGGAGAGGAGGCCGGCGAAGAAAGGCGCGCCGGCCGGCCTCTCCTCTCCACGCGCCGCAGCGCTCCTCACGAGCGAGGCGCCGAGGGCGAACGCGGCGGTCCCGGAGAGGGCGAAGAACGTCGGGACGGCGAGGTTGTAGGCGAGCCCCGGGACGAGGCCGAGGAGGCGCGCCGGGACGGCCGCGAGAAGGTAGCCGAAGTCGTAGTAGTTGAGCGTCCCTCCCGCGAACCACGGGTGCTGCGCGGGGAGCTCCGAAGTCCGCAGGAGCGTGTTCAGGAAGGCGAGCGCCATCGGCTTCTCGCCGCCGAGGGACGGATGCCAGAGGTCGGGGTTGCCCCACCGCAGGAAGAGCCCGAGCGCGAAGAGGAGCTGGAAGACCCCCTCGGTCGCGAGGAAGGTCCGCCGCTCGCGCCGCAGCGCCTCGCCGAGCGCGGCGCGCGTTCGCCACGCCGTCGCAGCGCCCGCGGCGGCGAGGACCGCGAGCGCCACGCCGAGCCCGTTCCGCCCGAACGGGACGACCCGAAGCGCGGCGAGGACGAACGCGAGCCACCCGACGGCGAGCAGGCCGACGAGGCGCGCCGCGGCGAACGCCGCCGCCGGATGCCGGCCGAACGCCGCGAACGTGAGCGGCAGCGCGGCCGCCGCGAGGAGGCCGAGGAGGAGGAGCCACGTGGCGACGGCCAGGGCGGGCCTCGCATTCTGGGGCGCTCCGGGGTCGGGGGGCGCATCGCGCCCGGCGCCCGCCTCCTCGCGCGCGATCCGCTCCGGGGAGAGGGCGAGCCCCCCGGGCGCCGCCGAGGCCTGCAGCGGAGTCCGTGCGACCACGTCGTCGAGGAGCGACGCGGGGAGGCGGGCCTCGAGCTCCGCGCGCGGGAGGGACCCCTTCCGGCCGAAGAGCCAGACGGGGGCCCGGTCGTACACCCAGAACGCCTCCTCGGCGGCGAGCGCGGAGCCGCCTCCCGGCGGAAGCGCCGGGGGCCGTCCCCAGGCGGCCGTTCCCGCCGCGTCCGAGAGCTGAAGCGGGCCCAGGGCGAGCGGCGCCTGGAACGGGCTCGGCGGCAGCGGCGCGAAGCCGACGCTCCCGTCGAAGAGGGCGCGGTACCAGGCGAGCGTGAAGGGGTGGTTCGACGGGAGGCGAGGGACGACCCAGAGGGAGCGTGGGCTCGCGAGGACGACGCCGTCGGCCTCGGCGAGAGCCCGGAGGATCGCCTCCCGTTTCTCCGCGTGGTCGGGGCCGCGGACGGGAAGGAGGCGGACGTCGTAGAGGCCTCCGTCGAGGCCGTCGACCGCACACGGGAGGACCTCGTCCCACGTCTCGCCGAGGAGGACGGAGGACGACAGCGCGACCGGCCCTTCGGGAGCCGAGAGCGCGATCTCGTAGCTCCGCTCCGGCGAGAGCCGGACCGGGCCGAGAAACACCGAGGCGGCCTCGCCGAGCGGGTGCCCCGGCTGACCGGGGAGGAGGTGCGTCCCTTCGGCGAGCACGGGTCCTCCCGCCGTCCCCCGAAGGACGACGCGGAGCGGGCTTCCGGGCCGTCCGGAGGCGTGCGCGAACGTGACGCCCCGCAGCTCGCCGCGCGTTCCGGCCGGAAGGCCGACGACGCGCTCCGCCTCCGTGACGACCGAGCTCCGCTCCGTCCGGAGCGGGACGCGTCTCGGGCCGGACCCCTCGTCGAGGAGGAGGTTCGTCGCCGCGGGGAACGCCGCGTAGATCGCCCGCGACGCGGCGACCCGCGTGTTCGGCGCCCGCCAGGCTCCCGTGAAGCCCCACGCCCACGCAAGGCCGAGAAGGAGGAGGACGGCCGCGGCCGCGCGCCGCCCCGCGCCGGCGCCCGGGGGGGCGAGGCGCGCGAGGGCGAGCGCGCCGAAGAGGGCGAAGAGCGGGTAGAGCGGCAGGAAGTAGCGGACCGACGAGACGGGCCGCACGGCCATGAACAGGAAGAAGCCCGCCGTCCACGCCGCGAGGAGGAGAAGCCCGTCCGGCGGCCGCCGGCGCCCCGCGCGCAGCGCCACCCCGACGAGGACGAGGCCGGCGAGGGCGAGCGGTCCGCCCGGGAGGCCGAGACCCCAGAGGAACGTGTTCCGCGCCGGGAAGAGCAGGCGCGTCCGCCCGGTCCACTGCTCGGAGGGAGGGGCGGAGTTCTCGAGCGCCGACTCGGAGCGCGCGAGCTCGACGTTCCGGATCCAGTCGGGATTCAGGGTCGTCGTCCACGCGGTCGTCTCGCCGCGCGGCGCGCGGAACGACATCGGGTGGGTCACGCGGAACGTCGCGAGGAAGACGACGGCCCCGAGGAGGGCCGGACCGGCCGCGCGGTAGAGGAGCGGCAGGAGCTTCGCGCCCCGGCCCCGAACGAGGAGCGCTGCCGGAAGGAGGAGGACGATCGGCGCGAGGTTCAGACGCGAGGCGACCGACATCGCCGCGAGGAGCCCGAAGAGCGCCGCGTCTCCCCAGGGCGAGCGCTCTGCGCGCTCCCCCGGCGCGGCGACGCGCACGGCCGGCAGGAGCGCCGCGGTCGCGAAGAGGGCCGCGAAGCCGTCGACCGTCAGGAAGCGGGCCTGCTGGAGCGCGAGGGGCGCCAGGGCCGCGAGCGCCGTCGCGAGGAGGGCGACGGCCCGCCCCGCGACGCGTCGCGCGAGGAGGAAGAGGAGCCCGAGCGTCGCGACGCTCGCGAGGGCCGAGAGGCGCCGCCCGAGGATGCGGAGGGCGTCGAAGCGTGTGAAGTCCGGGCCGCCCCGGGGCGCATCGGCGCTCAGCAGCTCGGCGACCCCCCGGACGATCAGCTGCGGCCACTGCCCCCAGCGCATCGCGGCGTCGGGCGCCGCTCCCGGAAAGGCTCGCCCCTCACGGTCGTAGCGCGCGTAGGGGCTCATCGGGGAGCGCGCCGTGTCGAACCACTCCGCGACGCTCTTCGGGAGCGCGAGCCTCGTCAGCGTCCCGGTCAACCCGTACTCGTCGGGGTGGAGGAGCTGCCCGTCGTCCCAGCGGACCCAGGCGAGGCGAAACGAGACGCCGGCGAGGACGAGGAGGATCAGCGCCGCCCGCGCGAGGCGCGAGGCGCCCGGCCCTTCGGCCGCGGGGCCTGCGGGCTCCCGGGCTTCGGGCCGGCCGACGCGGCGCGCGATCTCGCCGAGGGCGACGGCGGCCCCGGCCCAGGCGAGCGGCGCCCGGTGCCCCCCTCCCGGCGCGAGGAGAAGTCCCGCGGCGATCGCGAGCGCCGCGGTCGCCGCGACGAGCAGGAAGGCGCGTCGAGGCGGGACGCGCCGGAGCGCCGCGCGGACGGGGTCGGGAGCGGAGGGGCTGCTCAAGGGATCCTCCGACGATACCGGAGGCGCGGCGCCGCCTCAGAGGGGGCGACGGGCGAGGAGGAGGACGTTCACGAAGGTCGTCTTTCGTCGGACTGCGTCCGCGTCGTTGCGGCGGTCGACGGCCGAAAGGAGCGCCCGGAGCGGCGACAGCAGATCGAATCCGGGGCGCGGCGCGGACGGGAGGCGGCCGAGGCGGCGCCGGAGGCCGGCCGGGAGAAGGCCGCGCTCCACGAGGGGCCGGCCGACGCCGTAGAGGAGGAAGTGCGCGAACGGGATCGCGTGGTGCGTCGCCTCCTCCACGCGCACGACCTCGAGGCCCGCCGACGTGACACGCTCCGAGAGCTCCTCCGGCCGATAGAGCCTCTCGTGTCCCGTCCAGATGCCCACGAGCGGCCCCGTGCGGAACGGCGCGCCCCCGAGGCGCGTCCAGACGCGGTTGATCGGGTCCCAGAGGAACGGGAAGTCGGCGTGCGGTACCGACACCGCGAGGAGCCCTCCCGGCGCGAGGACGCGCCGGATCTCGGCGAGCGCGGCCGCGTCGTCGGGAAGGTGCTCGAGGACTTCCGCAGCGAGGACCCTCTCGAACGAGGCATCGCGGAACGGGAGCCGCTGCGCGTCGGCGCAGAGGAGCGGGAAGGGCGTCGGGGCCGCGCGCGCCTGGAGGAGTCGATCGGCCCCCTCGTCCAGGCCCGCGGCACGCACGCGCGGCGCGCTCGCGTCGAGGGCGCGGAGGAGGACGCCCGGCCCGCAGCCGAGGTCGAGGAGCCGGAGCGAGGGGCGGAGGTCGAGAGCCGTGAGGAGCCAGCGGAGGCGGCGCCGGAACGCGAAGTCGAGCTCGGAGGCGAGGAACGTCTCGAGCGCGTCGCGATCGATCGCGGCGGAGAGGGGATGCGCGTCGGGCATCGCGCGGAGAGTACCGGTTCCGCGGCCTGCTACCCTCCGCAGGCTCGAGGCGCGCGATCCGGATCCTCTCCGTTCTCACCTACTACCGTCCTCACTGGACGGGCCTGACGGTCCACGCGGTCCGCCTCGCCGAGGGCCTCGCCCGGCGCGGGCACGACGTGACGGTCCTGACGACGCGGCACCTGCCGTCGCTCCCCCGGGAGGAGGTCGTCGACGGCGTCCGCGTCGTCCGCCTCGAGCCGGTCGCCGGCTTCAGCCGCGGGATGATCGTCCCCGGGCTCCCGCGCGCCCTCGCCCGGCTCCTCCTCCGCACCGACGTCGTCCAGATGCACACGCCGCTCCCGGAGGCGCTCCTCGTCGCCGGGATGGCGCGGGCGTTCGGCGTCCCGCTCGTGATGACCCATCACGGCGACGTCGTGATGCCCGAGAGCCTCCGCGAGAAGGCGATCGAGACCGCCGCGTTCGTCGTCCTCTCGGGGGCCGCCCGCCTCGCCTCGGCGGTC
>ERZ795054.1892-NODE-1892-length-18481-cov-5.000488_pt1 | contig 18481 bp, 12 predicted proteins | sample MGYA00375138_ERZ795054 | MGnify/ENA primary metagenome ERZ795054 (study PRJEB30183, sample SAMN05720215) | anaerobic digester metagenome | isolation source: active sludge of municipal wastewater-treating anaerobic digesters | place: USA | collected 2014-12-23 ... | reverse complement strand
ACCCCTCGACCGCCGCCCGTAGAGACGGGTCCTGCGCGCACGCCTCGTCGAGAAACGCCGCCCGTTCACCGGGTGTTGTTCGTTCGAGGGCCTCCAGGAAGACCTCTCGCTCTCGCCGACTGTTCCGACAGCATTACGGGGCGTCTGATGTTGGCACGTTGTGGGCAACGCTTTTGCCCGGTCGGTCACTTCCTGGCTCGGCTCTGGTGGGCCCGCCCCTCATCCGCCACGGCGCCCCGACTGTTGGATCCACTGCCCGCTGCGGGATTCCGCCGATCATGCAGGAGCACAACGTCCGATGGGAACTGCCACCCGCCGCTGTACGCCGAGGACGTCTTCCGAATCTGCCCCCCCCACACTGCTTGTGCTCGAACATCAACTTCTGCCGCGCGCCGCTCGGCGTGTCTCGCTGCGCAATTCGGCCGTCAGTTTCCCTTTTGCATAAAGGATGAACGCGGCGTCTTTGGCCAGGTAAAGCAGGGTATTCACGGCGGTGGCGATGAGCGGAAACCAGAGCATCATCGCGCCGGGCGTCAGCCGGCCTCCCCCAACGAGCTGCGGCAGCATGAGCAGCGGGATTGACAGCGCCGAGGCGAAGGCAATGACGAACCAGGGGATGACCTGAACAAACACGATCGTCTTCAAGGTGGCGAGATTCGCGCTTTTCGATGTGAGTCCCATCCAGAGGCCGAACCAGCCGAGGGCTGCCAGGTTGGCGGCCACGGTCAGGATCGAGGCCGAGGCCATGGCCAATGCCACCGCGATCCCCGGCGGGTCGAATGCGGCGGGTGCCGCGGGGCCTGCGCCCGGCCCGATGACGACCACGGGCACGGGTGTGCCACTGGAAGCCTGGTTGGTCGGCGCCGCCGTGTTGGTAACAGCGCCGGGGATCGGGGTGGCGCGCGCGGCGATTGCCATCTGGCCCCAAGTCATGTGCTGCACCAGAGCCATCCCCACCCAGAGGGTTGCCAGGCACAGCCCCAGCGGCAATCCAAACAGGCGCAGCCAGGCGCGCCACTGCCCCTGGAGAATCCGGCGAGCCGAAAGCGGCGTGGACAACATCAGTTCGAGAAGACCGCTGCGGCGCGCTTCAACAAACATGCGGGTGGCTTCCGAGGCCGCTCCGAGGTAGAGGAGCAGGATCACCGGGAGGGCCAGGACATGCCACCCAATCTCAATGAGCCCTCCGCTCGAATCGATATAGAGAGCCGCGAATGCCCCAACCAGCAGGAGAGCCAGGATCCAGAGCGACACGGCCTGCCAGCGCTCCCGACAGGCCAGCCAAAGCACTGGATTCACATCGAGCAAACGCTGACGCAGCGCCATGCGCCGTCGAGTCCCGCCAAACCTCCACCACTGCCTCCAGGTCTGTACCCGACGCGGAGGCGCCGGAGCGCGCTGTTGCCACGTGTGGCGGATGAGGACCGCGGCCAGACCCAGGGAAAGGCCGGTCACAATGGCGTTGCCGAGCAGTCCGCTCCAGAACGGCGTCCGGCCCGAGTCGCCCGCCATGACGAACAGGGAGACCGGGCTCGTCAGACTCAGCAGCGGCTCGAATGGACGCTCTCGAACCGCCGCGATGATCCCATCCGCGGCGGGCCCGCCGCCCGCCAAAACGAGAACCAGGGCCAGCGTGGCGATCATCGACTTCTGCGAATCCCGGCTGAGCGTGGACGCGAACAATCCGGCCGCCAGCGAGGCGAGAAACGCGGCCACGAGGGCGACGGATGTCTTGGCGAATCGCAGGCCGGTGATGCCTCCCATGAGCAGGGTGATCGCAAGGACCGGCACGATCGCCAGGAGCGCGTGAAATCCCCGGATCGACGTGGCCAGCAGTTTCCCCGCCACGATGTCGTACCCCCGCAGGCTCGTCAGAAACAGCAAACCGAGCGTGCCCTCGCGCTTCTCCTCGCTGACGCAATCCGAGGTGAGGAACAGACCCGCCGACAACGCGGCGGCCAGGCTGAGCCACGTCAGGACTCCAAACAGGGCTTTCCCGGGCATCGCGGGCCCCGAGACTGGCAGTCCGATTGCCGTCAGGACGAGAAAGCCGGTCCCGATGACAAAGGCGACCAGAGCGGCATAGACACGCACCCGGAACGTGGTGCGCTTTCGCGACGCCACCTGGAGTTCGCGGTGGGCTACGGGCAGCGGAATCAGGGTGGTTGTCGATTTCCGGAACGTGGCGTGAAGCTACTCGATGGGCCTGGTCACAGCAAGTCCCAAGCCCGACTCGACAAAGCCGGACTCGATGATTGTCAAACGGGCGGCTTCCGTGTACGAACGGCGTCAACCATGAACGCCGTCCTCTCTCTCTCGCTTGTTGTTCCCGCGTTGCTGCTGGCCTCGCACGCGACTCGCGCCGTGGAACTTCACGTTGCCATGCACGGTCACGACGCCAATCCGGGCACGAAGGCCTCGCCGTTCCGATCGATCCAGCGCGCCGCCAATCTGGCGCAGCCGGGCGATGTGATCACGGTGCACGCGGGCGTCTATCGCGAGCGGGTCAATCCGCCCCGGGGCGGCGCATCGGACACAGAGCGCATCGTGTATCAGGCGGCACCGGGCGAGCGGGTCGAGATCAAAGGCTCGGAGATCGTGAAGAACTGGGTGCGGGTTCAGGACGATGTGTGGAAAGTGAGTCTCACCAATGCGTATTTCGGCGGGTTCAATCCCTACGACGACCCGATTCGTGGAGACTGGTTCGATCCCCGAGGCCGTCCCCATCACACCGGCGCGGTCTATCTCGATGGCGAGTGGCTGACCGAGGCCGCCCAATTCGAGGATCTCATGCTCCCCGCCGGCACGGCTCCCGCGTGGATGAGCGGGGGCGATCCGGAATACCTCCTGAACGTGGCCTGGCTGCGCCCAGGGAAGGGCTCCGGCAGCGATGGGCGCATTCCCGCAACGCGTTTTGCGGCGAAGCATGGGACACAAAATGCCGCGTGCGAGGAAGGGGGCGACTGCATCGGGTGGATTGCGCATGGAAACTGGGTACGCTACGACACCATCGACTTCGGGCCGCGCACCGAACAGATCGAACTGCGCGCCGCGTCGGCGACGGACGGCGGGCTCATCGAAATCCGACTCGGGGCGCCCGATGGGGAGGTGCTGGGCGTTTGCCCGATCCCGAACACGGGCGGCTGGCAGACGTGGTCCTCCTTCCATGCCGCCATCAAGCCGATCAGCGGGGTCCGGTCGGTCTGCCTCGTCTTCAAGAGCCGCAAACCGGGCGCTTCGAAGCCCCATCCGATCAACCCGCGGCTCTGGTTCGCCCGGGTCAGCGACACCGAGACGACTCTCTGGGCGCAGTTCAAGGGCGTGAACCCGAACGAGCAATGCGTCGAGATCAACGTCCGCCGGACGGTGTTCTATCCGGACAAGCCGGGTCGGAACTTCATCACCGTGCGCGGGTTCGGGCTGCGGCAGGCGGCAACGCCCTGGGCGCCGCCGACCGCCGAGCAGGTGGGATTGATCGGCACCCATTGGAGCAAGGGCTGGGTGATCGAGGACAATACAGTCAGCCACTCGACCTGTTCGGGCATTGCCCTGGGCAAGTACGGGGATCAGTACGACAACACGTCGGCCAACACGGCCGAGGGGTACGTCAAGACGATCGAGCGCGCTCTGGCCAACGGCTGGAACGAGGCGACGATCGGACACCACGTCGTGCGGCGGAACACGATCTCGCATTGCGAGCAGGCGGGCATCGTCGGCAGTCTGGGAGCGGCGTTCAGCACCGTGTCGGACAACACCATCCACGACATCCATGTGCGGCGGCTCTTCTCGGGCGCCGAGATGGCCGGGATCAAGTTCCATGCGGCCATCGACTGCGTGATTCAGCGCAACCACATCCATCGGACGTGCCTGGGCCTTTGGCTCGATTGGATGGCGCAGGGGACGCGGGTCTCGGGGAACCTCTTTCATGAGAACGCAGGCCAGGACCTCTTTGTCGAGGTGAATCACGGCCCGTTCCTGGTCGATAACAACCTGTTCCTCTCTCCGGTGAGCCTGCTCGACATGTCGGAGGGCGGTGCCTACGCGCACAATCTGTTTGGCGGCAGGATCGTCAGCCGGCCCGAGCCGAGCCGCGAAACACCCTATCATCCGGCCCACACGACCGAGGTCGCCGGCCTGGTCAACATCAAAGGCGGCGACAATCGTTTCCATAACAACATCCTCGTCGGCAACGGCCCGGCCTCGGCAGGCGACGGCGTCTCGCCCCGCAAAGATCCCGAGTGGCGGGGCGGCTATGGGCTCTGGATGTACGATAGCCGCGAGTTTCCGCTCTCGACCGGCGGCAACGTCTTCTACCACGGGGCGCGTCCGTACGCCAAGGAGGCCAATCCCGTTGTGCGCGAGGAGCACAACCCGCGGGCCAGCCTCTCCCAGCGGGACGAGCATCTGCTTCTGGATCTGACCGTCGGTCGCGAACTGCAGGACGCCGACACGGCGCTGGTGACCACTGCGCTGCTGGGCCGGGCGAAGATTCCCGGGCTGTCATACGAAAACCCGGACGGCTCGCCCCTCGAAGTGGACAAGGACTACTTCGGCAAAGCGCGCAATCGGAGGAAACCGACGCCCGGGCCTTTCGAGCGGCCCGGCGTGGGGACGCTTACCTTGCAGGTCCGGTGACACCGGCGTTCCGCGCACGGTCCGCATCTCAGACGCCCTTGGGTCGACGCGCATGCGCGACTGCTCGCCCGCATCCGGTTCAGCGCGCAGCCCGTGATCGATCGGGGCTGGCCCGCATGTTTCTTAGCACGGCAAAGCCGCAACCAAAATGTGCAACCACGGACGGCCCAGGACCAATTCATGAAGTGGAGCGGCGACGGCCTCGTCGCCGACAGACACCGTCTTCACTCGCGTCGTCGGGGCACGAGCCGTCCCCCCTTCGGCCTTTCCCGCCTTCGTGGATTGGCGGTGCTCACAGCCTTTGCGGCATGACACCTCTTTCAAGAAGAAAAGAAGTTGACGGAGAGTGGTACACCCCGTGGGTGCACAAGGGGGTCAGACTTCGCAAGATGACTGCTATGCGGGCCAGTCGGCCACGAGGTTCATGGGAGAGCATTGACATTCAGCGGTTGAATGCGCATGGGCAACATGAACCAGAAACGCTCAACCATCAACCGCCGGGGCGAGGGAGATGCGGCTTGCGCGAAGAGTCGGCGGGCCGCTATAAGACTCGAAACACTCTTGCGAGAAAGGATTCGCTCTATGGCGTCCGGGAAGATACGGCCGATCGATCCCAATCGGGTGCTGTGCATTATTATGGGGGGAGGGCAGGGCACCCGGCTGTTTCCGCTGACGCGGGAGCGCGCCAAGCCGGCCGTGCCGCTGGCGGGCAAGTACCGCCTGGTCGATATCCCCATCTCGAACTGCATCAACTCGGGCATGCGTCGGATTTACCTCCTGACGCAGTTTCTCTCCGCCTCGCTCCATCGTCACGTGTATGCATCGTTCAAGTTCGACCATTTCACGAGCGGGTTCGTCGAGATCCTCGCGGCCGAGCAGACGTTGACCGACACCTCCTGGTACGAAGGGACTGCTGACGCGGTGCGCAAGAACCTGGGGCATTTGCGGAACCTCGAATTCGATTATGCGTTGATCCTGAGCGGCGACCAACTCTACCGGATGGATTTCCGGAAGATTCTCGAACGGCATGTCGCCAGCGAGGCCGACCTGACCGTCTCCACGATCCCCGTGCGGCGCGAGCTGGCGCATGCCCTGGGCATCATGCAGATCGACGCGCAGCAGCGGATTGTGCGTTTTGTCGAGAAGCCCAAGGATCCCGCCGTGTTGGACACGCTCGTCATCCCCACCTCCTCCGCAGGCGAAATCGAGGTGCCGTCGGATGGCGAGCATGTCTTGGGATCGATGGGGATTTACCTGTTCAACCGGCAGGTCCTCTTCGACCTTCTCGAGAACGACATGACCGACTTCGGCAAGCACATCATCCCCGCGTCGATCCAGACGCATCGGGTGCATGCCTACGTCTTCCAGGGCTACTGGGAGGATATCGGCACCATCCGTTCCTTCTTCGAGGCGAATCTCGAACTTGCCGCCGAACTGCCGCGGTTCGACTTTTTCGACATGAGCGCGCCGATCTACAGCCGGCCGCGCTTTCTCCCGGCATCCAAGATCAATGGGGCGGCGATCGAGCATGCCATCATCGCCGACGGCTGCATCATCAACCACTGCACGGTTTCCGAGAGCATTATCGGCCTGCGCTGCAGGATCGAGCAGGGCAGCCACTTGACCCGCACGGTCGTCCTCGGCGCCGACTACTTCGAGTCGCTTGAATCGATCCAGAGACACCTCGACAAGGGGCATCCGCGCATCGGCATCGGCAAGAACACCCGGATCGAGAACGCGATCATCGACAAGAATGCGCGCATTGGCGACAACTGCGTCATCACGCCCGCCGGGAAACCGAGTTCCTATGACAACGCCCGCTTCTTTGTCCGCGACGGCGTCGTCATCATCCCGAAGAACATGATCATTCCGCACAACACAGTCATCTAGCCCGCATGTTTCATGGAGTTGTGACCACGGCAAAGCCGGGAACTTTGGAGCGTGCGCCAATGCGGGCTGGAAAAGCCCCGTGACTTTATGACCTCGCGCGAACGAGTCCTCTCCGCCCTGAACCACCGGCCGTCCGATCGTGTCCCGGTCGATTTGTCCGGACACCGGTCGTCCGGCATTGCCGCGATCGCCTATGCCCGACTCCGGAAGCACCTCGAACTCCCCTCGCGCCCGGTGCGCGTCTACGATCCCGTCCAACAGCTTGCGATCGTCGACGACGATCTCCTCGAGCGGTTTCACATCGACACGATCGAGCTTGGACGCGCCTTCGCCCTCGAAGAGAGGCACTGGCAGGAATGGGTGCTGCCCGATGGCACGCCCTGCCTCATGCCGGCCTGGGTCCGGCTCCGCCGTGACGAAGGACGCTGGGTGATTCTCTCCCCGGACGATCTGGTGATCGCCCAGATGCCCGACGGCGTGCTCTATTTCGAGCAGACGCACTGGCCGTTCGCCGAGCAGGATGACCTGGATCGGGTTGCCGAGGTCCTGAGCCAGAGCATGTGGACGGGCGTCGCATCGCCCCCCGGTCCGTTGGTGGCCGGGACGGACGGCCCCGCGGCGCTGGCGGAGGGAGCGCGCCGTCTGCGGCAAAACACGGACCGCGCAATCCTTGGTCTGTTTGGCGGCAATCTCCTCGAAATGGGCCAGTTCCTTTACCGGAACGACAACTTCTTCTACCTGCTCGCAGGCAATCCCGCCCGCGCCCATGCCTTCCTCGACCGCGTGGTCGAGATGCACCTCGCCAACCTCGATCGGTTCCTTCGCGCTGCCGGACCGCACCTCGACATCATCCTGTTCGGCGACGATCTCGGGATGCAGTCCGGACCGCAGGTGTCGCCCAGGATGTACCGCGAGTTCTTTTTCCCGCGGCAGCAGATCATGTGGCGGCGAACCAAGGAACTGGCCCCGCATATCAAGATCATGCTCCACTGCTGCGGCGGAGTGCGCGAACTCCTGCCCGGCCTCATCGAGGCGGGGCTCGATGCCATCAACCCGGTGCAGATCACCTGCCGCGGCATGGCGCCCGACGAACTCAAGCGCGAGTTCGGCGCGCGCCTGACTTTCTGGGGCGGCGGTTGTGACACCCGCTTCATCCTCAGCGGCGGGACCCCGGACCAGGTCCGCGCCAACGTCGGCGAGCTGGTCTCGATCCTCAAACCGGGCGGCGGTTTCGTCTTTCAACAGGTTCACAACATTCTTGCCGACGTGCCGCCCGCCAACGTCGTGGCGATGTACGAAGCGGCCTTCGAGGCGGGGCACTACGAACGATGATGGAGGCCATGTCTGATCCGCCGGCGGGCCCCTGGCCGCCTTCGGAGCCGATCGAGTTGCCGATCGACGGAGTGTTGGACCTTCACGCGTTTCCGCCCCGGCAGGTGAAGGCGCTGGTGACAGACTATCTTGCGGCGTGCCAGGAGCGCGGGATCCTCCTGGTCCGGATCATCCACGGCAAAGGGATTGGCGCGTTGCGGCGGACGGTGCATGTCCTGTTGTCGCGCCATCCGGAGGTGATCGAGTTCGGTTTGGACCACGCCCTTTTCAGCGGCGCGGGCGCCACCGTGGTGCGCCTCCGACCGCCACAGGCGCGCACCGTCAATTGATGACGGAAACGAGCCGTTGACAACACCGGTCATTCCGCTACGATCCCGCGCACTTTTTGACCGAAGACAACTATGCCGAATACGAAATCCGCCATGCGGCGCGCCCGCAGCAACGAGCGTCGGCACGCGCATAACAGGGCTGTCAAATCGAGACTCAAGACCTGCGAAAAGAACTATCTCGCGTCCATTGCGGCCGGGAAGAAAGAAGAGGCTGCCAAAGCCCTCAGCACGGTGAGCTCCGCCCTCGACAAAGCGGCCAAGACCGGCGTGATTCACAAGGCCACCGCGGAACGCCGCACCTCCCGCCTGAGCCGCCGCCTGAACGCCCTGAAGTAGGCCCTCCGTTCCGAGTCTGGCTTACTTGTTTGTTCCGCGCCCCGCGCCGACTTCGAGGCAGATCAGACGGGTGAGATCGCGCGCCAGCAAGCGTGTTCCAGCCAGGGCCATCGGTCCCCACGATTCGCGTCCCTGCAGCACTTGGGCCTGGCCCAGAGGCGTGAACTTGGCCGGACTGGCCTCGATCATCGTCAGCCGCCCGGTGTCGTTGAACGCGTAGACCAGGCCGTCGGCCATCAGGTAAGCGCCCCCGCCGCGGCCAAAGGGTTGGCTCGCGTCGCTCGCCCAGGCAACCTTGCCGTCCAGAGTCAGGCAGACAAATCGCCCGTCGGTGCGCATGCCATAAAGATGGCCGCCAAACAGGATCGGCGTGTGCTGTTCCGCTCCGAACACGCTCGAGTCGAGTCGAAACAACGGGCTGACCTTCCACTGTCCGGCGTCTTCCACAATCTCGAGCATCAGGCTCCCCGCCTCGTAGCCGCCGGAGAGAAAGACGCGCCCGGCATCGAGTGCCACCGGTGACGGGACGGTCGCGATGCTGATCTTCCAGTCCGTTGTCTCCCAGAGGAGCGAGCCGTCCTGGGCCGAAACGCCGACCACGCCGAGGTGGGCGCAGTAGACATACTGGCGGTGGCCCCCCGCTTCGATCGGCGTCACCGACGAATGCGTCATCTTCCAGCCGTTCGGGTTGGGGGTGCGCCACCGCACCGCCCCCGAATCGAGCTCGACCGCCATCAGGAGCGCGTCCTTGCCGCCGGGGGCCAGGATGACCGCGTCCCCATCGATCAACGGACACTGGCCGGCGTACCACGGCGGAACGGTTGCGCCGAAGTCCCGCACCAGGTCGTGGCCCCACTTCAACTCCCCCGAAACCGCGTCGAGGCAGACCACATGGCACTTCGGCCCCATCGCGACGACGTGCTTCTCGCTCACGGCGGGGACGGTGCGGGTCATGCCGTGGTTGCGCTTGACCGAGACCGGATAGACGAATCGCCAGATCTCCTTGCCGTCTTCGAGCGAGAGACAGCGCAGGGCGTCCTGCTTCTTCTCCTGGTCGTAGTCCATGAGGTAGACACGACCGCTCCGAACCGCCGGTCCGGCATAGCCTTCGCCAACGTCAACACTCCACCAGACCTGCGGACCGCCGGGAGGCCACGTCCGAGCCAAACCCGCCGCGCCGGGATCGATCCCCGAGTGGTCGGGGCCGCGAAAGCCTGGCCATAAACCGGGCAGATCCGCGGGACGGCCTTCGCCGCGCACCAGTTTTCCGTTCAGAACAGGATTGCCTCCCACCGGGCCCTCCGCACCCGGAGGTTGGTCAGTGCCAGGCACACGCGGCATCAGGGTGCGGTCCGGACCAAAACTGAGCCAAACCAGCCATGCCCCCGCCAGAAGAACCGCCGCCGCCACGGGAAGAACGGACTTCCCGCGGAATCCGGCGAGCTTGCCGGCCAGTGCGGACGGGGTCATGACATTGCCAGGCACGCCGGCAAAATACCTGTCTTCACGGCCTCTTCACAACAGAAAGTCATTTTGTTTGTCCCCGGCGGTTCTGACACTGCGTAGACATCAGTGGACCGGGACATCGCGTGATGCCTTCGGCGAAAACCAAAACTGACAGGAAAGGATACCAACATGAGTGCAACAGTCGGAATCTCAAGCCCCTCAGTGCGCAGCCCGACGCTGCGATTGGCGGTGGCAATCACGGCCTTGGCGCTGGCGGCGACGGCCGCCGCGGCACCGGGCAAGAAGCTCAGCTACACGATGATCGACCTCGGCACGCTGCCGGGGATGACAATGACCATGAGCAGCTTCGGCGGCATCAATCAACGCGGCCAGGTGACGGGGTGGTCGTACTTCAATCACTATCGCGACGACTCGCCCTTCATCTGGGAGAAGGGCGTCATGATCGGGCTCGACACGCCAGCCGCCGTCTGTGGACCGCAGGACATCAATGACCACAGTGAGCTCGTGGGGCCGTATATCGAGCAGGGCACGCCTCACGCCTTCTTCTACGGCGCGGATGGGTTCGTGCCGCTGCCCGATCCGGAGGGGACCCCGGGGGGCGCATGGGCCAAATGCATCAACAACCGCGGCACAATTGGGGGATTGGCCAAGTCGACGGAATTCGCCTACACGTTCGGGTATGCCCCCGTCATCTGGGTGGACGGCCAGCCGCAGGTGCTCCCGGTGCTTGATCTCGGTTTCGCCGCCCCAGGCGGGGCGGTCAACGACATCAATGACGCCGGACAGATGGTCGGTCATTCCGGGGGGAAGTTCGAAATGAACCCCCCCTGCCTGCGCACGCACGCCACGTTGTGGGAGAAAGGGCAGCCGATCGATTTGGGCGCGCTCGAAGGCCACCCCAGCAGCATGGCGTTCGGCATCAATAATGCCGGCGTCGTAGTCGGACATTCGGGCGTCGCTTCCACGGGGGCAAGCCGGGGGTTTGTCTGGACCAAGAAGACCGGCATGGTGGAGCTGGAGATGCCGTCGGGCTGGGTGTCCTCCTGGGCTGTCGCGATCAATAACCGCGGCGACATCGTGGGAGGCGTCTCGGAGGCCGGTGACCCTCAGTTAGGCATTCCCTCGGAATATGGTGCTCCGCCAATATGGCCGGTGACACGGCTCAATCATGCGGTTCTCTGGAAAGACGGCCAGTGCATCGACTTGCAGGACCTTGTTCCGGCCGACTCGCCCTGGAACCTCCACACCGCTGTCGCGATCAACGCGCGCGGTCAGATCGTGACCTGGGCCGCCAAGCTCAATGACCCGCCCGATCCAGACGACCCATACAAGGACTACATCATTCACCTGATCCTGCTCGATCCCACCCAATAGAGCCGAGGCCGCCGCTGAGGAGTGAGAAGACACGATGGGGAATTGCATCGCTGCCGCGCGTCCGAGAGCCTTGAGACAAAGGAGGGCACTTTATGGAGAGCCAACTCCCGGCGCGCGGCGGCCATCCGGTGAGAACGCGATGCCTGTCGGCTTCATGTGCTCACGACAGCCAGCAGGTGACGCAATTCGTCATCGACGTCATCCGACGATGCCACAGTGTGGGCCACTTCATGGCGGAGAATCTGGCCATAGTGATGGCGCAGCCGTTGGACTGTCTTCTTGAGCGCCGATTCCTCTGTGCCAACCTGACGCGCCAGATCGGCGTAGGAGCCGGCCTCGGGGTCGCCCACGAGCCTGTCCTTGATCGTTGCGAAGAGCGGGCCGCGCCCCTCGGCGACCAGCTCGGCCTTGACACTGTCGAGCACCCGCTGCAGCAGGGTGAGGGCCCAGCTTCGTTCATAGAGCCGTTCGGGCGTCAGCTCGCAAACCTCTTCCTGTTGGTAACGCGCCTCCGCCCAGCCGCCGTCGCACGAAAGAGCCGTCGCGCCGCCGCCGCGCTTCAGCGCGTTCTCGCGGCGCCATTGGCTAATGACAAAATGATCCAGCGACACGCGCACGAAAGCGCGGAACCGCCCGCGCTCCGGCCTCGCGGCAGCGAGGGCGTGGCTCTCGATCAGGTGCTGGAAGAACGACTGAGTCAGATCTTCGGCGTCGGGCCGCGCGTGGCCGCGGTGTCGAACGTAGGCGTAAACGGGATACCAATAAGCCCGGCAAAGTTGTTCAAGGGCATGCTGAGCGCCCGGTGAGGTCGTGTCGGCGGCGGTCAGGACGATGCTCCAATGCGTCTTGCTGGGCCAATGCGCAGAGTGCGCAAAACGCAGACCATGAGGAGGCGATGGAGCCATGAACCGTCCTTTCTCTGGTGTGGCTTACCGCGTACCACCACAGGCCGTTGGGTGTCAATAGCAAGTTCTGACTAGTGAAGCGCCACGGTGCATCCGCCTGCTGTCCCCCGGTAAGGGCACCACGCGGCGCCAACCCGATCCCCTCCGACAACCTCCAGATGCACTGGACGCGCCGCTGCTGACAAACCGCCTGCAAGCTCCTCTACCGGGCGGTGTACCGGAACACGAACCGTCCCTCGGGCGCAGCGTCACCGCTGATGTAGACGTCGATCAGATCGCCCGGCTTCTGGGCGTTGTCGATCCACTTGAAGTCGAGGCTCAGCGGATCCGGCCCGGATGAGAGCCCCAGCGCGCCGCGCGGCACGGCCAGGTGCAGTTCGTTGTGCTCGGCGCGGAACGGCACTTCGCCTTCGGATTTCCAGTTCCAGCCGCCTGCATTCCTCTCGAGGCTCAGCTTGCCATCGCGGATGGGCATGCGATTGACGACGCAGTCAAATCCCTCCCAGCCCGTCTTGGGGTCTTGATCGGCATCGATCAGGAGCCACAGACCGTGCAGCGTGTCCGCGGGTGCGATTGCGTCCCGGGTCCGGAGATAGAAGAAGACCGTCTTTTCATCCCGCGCCACCTTGAAATCGAGCAGGTCATTGCGGCCCGATCGATCGACGTAATGCAAGCCGGCGGCGCCGTCGTAGTCGCGCGGCCCGGTGTCGCCCAGGTGGTCTCGGAACTCAGGCTGCACGGCGTTCCACTGGCCGAAGCCTCGACCGATTTGGATGGTTGTGGGCGGCGAGGCGGCGGGGAGCGGCGGCGCGCCCTTGAACCGGCGCACATTGGCGATCATTTGCCAGTAGTAGTTGTCCCTGTGCCCGACCTTGGCCGGCTCGATGTCGCGACTGTTTTCCTGATCGAACTGGTCGACAAACACCAGCGGCCCGTCCAGCTTGCCCCAGCGGCCCGCAATCCACTCGTTCCAACCGGTGACCATGACGAACGGCGGTTTGAGATCGAACGCGCGGCGCCATTGTTCCTCGAAATTGTACCCCCAATTCACCGCGCCGGGCGCCGATTCCATCCGGTCCTGGTGAAAGCTGCGGCCCCGGGCGTCGCCCGAGCTCATGTTGGTGACCTTGGCGTCGCTGCGCCGCAGGTTCTGCGCGACCGACACGTTGACTTGTTCGGGCTGATTGGGATCGTCGGTGTAACCGTAGGGCTGCGGATACGCCGCTTCCCAATGCCACGCGTGGGGCGTGTTGATCATCTCGAACGGCCAGTGGGCCCGCCGCAGTGTGAAGAACTCCCGCAATGCAGGGCTCGCGTCGTTCGGATCGCAAATCATCAGGGGCTTGCCCTGCCAGTGGAACCAGAGCTCGTGGTAGAGCCCCTTTTCGTACAGCTCGCGGTGGATCTTCTGAGCGGTCTCGCCCGCCTTGGTATTGACCATGAAGACGATCTGCGGGGTGCGCCCGCCCTCGCGCCGCACCTGGCGAAACACCTCGCACAACGCGAGAAACACATCGCGGTAGATGACGGCGTTTGTCGTGTCGAAGATCAGCGTGTCGATTCCGGCATCGGCAAGCAACTGGGCGTGGCGTCGCAGGACCCAGGAATCGGTGCTCAGGTAGTAGCCATAGAGCGGCTCACCCCAGTAATGGTACATGCCGATCGGGCCCCACAAGGGCGAGTCGGGTTTCTCGAGCGCCCCCGGATCCCGTTCGAGAATCCGGGCGATGTCGTACGGGCCGTCCCAGTGCGGACTCTTCCCGCCCCGGTTGTCATGCCAAAGGAAGTAGAAGATGCCGACCCAGCGATTGGGTCGGGGCAGTCCGACTCCTTCAAACAGGGGCAGGGTCCTTCCGAGGGCGTCCGTTGCCGGCCAGGGCACGCCTGCGTTGAACGCCGCGGGATCCCCTTGTCCGAAAGCCGCGGCCAACGAGCATGCGGCGGCACAGAGGGAGAGAATGCGCCGTGTCATGCTGCGTTGTGTGGTCAACGGCGGGTGGGGATTGGAAAACGGTGAGTGCACAATGGTGGAAGCCTCTCAATGAGGATGTTCAGAGCGAGCCGTTCCAAACTCACACAATCTCGGGGACAATGTACGGTGCGCGGTAGGGGCGGGTCAGCAAGGCGTTCGCGGCGTCGTTGCCGCGGAACCGCTCCGTGTTCGGGTCCATCTCGAGAAACGCACCGAGGACTGCCTTGTCGAAGTTGATGTCAATCTTGTGTTTGGCGAGGTGCGCCTGGAAACGCTCGAAGGTCTCGAGTCCGGCGGGATGAGCTTCGAGGGCCTGCTTGACCGCTCCCGGATCCGCTTTTTGGCCCAGGCGGTAGGAGATGTTCGAGGTGTGGCACAAGGCGCTCGACAGATGCCCTTCGAGGATATCGCTCTTCAGGTCCGCCACGTTGCGGCTGCGCATCGCCTTGATGAAATTGGCGAAATGATCGTTCTCGCCTCGGGCGTTGAACTTGCGGATTTCCTTGCCGTCGTTGTCGTAAACGGTCGTGCCCGTCAGGTATCCGTTCTCGCACTCGATCACATGCCCGACGCTCTGGCCCCGGTATGTGTCCATCTCCTCGCGCACTTTCTGTCCGGTCTCCTGCGCTGCCGTGGGTTCCGGGGCGCCCGAGGGGAGTCCCCGGACCTCGAAGATCAGCAGGGCATCGCCGTAGTCGTGGATGGCGAACTGGGTATTGGGTGTTTCGCCGTCGTCGATGTATCCGAAGCGTCCTCCGACACTCAGGATGCGGGGCGAGAGTGCGCTCTTGCCCAGCGCCCAGCGGGCGACGTCCATCTGGTGGATGCCCTGGTTGCCGATGTCGCCGTTGCCCGTGTTCCAGACCCAGTGCCAGTCGTAGTGGAGGCGCTGGCGCATCAAGGGGAGTTTCAGGGCCGGTCCGCACCACAGGTCGTAGTCGATGCCTTCGGGGATCGGCTGCGGGCCGCTGACCTTGCCGATGCTGGCGCGGCGTTTGTAGCAGAGACCGCGGGCCACCTTGATCTTGCCGAGATTGCCGGCGCGGACCCAATCGAGCGCCTCGCGCAAGCCCTCGTTCGACCGCCCCTGCGTGCCGGCCTGGACGATGCGATTGTACTTCCGCGCCGCGGCCACCGCCTGGCGGCCCTCCCAGACATTGTGCGACACCGGCTTTTCGACGTATACGTCTTTGCCCGCCTGGCACGCCCACACCACAAGCAGCGAATGCCAGTGGTTGGGAGTCGCCGTGGCGATCGCGTCGACCTCCTTGTCCTCGAGCAGCTTGCGGACATCGAGGTAGGTCTTCACCGGGTTGCCCTTGTCCGCAAGCCGCTTGGCGCCCGCATCCAGAATCCTCTGGTCGGCGTCGCATAGCGCCACAACCCGCGCGCCCGACATCGTCGAGAACGCGTCGATGTGATTGCCGCCGCGCCCGCCGAAGCCGACAACGGCCACTCGGATGGTGTCGTTGGCGCCGACGATCTGCGCCCAGGAGCGGGGCAGGGGCATCAGGGCTGTGGCGGCGGTGGTGAGAACGGTGGATTGGAGAAAACTCCGGCGATTGATCTGTTTCATGGCTCGACAGGCTTTTATCTGGGTCGAGGTTAAGGCGGGCCGGGTGCAAGGGCAAGCCTTGTGAGACTCGAATGTGCAACCAATTCACCTTGAGTTGGCGCACCCAACTCCCCATTGTCGGGGCACGCGCGAAATGCTCCGCGCCAATCGACAACACGCCAATCCACATCTCATGAACGCTTCAATTCTAGCGAGGCGCGCCTCAGGCCAATCCCAATCCTCGACCTCAAAGGCGATGCCAATGCGGTCGTTGCTCGGCATCGCTGCTCTTCTCGGAATCGCCTCGACTCCCGCTGTGGCTGCCGATCTGGCCCACGCGCGGGACGGCTCCGGCGTCTACGGCTACAAGGACACCCCCAAACTCCCGTGGTGCGACTATCTCGTGCACGATTGCGACCGCCCGGCGCCGAAGCGGATCGACACCGGCAAGGCCGGTCCGCCCCAGGCCCCGCCTTCCGACGCCATCGTGCTCTTCGACGGCCGGGGTCTGTCCGCCTGGGAACCGACTGATTGGAAAGTCATCGACGGTTGCCTCGAGACGGTGGGAGCCAGCATGCTCAACACACGAGCGGAATTCGGCAATTACCAGCTTCACCTCGAATGGATGGCCCCCAACCCGCCCAGCGGCGAATGGTACAACCGGGGCAACAACGGCGTCATGCTCATGGGCATGTTCGAGATCCAGATCTTCGATTCCTGGACGGAGAAGATCTATCCCGACGGCCAGGCGGCCGCCGTCTATGGGCAGACCCCTCCGCTGGTGAATGCCACGCGCCCGCCCGGGGAATGGCAGGTGTTCGACATCTGCTTCACCGCTCCCGTGTTTGAAGGAGACAAGTTGATCGCGCCCGCCCGCGTCACGATGTTCCACAATGGCGTGCTGGTGCACCTCGACACGCCCATTTACGGCGAGACCGGGCACCGCATCGTGCCCGAGTACAAGCGCAAGGTCAGCCGGGGCCCGCTGGCTCTGGGTGGCCACCACAGCCCCGTCCGCTTCCGGAACATCTGGCTGCGGCCTCTGTCGAATCCTTGAAGCTGCCCCCCCACATGGGGCGATCGATCAGGACTGAGGTCCTGTGAAAGGTCCAGGGAGGGGCAACGGGCCGGAAGAAAACGTTTGGCGACCCTACGGGGATTCGAACCCCGGCCGCCACCGTGAAAGGGTGGTGTCCTAACCACTAGACGATAGGGTCGTCACGAGACGATCCGCACTATAGACCACCGCAGGCCGGTGTCACGCAGAAAACACCGGACGCAGCGCGGTTTACAGCGCATCTCAGCTTGTTCAGCCTTCCCGGCGTGTCGCACTCGTAATCGCACCGCCGCACCGACACACCGACACACCGACGCACCGACGCACCGATCTCCGATCTCCCAACTCCGATCTCCCAACTCCGATCTCACCGTCCTTGAGGTTTCAGATCGTAGCAGAGCAGGATGTCCTGGTCGCGCACGTAGAGGCGGCCGTCGCAGACAACCGGGTGCGGCCAACTGTTTTTGTTGCTGCGATCGGGCGGATCGAATCGCCCTGTTTCCTGGAAACCTTCGGGTGTGGCTTTGATCAGGACCATTGTTCCGGGGCCGGACTCGTATCGCAGGATCAGGTGGCCATCGGCGCAGGTCAGCGAGCCTTTGCCAAGCTTGCGTCTCTCAGCCCAGAGGGTGGTCCCGGTTTTGAATTCCTGGCAGATCCAGCCCTTGCCATCCGAGTATCCGTAAAGATGGTCGCCTACCCGCAAGACTCCGCCGTGGTGATTCACCATGTCTCTGTTCGCGTAGACCTGTTGGGCGGAGAACGCGGCGCCGGTCTTCGTCACCTTGAACAGGTTGCACCCGACGCCGTAGCCTGACGTCACGTAGACATGATCGTCATGCCAGATGGGCGTTGGCACCACAGCCGTCCGACCCGCGCGCGCAGCGCGCCACAGGACCTTGCCGTCGGCCGGCGCCACGCCAAAGACGTGGGCGTCGGTGATTTGAACGTACTGGGGTGTCCCCGCGAGAGTGGCGATGACGATCGAGGAATACGCGGCTTGGTCGGTGATCTCTTTGGTTTGCCAGACGAGCTTGCCCGATCCTGCGTCAAAAGCCGCCATGGTGCCTTGCGGCCCTCCAGGCGTCACGATCACCCGGCCTCCATCCACCAGGGGCGACTCCGAATAGCCCCAACCCGACATCATCTTGCCGCCGTGATTCTTCACCAGGTCCACCTGCCAGACCAGTTTTCCACCCGCCTTCTCGAGACACACGAGGTTTCCTCCGGCGCTCAGCACGTAAACATGATCCCCGTCGACGGTCGGCGTGCAGCGCGGACCTTCGGGATAGCCCATCCCTGTGTTGGCCTGAAGGGTTTTGGTGCTCCAGATCTCCTTGCCGTCTTTGGCGTCCAGCGCCCAGACCACCTCGTCGGCCTCCCGGTATCCCAGGCTGTACACGCGACCGCCCGAGACGGCCGGCCCGCTGTAGCCGCCGCCCCGTCCGGCCGATTTCCAGAGAAGCGGGGGCCCGCCTTCGGGCCAGGACTGGAGCAGGCCCGTCTCGGACGACACATTATCGCGGTTTGGGCCGTGCCATTGCGGCCAGTCGGCAAGAGCGGAGACCAGGGCGGTCAGACAGGTCGCCGGAACCAGGAAGCGCATCGACATTTGCATGGGCGGCAGGC
>ERZ795054.1891-NODE-1891-length-18484-cov-6.498725_pt1 | contig 18484 bp, 16 predicted proteins | sample MGYA00375138_ERZ795054 | MGnify/ENA primary metagenome ERZ795054 (study PRJEB30183, sample SAMN05720215) | anaerobic digester metagenome | isolation source: active sludge of municipal wastewater-treating anaerobic digesters | place: USA | collected 2014-12-23 ... | reverse complement strand
AAACACTCTCTTAGTTTTTGTCTAAATCAGTACACTTTTTGCTGACGATTTACACACCGATAATCCAACAACATTAAAAAATACAATTGATAAAAAAATAAATGATAATGAACTCAAAACTTGGAAAATTGTAAAAAATGACAAAAAAGAAGTTTTGTATAGCCATACTCCGGAACAATGGAATGAAAAAGCGATGCCTAAACCATTGATGTATGATAACCGAATTGAATTTGAAATAAGATGTTGGAAGGACGCTGCACCTGATGAAGCAACGAAAGGATATATATTAGGACGTTTTGTTGAAATACTAATGGTTCATTTTAGTAATAAATTTACTCATTTAGAAATTAAATAAGATGGACAAATCCCACAAAGATTACCTCGATAAAACATTTCTAGAAGAGCTAAATTATAAAATTTGGTCAACAAAAGGAAGCAGGTTTAATGCTAATAAAAGACTACTTCAAATTTCAAGACTTTCAAATGTTTGCAATAGCGTACTATCTGTTTATCTAATTGCAATTGGCCTATTGTCGGTTTATAATATTTATAATGAAAAGCTGTATAATGAAAATCTAATTGCTTATTCAATCACTTGCTTATCTATACTACTATTAGTTTTTGGACAAATTGAAAATGCTAAAGATTATAATTCAAAAGCTATAGAATATCATAATTGTGGTTTGGAATTATCAAATCTTTACAACGAGTTAAGAATTTTTAAAACTTTAGAAGAAAATCAATCGATAAGTAACAAAAAAGAATTTGCAAAAAAGACTTCTGATAATTATCAAAGAATACTTGAAAAACATCAAAATCATGAACCCATAGACATTGACTTATTCAAGTCAAAAACAGCAAAGTATCATAAATTAAGCTGGACTGATGTTCAAAAAATTAGAATTGAATATTATTTTAAAACCATATTTTTATATCATGCTTTAATTATAATCCCACCAATAATTATATTTATATTAATTAAAAAATAAATAGAATGAGCATTTTTACAGAACAAGAATTTAGAAACATTGCAAATCAAAAAGCTGGCCCCAGAGGATTAAGAGGTGCAGTAAATGAGCAAAGAACATTTTCAAAATCAACATCTACTACAAGTATATTTCTATCACATTCACATCATGATAAAGCAAAAATAGAACAAGCAAAAATATTCTTTGAAAATTTAGGAATAAGTATATATGTAGATTGGGCAGACCAAACCATGCCTGAAAGGACAAATGGAATTACTGCTGTTAACATCAAAAATCAAATAATAAACTTAAATGACAAGTTTGTTTTATTAGCTACGAACAATGCAGTAGCTTCTAAATGGTGCAATTGGGAAGTTGGAATAGCTGATGCTTTCAAACTATCAAGTAAAAATATGGCATTACTACCGCTAGCTGATAATAGTGGTCATTGGGATGGAAATGAATATCTACAAATTTATCCAAGAATTGAAAAAAATCAGCTTCAAAATGGAGGAGAAGGATATTTTGTGTGGTTTCCTGATGGATCTTATATGAAATTAGAAACTTGGTTAGAAAATTAAAATTATGAAAAGAAATATTGAAAGTTTTATTAAAAATTATTTAAAAGAAATAGAAGAGAACAATGCGGCAATTTTTGCCGGAGCAGGTCTTTCTGTTGCTTCTGGGTTTGTAGATTGGAAAGGTTTACTGAGAGAATTTGCAGAAGAATTAGAATTAAAAATTGATAAAGAACATGATTTAATTTCTCTAGCTCAATATCATTTAAATAAAAATGCAAATAATAGGCATAGTTTAAACCAAAAGATTGCTAATGAATTTCATCATGGAAAAAAACCAAATCTCAATCATGAAATCTTATCTCGGTTACCAATTTTTACTTATTGGACAACTAATTATGATAAACTTATTGAGACTTCTTTAAATAACATTGGGAAAATTGTAGATATTAAGTATAATGTAAAACATTTGGCTAATACAATTCATGGAAGAAATGCTATCTTATATAAGATGCATGGAGATGTTGATAATCCTGATGATACTATTATTTCAAAAGACCAATATGAAAAATATTTTCATACACATGGTGCTTTTATTAATACACTAAGTGGAGATTTAGTTTCAAAAACTTTCTTATTTATTGGATTTAGTTTTAATGATCCAAATCTTGATTATATTCTCAGTAGGATAAGAGTAACATTTGAAAACAATCAAAGAAAGCATTATGCTATTATGAGAGAAGTTAAAAAAGAAACAACAGACGTTGATGACGACTTTAATTATAAAAAGATTAAACAAGAATTAATTATAAATGATTTACTTCGATTTAATATTCATGTTCTTCTAATAAAAGAGTATAATGAAATAACAGAAATATTAGAAGAGGTTGAAAATCGTTTTAAGCGTAAAACAATTTATATATCGGGTAGTGCAAATGAATATGGAAAATGGGATAAGGACAAAGCTGAAAATTTTATTTCCAATTTAAGTCAAGAATTAATTAAAAATGATTTTAAAATTGTTTCTGGGTTTGGTTTAGGTGTCGGAAGTTCCGTAATAAGTGGAGTTTTAAAAGAGATTTATATAAATAGAAAAGAAAATATTAAAAATCAGTTGCTTCTAAGACCTTTTCCTCAAGGCAGTGAAGAAGTACAAAAGCAATGGGCAAAATATCGAAAAGATATGATTTCATTTTCTGGAATTTCAATATTTATTTTTGGAAATAAAATTGTAGATGGTAAACTAGTATTAGCTGACGGAGTAGAAAAAGAATTTATGATTGCTAAGCAACAAAACTCTTTACTAATTCCAATTGGAGCGACTGGTTTCAAATCAAAAGAACTTTGGGACATCGTTCTTGAAGACTATGAAAATATATTTGGTTCAAATGAAGACATTGAATTATTTCGAAAATTAGGAGATGAAAAATTAGAACCTTCTGAATTAATCAAAATAACAATTGAATTAATAAATAAAATAATTAAAAATTAAAAGTATGGCAAGGAAAGTATTTACAAGTTTTCATTATGTTCCTGATAATTGGAGAGCTAACCAAATAAGAAACATGGGGAAATTAGAGGGAAATATCGTTGCAACTACCAATAAGTGGGAGGAAGTTACCAAAGGAGGTAATAAAGCAATTGAAAAATGGATAGATGATAACATGAGTGGTAAGTCATGCGTTATTGTATTTGTTGGTGAAAACACAGCTGATAGAAAATGGATTGATTATGAAATTAAAAAAGCTTGGGAAGAAGGTCGTGGGCTTTTTGGTATTTATGTTCATAATCTCAAAGACAACAAAGGAGAACAATCTAATAAAGGGAAAAATCCTTTTGATAGTTTTACGATTGGAGGAAAAAAATTATCATCAATTGTAAAATGTCATAATCCCCCTTTTTCAACAAGTAAATACGTTTATGATCATATAAAAGAAAATATCGAAGATTGGATTGAAGAAGCAATTGAAATAAGAAATAATTATTAAATGAGTAAATCAATATTTATTAGCTGTGTGTTCGAAGATTCCCATCAAAATGAAACTTTAAAAAAATGGGCTAAAGAAGGTAGACTAGGTAACGTTGTTATTACTTTCGAAACAGAGGACAAAAGATCAGAAGGAAAAGAAGCAATTAAAGAGCATATTAAAAATAAAATCAAAGGATGTGCTTTAATACTTGTTTTAATTGGAGATAATACACATAATCATGATTGGATAAATGCAGAGGTTGAATTAGCCAATAGTTTTCATAAAAAAATTATTTGTGTTAGGTTACCAAATACAAACGGATCAGTTCCCTCTTTATTAACAAAATATGATTTAATTAATTTTAATCCAGTACCTATTAAGAAAAATATAGAAGAAGTATAAATAATGTATTAATATCTATACTAATTAAAAAAAAATGACAATATACGCGGTGTAGGTTCTAATTGGAATAGTGAATTACTAGAAGAAGACTTTTTATTTAATTGTCTATGCTGAAGTTTTAAAATTCAAGACATTTTTAAAATTACAATTACAACTAAAAATAGCACTCAAGCAACAAATTACACATTTACATTTGAAAAAATAAACGAATTAGTTTATTTAATAACCTTAAAATACACTTAAAAGTGTATTTTTGTTTGCAAACTAATAATAAAGTGAATATATTCGCGTTAGAAATATGGGATGATGAAGGAACTAAATGTACCTTCTACACCGTTAAATACGAGGGTTCCGAGACAAATGAAACGGATTTATTCTTTGATAAATATGATGCAATGGCAGAATACAAAGAAGTAAATCAGGAATTATTGTCTTTTGTTTTATTAGCAATTGGTAATGATCATGGTGCAATAGATGAATTATTCAATAGAGATGAGAACGAAGTCAAAGGATTACCGGTACAAGGTAAACAAACAGTTAAAAACATTAGATACTATTTTCCTGAATTCCCATTAAGATTATATGCCTTAAAAATCACAAATAATATAGTTATACTTTTCAATGGAGGTATCAAAGATGGTCCAACAAATCAAACAAGTTCATTGCATTTAGAATGGAGAGCAGCATGTGAATTCGCAAAAAGAATTAATGAAGCTTTACAAGATGGAACAATAATTGTAAATGAAAAACATAGAAAACTTACTAATTATGATGGTTCAGATGAAATCATCCTCTAAAAATCCAAAACAATGAGAAGCAAAGTAGCACAAAGAATTTTAGCAGAAACACCGGAAGAAACAAAAATCTTCGCGAGATTGTATGCTGATATTGTGGTTCGAGTAAATCAGTTGTTAAAAGCAAAAGGATTGAGCCAAAAAGACTTAGCAGATAAACTGGAAAAAAGACCTTCCGAAGTAAACAAATGGTTAGTAGGAGAACATAACTTTACGTTGCGTTCTTTAGCCAAATTGGAAGCAGAACTTGGGGAACCAATTATCAACGTTCCGCAAAGAAAACCATTGGGAACAACTGGATACGTTACACTGTACAAAAACAATGTTATAAACACTGATGTACCATATACCAGTGCTTGGAAAAAATCAAAATCAAACAATAAAACAGCATTAGCCAATGTCAGCTAATTTATTACAACCTGAAAAAATTGAAATTATTGATTTTAAAATCATAAAAGGACAAATTAATAGTCCATTCGATTTTGAGGAAGAAAATGTGCAAGGACATAATTTTAATGTAAACTTTGAATTGGGCTTTAATATTGCGGATAAATTAATTAAAGCTGATTTTTCAGTTAATGTAGAAACCAAAAGTGAAAAAGAAGATGGCGAGGAAGCACACGGAGCATTTAGTTTTGTTTTTGTTTTTCATGTAGATAACATGGAAGTATTAACCAAATTAGAACAAGACAATACAGTAACGATCAATCCGGCATTAGGAAATGCCTTAGCAGCAATTACATACTCCACCTCTAGAGGTATTTTAATGACGCGTTTTCAAGGTACCGCTTTGAGTAATTTTATATTGCCGGTTATTAATCCAAACACCTTGATTGATTGATAATTCGATTAAAAGAGAAGTATAGTTTGTCCCAATTATTGACCAAATTCGTGACATGAAAACAAATTAAATTTCGGCAGTAAATAGCGTTTACTGCCAAAACTTAACTGATAAATTATATTTTATATCAGTCTTGTGAGTTTAAACCTCACCTTTGAACTACACAACTTAAAAAATCCGTAAGCAATCGCATTACAGAAATTTTGTCCCAATTATAGATTAAATTTGAGACAAAATAGAGTAGTGAAGACAAGAAAGTGGGTAGATAAGGTGGGTAGATAATTAACCTAAAATCTCTTTACATCATATTGCTAAGCAACTGATTTATTGAATGAAAAAAAATAATCATTTTCAATTCAATAGAATTAACAACTAAAAGTGGGTGAATAAGTGGGTTGAAAAAAAACTGAAAAACTAAACACCTAATAAACAAAACAATAAACCTGTTTTTACACAATAAACCACATTAGTTTACTATCAATATTTTAGTTTATCCTTTGCAATATAAAGTATATCACAATACGCAATAAAAGAAATCTGCTATATAATTTTGGCAAAAAGTTGGTTTTTTTGCCAAAGTTATACCTCAACTAAAAACAATTATGTTTGTTATTTCAAACATAAATAGTATATTTGTTCAGAATAACAAACATTTTATATGGCAACAACCAGTAAAAAGCAATCCGTTTTTCCAAAATACGAGAAAGTATTAGAGCAAATGGGAGAAAATGTAAAGATGGCTCGTAAAAGACGAAAACTTACGATGATTCAAGTGGCAGAGAGAGCCGATATAGCCAGATCAACCTTGCATCTAATTGAGCAGGGAAGTCCAAGTGTGGCTATGGGTGCATATTTCAATGTTCTACGAGTGTTAGGCCTACAAGATGATTTTCTAAAACTAGCGGCAGACGACGAACTGGGAAGAAAACTCCAAGACTTAGAACTTCTAAAGTAAAATCCCATCCATCAGAAAAAATAACACTCTTAAAAAGGCAAAGCTTATAAACTCTTAAACCTTTAAACTCTTAAACTACAAACAATCTAAAATGTCCACAAAAACCGATATATACGTTTATGCTCATTGGATAGGAATGCAAGAACCAAAAATGATTGGAATTTTGTCAGCACAACAAGCCAAAGGCAAAAAAGCATTTAGCTTTGAGTATAACAATAATTGGCTCAAATCAGAACAAAAATTTTTGCTCGACCCCGACATACAACTATATGGTGGACCACAATATCCAAATCAAAAAGAAAACTTCGGGATTTTTCTCGACAGTATGCCCGACACTTGGGGACGCACACTAATGAAACGGAGAGAAACACAACAGGCCAAAGAGAAAAAAGAAAAACCTAAAACGCTTTACGACATTGATTATTTGTTAGGTGTTTACGATGAAAGTCGTATGGGAGCATTGCGTTTTAAAACAGATCCAGATGGAGACTTCTTAGACAATAATAAAACAGCTCCCACACCACCTTGGTCGTCCATTAGAGAATTGCAGAACGCAGCACATATCTTCGAAAATGATTCGGATAATGAAGAAGTAAATCGATGGCTAACTGTATTGATGGCACCAGGTTCATCATTAGGGGGTGCTCGGCCCAAAGCCAATATTCTAGACGCAGATAAAAGTCTTTGGATTGCCAAGTTTCCTTCTAAAACAGATACCATTGACAAGGCAGCTTGGGAGTTTTTAGCCTATCAATTGGCTATTAAAGCAGGTATTGAAATGGCACCATGCCGAATGGAAAGAATTTTAGGAAAACACCATACCTTTTTCACAAAACGTTTCGACCGTGAAAACGGAGAACGAATCCACTTTGCATCCGCAATGACAATGACCGGAAATAATGAAGACACCATTCGAGACAACCAAGCAAACTACCTTGACATCGCAGAATTCATAAGTAATAACGGAGCAAACATAGAAGCCAACCTACACCAACTATGGCGAAGAATCATCTTTAACATAGCCATTTCCAACACCGATGATCATTTAAGAAATCATGGCTTTATACTAACCAAAGAAGGTTGGATTTTATCTCCGGCTTATGACCTCAACCCCTCAATAGACAAAGACGGCTTAGCCTTAAACATTGACACCGATAACAATGCTTTGGATTTCGATTTAGCAAAAAGTGTAGGTGAATATTTCCGTTTAAACAAGAATCAAATGGAGGTAATTATACAAGAAGTCTTAGAAGTTACAACCAAATGGAAAACAATGGCAAATGAAATCGGAATTTCCCGAAGCGAACAAGAACTGATGGGGAAAGCGTTTTACTATTTATAAATAATGTAAACATACATAGGCTTTTTTAATTTAAAACTTAAAATTCGATTAATCGTCTTAATAAAAAAATATGTGGGATTCATTTAATACTTATGGAGGAAGTTATCAAAATTCATTTGAAACACTTTGCAATCAATTATTTGAAAGATACCTTTCAAGGGAGTATCCAAATTCAATTGATGAATTCAAAGTAATAAATGGTGCTGGTGGAGATGGCGGAATAGAAGCTTATGGTAAACTATCAAATGGAAATTTCATTGCTATACAATCAAAATGGTTTAGACAAGCATTAGATAGTAATGAAATAATACAAATAAAAAATTCTATAACGACAGCATTAATGATAAGACCAAATATTATCGAATATATTATTTGTATTCCTCATAATGTTAGTTCTGTTAAAATTGGCAGAGGTAAAAAGCCAACTATGAACAGCGAAGATGAAAGGATTAAAAATTTTGAAATTGAAATAAAAAAAGCATTACCAAAAGTTAAAATTATATGGTGGTTTGAGCAAACTATTTTAAACGAATTACAATTACCAGAAAACGAAGGGGTAAATAAATATTGGTTTGAAAAAGAAGTAATTCATTCCAGTTTTTTAAAAGATAAATTTGACTTGCAAAAAACGAATTATTGGCTAAAAGAAAGATATGTTGGTGACTTACATACAAAAGGAGATATTCAAAATTTAATAGATAAACAACTTAATAGTTTATCGTTTAGAAAAAAAATAGTTGCTAAAATATTAGATCTTAAAAATAAGATAAATTATACTTTAAGAATTTCTACCAAGTTTATCAATGTAACTTTAAATTCAGATGAATTCAAGAATAAGCTTAAAATAATTAATAGTTTTCTTGAGGACTTGATAAAAAGGTCAACAGAATTAGAAAAAAAATTAATAAATGGTGTTGAAATAAATTTAAACATTAATGACGAGGAGGAACTAACAATTTTAAATACTATTTATGATGCTGTTGAAATGCTAGAAGCCATTCGTCCAACTAATTTTCAGAAACCTATTTATCAAAATTTAAAAATTTCTTTGAGAGAATTTGATTCAGAGATTATTCATAAATATTTAGAAATTGAAAGTGATTTAACTCTAATATCTACTAGTTTAATTTTGGGTAAGCCAGGAACAGGAAAAACGCTTGGTTTGGCTTACGCTGTTGAAGAATTCGTAAAAAAATTAGCACCAGCCATATTAATTCAAGCAAAAGCAGCTAATTCTAATGATTGGACACAATTATTATCTAAAGAATTGGAGCTAAGTAATTGGAATAAAAACGAAATTTTCAATGCTTTAGAAATATTAGCTCACAGAAAAGATTGTCAGTTAGCATCTAACAAAATAATTACTGCAGAAAACACAAAAGTTTTAATTTGTATCGATGGCTTAGATGAAGACGTTTTTAATGAGGATAACTGGTTTGATAGAATAAACGAGGCAATCGAAATATCAAATAAATACAAAAGAATAAGATTTATTTTTAGTGCTAGAGAATATTTTTACAATAATCAAAAACTACCCATTTATAATAAACAATTTAAAGAATTAAGATTAAAAAGAGAAGGAGATGTAAAAGTTGAGGATGTTTCAAAGGATTATTTTAGAGTTTATAATATAAACATTAAAAATCATCAATTAATTAAAGAAATAGACAGTTTATTTGCTTTAAAATTATTTTGCGAGAATTATCAAAATAAAACGATTAAGGGTAAGGATATTGTACAAACTGCAATTGCTGATTTGATTAATCTAAAGGTTGAAAGACTAAATCGAGAATATTTAGAATCGCTAGAAATTAAAAAATCTAAATCAATAAAACCTGTTCAAGAATTTTTAAATATTATTTCAGATTTATTTTATTTCAATTCCGAAGTAAGTCATACTCAATTTTATGATTTAGAAATTGAAAAAAAATTAAAATATTTAAATAATAATGAAATAGAATTATTGATAGAATTTATATCAAACAACGGTATATTAATAAAATACGAAAGAGAGAAAGCAACAAATTCAATATTAAAAGAAAAAGAAAGTTTCTATAACTTTAGTTATCAATCAATTCTTGAAACTATAGTATCAAGTAAAATAAGTTATTCTTTAATTAATCAAGAAATTAATAGTTTACCAGATATTATTTTTAATAAAATACCTTTTTCAAATGAATTAGATGATGATAATAATCCTTACATAGATTTTATTCCAAATCGAAAAATTATAGAAAATATTATCACTGATGTATTTGTAAAGAGTCAAAAGCTTATTGGTATTGATAATTTTTTGACATCTGGACTTTCTGAAAATGAAATATTCGAACTCCAGTTAAGTGCCTTATATCTAGCTCCTAATGATTTAAGTTGTTTATTTAAAGATTGGATAACAAAAATTTTCAATGAAGATTACATAAAAAGATTTCAAATTTTACAGAATTTAATTATTCCTCTTTCTTACGATAGAGAAAGTGCGTTTAATGCAATGTTTCTCCATAATATTCTAAAAAATATTCCAACAGTGTTTGAAAGGGATAAATTTTGGTCAGGTCTAGATAGCACAGAAAAAAGATTAGTTTCAAGTAAATTAAATGTTAGGGAATATGAATTAAATGAATGGTCTATTGCTAGTATTCTTGACAATATTTTTGACTTAGATGAAACTGATATGTTTGATGGACTTCCATTGGTTTATGCTTGGGGTTTAACGACTGTTGATCAAAAATTAAGAGAAAATATTCGAATTAAATTAACTAAATGGGCTTTATTAGTACCTTTTCAGTTTAAAAAACTTTTGGAGCTAATGATATTAATTAATGATCCGCAAATTAATGAAGATTTAGCATCAATTACCCTAGGTTTGGCAACTAAATGTAAAGACAAAAAAGCTATTCATGAAATTTCTTTGTGGTGCTTAAATAATATTTTTAATGATACTGATAAATATAGAAATATTATTGTAAGATATGGTTTTAGGTCAATTATTGAGAGAGCATTTCAGTACAGTTTATTAGCTGAAGAAGAAGTTAAGAAAGCAAGACCGTATAAAAAAGAAAATATTAAAATTCTAAAAGTTGATAAAAAATATATTGCAAACCCAAAAGAAGAATTTTACCCAATAGCACACGATTTATCGTGGTATGTAATAAAAGAAGCTTATGATGACTTTTTATCTGTAGCAACAGGATTCAATTCACATTCATTCGAAAAAGACAATACTTTTATTAATGATTTCTATAACAAATATAGTAAAGTTCTTAAAGGCAGTACATCTTCAAGAACTTGGGGTATGTCATCTGCAATTGCGTATATAAAATCACTAGGTTTTGATAGAGTTAAGGGCAGCTCATTTACTGATGCTACTCATGGAAGCAAAAGCAAAGTGTTTACGTACGAAGAGAAGTATGTATGGTTAGCTGTACATTATTTAAAAGGATATTTGTCTGACTATTTGCCTTATACATATGATGAAGAAAATAAAGAATTCAAATGGATTGATGATTATTCCAGAATAGTTCATATTAACAATCCTATGGAAGACTTTCTTGCTGAGACTGAAAGACAAATAGATGAATATTTTAATCCACCAGCATGGATAATTAAAGAAGAATTAGCACCTGAAATTAACAATTTAAAAAACATTCAAAATGAAATAAATGAAATTGTCAATCAAGAACCAAAAATTAATTTTAGTAATTGGTTAAGTTTAAGCAATAGTGATTTTGATTTGGAAGATAAAAATGAGTATTTGTGTATTAATCAATATACATCGCTTACAAATTCGTCAAAAACTGTTAACGCTTCAATAGAGTGTATTGGTTATTTAATTCTTGAAAACGATTTTAAGCATTTTTTTAATAAAATAATAAAAGATCCAAAATCTATTTCAATTAGCCATTTTGCTCATCCTAGTACTGATACTTACACAAATCCTTCTAATTTGTTTTGGATGAATTGGATTGATGAAACGAATAATAAATTTGAATTTTACGAAAATAAATTGATTTATAATTGCTTAGCAAGGGTAATGACTAATAATGTTGATGGAGAAAAAGAAATTATTATACCTTCAAAAAAGATTAGAGAACTGCTAGAAATTTCTGAGCTAGATAATAAAAAGTATCTAAATGCTGATAATGAAATTATTGGGTTTAATCATGAGGTAAACACTAAACAATTTAGCTATGGTGATAGACAAGAATTGGTTGTTTTAAATAAAAGAAAATTATTTGATACTTTAAAAAGTAATAACTTAAAATTGTTTTGGTTAACAAGTTACTTCATTAAAAAGAATCCTTTAAATGATGAAATTAAAAAGGTTAAGCACATTCAAAAATTTAGAAGATACATAATTTGGCTTGATGATAATTATAAACTACAATCTTTAAAATATTTCGACAATACATTTTCTAATGAATAAAGATTACATTCAAACATGGATTGATTTAGCAATTGAGGATTTAGAAGTTTCAAAAATTCTTTTTGAAAATGAAAAGTTCTCTAATTCTTTCTACCATTTTCAGCAAGCTTCTGAAAAAGGGTTGAAAGCTTATGCTTTTATGATTAAAACATATACGTCAGAAAAAGATGCTAATAACACTGGTCATTTTACTCTTAAAGTTTTTATTGATTCAGCTAACGAAAGACAAAAAGAAATTGCTTTTTTAAAGGATTATGAATTTGAAAAATTGATAGGTACTGAAAATTTAGATGATTACTCAAATAATTTAGAAAGTGGTCTAAATTCATTACCAAAAAGGAAGGAAATTTATGAATATTCAAATGAAATCTTAGAAGATATTTTAAATATTATTAAAGAATTAAGTGAATTTAATTTTGAGTTTCCAAGTGATTTTAAAAAGCATCTTATTGAGAAGATGGATTTATTTTTTAATTTAGTTTACAAATCAAATCCAGAAAAAGTAGAAGAAGCTAGAAAAGATTTTAAAGATTTTATAAAAGATGAAAATCAACTAAATGATTTGATAGAAAGTACAAAGCAGCACTTTATAAACACAATGACTGAACACTTTCACGTCTTAGTTCTTTATTATTCGAATTTGATTTCACACAACCATAATAATTTAGCTAGATACCCTGAAATTGACTTTAATCCATTAAATTATTATAAATCGGACCGTCCAATAATTAGAAAACTCCCTAAATATATTGAATATTTAAAAAATACATTATACCAATTAAAAAAATGGAATGATCAAATAAGTTAAATGAAATTATATCTTAATTTATTGTTTAATAAGACGATAAAAATACCTAATCCAATTAAAAAAATTAATGTTAATCTTTACCTTAGCAAGGTATTAATTTAATCACAAAGACCTGTATATGAATAACAAAATAGGAAGAAATGACTCTTGTCCATGTGGGTCTGGTAAGAAAAACAAAAAATGTCATAATGTAGATAGGTGGCCAACAATTGTATCTAATAAAAACGAGCACAATATAAGTATTACAGAAGAATATATAAAAACGCACGAGTCAAAACACCTACTTAATGAAATAATTTCCTTGCAACTTTTGCCTGAGAATCACGGTAAGAATATACGAATTGAAGAATTAGCTACACTTGTAGCCACAAATTTAAATAACGGTAAAGAGAAAGATATCAAAAAACTTTATGATTCAATCAGGAAGGAATATTTCCGCAATCATAATGAGGACCCAGCAGAGAATATGTTTTCTGAAAGTGTAATTTTCTATGGCGGTAATTATACAGTTTTTCCTGGAATAGCATTAGAACCAGTAGAAATTTTTAGGAAACTAACTCAAATAATTTTCAACACCACCATTAAACTTCCCGATGCTTTTAGGGCACAGGTCTATCAGGGTATTACCTTGCTTTTATACTTAGGTCAGGAGTTAGCTACTAAAGCTGGAATTAAAGGAAATGCAGACTGTCAAAGAGAATCACAAGAGTTAATTCATTTTAATAAAGAAGCAGATTTTTCTATTTCAAAAACTGAATTAATTAAAATTTGTAGTTTGCTTCAAATCAGCCCCGAAATAATTAATGACTTCATCATTTCCCCAGATGATAGCCGTTTTCAAGATTATGATCCTCAATTTAATCCATTATTATTCTACCCTATTGTAGAGTTTAATAATGAGTATTTTTTTCTTTTAATATCAAATCAAGTTAATGCTATAAATGAATACATTTTAAGATTAGCAAAACAATATGGTTGCGAAAAGGATTTACTATTAGCCTATCAAGAAGAAATTTGGGCTGAGGTAAGAATAGCTTGCAATAAAATGGGATGGGTAGAAACTGATATTGAACTCCCTGAAGATAAAACTGATATAGGCTTTAAAGAAGCTATTCTCCATTTTGATAATAATCGATTAGCCTATGTTTCATTGCAGACTCCTTCTGAATTGTCAGATTTATTCAGTTACCAATCTGCAAATAATCGAGAAAACTCACATCAGCGTTTAACAAAAGTAATTACAGAATTAAAAAACCGCCCTAAACTTTCAAACTGCAAGTTTCTAACCGTAAGTTTATATGATTCTATTGGAAGATTTTTCATGGGAGCAATGCATAAGCCTCAAGAACGAGAACTCAAGTTGTCATTTTCAGCATTCAACTTCATTTCACTTACTGAGGGTGAAGATTGGGAACAATTGAGTTTGTGGAAATTTGCAAAAGCAGCAGATATTTTTCTTAGTAAAACTCGTAGTATGTCATCAATGATTGATATCTATAACATTTATAAATCAAAGGGTCAGGGTTTCTATTTTTCAGACAACATAAGACCCGATTATACGATGTTAGTTCCTGGAGAAGGCAGCGAACTAATAAAACAAACAAAGCTAAAAGCAAATTATCATGCAACAAAAATCAAAATTGATGAAGAGATTGTATTTATTCCAGTTACACTGATTGCAGACTTTGCACCTATCTACAAGCCTACTAGGCACATTGGTTATTTTTTGCAGGTACTGGAAACTTTTACCTTTCCAATATGGATAACAAACAGACAGATTACGAAAAATTCTATGGTACCTGCAATACGTCTTTACGCAGATGCAATAGCATTTTGGCTACATAAATTTTATAAATCTCTTAGTGGTTATTTCAATCAAATTGGCTCTAATCCTTTAGAAATTGAAATTATAGTAAATCCTGCAACATTTCAGGCTATGACATCAATTGAAATGATGGAGCAAAAAGGAGATAAATATTCATCCTCATACATTGATGGTAAAATCACGTTTAACATTCCATTTTCTTCATTGGTAGAATTCATGGGGTCAAAAAATGAAGGCGAGCGAGTGATGATGAAAGAAATTCTCAAATCTCTAAATTTAGTTAACGGTATTTCGATTATTGATGAAGATATAAATAATATTATAGAGCATCATATGCCTCTGAATCAAGCAAAAATGATTTTGATTTCTGACAGTCAGCAAGATTTAATGATTGAACGCAGATGGCTTGTGAAGGCATTTCTGTTAACCGATGCTGAGGTTGAAATTTTACTGGATGAGTTACCTAGTTTGATTGAAACAAAAATGACTATCCCTGAAAAAATTATTAATACTGATGAAAAAAAGGCTTTATTTAACACGGCTACTACTGTCTTAATAGAAAAACTTAAGAAAGAAATTGGAGTATTTAATCACGAAGATCTATTAATATCTCTTTTGAAACTACATGAGGCGTTAGTTCAAAAAAGAGAATATAATAAGACTATCATCCCAGCACAATTGCTCTGCTTTGGGGGTATTGAAGCTAAAGTAAATGAAATACATGAAAATGAAAAAAATCTTGTAAGGACTTCGGTAGCCCTTAGAGGATTAATTGAATACCTTGCAGCACAACCTATATCAGGAGCATTAAGTTCTAGTTTAGATGATATTGATAGGCTTTTGGCATTGATGCATGAAATTGTGAATTATGGTTTTTTAAGTGATGCGGTACATTTTAAAATGGATGACCCTGAAGTTGGAAAATTACCTTCTGGACGTATCGGTATATCGAGAGATTTTTTTGAGGAAAAACTTAAACCTTATTCTGAATCCAATACTAAAGCTGAAATTGATGATTACATATCAAATTTCGAAAACAGATTTGAAATATATAGTCCAGTTGATGAAAACGATGCTGACCCAGAAATAATCCAATCGATAGAGGAATTAGATGAAGCGTTTCTGAAAGATTGGGGAATAACTTTTTCTAATCTTTATGCTTTATTTTATCATGCAGCAGTGTTGTGTATGCAAGCAGAAAAATCAGTCATTACAATGGCAGAAGATGAATTGATTGAAAAACTTGTTGTTGATTTCAACTATCCAAGAGAACAAGCTATAGCTGGAATTAACCGACTTATTTTATCGTCAAGGGATTCATACCTAACAGCTCCTGAAAATTACAATAATAGTGAAGTTTTCCCATGGAAATACAATCGGGAATTTAGTTTAACAAGAAGGTTTTTAGTGAGACATTCTAATTTAGATAAAAAAGATTTTTTGAGTTGGGGCTTTAGAGCTGCTATAGCTACTCAAAAGCAATTACAATTTTTATTACATAGTGGAAAATTAAATAATGGAGGTGTTGAGATTAAGCGGATAATGGGTGCATTTCGTGTTAAGAATGGAAATGTGTATAGAAATATTGTAAAAGACTGGCTTGCTTCACACTCCGATTTCATTGTTATTGATTATGAAGTCAAAATCGCTCCGAGAGGACCTTTAAATGCCGATAAACCATATGGTGATGTGGATGTCCTAGCGTTTCATAAACCAAGTAGTACTGTTTTTAGTATTGAATGTAAGAACACAACTAAAGCCAAAAATATACATGAAATGAAAACTGAAATGGATAGCTATCTTGGACGTGAAGGTGGAAAAGGAATGATTACTAAACATGTTGACCGACATAATTGGCTTATTAGTAACAAAGAAAAATTACAGAAACTTTTTAAAGTTGAAACACCTATTACTGTGAAATCGTTAATGCTTTCATCAGAAGTAATTCCTACTCCATATATTAAATCAGAGGCATTACCTTTACCTATAATAGCATTCCACAATTTAAAACGAGAAGGCACAAAACTATTATTTGAATAATAGCAATCCATCAGATATAGTTTGTTTCTAAACAAGAAAGTTCAAAAGTCATTAATAATAGATGAAATGAATTTTATTGCCTCTCCTTCCCACCACTCCAAAAAGTTTTTGTATGCCAGACGTTCACCCCTACGATACAAAATGGTAATAAGCAACAAAAACTTTTCCCAAAGCTTCTTTACATAATGTGGCAGTATAGGGCATACAAAATCACATACAAAAAGAAGTAGGAGCTTTTGCTAATGCTAAAAGTAGTGTTGTCTTAATTGTTAAAGATCATATAAATAATACAAAAGAAATAATAGTAACTAATAATATACGTTAATCAGATAATAAAAACACATCAAATAATAGATGTAGTAGTTATTAATTACTACTATTATAAGTATATTTGTAAAACAAATAGAGTATACTCAATTTATAAAATATGGCAAAAATAGTTTTTAGAAAAGATGCTTCCCAAACTAAAGTTTTAGTAAAAGCAGCTCGAGTTTCAGCTAAAAGAGCTTACAGTGGTTCTAGAGCCTTAGGATTAACTGTTTCATATATTAAAGACGGTATTGTATATGAAGAAGATGCTAATGGTAGTGCCGTAGCAATTAAACAAATTGAAGAAATTAAGGACACACCATTTGAATTAAAAAAAGGATTAGTACTTCATGCCAAGTAAAAAAAAAATAAGAGTTTTTGCAGGGCCTAATGGATCTGGAAAAAGTACTCTTTTTAATGAATTCTCCAAAAACTACAATACAGGCTTTTTTATTAATGCTGATCTATTAGAAAAAAAACTAGCGGAATCAGGATTAATTGATTTAAGCGAAATTGGACTCACAGTTACTCAAAAAGATTTAGATGATTTTAAAATTCTTGAATCATCAAAAACATTATTTGAAAAAGCAGAAAAAGAAGGGCATTCAATAGATATTGTTGTCAAAGAAAATTTTATTGTGGATGCTTCTAAAGAAACACACAGTTATGAAGGAGCATTTATTGCTTCTTTTATTAGACACCTTCTCATTGCACAAAACAAATCTTTTAGTTTTGAAACGGTAATGAGCCACACTTCCAAAATAGATGAAATAACAAATGTAGTGGCATTAGGATATAATGCTTATTTATATTTTGTATGCATAGATAGTCCGGAAGTAAATGTCTCACGTGTAAACAACCGTGTAGAAAAAGGAGGTCACGAAGTGCCAGAAAATAAAATTATTGACCGCTATTATAGAACACTATCAAATCTTCATCTAGCTTTACCCCACTGTTATCGTGCATATTTATTTGATAATTCAGGTAAAGAACAAATTTTAATTGCTGAGGTTTATAAAGGAAATATGGAGCTAAAAACAGATAAATTACCTAACTGGTTTATAAAATTTGTCTTGCCATATTACACTAACTAATCCCCCACTCTAGCCCGATCCTTTCGGGTTGTTTCATATCATTCCAACCCCACCTTTATCATACGGTGCACTCTTTTGTCATACCGAGCCCTTTTCATGTCATACCGAGCTCGCCGAGGTATCTCCTACGAAGTAGGCAGCACCAATACAACACAGAGTCTGCTCGGGTGGTTTTATAGAATTTCTTAATTAAAA
>ERZ795054.1890-NODE-1890-length-18487-cov-6.987142_pt1 | contig 18487 bp, 15 predicted proteins | sample MGYA00375138_ERZ795054 | MGnify/ENA primary metagenome ERZ795054 (study PRJEB30183, sample SAMN05720215) | anaerobic digester metagenome | isolation source: active sludge of municipal wastewater-treating anaerobic digesters | place: USA | collected 2014-12-23 ... | reverse complement strand
ATTACACGATAACCGCCGAGAATTCAGGCGGATCGACCACCGCGGTCATTTCTATCACGGTTAATCTCGCAGCCCCGACAGCGCTGACTTATTCGACACCGACAGCCGTTTACACCCGCGATGCGGTCATATCCAACAATGTGCCGACCGTGACCGGTACGGTGACGAGCTGGTCGGTAAGCCCCGCGCTTCCGAACGGGCTGACCCTGAACACCACGACCGGCGTTATTTCAGGAACTCCCGACACCGAACAGACCGCCGCCAATTACACGATAACCGCCGAGAATTCAGGCGGATCGACCACCGCGGTCATTTCTATAACGGTTAATCTCGCGGCCCCGACAGCGCTGACTTACTCGACACCATCCGCGCTATATACACGGAATGCGGTTATCACCAACAATGTGCCGACCGTGACCGGTACGGTAACCAACTGGTCGGTAAGCCCCGCGCTTCCGGCCGGGCTGACGCTGAACACCACGACCGGAGTTATTTCGGGCACGCCAGGCATCGAACTGACGGCGACAAATTTCACGATAACCGCAGCAAATTCGGGCGGCTCGACCACCGCGGTCATTTCAATCACCGTTACCGGCGTTACTCTCCTGAGAATCACGCCAGCCGATAGGGCTGTATCACCCGGTTCAACCTTAACATATACAGCAACAGCGACTATGTATGATTCGTCGCAGATCGACGTGACCGCCAGCGCTACATGGAATATCACCGGCTCCTGCGCTGCTCTGACGGCAACCCCGGGAGAGGTGTCTGCCGTCTCGACAGGCACGGCCACAATCAGCGTATCGTACCAGAGCGTTTCCAGCGCCGATTCCGGCAATGATGCAAATCTAACGGTCACCGGCGACTATTTCGTTTCTACAACGGGAAACGACTTGAACACCGGCACATCAGCATCCCCCTTCGCAACCATCGGGCAGGCATTATCGGTGGCCGCAGCTGGATCCAATATACGTATTGCCGAGGGGAACTATCCGATCACGTCGCCGATCTCTTTGACCGTGGACGGGGTATCGCTCCTGGGCGGGTACGCTGCCGACTGGGGCAGAGACCTGATTAACAAAAGGGCTCAAATAACCGACACCGCCACAACCGATACCGGCTCAATAGCGGCCGCCATAGTATGCAGCGCCGCGATAACATCCTCCACTGTCATCGAAGGCCTGGATATATACGGCTCAACCGCATATCTCGGGAACACAACCGCTGCGATATCAACATCCGGAAACCCCACTATTCGATATTGTTCACTTGATGGAGGACTGGGCGCGGCTTCCAGTTACGGATTATACTCGACTGCAGCCAGCGCAACCACGGTCATAGAAAACAGCGAAATCGATGGAGGAGCGGGAGCTTCAAGCAGCTACGGGATATACGCCACCGGGATTCTATTGCTCAGGTCATCGAATGTAAACGGAGGCACAGGTGGTGACTCCAGCTATGGCATTTATCCGTACGCTGCCGGGAATTCAATATATGAATACTCCGATATAAACGGAGGCACGGGGAATTACTCGTACGGGATATACCAGCCCTCTGTCGCCTCGTCCTCTCTCGTTATCAGGTCATGCATTATTGACGGCGGTACCGGCGCGACAAGAAATATAGGAATTACGTTTCAAAACAACGCTGAACCGTCGCCTAAAGTATATAATTCAATTATTATTGTGGGGTCGGGTGCGGGTACGACCAACATCACCGGCATCACAATGGGTCAGGCATCATGTCCTCTCATCGCGAACAACACCTTTGTGCTGGGAAATGCGCTTACAAACGCCCGTGGAGTGTCTACGGCCTACAGCGCACAGCCGTATATCTATAACAATATAATGCTGTTCTCCGCCGGCACGAGCAGATGCGGCATATACGAGCAATATGCGGATGCCGATCCGGAGGAAGTCCGTAACAATCTCATATACAATGCCACTGCTTTATACCATGATTATGACACGACAACAGACTGGACGACCGTTTCAGCCATGGAAACGGCATTGGGCGGGACCATTGCTTCCGGGAACATCCTGTCGGATCCTCTTTTCGTCGGAGGCGCAGACTATCATCTCCAGGCAGGCTCACCGGCCATCGGTTCAGGTCTTAACGGCATTGATGAAGGATGGAGCGGATTCCCTGTCAATGCGGGAACCATCCCAATCGACATCGAATACACGGTGCGACCGCAGGCGGGCGGAGGAAACTGGAGCATAGGTGCTTACGAGTAATCCAGGTACGGATGCATTATTCCCTGATGGGCCGGGCGTACCCGGTACGGATCAGGATAATTGGATTGACAACTCAGATTCTGACCGGTGTAATACTCACTAATTCTGTAATTGTCGCGGATCGTCATGCTCGTCAGAATCGGCACCGAGATAACCGTTTTCGGATTCGGCCTGTGCCTGCTTCAGGCGCTGGAGCGGATCATAGAATCACGCGCGATCCTGTCGCCGCGGGTCTTCTTCTACGTGTTCAACAGCATCATCATCCTGAACACCGGGCTTGTCGTTCAGCGCGTCCCTGCCGAACATCCGATGTCGATGTTCCTTTTCCTCTCGTCGATATTCATCATCGGGCCGATGAACCTTTTTTACTACCACACGCTTCTGTACCCGGGCAAGTCCATGCCGTACCGGACGCGGCTGCACCTCGTTCCGTTTTTCATCTGCGCCGCGGCCGAAACCGTCTTCCAGCTGCAGCCCGCGGGACTTAAACGAGCGATCGTCTCCTCCTTACTCGACGATCCTGCCGGGCATCCGCTGTTCCCGCTGATCGTTCTTGCGGCTTTGCACGCACTGGCATACATGCTCTATATCGCCAGGGTTTTCATGTTCGGGCTTGGATTCAGGAAATCGCAGAGCGAGCTTCGCTTCATTGGTTCGATAGCCCTGTGGGTCCTGCTTATAATCACGCTCCTTTTCCTGGGATTCACCCTGAAGAATCCGCTTCTTTTCATATCCGGCGGCGTGCTGAACGTCTTCATTCACGTTTACATTTATCTCGGTGTAAGGCTGTTTCCCAATTTTTTCGCTGCGCTGAAGATCGCGCTTGAAAAAAAGGGCTACGAGAAATCCATGCTCTGCAAAATCGACAAGGAGACGTTCAGGATGCGTCTCGAAGCCATCATGGAGCGCGACGAGCTCTTCCTCGACAGCGAGATCAGCCTGCCGGCAGTGGCGCAAAAGCTTTCATTGTCTTCCCATCAGCTTTCGGAGCTTTTAAACGAATACATGCATAACGGATTCAACGAATTCGTGAACCGCTACCGTATACGCGAAGCCCAGAAGATACTTCTGGACGACTGCGATGCGAACATAACGTCGGTCTGCTATCGCGTCGGATTCAATTCGAAATCGTCGTTCAACTCTGCGTTCAAGAAATTAACTGGCGCCACCCCGAGCGAATACCGACGCAGGCAAAATTCCCACTGATTTTCGTACGAATTTATAAGTCCGGTCGACAACCCGTCTTTGTCATGATAGAATCTGTCCATCGGAACTGAAGGAGACGCTACATGATCTTCAACGATATTTCTGGAATTGAATCACTCGGCGCGGAGCTGCGGCTTCCGCGGGTTTCCCAGATCGGCATAACGGTGCCCGACATCGCAAAGGGCGTACGCTACTACGGTAAAATCTTCAACGTGGGTAGATGGTACCGCTCGAAGATCGTGGGCGCCGAGTATTTCTACCGCGACAGGCCGGTCGATCTTACGCTGGAAATTGCAGTAGGCTACTCGGGCGGAAGCCAGATCGAGCTGATACGGCACCGCAGCGAGGTCGAGCACATCTACACAAGGTACGCTCCGCAGGGAGGTTTCGGCCTGCACCATCTCGGCGCTGTAGTCGGCGATCTCGACCGCAAGGTAAGCATGCTTCGCGATATGGGTATCATGCCCCTGCAGACCGGAACCATTCGTTTCGGCCGCGCCGGCGTGACCAGATTCGCGTACCTCGACACGGTTGAACGCGCCGGTTTCATATACGAGCTCATCGAAACCCGCGCCTTCGGCATAAACATGGGTATGCCCGAATGGGTCGTGAAGCTCGGATGCGTCACGGGCGACGCCGAAATCATCGCCGGGAGCTGAAGGAGGCGCATATGATGACGCTGGTTACGGGCGCAACTGGGTTTATCGGATCGGTGCTGGTGAGGGACCTTCTGGCGCGGGGCGACCGGGTCAGGGCGCTCGTTCTTCCCGGAGAGAAAACGGAACCGCTGGAAAGAAACGGCGTCGGGATCCTCCGTGGCGACCTGACCGCTCCGGAGAGCATCAGCGGCGTCTGCAAGGGAGTCGATACAGTATATCACCTTGCAGGGCGGGTGACAGACTGGGGCACGAAAGATCAGTTTTATACCGCAATATACACCGCGACTGAAAATCTCCTGAACGAGGCCGCGGGCAATGCGTCGCGTTTCGTGTACACAAGCTCCATCGCGGCCATGGGCATGGGCAGGCACCTGAAAGATATCAAGGAAACAGATGAGCCGAGAAAATCGGGCGTTCCCTACAACGATGCAAAAGCAGACGCCGAAGAGCTGGTTCGCTCGTTTCATGAAAGCGGCAGTATCGGCTGCGTGATCGTGCGCCCGGCGAACGTTACCGGCCCGGGCAGTGTCTGGGTCCGGGATATCGTGGAGCGCATGCTGAAGATGCCTGTTCCCCTGTTCGACCGCGGCAGGTACAGCACCAGCTTCGTGTATGTCGACAGCCTCGTCGACGGGATCATAAGGGCCGGGACCAGTAAAATCGCTCCAGGAAAGGCCTACCATTTCCGCGATGACTGGCATGTCAGCTGGAAACAATACATGAATGACCTCGGGGCCTTTATCGGGAAACGCCCTTTCGGGAACATCCCTTACCGGGCGGGATGGATCCTGGGATCGGTGCTGGAGCCGTTGTGCAGCCCTTTCGGGATACGTCCGCCGGTAACGAGACTCGCGGTTTCGGTGATGGGACGGGACAACGACGTGGATACGGCGCTGGCGCGAACGGAGCTGGGATGGCGTACCCGTATCTCGTATGACGAGGCGATGCAAAAGATCGGGGACTGGGTCAAAGCGACTTACGGGCCAGTGTCATAATGGTAAAAAACACCACCGCCTGCGGAGCGCATGGCAATAAAGCAAGGAGACGCCTATGAGATTTTCAATTCTGCTTTTTTTCCTGTATAAAATACTGAGATGGGCCTCGAAACACAAGCCCGCCTACAGCAACTATATCGGTTCGATACATGAAGTGAGAATCATGATAAAAACGGCCGACGGCAAACACGGCAGGCTTTTCATTTTCGACAAGGGCGCCGTAAGCTCCCGCAGCGGCGCGAGGCAGGGGTATGACGCGGCGATAATCTGGTCGGACGCCGGAACCGGGTTCAGGGTCATGGCGTCCAGAAAAGACGAGGAGCAATTCAAGGCGGCTGCGGCAGGGCGGATGAAGCTCGACGGCATGGCTTTTTTCGCACAGTGGTTCAACGACGGGGTAAAGCTGGTCATGTAGGAATGTAAAAGATTTGCCGCATAGGCACATAGTCACACTGAATATGCGGGGCAAAGGATGAAAGATGTCTCACGCGGAGAACGCAGAGACAGGGTCATCGCGAGGGCGTAAAACGCCCGTGGCGATCCTTCGGGGATTAGGATAAGAAACTGGAAGCCGGCGGATTGCCACGCTGCTTCGCAGCTCGCAATGACTGTTTGAATAAATAATTATTAATAGAAACGTAATTACGATAAACTTTGGAGGATCATCATGGCATCGATAAACGGCGGTCACCTGGTAGGGAAATATCTCAAAGAAATCGAAAAAATCGATATCGTGTTCGGGATATCGGGGGGCCACCTCGAATCCATCCTGGACGGTTTTACCGAGTATAAAATACGGACCATAGACGTGAGGCACGAACAGGCAGCGGCAATGATGGCGCATGCTTGGTCGGTGTATACCGGCAAGCCCGGGGTCTGTTTTCTCACCGCCGGACCTGGGTTCACGAACGGGCTTACGGGGATAGCAAACGCGTACCTCGACAACGCGCCCCTGGTGGTGCTTTGCGGCAGGGCACCTATCCGCGACGACCTCAAGGGAGCGCTCCAGGAAATGAACCAGATCGAGGTCGTGCGGCCAATAACCAAATGGGCCGCGACCTGCCACGACATCAGGCGAATACCGGAATACCTTTCGATCGCGTTCCGCAACGCCACGGGAGGAAGGCCGGGGCCGGTAATGCTCGAGCTGCCGCCCGATATCCTCAATATAACCGTGGACGAATCCCTGGTCCCCATGCCCTCGCGTTCGAATCCGAAATACTCGGTGCATCCCGACGATGCAGACCTGAAGGCCGCGGCCGAGATCATCAACAATGCCCGGAAGCCCCTGTTCATCGGCGGGTCCGGTGTCGGATTCAGCAGATGCTCCGGTCAGCTCGAACAATTCATCGAAAAGTCCGGCATCCCTTTCATGCTGATGAACTACGGCCGGGGCGAGCTGCCCGACAACCATCCGCTCTCGGTCATGGACATGGGAAACCTCGGCCTGTTTTTCAGCATCGGCCAGAACGACGTGATAATCGCGGCGGGACTGCGGTTCAACTGGCTCCTCCAGTTCGGAAAGATCATCCCGCCCACGGTGAAAATCATCAGGATAGATATCGATCCGCAGGAGATAAACCGCAACGTCGAGGCCCATGTCGGTCTTGTCGGCGATACCGGTTCGGTGCTCGACCAGTTGACGCCGTTGGTGAAAAAGAACGATCATTCGGCATGGATGAACACGCTAAAATCCGCCGGGCGATCGCTGCTCGACTACGAGCTCAGGATGAGGGAGACCGCGTCCGATCCGATCCATCCGATACGCCTCGTGGCCCAGATCCAGAAGTTCGTGGGCGACGACGCGGTTTACATTGCGGACGGAGGAGACACCCAGTATTTCGGCCTCGCCGGCTTCATGTCCAGACAGAAGGCCGGCGTCGTGGCTTCGGCCGCGGGACTGCTCGGATGCCTCGGCACCGGAATCCCCTTCGGCATGGCGGCTAAGCTCGCCAGGCCCGACAAGAAGGTCGTGGTGCTGAACGGAGACGGATCGTTCGGGTTCAACGGCATGGAGTTCGACACCATGGTGCGTCACGGCATCCCGGTGGTGTGCGTGATAAACAACGACTGCGCCTGGGGTATGATCAAGCACAGCCAGGAGCTCTCGATCGGAAAGGACAGGCTCCAGTGCTCAGAGCTCGGACTGATCCATTACGAGAAAATGGTCGAGGGCCTCGGCGGGTACGGAGAGTTCGTGACAAAGGACGAGGAGATCGTTCCGGCCCTCGAACGCGCGTTCGCTTCGGGCAAGCCCGCGTGCATAAACGTGATGACCGACCCGACGGTCACGAGCCCCGCCACGCCGCTTTTTTACCAATCGCTGAAGATGTGACGGTGAGCGCGATGAAAGCGATCGTCATGAGGGCCGGTCCCGCCCGGTATGCAGTACTTCAGGCGTTGAGGCCGATAAACAGGAGTTTCTGCTACAGCGGCCCCTTTTCGTCGGTATCCCTGGAAGACATTCCTGAACCGGCGCTTCCATCACCGGAATGGGTGAAGATAAAAACAGCCATATGCGGCTTCTGCGGCAGCGACCTGAATCTCATACTGATGAAAGACTCGCCGACCGCGATGCCGTTCACGTCGTTTCCCTGCGTTCCGGGTCACGAGGTATGCGGCGAGATCGTCGAGGCCGGGAGCGCGGCGAAGGGCTGGAGCGCGGGTGACAGGGTCGCGCTGTGCCCGATGCTCGGATGCGAGGCGCGGGGAATAACACAGCCCTGTCGCAGCTGCAGGCTGGGACTGTATTCGAACTGCGAGAATTCCGCCGAGGGCGACATCGCCCCGGGGATGTTCACCGGAATCTGCAGCGACATCAACGGGGGATTCGCGCCCTATCTTGTCGCGCACAAGAGCCAGCTATTCAGAATTCCGGGGAATATGACATTCGGTTCGGCGGTGCTTACCGAACCGCTCGCGGTATCGCTCCAGGCCGTTCTCGACAGCAGGCCGGGAAACGATGAAACGATACTAATCATCGGAGGCGGGGTGATCGGCCTTTTTGTCGTCAAGGCCATACGGGGCCTCGGAATCCAGTGCAGCATTACGGTCGCCGATCCCTCTCCTCTCGCGGCTGAATACACGGTGAAGAGCGGGGCGGACAGGGTCATTTCAGGCGACCTGATCGGGGCTGCGGTTGAGATTACCGGCGGCCGCGCGTACAAACCGGTAATCGGCGAGCCGGTCGTCATGGGCGGATTCACGCGGATCTACGACACCGTGGCGTCAAGCATGACCCTGCGCACTGCGATGAGGATTCTGGCGGCAGGAGGCACCCTTTCGGTTCTTGGTATCGGAGGCAACGTGAAGCTTGATCTGACGCCGCTCTGGCTGAAGCTCCAGACGATAAAGGGCTGCTTCGGGTACGGACGGCACACTGAGAAAGGGGTGTCTCGCCCCGTTTTCGGTATGGCCCTTGACATGCTGGCGTCGGGAAAAGTCCGCGCGGAAGAAATGCTGACACACGAGTTCGCAATCGAGGATTTCCGAAAAATGATAGATGTCAACCTATCAAAATCCAGGCACCGCGCCATGAAGACGGCGATTCGATTCTGATAGGTACTGTTATCCTTACAGGTAAAAGCCTACTTGCTTCCGGAATCCCCCTGCCTGTGCATGCTCAACTGGCGGATTTTATCCATCAATCTGATTATGAGCGCTCTATCCGCATCGTTGAGCCCTTTCAATAATTCATTATCGGACATGGCAGCACCCTCCATTCCCCTGTTTAGTACCATTTTGTAAAAGCGTTTCAATTCCGGTTCATGATTTTCGGGAGCCGGTTCTTTGCCTGAAATAGTATTCAATACGCGCATCACAGGCCTCGGTATTATATAAAGTTCCCGTCGGAGACGGGATTCTTTATCGTTTTACCGGTTAACCTGCGAACCAGAGAGGGAGTTTCATTTTTATGAATGTTCGGAAATATTTCGCAAGCGAAGTCAAACGATGCTTTATTTTGTAATGAATTGCTCAGCTTATCAGGCAGAGCCCGGGTTCCTTCCTGGGGAGTCGGCGCTGAATTTGAAAAAACCGATTTCGTCTTTCAGCCTTGCGGCGTTCTCGGCGATGTTTTCGGTCGATGCGGACAGCTGTTCGCTTGCGGCCGAAGTGTTCTGCGCAGCGTCGTTGATCAGTGAAACGGACCTGACGATCTCGCTGACAGCGTTTCTCTGCTCTTCCATGGCTGTTTTGATTCCCGCGGCCCTGTCGAGAAATCGCTCCGCGTCGCTTTTAATGGTTTTATTGATTTCCATGTCGCTTCGGGTCAGTTCGCCGATTTTGTTGACCATCCCGCCGAACGATCGAAGTCCGTCGAAAATACGTTCGATGTTCGCCGTGGCCTCGTTCAATGCCTGGAAAGATTTCTCCATGCTGGCATTGGTGACGCCGACGATCTGTGAAATATTCTTGGTGTTTTCACCGGCCTGTTCGGCAAGCTTGCCTATCTCATCCGCAACGACCGCGAATCCCTTGCCGTATTCGCCCGCCCTAGCCGCCTCGATGCTCGCGTTGAGGCTGAGCAGATTGGTCCTGTCCGAAATGTCGTTGATAAGGCCGGTGTAATCGAGCATCCTGCCCGCGTCGTCGGTCGCCGTTTTCATCAGCTGCATCGTGTCGCCGATCTTTTTTTTCACGTCCTCGATGTTGATGTCGAGCCCGGTTTTGACGCTCATCGCCTTTGCCATCTCCCTGCCCTCTTCCTCTACGATTGAGTACAGCCGGTTGATGTTTTCGATAAGGGCGAGCGTCCGACCGTGCTGTTCGTCGATATTGCCGTAAATGTTCTCCGTCCCCGCCGAAATCTCTTCGAGAGTCGAGGTAATCTCCTCGACGGTCGAGGCCGTGGTCTGGCTCTGGTCCGAGAAGTTGTTGGCCGTAGAGGCCATCTCGACTGACGCCGTGCTAAGCTCCTCTGACATATGCCGTATCAGCGACAATACCGAGCGTATTTTGACAAGGAGCTTGTTCATCGAAACGCTCATCGTTCCCGCTTCATCTGTGGTTATCATGGGGACAAAATCGGTTCCAAGCTGCCCCTGCGCGATGTTTTCGAGCGATACTTCGATATTCGATACGGTTCTATTGAGAGAGCGCGCTAGAAAATACGCGGTCATCACGCATGTCGAAAACATGACCAGGACAAGGATCGTGAAGTGCGCGTACTGGTTGCCGAGCTGGAGTGTCCCCGACTTGATGAGAATGATGAACGTGATGAATATCGTCATCGGCGGTATCAGGATCGATACGAGAGCGAAAAGTATTTTCGGAAATATGTGAAAAGGCCGGTACGATTCCTTCTCTATCGCAATGCCTGCAAGCCTCCGGTCTTCAAGGATTCTGGAGAGCGAAAGCTCGGACTGAAACATGAAAAAGGCCGCGGTAATCGGTATGAGCATGAGCATGGCGATGTTCGAAACGATGAAACGAAGTTCATTCATCTCGCCGCCCACTGCCACTCCGAGAATCGCTATCCACACCCCGACAGGGTAGCGGATGAGCATGGATTTCGCCTCAAAACGCGGGTGATTCAGCAGTTTCAGCTTGCAATCGCGCAGGGTTTGCTCGTCATATTGCTTATCATCGTTCAGTATGGCGAAGACGCGGCGGAGCTTGACCCATCTCATTACCACGGCGAGAAGAAGGTTCGCCGCAGCGCCGACGGAAACTGCAGTCAGGTATACCTGGAGCGCATCGGCATAGTTTCCGCCGATCATGATGAAATATACCAGAAGCACAACCGGCATCGAGTGCGCGATTATTTCCAGCGATAGTGTCAGCTGCGAGATAGAGTACTTCGTGTCTTTCATACAATGCTCCGACGTAGAGATATATAATGATTATCTTATGGATTTATTCAGTTGCCAATGATTATTTTCTGAAAAATTTATGGCGCTGCATAGGCTCTATCGGCCCAGAAACATAGAGATCATTATTAAAGCCTTTCGGTAAACATAAAATTTATATTTTCTTTATATTTTTTTTATATTTATATGGACAATAGATAAAAAGAGGCGAACTACATGGATTTTTACATCATATTTCTGATTTTGCTGGCGCTGGTGTTCGATTTTATAAACGGATTTCATGACTCCGCCAACTCCATCGCAACGATTGTATCAACCAGGGTACTCCCTCCCCAGTACGCAGTTCTCTGGGCGGCATTCTTCAATTTCATAGCATTCCTTTTTTTCGGGCTCCACGTCGCTGGCACCATCGGCAAAGGGATCGTCGATATTTCCGTCATCGATTCGCGCATCATCCTGGCTACGTTATCAGGGGCGATCATATGGGACCTGATAACATGGTATTTCGGATTGCCGACCAGCTCCTCGCACGCGCTCATGGGAGGGCTGATCGGAGCGGCCCTCGTCAAAACCGGCTCCGGGGCGCTTGTCTGGAGCGGGATAATAAAGACAGTCGTTTTCATCTTCGTCTCTCCTCTGCTGGGCCTCGTTCTTGGCCTAATCATCGGCGTGATCGTATACAATATTTTCAGAAAATCGGCCCCGGGTCAGGTAGATCACATGTTCCGCAAAGGGCAGCTCCTTTCGGCAGCGCTATACAGCCTGGGCCACGGCGGCAATGACGCCCAAAAGACCATGGGGATCATTGCCGGGCTCCTGTTCAGCTCGGGATTTCTGACCGGGGCTTTTCACATCCCGCTGTGGGTTGTTCTCTCGTGTCATGGGGCGATCGCCCTCGGGACGATGTGCGGGGGATGGCGGATAGTCAAGACCATGGGACAGAAAATATCGAAGCTCAAGCCGGTGGACGGTTTCTGCGCAGAGACAAGCGCCGCGACAACGCTGTTCATCGCGTCGTTTTTCGGGATACCGGTGAGCACCACGCACACGATCACCGGCGCGATAATGGGAGTCGGTTCGATGCACCGCCTTACGGCAGTACGTTGGGGCATAGCCCGCCAGATCGTCTGGGCCTGGTTCCTCACAATACCGGCGGCGGCGGTCATATCCGCGGCCGTCTATTTCATGAGCGGCCTGATTTAACCGCGTCAGGCAGTGTGAGATTCATTCTTTCCCGTCCCAGCAGTAGGTGCAGATTTTGTCTTTTGGCAGCCCGATCGCCTCTATGAGATCGTCGAGCTGCTGATACTGGAGCGTGGTCAGGCCCAGGCGGGCCCTGATCTTTTCAACCATCGCGCAGTATCTTTCACCACGGCCCGAAGCGTATTCTTCGAGATGAGCCTCATCGCTGCCTTCCATCTCCTTTATTGCGGTCCGGCCCGCCAGGTCGAGCGCCGACCTCGACCTCGAGAAATTAAGGAACTTGCAGCCGTAAACCAGCGGCGGGCACGCGGGCCGCATATGGACTTCCTTCGCTCCATAATCGAAAAGCCTCTGCACCGTGTCTTTCAGCTGGGTTCCCCGGACAATCGAATCGTCGCTGAACAGTATTTTCTTCCCCTCGATCATTTCCCTGACCGGGATCAGCTTCATGCGGGCTACCAGATCGCGGATGGACTGGTCCTGCGGCATGAAGCTTCTGGGCCAGGTCGGCGTGTATTTGACGAACGGCCGCTGGTAGGGGGTTTTCGACTCGTTGGCGTATCCTATCGCGTGAGCGACACCCGAGTCGGGAATGCCCGCGACGATGTCGATCCGGGTGGAATCTTTACGAGCCAGCGCCGCGCCGCAGCGGTAGCGTACGCTCTCCACGTTGATTCCTTCGTAGCTTGAGGGCGGGTAGCCGTAGTATACCCACAGGAAGGCGCATATCTGCATCTTGATGCCGGGCTTTTGCACCGTGCGGTATCCTTCTTCGGTCAGATGCACGATTTCACCGGGGCCGAGAAATTTAACGGCTTCGTAGTTCAGGTTCGGGAAAGCGCAGGTCTCGAACGCGGCCGCATAAGAATCTTCTTTTTTACCGATGACGATAGGGGTGCGTCCGAGCCGGTCGCGGGCGGCGAAGATTCCCTTTTCGGTCAAAAGCAATATCGAACACGAGCCTTCGATTGATTCCTGCACCCGGTAGATGCCGTCCACGAAATTGGCTTCCTGATTGATGAGCGTGGCGACCAGCTCTGTCGGGTTGAGCTCCCCCCCGCTCATCTCGGAAAAATGGGTATTTCGCTTCTCGAAGGCCATCCTGGCCAGGGCGTCGAGATTCTTTATGATGCCGACAGTTACGATGGAATACAGGCCGAGATGGAAGCCTATGATCAGGGGCTGGTCCTCGTAATCGCTGATTACTCCGATACCTTTGCAGCCCCGGAATTTAGGCAGATCATCGTCGAATTTCGAGCGGAACTGCGTATTTGATATGTCGTGGATAATACGGGTGATACCGGTCTTACCCATAACCGCCATGCCGCCCCTTTTGGTGCCGAGATGAGAATGATAATCGGTCCCGAAAAAAAGGTCGTTTACGCAGTCGTTTTTAGAAACAACGCCGAAAAAACCGCCCATGATGGATACCCCTTTGTTTTTACACTTGCCTGCGGATCAATCCCATGCGCCCGGACCCTTTTCGCGGGCAGAAAATAGAATGTAGAAGATTTTCCCGGGTGATGATTTATGTCAATACATTCTCCGATAAAATATTTCTCGCCTGCGGCGGGCAATACCGTGAATTGAGGCGGATAAAGAAGCTGGAGCTTATTTGCATTCCGGTCATTTTTTTGAATGTATGATGTTGTAAATTTTCTGCATTTTATTTTCCGTATCGGTAATCACGTCCGCGCAATTTTTCAGTTCTTCGATCAGATCGTCGTTTTTGCCCTCGACGAGCTTGTATGCAAGCTCATGTTCAAGCGAGGCCCAGAAGTCCATCGCGATCGTTCTGATCTGGACTTCGACTTTGACGATTTCGGTGTGGTCGGATAAAAATACGGGGACCGTGACGATCAGGTGCAGGCTCCTGTAGCCGTTGGGTTTCGGGCTCTTTATGTAATCCCTGGTCCGTATAAGCCCGATGTCGTTCTGCGAAGTAAGCAGATTGGCGATGAGATAAATATCTTCGATGTAAGAGCAAATAACCCGTATGCCGGCGATATCATTGAGATTTTTTCTGGCGGATTCGGCGCTGACCTCGCAACCGAGCTTCTGGAGCTTTTCGAGTATGCTTTTGGGAGTTTTAATCCTGGTTTTTATGAGCTGGATGGGATTGCGGTCTTTCAGATACCTGAATTCATCGTTCAGGATTTCGAGCTTGGTCGTTATTTCCCGTGTGGCCGCAAGATACAGGTTTTCGGTCTTCATAAACGAATGAATTGATTTCAGTATCTCTTCAGGAATATGGGTCTCCGTGAGACCTTCGAAAAAATATCCGGTTTTGGGATGATCGATTTTCATTTTATTACCCCGGAAATACGCAGTATCTCTCTTTTCGATAAACAGCATATCGGTTATTTCCCGAAACGCTTTTTGCTTCACGAATGTCGTGTTGCCGACTGGACAATCATAAAGCTTAAGAGTTTAAAATCAATACTAATATAAAATTCTTGATTTGGCTGGAAATTAATAGTATTACGGCAATATAAAAACAAGGAGCAAATCATGACCGAGAAACAATCAAACAACGATTCGCAAGATCGCGAAAGAGACAATATTTTTGATATTAAAAAGATCGTAATTGTCGTGATTCTTGCCGCCGTGCTGCTGGTTATTGCAAAATACTTTCTTTAAACTAAACGCAGGGCAATGATCGTCTGCGCGCTTCAGTCGCAGTAAAAAGAAAAACTTGACAATCGGCCGGATAGGATATTCTACTCTGCAAGCATCACGTTGCGGATGGAACGAACCATGAACCTGCATATCGACGACCTTCTGGAATCAAATATAATCGAGGAGGTGAAGCATCCCGAAAAGCTATCATCGGGAAACGTGATCCGAAGAATATCCCGCGACAAGGACCAGCAGGGACGATTCACCAGGTTTGATGAAAACGGCGGACTCGTCGTCGTCAACGTCGTAGACATGTCGTCATCGTCATTTCTGACGGAAGCAGGCATCATCAGGCCTTCCAGGAAAGACAAACTGTTCTGTTACACGACATCGTTCGGTAAAAGCATGAAATCCTCTGAAGCGATGGAAATATTGACGTCGTGGCCGCTGTATAGAAAAAACGCCGGGCTCCGGATCCCGATGGAATACTTTTTCGTGTCATCTTTCACGCCCGAGCACATCCTGTATCTGAAAAAAAACGGCATGCTCGACGCGGTTTTCGTACCGATGCAGCAGAAGCTCAAAATAGGAAGATACACCGAAACTGTAAACTGGGACACTGTCCGCAAACAGAAATTCTCGGACCAGCTCGCATCCCTGAAGCCCGGAGATCACATCACCTACCTCGCATTGATACCCCAGACGTCGAGCTACAGGCCCAAGTTCTATTCAATCGGAACAAAGCCGCATGAGGAAATCCAGATGTCTCTGCGCACCGAGGCTTTCAATTTCAAGCCCACCCATGGCGGGCACATAAAGGCCGAAAAAAACGATTCAGGCGTCGTTTACTATGTGGATGCCGGTTCAAGCTTCCTGGGCAAAGGGGTGAAAACTAAGCTCGAAACCGCAGAGAACGTCGTAAAGGCGCTCAGGCGTGAATACAGGGAGTTCAGGTTCATTCCAGTCGAAGGCAGGGGCGCGTTCGGAACAGACCAGAGCTACTGACAGGCCGATCATTTCCCGTCCCAGTCCCAGAAGAAATCCTTGTTCGTGAGCTCCTTCTTCTCATCCGGGCCATTTTCGCTGCGGCGCACCGATTCGGGAAGGTCTGCCGTGTCGGCATGGATGAATTCAAGCTGCTCTTCGAGGTCGGCGGTCTCTTCCTCCCAGTACTGTTCGGTGCCGAAATGTGGAAACGCGGCCGGAAAGGCGGGATCGTCCCATCGCTGAGCGATCCATGCCGCGTACCGTATATACCGAAGCGCCCTGAGCGGCTCGATCAGGCGAAGCCAGGACGAGTCGAAATCCCTGAACTGGTGGTACGCTTCGAGAAACACCTCTCGCTGGCGCAGTCCCTCTGCGTCGCGCGAGGGCGTGAGCATCCAGACGTCCTGGGCAGCCGGCCCGTTCAGGAAATCATCGAAATCGAGAAAGAACCACCCTCCTGTCCCATGAAGAAGATTGCCCAGGTGGCAGTCCCCGTGAATCCGGTGCATCGGCACCCCTTTTCTCAGTGATTCGTAGATTTCAACCACTTCGTTCACCGCCCTGCGATAGCGGTCACGGCAATGCAAAGGCAAAAAACCGTTCTTTTCGAGGAAATCCAGCGGTTTAAGGCCGTATGATTCGCCGGTGAGCTCGATACGGTGAGAGGCTGAGAATGCAGCGCCGTTGTTGTGTATCCGGGCGCAAAGACGGCCAAGAAGCCCGATCTCGTCGTCTGAAAGCTCATCAGGCACCCGCCCTCCGGTCCTGGGCCATATCGCATACAGTATCCCGTCGGTTTCACGCAGGGTGCCGCCGCCTGGAAAAGCGAGCGGAGCGCATACCGGTATCTCGTCGTTTTGAAGCTCGAGCAGGAATGAATGCTCCTCAAGAATCTGCTCTCGCGACCACCTGCCCGGCCGGTAGAACTTGCTTACGACGTGCGAGCCGTCCTCGAGCATAAGGTCATAGACGCGGTTCTCGTAGCTGTTCAGTGCCTGGCAGTGGCCAGTGGGCTCGAAGCCGCCCCGTTCCACCGCCCGGATTACGGTATCGGGAGTGAGGTTGAAGAAATTATTGCTCATCGGTAAGTTATCAGCGGACCGGCGTGAAATATTCAACTACTTTTTCGTCCGGGGAAAATCGATAAGGTGAAGCATCAGTCTTTCATATCGCCGGCCCGCCTGATGATGTTCCGGGCCATGTCATGAAAAATCAGAAAATGCGAAGGTTTGAATACATACCAGTAGATATAACCCTTGAGGCCGTGCGGAAGGAAATACGCTGTCTGGACAAGCGACGTCCCGTCGATATGGAACTCGAGCCAGCCCTTGCCGGGCATTTTCATCTGAGCCAGCAGCAGCAGCCTCCGGTTTTCCTCGATGTCCGCGACCTTCCAGAAATCCAGACAGTCCCCGATGCGCAGGCGGCTGGCGTCCCTTCTTCCCCTGCTGATGCCGTATCCTCCCGACATCTTGTCCATGAATCCCCTTATTTCCCACAGGAAATGATAGGTGAACCATCCGTTCTCGCCGCCGATTGACATTATGGAACGGAATATAAAATGCGGAGGGATGGACCCGAAATCCTTGACCTTTCTGTCATACAGCACTTCATGAGCGATCTGTCCATGGTCCTTGACGTCGCACGATTCAGCCCCGCTGCTGTCGCTCCACCTGCTCAATACCTGGCTGTTCTCGATTTCGTCAACCGCCTTGAACATGGACTGCTTGAACGATACCGGAACGATTTCGGGGAAGAATCTTTCTGCATTGTCGTTCTGTATGATGGTTTCGCATTTTATTCCCTTCAAAAGCGCGACCGTCGTGCGGCGCGGGACTGGAAAAATGTTGATGAAAAACGGCGAGATGAAACGCATCGACCACCGGGGTATCGGAACGAACACCCTGTTTACGCCGATAACTTCGGCTGTTTTTTGGAATATTTCTCTGTAGCTCAATACCTCGGAGCCGATATCCACGATATGATTGCCGTCCGCATCAAGGCCCCTGGCGCGGACCAGGTAGGTGAGGACATCGTCTACGGCGATCGGCTGGGTCAGGGTGTCGATGGAACGGGGCACGACCATCAGCGGGGCCTTTTCGACAAAATTCCACAGGATTTCGAAGCTTGCGCTTCCTGAGCCGATGATCATGGCGGCCCGGAACCAGATGGTCTGAATTTTATCGGGACGGGCAGAAAGTATCTCCCCTGTCTCGATGCGGCTCAGCAGATGGCGGCTCGCGTGCTTTTTCGTGCCGAGGCCGCCGAGGTAGATGATTCTTTTCACGCCCGCTTCGATGCAGGCCTCCCTGAAGTTTTCGGCGCTGATGCGGTCGAGCTCCATGAAATCCCCCCTGGCGCCCATGGAGTGGATAAGGTAGTATGCCACCTCGATTCCTTCGAGCGCGGATTTCAGCGATTCCCTGTCGAAAGAGGTGCCTTCTACGATTTCGACGCACCCGAGAGATACATCCCGAATCTTCCTGGCGTTCCTGACAAAAAGGCGCAGATCGACGTCCTCTTCATTGAGGAGCCTGACTTTCAGCCTGCGGCCGATATATCCCGTTGCGCCGGTGAGCAGCACTTTCATGGCGGGTTCAATCCTCCTGATATCAATATATCATAACCTGCGAAAAAGTTGTTCATTGTGGATGAACATTCGGGAGATTTTAAAAATAAAAAACCCTTGCTTCGCTCTTGATTATGGATAATAATAAAGGTTCTTCACGTTTTTGTATGGATTAAGAGAAAGCACCCCGGATTTTCAGAAA
>ERZ795054.1887-NODE-1887-length-18504-cov-4.849314_pt1 | contig 18504 bp, 18 predicted proteins | sample MGYA00375138_ERZ795054 | MGnify/ENA primary metagenome ERZ795054 (study PRJEB30183, sample SAMN05720215) | anaerobic digester metagenome | isolation source: active sludge of municipal wastewater-treating anaerobic digesters | place: USA | collected 2014-12-23 ... | reverse complement strand
GGCCTCCGCCAACAGCGAGGGTCTTCTCCATATTTGGCGCGCACCGTCCTTCGAGCAGATCACCCGCATGGAAGCCGAAGGGCGCTGAGCGAGAGAACGCGGAGGCGGCGGTGGAGCAGATGAGTGCGGAGGCGCTGAGGCGACAGGGGTGGACGGATCCGGGTTCGGTGCACCGGAGCACGAGTAATCCCGTGAAGTTCGCGTGACCGGCACCGTTGAGACTGGAGACGAAGCCCGGCCTACCGACAGGCTGAGGACGGTGAGGTGGATGGCAGTACGCCTGAGGACAGGGACAAGACAGAGGAAAAGGACGCGGCTCCGGGAACTCAAATGTCGGGGATGAACGGAAGCCTCAGACAGTGTCGTGGTTTGCCCATCTCTGTGCGGCGTCCCAGACCGTTCGGTCCGGACGCGCGGGGCTGGCCATGTCGTTCCGTGTCAGCGCGAATCCGAGCTGACGATTCCGCCGCCGCGCGGTCCAGCGGTTGTTCGAGTAGAATCAAGGTGTGCCGTACGTTATCGGGATCAGCGTCGGGGTGAGCCGCCAGCACTTCTTGCACGCGAGCCGACAAACAGCGCGCCCAGCGTAGGGCGCGCGCGGTCTGTTGGGATGTGGTGCGGTTCTTCATGCAATTCGGGCAGGCCGTACCTGCAGAACAGCTCTCGCCATTGGGGTTCGGCGACGTCGAGATCAAAGGTGTTCCGCGGGTGGCCGTGCGCGATGACGGCATGCCCTCCAATCAGCAGGAACGCCAGGCCCCCCTCGCGGGCGCGCTGAGCAAGGCCGGTCAGGTTCATTCGATTATCGAGTCAGGCTCTCCGAAAGCCGGCGACAAGCTACGCGGAATTCCCCATTGGTCCAAGGCGAATAGGGGCAAGGGTGTCCGCCTGCCCTTGCCTTGACGAGGTTGGCGGCGATGGGGCCCTCGGCCGCCAGGAGGTCCAAGGCCTCATTGTTGCACTGCTCCAAGTCCGTCCTGGCTCGAATCCTCCTTCCACTGCCGTCCGATCTGTGCTACTGCTACAACGTGCAAGGCTCGATTCAGGAGTTGATTGAACGCGCCACCGAGAGACTGGTGGCGGAATTCCACCCGGACGAGATCTGGCTCTTCGGCTCGCAAGCGTGGGGCGCGCCCGGCGAGGACAGCGACGTGGATCTCATGGTGATCGTGCCGGAAAGCGACGAACGGCCCACCCGCCGCATGCAGCGTGCGCATCGTTGTCTGCAGGGGATCGGCTTTGCCAAGGACGTGCTCGTGCCGACCCGCGCGGAGGTGGACCGGTACAAGCACCTCCGGGCTTCGTTGTTTCATCAAGTGCTCTCCCGGGGCCGGAGGCTGTATGGATGAGCCGGCCAAGCTAGAACTGGTGCGTGACTGGCTGCGGCGGGCGGGCCGCGATCTCGCGGCCGCTCGCGCGCTGGCAGCCTTGAGCGACCCTCTGCTGGACGCGGCCATCTACCATTGCCAGCAAGCAGCGGAGAAGGCCTTGAAGGGTTGGCTCCAACTGCAGGACGACCCCTTCCCGAAAACGCACGACCTCGAACAGCTCGTGGGGCAGGCCGCCCGCCTTCGAGCTGAGTTCAGTGAGCACCTCCCGGCAGCCGCGGTCTTAACGCCGTACGCCTCAGCGTTCCGCTATCCTGGTGGCGCTTTCGAACCGATGCCTTCGCGTGAGGAGTTCGACGAGGCCCTCAGCCATGCCCAGGTCATCTACGACTTTGTGGTGGCCAGATTGCCGCAGGAGGCACAGCCGTGAAGGGGCCTGAGATAGCGTAACCCTCCACCTCCACTATTGGCGCAACAAGACCGGTCGCGAAGTGGATTTCGTCATCGTGCGCAACCGCGACCAAGTGGACGCCATCGAGTGCAAGTGGGACGCGTCCGAATTCGATCCCGCCGGGCTGAAGGCGTTCCGGACTCTCTACCCTCAAGGTGACAACTACCTGATCTCCCCGCTGACCGTGCCCACCTATCTCAAGAAGGCCGGCGACCTCGAAATCAAAGTCTGCGCCCCCTCTGGCATCGCAACCTGAACCATGCCCCTCACCCTCACCAACGCCGTCCGCCGGTCGCTGACCACGGACCAATTCTCCCGGGTGATTGAGGTGCCATGAAAACGTGGCAGCAAACCAGCTTCGGTCTTCATGCGCTTGCGGTGGCAGTGGCGCTGGCTTCCGCCAGCGCCACTCGAGCGCAGGGCGCGATTCGTTACGTGGACGCGCAACTCCGCACGGGCCAATCCCCGGTTTGGGCTATCGCGTGTCGGACCTCGGCGGTGACGGCACAGCCGACTTGCCTTTCGGTCATTGCTCCTGCGCGGGCGCCAGGGCAGGATCGTCAAGGTCCAACCGGTAGAGGATCTGGTTGTAGTCGTAACGCGGCGTGGGCGGTGGCCGGTCGGCAAACTGCATCGTGTAGGTGCCCTCGAAAATGAGCACGGGCGAGTCGGGCGGCGTGAATTCCGGATGGAGGCGGGGGTTGTAGAACGTGTAGTTCTCGTGGCTCAGCACTTTCACCGCTTTGCCCCACGGGCCGGTCGGCGTCTTGGATTCCGCATACCAAAGTTCGCCAAAGGCGGACGGTTTGCCGAACGCCTGCATGAAGACGGTCACCCAGCGTTTGCGAAAGGGATTCCACGCGACCGATCCGGTGTGCGGTTTCACGGGTTGGCCATCGGCGGAGGCCAGCGAGGCCTGCGGTTCGAGCGTTTCCCAGGTGTTGGAGTCCTGCCATGCCTCGAATGTGGCGGGGCAGCGCAGCGTGGGCAGCGGGTTGCCGAACAACACCCAGCGGCGGCCGCGCTCGTCCTCCCAGAAGGCGGGGTGGCCTTCGGGGAAAGGGGGCGGCTTGGGCTGCTGTTCCGACTTGGTCCAGACAACGCGCAGTCGCTCGAAGCGGGACGCCTGGTCGTTCCACACGCAAAGACTCCACTCGTAGGCCTCGAGTGGCGGTCTGATCTTTGCGTAGGAACCCACCAGGCGGGGCGCGCCGGTCCGGTCGGGCAGGCTGACATAAGCCGTCACCCACGTGGGGCCGGTGCCGGGCATTTCGGCCACTCCGCGCGGGGCGCCGTTCGCATCGGTGAAGTAGTCAAACTTGATCCGGAGAGGCGGCTCGAAGGATTTCAGCGGACGGACCTCGGTGGTGGCGCTTGTCATGTGGAAGATGCCGAGCGGGTAGCGGGCCAGGGTGGTGTCGCCCCAGGCCCAGTAGAGCCTGTCCCGATGCACGGCATTCTGCACGCTGTCGCAGCCCAACACGCCGGATTCGGGCCAGTCGGTGTCGTGTCCAACCCTCTGGCTCTCGGCGAAGAGACCGCCGCCGGTGAGGCGGCCCAACCGTTTGGCGGGCACTGTGCGAGTCACCTCGACCTTAAGCGTCCCGCCTGGCTCCGGTTTCAGGCGAATGCCGCGGTAACCGAAGCCATCCTTGGGACGCTCGTAGCCGTGTCCGACGACGTCGAACCATGTCTCCCGACCCATCAATTCCGGGAGGTCGAAGGCGATGACGCCCGCGTTGTCCGTGACCAGGCGCACGTTGTGCGTGGTGCGCAACTCGACGAGCGGCACCGGCCAGCCGCTGCCTTTCTCGATCACCTCGATCCGACACGGTTCGTGGGCGCCGCCCCAGGCTGGCAGGAGCCAGGCCAGGACCACAGCCAATCCTGCAAGACTCGATCGAGCGGGCTCAGGCCCTTGCATTTGCCGTTTCATAACGTTCCCCGGTGTTTTCCAATCATGGGCGCGGTCTTGCGCGAGCCGCAACACTTGTGTCGAGGCTTTGTACGACTATGCCCCAAGACCTGCCCGGCGGCAGCCAGGCGCCGCCCCTCCTGTGCTCTGCTCGTGGACACCAAGGCGGAGGAGTGGGGACGTCCTCGTCCCCGACCAATCGGATTGCAGACTGTGTTTGCGGGCGACGAGGCCGTCGCCCCTCCTGTGTGGCGGTTGGCGCAGGCAGTGGTGGGGCGGTTGACCGCCGCTTTTCGAAAACGATGGTCGGTCACGTCCCACGCAAAGCGGTGCTGAAGCACATGCATTCTCCGGAAATGGCGCAGAGTGCATGAAATATGGGATGACACTCTGTTGCCCGGTTCCATCCCTCGACTCGGGCGCGGTTTTGCTTTGCTATACACAGCGTCAGAAGTTCCGCCGCGTGAGGGCACGCGGCCTACAGGTTTGTAGGCCGGGTCCCCTGACCCCGTGCTGCATCATTTATGTCGCTCTGTATAGCGCGCATGAATGCACCTTTCGATGACATCGGCTTCGCGTTTTGCAGAAGTTGGTGAGCAGTGCGCGCTAGCGCGCGGCGCGCTTGAGGGTTGCCTGCGGCACCCAGCGCGTGGTCATTCGTCGCATGAGATCGTCGCTTGGAAACGGAGGGCGCGGCTGGCGTCCGTAAGCCTGATCGTCCATGCCGTGCCACGGCAGCGGCTCGACCTTCCAGCCCAGCTCGACGTGGAAATCGGAGTCCTTGTCCCAGCCCACCGTGTAGATGAAGAAGTCGCGCACGGTGCCGGGCGACGGCTCGGGCAGCGCGGCCGCGTCGAATTGCAGCGTGAGTTCATCGCCGCCGTTGAGCAGCACGAGGGCGTTGTCCTCGTCCGCCACGAGCGGGTCGACCGGTCCGTAGCGTGTGCACCAGCCCTCGGGAGTGATGGCCCAGTGCGGATTCTGGAAGGTGCGGTCGTAAACGGGTGTCAGCGGCTGGGTCCACGGCAGATCTGCAAACTCACTGAATCCGCGCCAATGCAGATCGGCGCGGGTGGGGGTAATCGGAGTGATCCGGGTGTCGCCGGCCAGGCGGCGTTCGAACAGAGCGATGCGGTCCCAATGAAGTTCGTACGCCGTGGCAAGACGAAGCCGGCGGGCTCGAGGCGGGAGTTTGCCGTTGAGATCGATCAGGATTGTTTTGGTCTTTCCCGACGGGACAGCAGGGGCCACGTTGACCGGCTGCCATTGGCCGGCGGCGGTTTCGACCTCGAGGTGCGGGAAGGGGAATGGCAGATCGGGGTCGTGCGAGGCCGCGACGTTGGCCATGCCGCCGCCGAACCGGAGCCAACCGGTCAGCGCAAGCACCAGCGGCTTCTCGACCGACAGGGGGCCGAAGTCGAGGACGACGCCGTGAGGTTCGGCGAGGCCGCGCAACTGGGGGATCCGGATGCGTTCGGGCGAGACCATCACGCCATCGTTGTCGATCAGGGCCGAGGTGGCGTCGCTGCCATCGAGCCGCTTGGCTTCGAGGAGGGGCTGACGGTTTTCCAATGTCCAGAGTTCGCCGCGCGGGAAGGGCTTGCTGGGGCGCATGGCGTCGGTGGTCTGCACTTCGGTGCCCGGCGGATGATCGACCACAACGAGCTTGGCCTCGTCGAGATAGAGCACCTCGCGCAATTCCTCGGTGATCTGGACGGTGTACTGCCCGTCGAGAGGCTGGAACCGGTCCGTGCCGCCCAGCCAGACGTACTCGTGCGGGTCGGCGTCGACAAAGACGGTCTCGGTGACCCGCAGCCCCATCGGCGCGGAGCCCAGGATGTCCGAGATGAAGCGGAATTGCCGTCCGTCCCAGGCGTAGAGGTAAGGGCAGGAGCCGGTGGGCAGGACCGGCTCGAACACGGGCAAGGCGGCGCGCGGGTCCGGTTTGACGTCGATTTGGTTGAAGGCCAGGTCGAACCAACGGGCCACCAGCGAATCGAGCTGCGTGTTCTTGCCGACGCCGATTTCGACCGGGAGCGCGCTGACGGTGCGATGGACGCGGAACGGCCCGGCGGTGACCTCGAGCCGGATGCCGAGTCCGCTGGCATTGGACCTGTTGCCGATCAGTCGGAGTTTGAGCTGGATGTTGGCGTTGCCGCCGTCGTTGCGCAGAAGCTTCAACCCCTGCCCCTCGACGCTCAACGCCAGATCGGTGTCGCCGTCCTGGTCAAAGTCGGCCGCGGCGAGCGCCTCGATCCGTCCTCGAACCAGTCTGTCGAGACCGAGCGCGGCTGTCTGATCCGTGAACTGTCCGTCTCCCACATTGCGCAAGATCCGGAGGCCTTCGCCCGCGGCGACAACATCGAGCCAGCCGTCGTTGTCATAATCGACCAGGCGCAGCGCGTTCACACCGGGCAGGTCGAGCGGCAGACGCACGGCCTTACCCAACCCGCCCAGCAGGAGGTCGAGGTGATCGGGCGCGGCGGCTATGAGATCGGCGCGCGAATCGCCGTTGAGGTCTCCAAGCGCCAGCACAGCCCCCCCGATCTGCACGGGCGGGAGATTGGTCGGGGCCAGCGGGCCGCCGCGCTGCTTCTGGAGATAGAGCGGCGGCGGGGTGTCGAGAGCGACGAAGACGTCCATCATGTCGTCGTTGTTCCAATCGTCGACAAGCACCTGGCGCGCGCCGGTCACCGTGGCCGGCACGCCCGATGTGGCTGTGATGTCCTTGAAGTACATGTTGCCCAGGTTGCGCAGGACGCGCAGGCCGTTGCCGCCGGGCAATGCCACCAGCAGGTCGAGCTTGCCTGTGAAATCGAGGTCCACCAGCGCCCCGGCGCACCCGACGAGGCCTTTCAGACCGGACGCCGCGGTGACCTCGCGCGCGGCGCCATTGGTGGCGAAGCGGTAGGCGTGCGAGGCCTTCTCGCCCAGCAGCACCACGTCCTCGAATCGGTCGTTGTTGAGATCTCCGACCACCATCTGCCGGAAGCGCCCGGCCGGGTCTGCCGGCAAGAGACCGTCGAGCGGACGAAAGACCCCCTGGGTGTTGGCCAGAAGCCGGAAGCCGTTCGTGCCCTCCGCGGCAATCAGGCTGTTGCGATCGTCATGGTTGTAATCGAGCACCGCAAGCGGGCCCTGGTACTTGGCGGAATCCGCGCCGAAAGCGGCGACGGTGGCGTCGGCGAACGTGACCGGAATCCCTTGCGGTTCGGGTTTGATCACCTTGTCGGGGGCGCGCGCCTGTGTGTGCGCGCACCGCTCATAGACCTCGGGGCTGGCGGGTGCGCCTGTGTTTTTGGCGAGGATTGCCTTGTGCTTCTCGATGGCCGCCTGCGCCGCGTCGGGTTGCCCGGCTCGGATCAGGGCCTGGCTGAGGGCGTAATGGGCGACCGGATGATCGGGCTCGATCGAGATCGCTTCCTGATAGGCCACAGCGGCGTCCTCGAACTGCTGGAGTTCCTGGTGGGCGCGGCCAAGCTGGTAGCTCACGGCCGCGATCGTGGGATCGAGGTCGCGCGATGGCTGGAACATCTGGACCGCCTCCTCGAATTGGCCCAAACGGAGATGCGCGCACCCGGCGACGTAATACGCGGCTGCGGAGTTGCGGTCGTAGTCGAGGACCACGCGGGCATGACGCAGCGCGCTCTCGGCCTGGCCGGCCGCCAGGAAGGCGTTGGCCAGGTTCAGATGGGCGTCGGTGCGCGACGGCGCCAGGGCGACGGCCTGCGTGAACAGCGGGATGGCCTTGTCGGCCTGGTTTTGGTCGAGGTAGTTCCTGCCCGTGTTCATCAGGCGGATGAACTCGTCCTCCTTGGCGGGAGTCGATCTCGAACAGGATGTGACGGCCAGACAGACGCACAGCAGGGCCAGGACGAGTGCTTCGACTCGGAAGGAATGGACCAACAACGGCCAAACCGTGGCTCGCTCAGCACTCGTCCTGAGCCATAGGTTCGTTCGGGAACCGATGTGTCGAAGGACGAGCCCGGATCGTTGACAGGCTCCGCGCTGAACCGGATCCGGGCTGGCTGGAAAAACCGCGCCTGGCTGGGCTCCGGAAGGTCGAGCTTCTCGTCTTCTCGTGTTCATGAACTCAGTGTCCATTAAACCGTTAATTGTAAAGACGTTGGACGAACATTCTGGTTGAGCGTTGAGCGTTGAACGTTGAGCGTCGAGCGTTTCCGGCTCATGGTCCCCGTGCTCAGTCAACCGTCGAATTTCATGCCTTCCCCCGACCTGCACGCGATCCGCCGCAACGTCCCGCGCCCTTCTCTCCCAACGTTCGGATGGCGCGTGCGGCGTCGAGCAGCGCATCGGTTTCGGTCTCGCTCCCGACGCTGATGCGCAGGTAATCGCGCAGGGAGGGGGAGCTGAACCACCGGACCAGGATCTTTCTCTTGCGCAACTCGTGCAGCCAGCGCTCGGCTGGAAGGCCCGGGGGCCGCGCCAGGAGGAAGTTGGCCTGGCTCGGGAAGACCTCGAATCCGAGGTCGCACAGCGCGGCGCATAGGCGCGCGCGCGTTGCCCGAACGCGCTGGAAACTGGCGCGGTAATAGGGCAGATCGTCGAGTGTAGCGAGGGCCGCCAGTTGTCCGAGGCCGTTGACGTTGTAGCTGTCTTTGATTTTGTGCAGGGCCGCGATTAGGTCCGGATGTCCCACGGCGTATCCCACCCTCTGGAAACAGAGCGCGTACGCCTTCGAGAAGGTCCGGGTCACCAAAACATGCGGATACTTCAGAGCCAGGGAGAGCGCGTGCTCGTCCGCGAAATCGACGTACGCTTCATCGAGCACAACAACCCCCCGGAGCGACCGGCATAGGGCGTCGAGTTCCCGCATCGAGTAGCCGCGCCCGGTCGGCGCGTTGGGCGTCGTGACAAATGTCAGCGCCGCGTCCGGATCCAACGCCCCTGCCGTTCGCCTGCCGCCGCGCCCCGATCCGCCCGCGGTCGGGAAACCGAAGTCGGGTCCGAGCGGCACAGGCGCGCGGCCTGCGCTGTGGATATCCGCCAGCACCGGGTAAAGCGAGTAACTGGGGGTGAAGAACTGCACCTTGGATGCGTGGGGCAGTCTCGCATGCGAAGCGCGTCCGTCAGGCAGCGGCTCGACAAACGCCCGCGTGGCCAGGGCCAGCAGTTCGTCCGAGCCGTTGCCGACGACGATGTTCCGCGGCTCGCAGTGGTGCAGCCGGGCGAGTCGGCGACGCAGCGGGTCCGAGGTCGGATTCGGATAGAGCCGCAGGCGCGCATCGACGCCCGCCTTCACGGCGCGCAGGACGGCGGGCGAGGGCGGGTACGGGTTCTCGTTGGTGTTGAGCTTGATCAGCCCCTGCACTTTGGGCTGTTCGCCCGGCACATAGGCCTCGAGCCGCTGGACCAGCGGGCGAATCAAAGGACGCACAGATTTCATTGCATCAGAAAGCACATGCTCCACCGCCCTGGCCAACGGGGGGACGCACGACGCCGGGTTGCGGCGGGGGACACCCGGTCTACTTGCGCAAACGCACCTCGGCCGATCGTCCGTGGGCGCCGAGTCCTTCCATCGCGGCGAAGGCCTGGACGGCGGCCAGGGATTTCCGGAGCGATTGGCGGTCGTATTCGACAACGCTCGTTCTCCGCTGGAACTGATCCACGGTCAGCCCTGCGCAGTTTCGTCCCGCGCCCCCGGTCGGCAGGGTGTGGCTGGGGCCGGCCACATAATCGCCAAGCACGGTCGGCGACCAGGGACCGAGGAACAGGGCGCCAGCGGTGAAAATCTGATCGGCGACCTTTCGCGCATCGCGCGTGTGGATCTCGCAATGCTCGGGGGCCAGTTCATTGGCCACATCGATGCCCTGGGCAAGGGTCTTGACCTGGATCAGCCAGCCCGAGTTGGCCAAGGCCCGCTCGATGAACTCGCGCCGCGCCAGGCGCGGGACCTGGCGTTTGATCTCGGTCTGCACCGCGCGCAGGAGCCTTGCGGATGGTGTGACGAGCCAGACGCGCTCATGACCCGACCCATGCTCGGCCTGGGCGAGCAGGTCCGCAGCCACGTAGCTCGGATTGGCCGAATCATCGGCCAGCACCAGGACTTCGCTCGGGCCGGGGAGCAGGTCGATGGCCACGCGCCCGAAGAGCAGGCGCTTGGCCGCCACCACATAGGCGTTGCCGGGGCCGAAGACCTTCTGCACAGGGCGAATGGTCTTCGTCCCCAGCGCCATGGCGGCGATGGCGTGGGCGCCGCCCACGCGATAGATCTCCGTGGCGCCCGCCATCCGCGCCGCAACCAGCAACTCAGGTTTGACCGACCCGTCGCGTCCGCACGGGGTGCAGACCACGATTTCGGGGCATCCGGCCACGCGCGCCAGCACCACGGTCATCAGGACAGTCGAGACCAGCGGGGCGGTGCCTCCGGGAATGTAGAGCCCGACGCGCTGAAACGGGTCGTATTTCTCGCCGACCTTGGCCCCTTGGGCATTGCGACCCGACCAGCCCCGGCGCAGCGAACGCCGGCTGAACCGTTCGATGTTTTTGGCGGCGAACCCGATGGTCTTTCGGAAGGCTTCATCGACCCGGACCGAAGCGGCGAGGAGATCGGCCTGGGTCATGGCCAGTTGGTCGGCCCTGAGGTCCGCCCCATCGAATTGGCGCGTGAACGCCAAGAGCGCGGCATCGCCCTCCTTCTGAACCGCATCGAGAATGGCCCGCGTCCTGTGCTCGATCTCGGGATCGAAGAGGCTCGTCTCCCGAGCCATGTCGCGGATCTTGAGCGCAAAATCCCGGGCCGTGTGCCGCAATCCATTCATCGGACCATGCTGATGGAAGAGCGGACGAAAGTCAAAGACGGCTAGCGCGCATTTCTCACCAGGTTTTTTGGATTGCGGAGCCGATGTCATCGAGAGAGGCACTCATGCGCGCTAGAAATGCAAAACCGCGCCCGAGTGGAGGGATGGACGAAGGCAACGGAGTGTCGCCGCACCCGCGAGGTTTCGGAAACGCTCCGAACCACGTCGTTCCCTGTGCGGGCGCGGTTTTGCCAACTAGCCCGGACATCCGATCACGCGCAGCGGTGTAATTGTCCGGGCGAGTTGAACGTTGAGAGCCTGCTCTCAGTGGAATGCGTCCGAGATGCCCTCGAGAGCCTTTCGCAATGCGGCGGTCGCTTCGGCCTCGAGGTCCTTCTTTGCGGATCGGTGGCGCCAATTGGTCTCGCACCTGGTTGGCGCGCCACTTCCCCGCTTGCGTCAACTGTACCCGCAGCACCGGCTCGACCCGCTCGACCGTCTCCTCGGCCGCCAGCTTGAGCACCTGCAGGTACTCGATGACGCCGGGCCGTTCTCCGTGATCGGCCACCAAGCGGTCATACGCCGCCCGAAACGTCGCACTGGGATACAGTGCCTCCCGATGCCGGTAATGGATGAAGGCCCCCGGCTTGCGCAAAGGCGGCCCGATGACGTGACGAAAGTCCACCCCGCTCCCTTGCCTGCCGCGGACCCGCGGCAAAGTGAACAGGTACAGTGACAGAACATGTGGTCCAGTTCTTCGCCTTGGATCCGCACCCCTAACGCCTGCGCGTAGCTCGACTCCCGGCTTGCGCGGCATCAGTTCACAAGCGGCCATGAGTCTATGCCAATATCAAGAACTGACCCGTTTTACGCGCTCAGGATTTCGGCGAGGCGGGAGGCGCGTTCTGGGTCAGGCGCTCATTGGGCGGCACCGTAGCAGTCGGAGGGGTGGTTTCGCTGGATCCGACGTACGCGGCGACATGTGCGAACGTGCGCAGATCCGCCTGCATCTGCCCCTCACTAACGTACCACGCCAAGCGGTCAAAGAAGCCTGACGCGCGGGTCGGCATTTTCGGCATCACCTGGTTCAAGCCCACGGCGCCCAGCGCGCCTGCGGCGAGCAGCGTGACGCACAGAATGCGCGCGCCAGTCTTCCAGGAAAGGCGGCGGAACCATCCACGATGGGGCCTTGCGTTCGCTATTTCGTTTTGCGGGTCGATGTTATTCATACTGTGTGTCTCTCTTCGCGTGTTGTTGTCTCTCCTGAATTGTCGTTTTCGCCGAGCCGTGGAGCATTCCCGGTGTGATCACGCCTAAGGCCGTGCCACGGCGCTCCACGACGTGGCCTAAAGAACCACGACAATCCAAAATCCATTCTCGGCGTGCTGGCGCATCTCAGTCTGAAGACTCAGCAGGTTCGCTCCGCAAGAGGTGATGTGCGTCTTGACTGCCCCAGGGGCGTTCAGCCATTGGGGCCGACATGGTGCGGGCCATGACCTTTCAAGTCGTTGCGCCGTCTCGGGCTCTGCCTGCTCCAGTCCGTTTCGGGTGTCGGTCGTTCCCTCCACGGTCATCCGGTTCAAGTTCACACGCAGATTCTACCCTGCCCCCGTCACCGCAACAGATGCAGTTGCTTCCATTGTTTAGGAGTACAGTTTAATATGTTCCGAACTGTACCCCTCGAGGGAACGACCAACTGTGACTGGCAGCGGGCGACTCGCGGGCTACACTGCAGCCTGTGGGCGGGAGGGCGAACGGGGCAACGCGCCCGCCCGTGAGCTGCTCTACCCCATACCATTTATGATTGACGCAACTTCTCCTCGTGCTGGGCCGGGGCGGATTGGGCATCTTTACGAACAGGTGGCCGGTCGGATCGCGCACTTGATCGATCAGGGCGCGTTGCGCCCCGGCGAGCGGATCCCGTCGGTGCGTAAGCTGGTGCGCCAGCAGTCGGTGAGCATTTCCACCGTGCTGCAGGCTTACCAGTTGCTGGAAAGCCGCGGGTTGATCGAGGCCCGGCCACAGTCCGGTTTCTATGTTCGGGCGCGACGGTGGACGCCGCCGCCCGAGCCGGAGATTCTGCATCCCCCCGACCGTTCGCAGAAACTCAGCGGGGCCAGTCTGGTGATGGAGGTCGTCGGCGCCTTGAGCCAACCTGGGCTGGTCCGGCTAGGCGCCGCGGTGCCGCCTGCGGAATGCCTGCCCACGCACCAACTTCACCGTGCGCTGGCAGTGGCGGCGCGCCGCCAGCCGGCCCTGGCGAACTCCTGCGACCCCTCGATCGGGCTGCCGGCGCTGCGGATGGCGCTCGCGCGTGAAGCGGTGGAAGCCGGCTGCACGGTGTCGCCCGAGGAAATCATCATCACCAACGGCACGACCGAGGCGCTGCACTTATGTCTGCGGGCGGTCACCCAACCAGGCGACGTGGTGGGCATCGAATCCCCCACTTACTTCGGCATTCTCCAGATCCTCGAAATGCTGGGCCTGCGTGCCTGCGAGGTCCCGACCCATCCCAATCACGGGGTGTGCGTGGGCGAGCTGGCAGCCCGACTCAGGCGCGGCCGTATCAAGGCCTGTGTCTTCATGTCCAATTACAGCAATCCTCTGGGCAGTTGCATCCCCGACCCGCAGAAGGAGCAATTGGTGAAGTTGCTGGCCCAGCATAACGTTCCGCTGATCGAAGATGACATTTACGGTAGCCTAAGCTTCGACGCCAACCGCCCGCGGGCGGCCAAGTCCTTTGACCGGGAGGGGCTGGTCCTGTGGTGCGCTTCGCTCACTAAGACCGTTGCGCCGGGCTACCGCATTGGATGGGCGGCGCCCGGCAGATTCACCCGGAGAGTGCATCAGCTCAAACACACCAGTTCGCTCGGCAGTCCGATGGTGACGCAGATTGCCCTGGCTGAGTTCATGGCGACCGGCGGCTATGAGCGGCATCTGCGAAACCTGCGACGGACCTACGCGCAGTTGATTGCGCGCATGACCGACGCCGTCGCTCGCTATTTCCCCGCTGGCACGCGGGTCACGCGACCGCAGGGAGGGCATTTGCTGTGGGTTGAACTACCCGGGAATGCCGATGCGCTGACATTGCATCACCAGGCCTTGGCGGCAGGGATCAGCATCGCTCCTGGGCCGATCTTCTCTGCCCGACAGCAATATCGAAACTGCCTGCGGCTCAATTGTGCGAATCCGTGGTCCGACAAGCTGGAACAGGCGCTAGCGAAGTTGGGCCGCCTAGCCACTGGCCTCGTCCGAGCTTAACCATCGAGCCGGCGGCCCAAATGCCTAACGGGGTAGTCCAGAACACGGAGCGCAACTGGCTGCTCCTGATCGAAGCGGTAATGAGCGCTGGGGATGTTGACGGGAAGCGTCGCATGGACCTGAAGCGGCTTTTCTGTCGAAGCAAAGCGGGTCTGGTGCTCGTGACCGCCTTCGAGACTCGCCGTGCAATCCAGGGATTCCCCGGACGTCCGACCTGATCGCCGCGAAGGAGGCGGTGGCGTCACCCCTGCCACGCAGGCCCTCGGGAAACCGGGGGCCTTTTTGCGTCGTCGATTGGCGTCGAGAACCGCCGCGAGATCAGGCGAGAACCGGGGCGAGACGTATCGGAACCGGCCAGGCAGGGGCAGGCTACTGCCCGCGCCTTGGAGCGTAACGTTCCGCCTTCGGGCGTGGGAGAGTCGCGACACCTGCTCATCGAAGGCTTCTGCGCGGCCTGCGAGCCCGCCGACCGCCGCCCTCCATGGCAGTGGTGCGCGGATCACGCTCACGTCAAGAAACCCCGCCCTGTCAGGCCGGTGGCGGTCCGATGCCTCGCCGTGGGTGGGCTCGGTGGTAGAGGACCGATTGGACTTGCTCGGCATCGGAGTTCTGGAACGCTCCGCACATGGCTCATACTCCGACCAGTTCACCAGGGTCTTCACTGTCACTCCGAGCCTGTTGCGGCAGGTGGGGGAGTGCGCTCAAGGCGGGGTTGAATCGCCATAAGTGGGGGGTTGTCGCATTCGTCGCCGTGATCGTGCTGACGGGCGGCATCGAACTTGGCATGGGGCGCTCCCTGTTGGGGCCGGACGGGAAGTTCGGCTGGTGGGAGGGCAATATTTGGAGCAATGAGTGCTCACAACGTTTTGTCGATCCGTACTCCATTAGCCACATGGCCCACGGCATGGTCTTCTACGGCGCCTTATGGCTGGTGGCTCGGCGGCTGCCGATTCGTCGCCGGTTCCTCGTGGCCACGCTCGTGGAAGCGGGATGGGAGATTCTGGAGAACTCCCCGCTGATCATCGAGCGCTACCGCCAGGTGACCATTGCGCTCGGATACGATGGGGATAGCGTCCTGAATTCACTCAGCGACGTGGTCATGATGTCGCTGGGGTTCTTGCTGGCCTCTCGGTGCCGCCCTTGGATCACCGTCGCGGGGTTGGCTGCGATGGAACTCGCGTGTGGGTTATGGATTCGCGACAACCTGACGCTGAACGTCATCATGCTGGTTCATCCGGTGGAGGCAATCAAGGCGTGGCAAATGGCCGGCCGGCCACCCCTGTGAACACCAGGCCCGACGGCGTGCCGGTCGGTCAATGGCATCCGGGCAAGGGCGAACGTCCTGCCAGCAGCGTGCCGGCGCCTCGACACACGCCGGTCGCGGTTCCGCACGACCGAGCGGGACTACATCGACCAAGTCACGGCGGAGGCGCCGGAACCAAACGGCAGGGCTAGAGAAGGTGAACACCTGAAGTCGTCTGCTCTCTCTGCCTGTCAGCGAAACCATGATGCCTTCCTGCGATGAGTATGATCCCTCCCCCCAGAACCGCGGCGAGGATCCAAGCACCCAAGTGAAATCCGACCGCGTCGCTCCAAATACCACCGTGCGAGGCCGAAAAACCGGTTAGACTCGCCGCCCAGAGAATGAGCACGTCCAACTGGTAGGTCCACAGGCCCTTCACGAGTCTCCTGTTGACCAGAACGAAGCGGAGGCACACCCCACACAACACCAGCATAGGCACCCAGGCCAACTCATAGCGTCGCCCACCGATTGGCCTGTCTGCGATATCGGAGAGAGCGCCGAGAACCAGACCGCTAATAAGAATGACAGCAGGCCGGCCAATATTTCTGCGCAACGTCTCTGACGGATGCCACCTGCTCGGCAACGGCACTTCTGGGGCGTGAGCGGCACTGGCATCCCTTCGCGTCTCCAGGTAGTGCTTTAGCCAAACCGAACCGAGCGCGCCCGCTATCGCGAACGCACCGCTGATAATTGCTGTTACAATTGGGGTTTGCATGGGACTGGTTGCGAATGGGCAGCGCACGCCATCATTGCCGAACTTCGCCGTCTTTCCGAAGAGCCGAGAATGTGGTCAGCCGGTTGCAGATGCCTGTCCATGGATTGCACTCCCCATTATCACAGGTGGTACGTCCTGGTCAAGCCGAACCACGGTTGCGAAAAACCAATCGGGGCCGCCGTCCGACTGGCTGGAGGCAGGACTGCGACCGCGGTTAGGACCAGTCTGGGATCCGAGGACCGGCGTCGCTGGGCCAGGCGAGGACCCGACTGGCCGAATCTGACTAACAGCGACCCGCCGAGGCGGGCGCAGGGACGGGTGGTCGAGGCGGCCGTCCGAGCAGTCCGTCCACGATGACTCGCCTTGCCCAACGCCGGCCCGTGGTAGGCCGTCTTGGCGAGGAACGACCACGGGCAAGGTGAGGACAGCAGACCGCCGCCCCGCGGTCCAAAACGCACCGCCACGGGCTTCTTTCGCAGCAGTCCATCACGCCGTCGTGGCCGACAAGCAGACCTCGGGCGCACGGGTCCTGGCCGAGTTCTGCCGCGACGCCCTCGGCGGGGAGTTCCGGTGCACCACAACCGGCACGCCGGGGACGTGGAGGCAAATCAAGCCGGCGGCGGTGACAGCAGACCCGTCATCAGGCACGATCCCAACCGGTTACCTCATCCTCAACGTCACCACCGGCCACATCAAGCGCCACGTCGGCGGGTTCCTCTGGGAAATCCCGGTGGCTAGGGATAGGGCCCGGCTGGGACTCCAATTCAAGGATGGCTGACTCTGAAAAATCGCGGCCGCTGGGCGGGGAATGGGTTTGCACCGTGGCCGGCACGCCGGGGACATGGATCCAGGTCAGACTCGCGGCGGCCAGCACCGATCCCTCAACTGGCACCATCCTGACCCGGTACCTGGTTTGGAACGTCGCTGACGGTGCGGTGAAGCGCCACGCAGGGTCCTACTCCTGGGAAATCACCGTCGGGGCGAACACCGCAGCCAAGGTCGAGTTTCACGGTGCGACGCCGACGGCGCAGCGTGCCGGCGCGACCCAGGCTGCCGTCACGTATGTTTCGCAGACCATCAGTGATCCGCCGGCGCGGGCGCAGGACGAGGTGGTCGAGGACGGCTTGGGCGTCTCACTGTCGAGCATGGCCGGACCTCGTCGAAACGATCAGCGGGGCGCCGACACGTGACCTGTGGCAGGCTCCGGAACGGCGCGCCCGCTCACCGCGCTGCGGATGTCAGTAGGTGAGGGTCCCTTCGAAGTGACCCGTGCTGTGTGCGATCTGTGTCCCCGTATCCGGGTCGAATGGCCCGTACACCATCTCGTCGTACACCCAACTCCCCGTGCCGGTTGCGTGCGCGAAACGTCCCGTGCCGTCGATGATATAGGTCGTAATTGGGTCGAATGCCTCCCACATTAGTACGTCATCATTGGCCGCCGTCATGGTCCCCCATAGGTACATGCCCGACTCGTCGACGATCATGTGCCCAACAGCCGCGAACAAGCCTATGTGGCTGGCTGTCCCCCACCCGGAGTTTTCCGCACCCACCAACACCCATTCTCCGTCCACATCGAGTTCGTAAATGAAGTGGGCTTCCAGTTGAATAGAGCCTGTGAACGGTCGTTCCACTTGCTTCTTCTGGCCGGCGAGGCCCACCAACCCGAGGACGCACGCCCCGACGGCGACGAGCCTCAACATTCTCTTAGTGATCATAACGACTGCCTTTCTGTTTGTTTGGTTTTGTTCTGCGGCGTTTTCGTTCAGTGCCGACGCGCTGGTTTGCTCGCCCACGCACCCGCGTTGGGTGTGCGTCCCGCCACTGGCCGCACCAGTACAAAGAAGGAAAAAACCGGAAAGGTGACAGGCAGCTCGCTCCGTTTTCTCCCTCCGTAGCGCTGTCTATGACCTGCCTCAGCTCGCCCGCGAGGTGGCCTTAGCTCTCACGCCGACCGCCGTCCGGAACCGTCGCCGACGGGCAGAGCGACAGCCAGGGACGGGCGACGGAGGGCGGTTCGGTCGCGGCCATTGCTGGATGAACACCAGGGCCTGGCGAGCCTCGGGTCTGGCCGCCAAAGCCGGAGCCCTTCCAGGATGGCCTGCCTTGACGAACGTAGGCCCGTGGCAGGCCTTTTTCGGAGATCAGATCGCCCGGGAGGGTTGGGATAGCGGGTCGTCACCGGAGGGCTCAAAACACGTCGCCAGGAGTGGTTTCGCGAACAAGATGCCGACCCGTCTGAGTCTCGCGCCCGACCGTGGCCCGCCGGACGGATTCGGGTTGGGACGGGCTGGGCAGAAAGTCAGCTGGACCACTACCATCGGCCCACCGACCAGCGGGACCCGCGTCCTCAATGAGTCCTGGCGCGATGCGCTGGGCGGTGAATGGGTCTGCACCGGGGCCGGCACGCCGGGGACGTGGATGCAGATCAGGCCGGCGGCCGTCACCGCCGATCCGGCCAGTGGCACGATCCCGACCGGGTACCTGATCCGGGATGTCACCACCGGCCACATCAAGCGCCACACCGGCGGGTACGTTTGGGAGGTGCCGGAGGCGTGTGCAGGGCAGCCGGATCTATGGCGGCCAGTCGAGCTTGCGCGAAGGGGCCGCTCGGGACTACCTTACGGCCATGCAGCCAGACAGGACGCTTTCGCACGCGGCGGGCCTATGTGCTTTGGACCGAGCCGCTTCTGATATGCTGAGGGTAGGCTGGGAGAGGCTCAATATACGAACCGGCGGTTCGTATAATCAACGTTCGGCGGAGCGGAAAAGG
>ERZ795054.1885-NODE-1885-length-18510-cov-3.843620_pt1 | contig 18510 bp, 15 predicted proteins | sample MGYA00375138_ERZ795054 | MGnify/ENA primary metagenome ERZ795054 (study PRJEB30183, sample SAMN05720215) | anaerobic digester metagenome | isolation source: active sludge of municipal wastewater-treating anaerobic digesters | place: USA | collected 2014-12-23 ... | reverse complement strand
TTGTGGCGGTGATGGTGTGGGTGCTGCGCATTTTGATCATTGGTTCGCTGGTGGGCGCTCTCAACCGCCTGTTGCAGGTGGAGAAACCGGCCACCAGGCCGGAGCCACGCCCCAACGCACCCTTTGGCTTCAAAGTGCAGGCAGCGGCGCCAGCCCAATCGGCCGGCTTTGTGCGCCGCCCCGTGCCGGTTCAGTCCGCCCCCTCCAGCAGGTTGCCGGAAAATTACACTCCGCTGGATTCGTAAATTCCCATTTTCTGAAATTTCAACTTTATCTGCACACCTGCCAGAGTCATGGCAGGTGTGTTCTTGTTCTTCCAGTATAAGCAGTGAAACGATGTGGCGATCTCCAAATAGAAAAGTTAAAAATTGCTCCATTGTATTTCAGTAGGGGCGATTCGCGAATCGCCCCTACCAGACGATAAAGACGGTATGTAAAACCAGCTCCTCGGTTGCTCTCAGGATGACATACCTCACCCTCACCCAGTCTCTCCCTTCAAGGGAGAGGAAAAAGAGAAGATTGCCTGAGCCACATCTTAAAGACAGAGCGCATTTGCGAGCCGCAGGCGAAACCATCTCATGATTACCTCTATCTGCAGATTGCTTCGGTGGGCTCACGCCTACCTCGCAAAAGCAAAACACAGGGCATTCTGCCATTCAGCGTATAATGACGCCCATGACGGAAATAGAAACCCCCCGCCCGATCTGGGTGGACCAGCCCGCCCGGTTTTCTGACCTGTTGGCCGACCTGCAGCGACAGGTGCTGATCGCGGTGGATACCGAGTCCAACTCCCTGCACGCCTACCGCGAGCAGGTGTGCCTGATCCAGTTTTCAACCTTCACTCATGACTACCTGCTGGACCCGCTGGCCGGGCTGGACCTGAGCCCGCTGGGGGAGATGTTTGCCGACCCCGGCCGTGAAAAGATTTTCCATGCCGCCGAGTATGACGTCATCTGCCTGCGGCGCGATTTTGGTTTTGACTTCCAAAACATATTTGATACCATGCAGGCCGCGCGCATTTTGGGGCGTGAGAAGGTAGGCCTGGGCGACCTGCTGGAAGTCGAGTTTGGCTTTCACCTGGATAAACACAACCAGAAGGCCGACTGGGGCCAGCGGCCGCTGGATCCCTCCATGCAATCCTACGCCTGCCTGGATACTCATTACCTCATCCGCCTGCGTGAACGGATGGCAGAAGGGCTTGAGCAGGCGCGGCTGCTGCCGCTGGCGCAGGAGGACTTCCGGCGGGTGAGCTGTTCAACCGCCGCCGAAAACCAGCAACCGCTTTACCAGCAGGTGAGCGGCTACCACGAGCTGAACCCGCGCCAGCTAGCCGTGCTGGAGGCACTCAGCGCCTACCGCGACCGGCGCGCCCGCAGCGCCAACCGGCCGCATTTCAAGATTCTGGGCAATGCCGCCCTGCTGGCTATCGCGCGTGCATGCCCGCGCAGCCAACCTGACCTGCAAAAAACCGCAGCGCTCAATCCGCGCCTGATGGAGCGGCACGCCACGGGCGTGCTGCAGGCGGTGGAAAAAGGGCTGCGTGCGCCGGAGATCCATCTGCCGCACCACCAGCGGCCGGACCAGCGCTACCTCAACCGCCTGGATCGGCTTAAAACCTGGCGCAAACAGACGGCTGAAAAAATGAAGGTTCTTTCGGATGTGGTTCTGCCGCGCGATATCCTGGAAGGGGTGGCAGGCGCCAACCCGCAAACTCTGCCTGACCTACAGAAAATTATGGAAAGCGTCCCGTGGCGTTTTAGCCATTTTGGGGTGGAAATATTAACTGTGATCAAGGAGAAATCATGAAAATTCATTTCTGGGGTGCCGACCAGGGTGTAACCGGTTCGCAGCATTTGCTGGAGATCAATGGCAAACTCCTGCTGCTGGAATGCGGCATCTACCAGGGCAAGCGCGCCGACTTTTTCACCATCAATGAAAACTTTCCCTTTGACCCGCGCGAGTTGCAGGCGGTCATCCTCAGCCATGCCCATATCGACCACAGCGGCAACCTGCCCAACCTGATCAGCCAGGGTTACCAGGGAGCCATCTACGCCACCCCGCCCACTGCGGCGCTGGCCAATTTCATGTTGCAGGATTCCGGCAAGATCTACGAGGAAGATTCCTCCTACATTAACTTAAAGAAACTAAAACGCGGACAGGCGAAGGTGGAACCGCTCTATACGATTGAAGATGCCCGCCAGGTGGAAGCGCAGTTCCAACCCGTTGGATATGATCACACCTTTGAGCCCATGCCGGGCGTGATCGCGCGCTTTTTTAACGCCGGGCATATCCTGGGCAGCGCGGCGGTGGACCTGGAGATCCATGAAAACGGGGCGGTGAAGCGCTTGTGGTTCTCGGGTGATATCGGCCGCTACCGCCTGCCGCTGCTGCCCGACCCGGTGCTGCCAACCAGGGCAGATGCGGTCATTATGGAGTGCACCTATGGCGATAAAGCCCACAGCGACCCGGAAGCGGCCTATGAGCAGTTCCGCCAGGTGATCACACGCACGGTGCAGCGCGGCGGCAAGGTGATCGTGCCAGCTTTTGCCGTGGGGCGCACCCAGGAGATCATTTACATGCTCAACCGTATGATCAGCGAGGGCCAGCTGGAGCCACTGCCGGTGTATGTGGATAGTCCGCTGGCGATCAACATCACCGATGTATTTAAACAGTTCCCGGATTATTTTGACGATGAAACCCACCAGTTTGTGCAGACCGGCCAGCACCCGGCGCTTACCTTCCCCGGCCTCACCTATACGCGTACCACCGACGAATCCAAGGCCATCAACCAGCTGGCAAGCCCGCTAATAATCATCTCGGCCTCGGGCATGTGCGAAGCCGGGCGGGTGTTGCACCACCTCAAGAACAATATCGGGGATGAGCGCAACACCATCTGCATTGTGGGTTGGATGGCACCCGAAACGCTGGGGCGCCGGCTGCAGGAGAAACAGCCCGAGGTGAGGATATTTAATGAGATGCATGCACTGAAGGCCGAGGTGGCCGAGATCAGTGGGCTTTCGGCGCATGCCGGCCAGGAGGGCTTGCTGCAGTATGCGCGCGCAGCGCATGCCGGCGGGGCGCAGGCCATTTACCTGGTGCACGGCGAGCAGCGCGCGGTGGACGCATTTGCCCCGCTGCTGGAGCAGAATGGCATTTTCGGCTACCATTTTCCGGCCAGGGGCGAGGTGGCGGAACTGTAAGCATAGAGAGTTTATAATTGGCGTTGACGCAGGGAGAGGTGCCAGAGTGGTCGAATGGGACGGTCTCGAAAACCGTTGTGGTCCTTGTGGCCACCGTGGGTTCGAATCCCACCCTCTCCGCTGAATACATCACAAATAAACAATTAATGATAGAATAAATGTTCAATAAAATGAAAAAAGTTGATCCAATTACATTTATTGATTTATTTGCAGGAATAGGTGGAATACGAATCGCATTTCAAAATGCTGGTGCTCGATGTATTTTTTCTTCTGAATGGGATGAAAAAGCCCAACTAACATATGAAGCGAATTTTCATGAAAAACCTGCTGGTGATATTACAAAAATACATTCTATTGATATTCCTGACCATGATATTTTAACTGGTGGTTTTCCTTGTCAACCCTTTAGTATTGCAGGAGTAAGCAAACATAAATCATTGGGTAATTTACATGGCTTTGAGCATAAGACTCAAGGTACTTTATTTTTTGAAATTGAAAGAATCATTAAAGATAAAAGACCTAAAGCGTTTATGCTTGAGAATGTAAAAAATTTATTAAGCCATAACAAAGGTAGTACGTTTAAAACAATAAGAAGAGTACTGGAAAATGATTTGCATTATCGAGTTTATTATGGATTAATCGATGCAAAACTAGTAGTCCCACAACATCGAGAGAGGATTTATATGGTTGGTTTCAGGGACGAGGTCAATTTTGAATTCCCAAAAATTGAAGATAAAAGTCCACAATTAAACACCATCTTAGAAGAAAACGTTGATGAGAAATACACATTAAGCAATCATTTGTGGAAGTATTTACAAGAATATGCAAAAACCCAAAAATTAAAAGGAAATGGTTTTGGGTTTGGGTTGGCAAACCTAGATGGCATTGCACGAACATTAAGTGCTAGATATTACAAGGATGGGGCAGAAATTCTAATACCACAGAAAGGGCACAACCCGAGACGATTAACACCAAGAGAATGTGCCCGCTTGATGGGATTTCCTGATTCATATGTTATACCTGTAAGTGACACAAGCGCTTATAAGCAATTTGGTAACTCAGTTGTTATACCGGTTGTTGAGGAAATTGCAAAAAATATTATTAAATGCCTTCAAAATCCTTTTTCATTTCAGAGCACTCAATTTCAACCCAGAATATTAGAGCAATCAGGAAAATACTTTTAAAGTGGGGGAAAAAGAATTTTCAGGATTACCCTTGGAGGAAACCTGAAAAAAAGTGGCATGCTTTGATTGCAGAAATTCTACTTCAACGTACACGAGCGGGGAATGTTGTAAATGTTTATCACAATTTTATTTCAAGATTTGACACAATTGAAAAATTTCATAATGCCTCTAAAAAAGAAATTATAGAAATTATCAACCCTCTGGGGCTAACTTGGCGAGCTGAAAATCTGATTAAATTAGCAGTGTATTTAAAAAAACACCACGGAATAATCCCACGAAATATCAAAAAATTAAAGGATGTCCCTGGAGTAGGTTGTTATGTTTCATCTTCTTGGTTGAGTTTCCATAATAATCAAAGGGCAAATCTAATAGACGCAAATATTGTAAGATTTATTTGTAGATTAAATAATATGCAATTCGATGGAGAAACCAGAAGAAAAAAATGGTTAAATGAATTGATTGATCAGCTAACACCATTAAAAGGATTCAAAGAATTTAATTATTCTATTCTTGATTTCTCTATGTTAATTTGTAGGAAAATTCCAAAATGTCAGGAATGTCCAATAATAAATTTTTGTTTATTTGATCGCAAGAGGTGATTAAAAAATGAATCTTAAAAAAATGTTTTCAGCGATTGCTTATAAAAAATTATCAAGTGTTGATTTACCAAACAACACATCTAATCAACATGAATTAAATGGGGTTTCAGCAATAAAGGAATTTTTCCCTTCAGAAGACTCAATTAAAGGTTTTATCACATGGCATTATTTCTCTGATGAAAATGATCCAGAAAGATTTTCAGGCGATTTTACTTTTTATGATGCTCGAGCGAAGAGTTATGACAGGACAAAACGCAGTGAATGGCGTTTATATTATTCAGGTGATTTTTTGAAAAAAGCTGAAATTGGAGACACGCTTGTATTAGTAAGAATAACTCAAAATGAGGATATCCATGGGCTTATTTTTAAAAATGGGTCAGCATGGCTAAGATCGTTTTCGATCGTTTTTGAACTTACAAACATTGAAGAAAATGCTCAATTGAAAGATGACGAATATCTAAATAAATCTGAAATTGATTTTGTATTAACCCAAATCTTAGATGAGATTGGAATAGAAGTACCATTCACGGGTGAAAAACAAACTAACCAAGCTGCAGAAAAATTGTTACAAAGCGCAAAAGAACAAAATATAGTATTTCCAGGTATTAAGTCGTTTAACGAATGCGCAAGGGAACTTATTGATATTGAAGGAAAAGACCCGGACACAATATTATTCATGTGGTTGACAAAAGAAGAACAGATTTTTCGATCAGTTGAAAGATTTGTGATTGAAGAAAAACTTCAACAGGGTTTTGAATCAAGTGATGAGTTTATTTCATACTCTTTATCAATTCACAATAGAAGAAAATCTCGAATGGGGCAAGCCTTGCAAAACCACCTTGAAAAAATTTTTCAATTAAATAATTTACACTTTGAATCTCAAAAGACCACTGAAGAAAACCATAAACCCGATTTTTTATTTCCTGGTCAAAAAGAGTACCAAGACAAGCAATTTAGAACTGATTTACTGGCAATGCTTGCGGCAAAATCAACTTGTAAAGAGCGCTGGAGACAGATTTTACAAGAAGCAGATCGAATCAAGCATAAACACCTCTGTACGTTAGATCAAAAACTAACAATAAACCAGACTAATGAAATGAAAAATCAAAACATCATATTGGTGATACCGTTTCAATTTCAAAAAACCCTAGATGAAAAGCAAAGAGCGGATTCTATGACCCTCGCATCTTTTATAGAATTTATTAAAGACCAACAAAAATTTATTGTAACCGTATAATTTTGTAAAGGAATATAAACCATAATGAAAACCCTCCTTCTCATTCACTCCCAGACTGGCACCACCCTGCGTTTTGCGCAAACCATTGCGGACAAACTGAAAGCAAAGGGCGCCAGTGTGGATATCGTCCAATTGCAGGCCGATCCGCCCCTGGCGGTGGGCACGGTCATGCCGCGTAAGGAATTCGCCTTCACCAACCTGCCAGAGGTGAAAAAATATGATACTGTGCTGGCGGGCGGGCCGATCTGGGGTTTCACCATCACCCCGGCCGCGCTGGACGCTGTACGCCAGCTGGGCGACCTGCACGGCAAGCAATTCCTGCCCATCATCACCATGGGTTTTCCATTTGAGTTCATGGGCGGCCGGCAGGGAGTCGCTGCCCTGGCGCGCCTGGCCGCCGCACAGGGTGCTGAAGTGCTGCCCGGCCAGATCATCACCCAGATGTTTCGCCATGCAAACATGCAAATGCAGGCAGCGGCTGAAGCGATCGCAACCCTCCTCACCCGAAAGGAGAAATGAACATGTCCACTAAGCCACCCACCCGGCGTCCTCGTCACCCGATGCCGGACTATATAAAGAAGGCGCTCGAGGAGCGCGGCGTGTGGCAGGCCTACCAGGAGCGCCCGCCCTACCAGCGCAATGACTACATTGGCTGGATCACGCGCGCCAAACAGGAAGCCACCCGCCAAAAACGGCTGGGCATCATGTTAACGGAACTTGCCCGCGGGTCAGGGTACATGAACATGGCCTACACACCCAAAAACCGGCGCAAATGAAAGTTGGCCAGACGCTAACACTGAGCACCCGGCAGGAATGGCGCGCCTGGCTGGAGAAAAACCACCAGACACAAAAAGAGATCTGGCTGATCTACCACCACAAAGATAGCGGCAAGCCGCGCATACCCTATAACGATGCAGTGGAAGAAGCGCTGTGCTTTGGCTGGATTGATAGCACCATTAAACCAGTGGACGGAGAACGCTATGCCCAGCGCTTTTCGGTGCGTAACCGTAAAAGTCCACTCTCGCAGATGAACAAGGAACGCGTCTTTAAGCTGGTGGCACAACGCAGGATGACACCAGCCGGGCTGGAAGCAATCGCACAAGTTTTCGACCCTGAAAAGGAGAAACCCGGGGATTTTCAATTTCCGCCCGAGATCCTGGCAGCCATCCAGGCCAATCCGCAGGCGTGGCAGAATTTCCAAAAATTTCCGGATGTGTATAAACGCATCCGTGTGGCATATATCCAAAACCGCAAAGAGCAGGGGCAGGCGGAGTTATATCAGAAATCACTGGCGTATTTCATCAAAATGACCGCTCTTAATAAGCGATTTGGTTTTGTGAAGGAAATGACCGGGGATTGAGAAGAAAAAGCAAGCTTACTCCTCCCCTTTTCAAGGGGAGGTGGGGTGGGGTTTCATGAAAATGGAAAGGTTAGCGTGACACTCTTGCCTATTATTCGTTTGTTGAGTTAGATGCATTTGTGGTCATGCCCAATCATGTGCACGGGATCATTTTCATTCACGAACACTCTCTATCGAGTGACCCTGTAGTGGCGAAGCAAACCAATAACCAATCAACAGTAGTAGGGGCGACGTATACGTCGCCCCTACAGGATAAAAATATAGGTGGCAGGGGTTGTAAACCTGGATCTTTATCTGCCATCATGGATGCCTATAAATCCTCCTCTTCCAGATTGATTCACAAAATCCCTGGTCATGAAAATCTAAAAATCTGGCAGCGCAGCTTTTACGACCATATCCTGCACAATGAACGCGACTGGCAGGCGCTGCATGAGTACATCCTGGCCAATCTGCAGAATTGGCCTGATGACCCAAATTTTGGGAGATAATTAACTGACTATCTATTTCCAGTGGAGGTAACAATGGCAGTTTCCATCACGCGCCTTTCCAAACATGCCTGGTTCAAGATCAAAACAGGAGGGAAGGTCATCCACATTGACCCGGGCTATACCGGTTATTTCAAGCCGGGCGAGGTACCCCTGGCGGAATTTGAGGAACCAGCCGACCTGGTACTGGTGACCCACAGCCACAAGGACCACCTGCGGCCGGAGGCGTTGGCCAAAATCCGCCGACCGGATTCTATTGTCTTGGCGCCCGCCCGCTGTGCAGAAGTGATCGGCGCCGACATGACCCTGGTCAAACCCAGTGAGGAACGCACGGAACTGGGCTGGCACATCCGTGTGGTGAACGCCTACAACACACCCGAAGGCCATTCGACCACCAAAGCCCACCAGGCCGGCGAATGCGTGGGGTATGTGGTCGATCTGCCTGGCCTGCGCGTGTATCACCCCGGCGATACCGACCTCATTCCAGAGATGCAGGCGTTGGGCAAGGTGGACCTGGCTTTTCTGCCCATCGGCGGCACCTACACCATGGATGCCGGCGAGGCGCTGCAGGCAGTGAAACTACTCCAACCCCACACAGTGATTGGCATGCATGAGCTGCATGCCGACCCATTGGAATTCAAGGGTAATGTGGAAGCGTTGGGGAATATCAGCGCACTGGTGATGGCGGTGGGTGAGACGGTTGAGGTGTGAGGTTAAGTAGATGAATATGCCCCCACCTAACCTCCCCCTGCAGGGGAGGAACTGACGATCTTTTTTTCCAGCACCAGACCATCCTCGCCATCATGATAATACTTGCTCCACACCGCCACCTGTGAAAAACCCAGCTGCTGGTAGAGGAGGATGGCGGCCTGGTTGGAGCGGCGTACGCTCAGCTTGATGCGCTCCACCTTCATTTGCTTCTCGCAGGCAGACAGCAGAGCCCGGGCGATGCCCTGGCGGCGGAAGGCGGGCAACACACCAATGGTCAGGATCCAGCCCGTACCGAAATCGCGGCGATTATCGCCAGCGATAAAGCCCACCATTTGACCTTCCGCCACCGCCTTGATGCGCACAGTACCGGGGAAGGCCAGTACGGCCATCAACTCAATCCATGGCCAGGCATCTGCGCCAAAACAGGTCTTTTCCAGCTGATGCAGGGCGCGAATGTCGCGCCAGGTGGCGGGACGAAGGGTGAAGGTGGTCTGGGTGGGCATCTTGACTCTGGATTATACCCGCCTGCAATCCGCAAACAGGTAAACCTTATTATGTAAATACTATTGGGGCAGGAACCGCTGTTGCCAGATGCCCCACAGATCGTGTGCCAACTCCCCGGGCAGCAATACACAACAACCTGATGAAGTTCCTGCCAGAAGGGGTCATTTGGGATAAGTTCTATCCACAATATCCTGTATACTACAATAAGTATTACCATCTGTATTGACACGCAGGAGGCCATCATGGATCAACTGGAAAACACCCTGGCTGTCATCCTGGGTGGCGGACAGGGCACCCGTCTTTACCCGCTCACCCGCGAACGCGCCAAGCCGGCTGTACCCATGGCCGGCAAGTACCGCCTGATCGACATCCCGGTCAGCAACTGCCTTAATTCCGGTATTAACAAGATCGCCATCCTGACCCAGTTCAATTCCGTTTCCCTTCACCGCCACATCTCCCAGACCTATAAATTTGATGCCTTCCACAGCGGCTGGGTCAATATCTGGGCGGCCGAGCAGACCATGGAAACCATCGACTGGTACCAGGGCACCGCGGATGCGGTGCGCAAGCAGCTGTTGGAGATCCGCTCTGCCCGCACGCCATATGTCATCATCCTTTCAGGTGACCAGCTGTACCGCATGAATTACGCCAAAATGGCGGCCTTTGCCTGGGAAAATGATGCTGATATCACCGTGGCGGTGCAGCCCATCGCCCGCGAGGAGGCCTTCCGCTTCGGCATCCTTAAATGCGACAAAAAAGGGTGCATCGTCCGCTTTGCTGAAAAACCTTCCGACCCGGCCACCCTGCAGGAAATGGTCAGTCTGGAAGAGAAAGCCCGCCCCTATCTGGGCTCCATGGGCATTTATTTCTTCAAGACGGATGTGCTCATCAAGCTGTTGAGCGGCAGCGATTTTGACGATTTTGGCAAGCATGTCATTCCCTCCTCCATCGGCGGTTACCGGGTCTATGGTTATTATTTTGATGGCTACTGGGCGGATATCGGCACGATCCGTTCCTTCTATGAGACCAATCTGGCGCTGACCGATCCCGCTCCGCGCTTTTCAATGATCGATGAGGGCTGGCCAATCTACACCCATCCGCGCTTTTTGCCGGCGGCCGAGATCATCAACAGTACCCTGGAGCATGTCATGCTGGCTGAGGGTTGCTGGATCAAAGATGCCTGCATTCACCGCTCGGTGGTGGGGCTGCGCAGCCAGATCCGCAGCGGGGTGCAGATGACTGATACCATCATGATGGGTGCTGACTATTACGGCTTTTTCCGCCGCGGGGAAGAAGAGGAAAAGGGCGAGATTGGCCTGGGTGTGGGCAGCAACTGCCAGATCGAGGGCGCCATCATCGATAAGAATGCGCACATCGGCAAGGAGGTGGTCGTCAAGCCCTTCCCGCCCGGCACCGACCTGGATGGCGATTGCTGGGTGGTGCGCGAAGGCATTGTCATCATCCCCAAAGGTGCCATTGTCCAACCCGGCACACACATCACGCCCGAATCTGTAAAGTAATTTATAATTCCCTGTTTGTAATGAGCAATGGGCTGAGCCAGGCTCTGGCCTAATTTCTTTTACGGGAGTGTATTTATGGCGGATAAAAATAAAAAGGCAAGCAGTCCGGCGGCAAGGGATGTGGAGATTGACTGGCATGCGCTGAGCGCTGCAGACGTTCTGCAAAAATTGGAGGCGCCGACTGAAACCGGCCTGAGCACAGCTGAAGCCCGAAAGCGTTTGGAAAAATATGGCGAGAACCAGCTGCAGGAGGGCAAGCGGGTCACCTTTTTGCAGATGGTCATCGGCCAGCTGAACAATTTTGTCATCATCCTACTGATTGTGGCAGCCATCATCTCAGCTGTGTTAGGTGAGGTGGTGGATTCCGTTGCCATTATTGCCATTGTGCTGCTTAATACCATCATGGGGGTGGTGCAGGAAAGCCGCGCCGAACAAGCCCTGGCTGCCCTCAAAAAGTTGGCTGCCCCTGAGGCGCAGGTGCTGCGCGATGGCCACCGCGTTTCGGTGCCAGCCCGCGAGCTGGTGCCGGGCGATATTGTTTTCCTGGAAACCGGCAATTTTATCCCGGCTGATGTGCGCCTGCTGGAAGCGGTCAACCTGCGCATTGAGGAGGCGGCTCTCACCGGCGAATCGGTGCCGGTCACCAAAAGCGCCATTGAGGTGGTGGATGCTGGCGCGCCGCTGGGCGACCGCAAGAACACGGCCTTTATGGGTACCGTGGTCTCTTATGGACGCGGGCAGGGCGTGGTCATTTCCACCGGCATGCATACCCAGATTGGCCTGATCGCCACCATGCTGCAATCGGTGGAGGATGAGGAAACGCCTCTGCAGCGCCGCCTGGACCAACTGGGCAAGACCCTGGGTGTGGCCTGCATCATCATCAGCGCCCTGGTATTCGGGGCCGGCCTGCTACAGGGCGGCAACCCGCTGGAATTATTCATGGTGGCAGTAAGTCTGGCCATTGCAGCTGTGCCGGAAGGCCTGCCAGCTGTGGTGACCATCTCCCTGGCCCTGGGCATGCGCGAGATGATCAGCCGGCATGCCCTCATCCGCCGGCTTTCCTCCGTGGAAACCCTGGGGTCTGCCACGGTCATCTGTTCGGATAAAACTGGCACCCTGACCCAGAACGCCATGACCGTCACCCGCCTGTGGGTAGATGGCAAGTCTTTTGAAATCACCGGCAGCGGCTACCAGCCAGTGGGCGACTTTTTGCTGGACAAACAAAAAATTGACCTGAACCAGTACCCGGCGGCCAAAACTGCCCTGTGGGTGGGAACGGTCAACAATGATGCCAAGCTAGAAAAAATGAGCAGCGAGGGTGGTGAAAACACCTACCGCATCGTGGGCGACCCGACCGAAGGTTCCATGCTGGTAGCTGCCGAGAAAGCGGGTGCTAGCTTTACAGATTTGATGCATGCCTACCCGCGGGCGGATGAGATCCCCTTTGATTCCAACCGCAAACGCATGGTCACTGTGCATAAAGTGCAGGCAGCTAAAGATGAGGATCTTAGCCCCTTTGACCAGGCCACCAACGGAAAAAACCTGTATGTGGTAGCAGTCAAGGGTGCCCCGGATATCGTGCTGGGGTTGTGCAACCGCTATCTGCAGATGAACGACACAGAAGCACCCATGGATGAAGCCAGGCGCGCCGCCATCCTGGAAGCCAACGATGCCATGACAAAGGATGCCCTGCGCGTGCTGGGCGTGGCATACCGGGTCATCCATACCGAACCCTCGCAGGTGGAGCGTGATGACCTGGAGAAGGACCTCATCTTTGTGGGACTGGTGGGCATGATTGACCCGGCTCGCGAAGAGGTTAAACCAGCCCTGCTGACTGCCATCCAGGCCGGTATCCGCACCGTGATGATCACCGGCGATTATCCCAATACCGCCCGCGCCATTGCGCAGAGCATTGGCCTGCTGCGGCCGGATCATCACGTCATCACCGGCGCCGAGCTGGATGCCATGGATGACAAGACCCTTAAGGCGGAGATTGAGCAAATTGATGTGTTTGCGCGCGTTTCGCCCGAACACAAGATGCGTATTGTGGATGCCCTGCGCGCCAACGATGAAGTGGTGGCCATGACTGGCGACGGGGTCAATGACGCGCCAGCGATTAAGGCCTCTGATATTGGCGTGGCCATGGGCATCACCGGCACGGATGTGGCCAAGGAAACCGCTGACATGGTGCTGACGGATGACAACTATGCCAGCATTGTTTCAGCAGTGGAGCAGGGCCGCATCATCTACAGCAACATCCGCAAATTTGTGTACTACCTCATCTCCTGCAATATGGCCGAGATCATGATCATCTTCCTACCGACCGTATTCGGGCGCTGGCTGTTCTCGTTTGCCGGTGAGCGTTCGGTGCTCTCGCCACTCACCCCCATCCAGCTGTTGTGGCTCAACCTGGCCACGGATGGCGCCCCGGCCTTGGCGCTGGGCACCGAGAAGGGCGATCCGGACATCATGCAGCAAAAACCGCGCCCCACCAAGGAGCCGATCATCAACCGCTTCATGCAGCTGGGGGTGGTCATCCAGACCATCGCCATCACTGCCACTACCCTGGTGGCGTACGCCATCGGGCTCACTCATTCCGATCCGCGCTTTGCCGAGACCATGGCATTTGTCACCCTGAGCATGTCGGAACTGGTACGGGCATTCACCGCCCGCTCCGAGCGCTACCCGCTGCTAAAAATTGGAATCTTCACTAATAAATGGATGAACATTGCCGTGCTGGTTTCCATTGCGTTGGTCATGCTGGTGGTGTATGTGCCTTTCCTGAACACAGTTTTCAACACATTGCCGCTGGGCTGGACCGAATGGGAGATGATCATCCCGCTCTTCCTGGTGCCCTCGCTGGCAGCCGAAGCGGTGAAGTATTACATCACCGCCCGAACGAAAAAGGAAGAGAAAGCCACTTAATTCGAGAATGAAAGACGGCGATATCCGCCGTCTTTTTTTTTACCTAAATCAGGAACAAATTTCCCAAAACCCGCCAGCGGCGAAATTTGCGCCCAGGGCATCTGCACCACCATCCAGATCACTTTCCCGCCCAAAGGCGGCTCGATCAGCCTTCACCAAATCTTTACAAAAAAATCATCGTCTCTACATCATGGTCAACTATCATTGCGCCAATCAAACATAAGAGGTTTACCATGAAAAAGACAATCATTTATGCAAGTTTCGTTTTGGGTGCCCTGCTGATGGCCTGCACGACCACACCGGTCCAGGCGGATGCCACGTTACCGCCGGTCGCAAGTGAACCGGCAACAACAACCATCAGCACACAAACAACTACTATTCCAACCAGTACACTTTCCCAGGCAGAGATCGATGGGCTGCGCTATATGCGCGAAGAGGAGAAATTGGCCCACGATGTGTATGTGGCCATGTTCCAGTTATGGGGACAGAGAACCTTTGAGAATATCGCCTTGGCTGAAACCACGCATGGGGAGGAGATTTTGGTACTACTTAACACCTACCAGATTGCAGATCCAACATTGGGGTTGGCAGAAGGGCAATTTGCGGATGCTGGTTTGCAATCGCTGTATGACCAGCTTATCAGCACCGGCAGTCAATCCCTGGTGGATGCGCTTAAAGTTGGTGCAGCCATTGAGGAAATTGATATCCTAGATCTTAAGCAGCACCTGCAGGAAACCAGCGCGGCAGATATCCGAATGGTGTATGAAGATTTGCTGAACGGCTCCTACAATCACCTGCGTACCTTTGTCTCTGTTCTGGAGCGCCAGACCGGTGAGATTTATGTGCCGCAGTATCTCTCCCTTGAAGAATACCAGGCCATTGTGGGTGAGGTCCCCAACGGGCAAGGTGGCCATGGCGGACGGGGTGGACGTGGATTTGGTGGTGGCGGTCGCTAAAAAAGCGCCAAAACTATCCAACTGTGATAGTGCTGAATTCTCCTCCTGAGAGACAGCCCTCTCCTTTTCAATCCCCGGTACTGAAGAATGCCGGGGATTTTTTTACCTGGATTGTGTTAATTGAGGAGTATGGGACAGGTCGCGGCCAAAAACGAGGAAATAGACCGAACCGAGCACCCCAAACCCGAAGGCGGTCAGGAAATTGATTGTGGGTGAGAGGTTCCACAGGAAGGCACCCCCAAAGGCAGCCAGGGAAACAATCACGTCGCGTATGAGGTAGTACAGCCCGAACACGCCCGCCTTTTTATCCTCGGGTGCAAAGTCCATGATGAGCGCCTTGCGGGTGGGTTCGCCGAATTCCTTCAAACCGCGGATGATGAAGGCAATGATCATCATCCCAAAATTGCGGGAAAAGAGAAGCACCAGGGGGAAGAGGGTGAAAAAAATAAAAGTGATGAAGACAAATGGCTTTTTTGTGTTTCGGTCGGCCAGATAGGCGATGGGGATGTAGACCAGCATGGCGGTCACCATTTCGATGCTGGTCAGAATCCCGAATTGGATGGGAGAAATGCCATTCATGTTCACCGCCCACACCACCGCAAAGGCATAAGGGATCTGCTCGCAAAAGCGGATGAGGATATCAGAAACCAGCAGGTTGCGCAGGTCTGGGGAAAAGAAAGCAAAGGTCTTGAGCGGGTTCAACTCCGCTTTTTTCTTGCGGGGTGCCTCCTTGATCATGACCTGCTGCAGCACCAGAGCCAGAATACCCAGTGCAATGGCAACCAGGAACGCATAGCGTATGCCATCCTTTTCACCATAGAAAGTGATAAGCGTTCCGCCCACCAGCGGACCCAGTGCCATGGGAATGCGCCGCACCAGTGAATGCATGCTGACCCCCATGGTGCGTTTGTTGGTGGGCAGGCTGGAGGCCACCAGGTCCATGGTGGCAGGCAGCGATATGGCCGTCCAGGAGATGAAGAAGATGGCACCCACGATGACCGCCTGCCAGGTGGGGAAAAGGATGACGATGGAATATCCCAGCAACGAGATGAGGTTGAAAACAATCAGGGCGCGCTTGTAGCCCAGGCGGTCGCTGAGGTACCCACCTGGAAAGGAGTAAAGGGCACTGAGCAGGTTATCGGTGCCGTTCAGCAGCCCGATGGCGATATTGCTGCCACCCAACGCCAGAATGTAGATGGGCAGGAAGCGCTCGGCCATCTTTTCACCCATGCCAACCAGGACCACCATCACCAGGGAGACCACCACACTGCGGCGCAGGCCAAAGAAATTAATGGCTTTGTGCAAAAAATTTTGTAGTGGTGGATTGGCGGGTGTATTGCTCACAGGTGTATTATAAATCTAAATCCCGCATGGGTTGAAAACTGCTTCGGTGGATAGAAGAAACCCCTAACCGGCTCAACGCACTGCGGTGGCTGGCAGTGCCGTAGCCCTTGTGGCGGGCAAAACCGTATCCGGGGTATTTACTGTCTAGGGCAATTAATCTGGAATCCCGGGCTGTCTTGGCCAATATGGAGGCAGCTGCAATACTGAGCGAAAGCGCATCCCCGTGCACCAGGGCGGTCTGGGGAAGCTCCATTTGTGGCAGGAGCACATAATCCAGGAGTAGATGCTGCGGAACGATTGAACACTTTTTCAGCGCTCGCAACATGGCTAGGCGGGTGGCTGGCAGGATGCCCTGATGGTCAATTTCCCGGTGGGAGGCAAAGCCAATACCCCATGACTGAGCGGCTTTCTTGATTTCCGCTGCCCAAAATGATCGCTGGTCAGGTGACATTTGCTTGGAATCCCGCACACCGCTCAAACGCTGCAAAATATCTGTATGCGGGGGGAGGATGACCGCCGCAGCGCATACCGGACCAGCCCAGCAACCGCGTCCGGCTTCATCCAGACCGGCCACCTGTAAAATGCCAGCCAACCAGAATTGTGTTTCGAAGTCCAGGGAAGGGAAAAGCGGCACTTTGCGTGCGCGTTCAGCGGTCATACAATCCGCGCAGGATGTTCCAGCGGATGGTGAGCAGGTCGCGGGCCATGGCCAGCGAATCGCGCACCACCTTGACCTTGCTGTGCGAGTTGTAATACCAGGGGATGGGAACCTCCACGATGGTGTAGCCCTTGCGGCGGGCGAGAACCAGGGCCTCCACGTCAAAGGTCCAGCCGGGCATGGTCATGTGTGGGAAGATTTTTTCCACCACATCCGCCCGAAAGCACTTAAAGCCGCACTGGGTATCCTGCAGACCGGGCAGCGCCAACAGGCGCACCATGCCGTTGAAGATACGCCCGATGCGATGGCGCATCTCCGGTTCGTTGAAGCGCTGCGCGCCGGGTGCTTCACGCGAGGCAATCGCCACCGCCGCATCTGGCAGCAGGGGTGGGATGAACTTATTGACCTCTTCAATGGGCATGGAAAGGTCGGCATCGCAGATAAAGCGGTACTGGCCTTTGGCAGCCAGCATGCCCTTCCTGACCGCCAGACCCTTGCCACGCTCATCGCTGTGCAGGGCATGCACTTCTGGCATGGTCTGACCGGCCTGGCGGGCAATGAGCAGGGTGCGGTCGTTGCTGCCATTTTCCACCACCAGCACCTCGGCGGCATAGGCCTGTTTTTTCAAAAAGTCGTGGATGACCTGCAGGGTTTGTGGCAGGCGCACTTCTTCATTGTACGCAGGGATGATGATGGAGAGCAAAGGTGTTGACACGGCGGTGTTTCCTTTTGCGCTAATTATAGTCTCACCTTATGACAGCGTAAATTTATTGACTGGCCTTTGGGAGCGGAAAAGCAAAATCAGCGCAAAGACCTTGGTCAGGGAGGGAGAAACACCATACTCACAAACAAAAGTCGGGGTGGGCGGACTTGAACCGCCGACCCCCGCGTCCCAAACGCGGTGCGCTGCCAACTGCGCTACACCCCGGCGGCTAAGAGTATAATCGGTGTGCGCACTTGCCGTCAAGCAGCAGGCATGGCCCACCACATCGGTCAAAATGAACAAAATACTTTTTCCAAAAATATTCCACCTGCTTCTGCCGGTCTTTTGGGTGATCGCACTGGTTTTCCTGACGGGCTGCAGCGGTGATGCAGATTCCCTGTCGGCCCCTACACTGGCAGTCGATGCTGAGGCAGCAACAACAGCTGAAAGCAACTCCACGCCAGCCAGTGTGGCAGTTAATGATTGTGACCAACCCGGCCAGGTGCAGACCTTTGAGATTGCATCTGACCTGCTGAATGACCAGTTGCGCTTCAGTGTGTATTTGCCGCCCTGCCACACCAGCCATGGACAGGACACTTACCCCACCCTGTACCTGCTGCACGGCCAGTCCTTTGATGACCGGCAGTGGCTGGATCTGGGGGTGGCGGAAATTGCCGATCAGCTTATCAACAGCGGCAGCACAATTCCTTTCTTGATCGTGATGCCCAATGAGAGATACCATTACCGCTCGCCGGCGAATAATGCCTTCCCCAAGGCCATTGTGCAGGAATTGCTGCCCTGGGTGGAAGCGCAGTTAGGCGCCCGGTCTGGCAGGGAGTGGCGCGCCATTGGTGGCATTTCACGCGGGGCTTCCTGGGCAGTGCGCCTGGGTTTACAGGATACCTCCACTTTTGGCGGAGTGGGCGCGCACAGCCTGCCCACCTTTAATGATGACGTGGAAGACCTGCCGGACTGGCTGGTAGCGATCCCCAAAGGGCAAGCGCCACGCATTTACATAGATACCGGGCGCAGCGACCCAGAGGTGGAGCGGGCGACTGAATTTGCCCACATCCTCAACCAGTACGGGATTGCCAATGAGTGGCACCTGAACAACGGCCGCCATC
>ERZ795054.1884-NODE-1884-length-18510-cov-4.083284_pt1 | contig 18510 bp, 15 predicted proteins | sample MGYA00375138_ERZ795054 | MGnify/ENA primary metagenome ERZ795054 (study PRJEB30183, sample SAMN05720215) | anaerobic digester metagenome | isolation source: active sludge of municipal wastewater-treating anaerobic digesters | place: USA | collected 2014-12-23 ... | reverse complement strand
GATAGAGCTGGATAATGGTGCGGCCGGTGGTGGATTTTCCACAACCGGATTCACCCACCAGGCCAAGCGTCTCGCCCTTGTAGATATCAAAAGAAACCCCGTCCACAGCATGCACGGCGCCGATCTTCTTCTGGAAGATGATGCCCTGGGTGATGGGGAAATGCTTAACCAGATCTTTTACCTGCAGTAATGCTTCTGCCATTTTATTGTCGCTCCTTGCCAGTTTTTGGGTCAACCCAACAAGCAGCATAATGTTCGGGGCTCACCTGCAACAGAGAGGGATTCTCTTTCAGGCAGTGGTCGACGGTATATTTGCAGCGGGGAGCAAATGGACATTTGTTTTCCAGTTCAAACAATACCGGCGGCAGGCCATCGATGGATGTCAGGCGTTCCTTCTCTTTTTCAGTTACTTTGGGAAGACTATTCAACAACCCCAGGGTGTATGGATGGGTGGGATGGGTATAGAGGTCGGTTACCTGTGCCATCTCTACCACATAGCCGGCGTACATCACCAGCACACGGTGAGCCAGGCCGGCAATGATACCTAAGTCATGGGTGATCCAGATAACCGCCATGCCCAGTTCATCCCTCAGCCGTTTGACCAGATCAATGATCTGAGCCTGGATGGTGACATCCAGGGCGGTGGTGGGTTCATCCGCGATGAGGATCTGGGGCATGCAGGTGAGCGCCATGGCGATCATCGCCCGCTGGCGCATGCCACCTGAAAACTGGTGGGGGAAGTCCTTCAACCGATCCTTGGCATTGACAATCCCAACCATTTCCAGCATTTCAACCGCGCGATTCTGCGCCTGTTCGCGGGTGCCAGAAATGTGGATGGAATAAGCTTCAGAAACCTGCTTGCCAATGGTGAGCACGGGATTGAGGGATGTCATGGGATCCTGGAAGACCATGCTGATCTGAGCGCCGCGCACATGGCGGATCTCATCATCAGACATTTTTAACAAATCGCGCCCCTGGAACATGGCTTTGCCACCGGTGATCTTGCCAGGAGGGGTTGGGATCAAACCCAGCATGGACATAACTGTTACGCTTTTTCCGCATCCGCTTTCCCCCACAATCCCCAGGGTTTCCCCTTCCTTCAGGTCGAAGGAAACACCATTGACCGCATGAATGATTCCATCCTTGGTGTGGAATTCAGTCTTTAACCCGCTGACGCTTAATAGTTTTTCCATAAAGATTAAACCTTGGCATCCCAGATTTTAAATTGCCTGACCGAAAATTAAATAAACGACATTGTACAGCAAACCAAACCCAATGTCAACATTCATACTATCAATTACTATCAGGATTAATTGTATCAGCAATCACCAAATATAACATCACTAATTTGCCTGACAATTATTCCCAACATCCCAGTTCTCCAGCCCTTCCCAGGCAAGCCCGGTTAGCGGGTCAACCTGCGCCCCGCACAGGTCCGCACGTGCCAGCTGAATGCGCGGTAGGAAGAACAGCGGTATGACCGGCAGGTCCGCATTCAGTAGGGTGGTAATGCTCAGCTTGCCAGCACGTAGACCATCAGCATCCATGCCTGCGCGATCAATCGCCTTGCAGGTCGCATCCAGGGCAGCGTTGCTGTAACCGGTAAAGTTCGCGCCACCGGTCTTCACCCCCACCCAGTAATTTAGCTGGGTTGGGATCTCCACGCTGTTGAACAGGTCACAACCAGTGTGGTCATTCACCTGCCAGGTCAGCTGTGCCAAATCAAATTTACGCCCAAAGATCAGACCATCCGGAGAAGGTTGGTAGAGTTCTTCTTGAGGGTAAGTGGTCACATTGACCTTGATGCCGCACTGTGCCAGGGAAGCCACAACACGCCGGGCGATTTCCTGATGAAGGTCTGTATCAGAGGTGACATAACCAATCTCCAACTGGGCACCATAGGGCACGTTGGTGGCGGTGACAGCCACTCGCGGCGTGGTGGGGTTGTTATCGTAATCCTGCCAACCGGCGGCGGTCAGCAGTTCATTGGCCCTGGCAACGTCAAATGTGATCACAGGCGCATCTGCTAGCACATCCGGATGAGTGGCCGGCAGGAATCCAAACGGCACATCCGAAAGTCCGGCCAGTAATTCATCAATGATGGCTTGACGGTCGATGCAGGCGGTGATCGCCTGGCGCACGCGCCCATCTCCAAAGATGTCCGCCCGGTCAGTTCCGTAGGGGTAATAACCATCATCATGCGAGACGGGTTTAATGCCAAAAGCCAACACCTCCCAGCTATCACCGGGTGAGTTCCACACTTGCATCTGGTCGCCCTGACTGGCTGCATGCAGGTCAGTATACAAATCCCCTGACACTACAAATTCATCCACCAGATCACAGGTACCGTTCTGCACAGCCGCCAATGGATCCTGCCCTGTTTGCAGGAAGCGAAAATCCAGAAATTCAAATTTTGGCAAGCCTGCGCCTATGCCAGCGTAATTGGGATTGCGTGACAAATGAATCACCTCGCCCGTCTGCCAGGCCTGGATCTGGTAAGCACCCCACCCAAGAGGTGCCCGTACCGCACGGCCATCGCTCAATAATTGAGTGGCATCCAGGTCAGCCAGAATATGTACAGGCAGGGGTGACCAGAAAAATAGCTCAACAGACGGGGTGAGGTAACCGGGTTTGCCAAGCCAGGTGAGGGTGGTTTCATCTACGGCGGTGTAGGATTCGGTCAGGTCCACCTGCTCTTTTGTCCATGGTGTATCCGGATCTGCAGTAATCTTAAAGGAAAAGATCGAGTCTGTGCTTGTCAATGCCTGGCCATCGGACCATTTCAACCCGGCTTTCATCTGGTAGGTAACCGACATCTGGTTGACCTGCAACGGGCTGGTGCCGTCCCAGGCAATGATGCAGTCCTGGCTGGAGCAGCCAGCCGGGAAGACTTCCACGCCCGAAGCCAGCGTGACCAGGTTGCCATCGGCATTGACCACCTCGTCACCGGCGATCACATCCACGGGGTTCAAGAGGATATCTCCATTGGCCAGCGAAGGCATTTTCTGCAGGAGAACCGGCGTAACCTCGGAACCCTGATGGTCAAATGGCCCATCGTAAATGGCCTGCAGGACAAGGCGGGAGGCGGCAGAAAGGGTGCCATAAAGGTAAAGAGAATCCGGCTCCTGCCCCAGACAAATGGTCAGGGTGCGCGGCAGCGGAGTGGGGGTGGCGGTGGGCGGCAGGGGCGTGAGGGTGGGGCCAAAAAGCCCGCCTGGCGCACAGCCGATAAATGCTATCAGAACTAATAAAACACTGAGGAAGGCCAAAACCTTATAATTTTTTTTCATTCATATTAACCAATCGGAAGGGTTGGAAAATTATACAGCATAAGGCAGAGGAAATTATCCACGCTGGCGGCTAGGTGCAAACCCATATTTTTACCAGTCGGTGTCGCGGATATTGGCGCGCATGTTCAGATAGGATTGATAACGCTGCGGGTGCACACGACCCTCCTGCACGGCATGCTTGACCGCACAACCGGGTTCGTTGGCATGCGTGCAGTCGCTGAATTTGCAATCCGCCACCAGGGGACGCAGCTCGGGGAAATATCCATCCACCTCTTCTGGCAGGATATCCCATAAAGCCAGTGCGCGCAGGCCGGGCAAATCCGCAATGTAGGTGTGTGCATCATCCAGGCAAAAGAATTGACGTACCACTGTGGAGTGGCGGCCTTTGCTGGTGAGGTTGCTGACATCCTTTACCTTTAATTTCAATTGAGGATGCAGGGCATTTAGTATACTGGACTTGCCCACACCGGATGGTCCGGAGAAAGCAGAAATTTTGCCAGCCAGGATTTTCTTCAATTCAGGCAAGCCCTGATGGGTCACAGCTGAGGTGAATACAACCGGGTAGCCCAACGGGGGATAGATGGAAAAAATTTCGCGAGCACGTTTTTCCCCCACCAGGTCCACCTTGTTGGCCAGGATCATGGCCGGGATGCCCTGCTTTTCCGCAATCACCAGAAAGCGATCCAGCATGCGCAGATGCGGCTCGGGCTGGGCACAGGCATACACCAGCACCAGCAGATCCAGGTTGGCCAGCAAAATTTGCATGTATTCACCACGGGCGGTGGGTGCCAGACGCACCAGGGCACGCGAACGTTTTTCAATTTTCTCAATAACCCCATTCGCTCCATCACCCGTTGTGATCTGCACCCGGTCGCCAATGGCAACCAAATCTTCATTTTTTGTGGCCTGCTTTAAGCGCCCGCGTAAACTGCAGGTGATTAAAGCAGTTGCAGTCTGGACGTAATAAAAGCCAGACTGCAGGCGAATGACCAGACCTTCAACAGTGGATGAGTTCATCCCGCGGGGGTGGGGCTGGGCTGGAATTCCTGGGTGGGCCGGATGGGTGTGATGGTGGGCGTGAGGGTATATTGCAGGGTCGGGGTACGGGTGACATTCAACGCTGATTCCCAGGGATAGAGCTTGAGCGGCTCACCATAATAGTACTGCTCCAGGATGCGGCGGAAGATGGGGGCTGCCACTTCGGAACCCTCACCGGCAAATTCGGCAATGACCACGATAGCAATATCGGGCTTATCCTCACGGTTGGTGTTGGTGTAGCCGGCAAACCAGGCATGTGATTTATCGGTGGAGGTGGTGGCGGTGCCGGTTTTGGCGTACACCGGGATGGAAATTCCTTTGAGGGGCAGGTAAGCCGTTCCGCGTTCCGCCCTGACCACCAGGCGCATGGCATCCTGGATGGCCACCAGGGTCTCCTGACTGATTGGCAGGGTACCGGCAGCTTCTGGTTCAAAGGTGAAGGTGGTCACGCCGGTGGAAGACGTAATACTTTCAATGATCTGTGGACGGTAGAGGGTGCCATCGTTGCCGAGGGCGGCAATAAAATTCGCCACCTGCAGGGGCGTCACCAGCATGCCACCCTGGCCAATACCCTGCTGGATGGATTCACCATCGGTCTGGGGTATGGGGATGCTGCCGGGATCCTCGGCTACCTGTTCAATGCCGGTAGAACTGCCCAGTCCAAATCCCTTAGCCATATCAGCCACAAAATTAGCCCCTTTTTGGCGGAAGAGGTCCAAGCCCAGGTGATAGAACCACGGGTTGCAGGAACGCATCAGACCCTGTGAGAGGGTCAGGTCACCGCTGGGCGGAAACTCCTTGTCAACCGTCCAGTCCTTGAACTTTTCACCGGGTAATTCTTCGAAATAACTGCCACAATAATAGGAAGATTCCGGCGTGTACAGGTCGCTTTCCAGGGCAGCTGCCATGGTGATGATCTTGAACACTGACCCGAGCGGGTATGAGCCCTGGGTAGCCCGGTTCAGCAGACGCTGCTGGCCGTCATTCAGGACGGTGTTTAATATCTCATTGTTGCGGTTGGTGGGCTCGAACAGGTTGGGGTCGATGCCCGGAGAGGAAACCATGGCCAGCACCCGCCCGGTATCCACTTCCATGACCACCGCTGCCCCCTGGAAACTGGCCATGGCCAGCTGGGCAGCCACCTGCAATTCGGCATCCAGAGTGGTGGTGATGTCATGCGTCGGGCGCGGATCTGACTGTGCAATGCGGGTGACAATTTGCCCGTTGGCATCCACCACATACAGGGATGCGGCGGATTTTCCGGCCAGTTCAGCTTCGGCGTATTTTTCCAGCCCTGCCTGGCCAACCTTCTCATCGCCCAGGTATCCCAGGCGCTGGTATTCTTCCAATTCCTCAGCGGAGATACCCAGGGCATACCCGACCGCCTGCGGGGCGGTGCCACCATTGAAATAATAACGCGAGCTGTAGCGGGTCATCACCAGTCCGCCCAGGTTGATGAGTGTTTCCCATTTGGCATTGACCGCATCGGCAGAGGCCTCCCCCACCGGCACATACCAGTCAGCCCCCACGTCCTGGTACAAAGCCTGGATGGACTTCTCAGGTCGACCGGTCAGCAGTGAGAGCTCATACAGCAGACGCCCTTCGCGCCCCTCTTCAATCTGACCCGGGACAATGCCCAACGCATACGCCTCACTTTGCTGCACAATCGGGTTACCATTGCGGTCGTAGATGCTGCCGCGGGCAGGTACGGTCAGGTCAATGGCCAGCACATTGCCTCCCTTCAATTCCGGCATGACCAGCGCGTTATCCCAGGTGACCTTCCAGGATCCATTTTCCAACACCAGTGCCATTTCGGTGTCACGGGAAAAATCGCCAAACAGGTTAGTGGAAAAATCGGTTCGGTAGCGCACCAGGGCATCCGTGGGATTGGTGGTTTCTGAGAGAACCTGCGTGGTCAAGGATTTAAGGGTGATGTTGATGGCCGCATCTTTGTAAAATTCAGTAAAAGCTTCCAGTGACAGGGTAGAAGCGCTCGGACTGGAAAGCATGGCATACATGGAGGGGTAATCCTCCTTGGTCCAGGCAGCCAGATAGGTCTGGGCAGTACTACTGGCCTTGGGGGCTGAGGTGACGCTCACATTGGGCGTGGGCAGTTCCCTACCCTTTCCGCAGCTGGCCAGGAACAACCCTATCACCAACAGGGCAATTAATAATCGGGTAAATGGTGTTTTAGGCATAGCAGGTCAACCCACATCCTCTCCCTTAAGGATTTTTGTATGGATTGGGCAAGTATACTCTAATTTATTTTGGCAGATTTTGGCCATATCGCGGCATGCGTAACCCGGTAGACCACGCAGCGTGCGTTCCAGGTGGCACAGGGGCATACCCATCACGCTAGCGTAACAGCCGGTGAAATCAATGGTTGGTTTAAACTGGGAGTGCTGGATGGCATATGCCCCGGCCTTGTCCAGCGGGTCACCGGTATTGACATAGGAATCAATTTCTTCATCCGAATACTGGCGCATGTTGACCGAAGAAATACAGCGCTCCACCTGGAAAATATGGGAATCATTTTTTGCCACACACAGGGCAGTAATGACCTGGTGTGTTTTACCGCGCAAATCCCTGAGCATTTCTACCGCTTGTTCAGCCGTGGCTGGCTTGCCAAGGATAACGCCCTCCCATATCACGGTGGTATCCGCGGCAATGATGACATCCTGAGGTGGCACACGGTTGGTAACCGCTGCCGCCTTGCCGCTCGCCAGGCGGATGACATACTCTTCAGCTTCCTCATCGGTCAGCTGGGCTTCATCGATATCAGCACTCAGCGATTGAAAAGGGAGTCCGGTCCAGGAGAGGATCTCTCGTCGGCGGGGTGAGGAAGATGCCAGCCAGAAATGAATTTCGTTGGTCATCCAGCCATTTTAACATAGCCACCACTGGCAACAGGCAAACAGTTATAATTTCTTGATAACAAACCCGGAAAAACACAACCATGAAATTTCGCCTGCATACTGAGTTCCCCACCAACTTAAAAGAGGAATGGGACGTCTTGCTGGCAGATAGCCAGCTGAACACCCCCTTCCTTCGCTATGGTTTCCTGCGGGACTGGTGGCAAACGCGTGGTGGAGGCGAGTGGCCAGCTGAAGCGCAACTGGCGATTGTGAGCGCGCAGGAGGGAGAACACCTGGTTGGCATTGCCCCCCTGTTTGTGCATGCAGACGGCAATTTAAATACCCTTTACCTGCTGGGCAGCAAAGAGATCTGCGATTACCTGGATGTGCTGGTGCGCCCTGAGCACCTGCCTGTCTTTCTGCCGGGTTTACTTGAATACCTTAATGGTACAAGCAATATTGCCTGGAACCAGTTGATCTTCCACAACCTACTGGAGACATCCGCCACCATTCCACTCTTAGAGAAAATTGCCGGGGGGCATGGCTGGCAATTTCGCCAGGAATGCGCCATGCCGTCACCTTATATTGCGCTACCAAATGACTGGGAGACCTACCTGGCTTCCCTCGATAAAAAACAGCGCCACGAGATCCGCCGCAAGATGCGCCGCTCGGCAGAGAACCTGGCTGTCGCCTGGTACTTTTGCAATCGGGCGGATACCCTGGAAGAAGAATGTGAGGCCTTTCTGCAGTTAATGGAAATGGACAAAGAAAAGAAAAAATTCCTCACACCCGCAATGCGTGAGCAGCAAAAATTGGCCATGCGCTGGTCTTTTGATGAAGGGATCCTGCAATTATCGTTTCTGGAAATTGAAGGGAAAAAAGCCGCCTCTTATTTTTGTTTTGATTACGGCAACAAGATTCTGGTGTACAACTCCGGCTTTGACCCGCAATTTAGCCAGTATTCACCCGGCTGGGTGCTACTGGGCAACCTGCTGCAATGGGCAATTGAGAACGGGCGCAGTGAGTTTGATTTTATGCGCGGGGATGAGGATTACAAATACCGCTTTGGCGCCACAGACCGGCGGGTGGTGTGCGCCATCCTGCAGCGCTGAGCTAGAACCCGGCCTCACCCCACAGGCGCACCAGACGGATAAAAAAGTGCACCATGGAGGTCAGGTCCTTGATGCGGATGCGCTCATTGGTGCCGTGCACGCGGGCAGCATCATCGGGTGAGACCATCAGCGGGGTGAAGCGGTACACATTTTTGCATAATGCTTCGTAATAACGGGCATCAGTGGCACCCCTGAAAATGCCCGGAGCTACGGGGACGTCACCAAAAACTTGCCGGATGGCCAATTCCAGGGTGTAAAAAGCGGGGGCATCGGTGGGGGAAAGGTGAGAGGCTTCCCAGCCATGCTGGTCCTCAATTTTTACCTCCACCCGTGGGTCGCCAATGACCTTGCCGGTATGCGCCAACACCTGTTCAATGCTATCCCCGGGCAGCAAACGGAAATTGACTTTAGCTTCAGCCGAAGAAGGCAGGATATTATCCTTTACCCCGCCATTGATCAGGGTGGCAGCGGAAGTGGTGCGGATCTGAGCATTCAACAGCACATTTTTCTCTAGCTGTTTCACCAGCATAGGTTTGAACAGCCAGGCGTTGGCCAGCATGACCTGCCAGGTCAGCGGCAGGTGAATAGCCACTTTTTCCAACAAGGGCAGCAGGCTGGTGAGCCTGGCCGGCATGGGATGGTCATCCAGCAAAGCCAGGGCACGCGCCACTATTCCAATAGCAGTCTGGCGCGGCGGCATGGAGGAGTGGCCGGCTTGGCCGGCAGCCGAAAGCGTCAGGGTCAAGAAGCCTTTTTCAGCAATGCTCACCACAGCCAGCGGGGCTGGCATCCCCGGCAGCAGCTCTGAATTGATCTGGCCGCCTTCATCCAGGACAGCCCCCAGCTTGATCCCCTGCTGTTCGAGCCATCTGGCAATGTGCTGCGCACCCTCCTGCCCGTAAATCTCCTCATCATGCCCAAAAGCCAGGTAGATGGTCCGTTTGGGTGTAAAACCCTGTTTGATCAGAAATTCCACCGCTTCCAAAAGGGTAATCAGATGGTTCTTCATATCCAGGGTGCCGCGCCCCCACACAAACTCGCGGTCAATTTCACCACTGAAAGGAGGATGCTGCCACTCTTTTTCAGTGGACTTTTCCACCGGAACCACATCCAGATGGGCGGCAAACAAAATGGGTTTGAGGGAAGGGTCGCTGCCCTTCCAGGTGTAAAGCAGACTGTAATCATTGATGGCTTTGCAGGCCAGATGCTTATGCAGTGTTGGAAAATTCTTGTGCAAGGTCGTGGACAATTCACGCCATGGCTCCCGCTCCTTTTCCGTAAGGGAGGGCTGCGAAACGGTCTGGCAGCGGATGGCATCCGATAAATGTCTGGCAATGGCATTCGCATCCAGCTCAGGAGTAGCTTCCTTTTCCACTACCTGCCCGCGCTTATGCAGCCTCAAGGTGCGCAGTAAAAGAAAAGCGAGGAAGAAAACCAGGACGATTGAAATGATAAGTAGTATGGTCATGAACATGAGCTATTGTTTGCCTTTTGATAAATAAACCTGCCTGGTGCCAGGCAAGCAATTCTGGAACAAGCATTATACAATTATTTTAGGTGGAACAAAAAGAGACGGATCTTCACCCGTCTCTTTTGCTTTACTTTATTAGAATTTTACTGGCTGACCATCTTGCCCAGCGCCTGCAAAATCGCATTGGTAACAATCTCGCCAGATTGGGCGCGATGGGGTGTTTGCGCTACGGCAGTGCCGCCCAGCAGCACTTTGGCCAGCGAACCCAGCATATCGCCGGATCCGCTTCTCTGTTGGGTTTGGCTGCCAAGCAAGGTACCCAGCAAACCACCCAGATCCACCTGTTGGCTAGATGGGGCGGTGCGGGAGGTTGCTGTGGTGCGGCGAGTGGGTTGTGAGCCACCCAACAGGGTGCCCAACAAGCCGCCTAGATCAGCTGACTGGCTGGTCTGTGTGGGGCGTTGGGTTTGCGTGCCACCCAGTAAACCACCCATCAGCCCGCCCAGGCCGGATTGCGAAGCAGAGCCGGATTGTGCGCCACCCAGGGCAGACAGAATGGAGGTAAGCAGATCACCGCTGTTGCTGCTGCTGCCACCCAACAAGAGTTGGATGAGCGGGAGGATGGTCTGCAAGTTGAGCTTGGTGCCTTTGAATTGAGTTGCGGCCTGGGTCAGGTTTTTTGCGTACAACTGGCCTGAACCCGTGTTCACCTGTTGTCCTACCTGACGGCCGGCATACGCCAGTTGGGCAGCGGGGGATGCATTCTGCTTTTTCTGCAACGCATCCACGATAACGTTAAAGGTTTGCACCATGCTGTCACCGTGGTTGTGGTTGTAGGTGTCTGCTTTATTCAGCGCTGCCTGGTTTTGCTGTAATGAGCCTGCCACTGCCTGGAACAATTTTAATAAATCGATCTGTTGTTGATTTGCCATTCCTATTCACCTTTTCTTGATTTGATTATTGTGATTATCTCACTTTTTTTTTTCAGATTGCCACCTTTTTGCCAGACCTGGTAGAGAGCCAGGTTGCCACTGCGACCGTCTGATTCATATTCATCTACGATTATAAAACCGGAAAGATGCGCCAATTCTGCCAGTTCCTGGCGGTGGTAGAGGTGCACATAACGGATGCCGGCTGCACCCTCTGCCTGCCCGGCTTCCGCACGCCAGTCGATGAGGGTGTCACCTTCGTCCACCTCGCCGGGTTGAATGCCAATGCTTTCCCAGGGCAAACGGCGCGCCATCAATCTGGGGCTATTCTGGTATTGCCAGACAGAAAGAATAAACCTGCCCTCCGCTGGCAGCAGGCGATTCACTCGTGCAAGCAGTTCTGTTCTTAACTTAAAGGAAGGGATATGGTGCAGGACGGCAAAAGCCAGAATTCCGTTCCAGGGGATGTGCATGTATTTCTTCTCCCAATCGGTATCATTAATATCCACCTGATAAAATTCTATTTTCAGCCCGGGCGGCAAACCCACCCCGGGCAGGTTTTTTTTGGCTTCGGCTAACAACCCGGGGCTAAAATCGAGTCCCAGATACAATCCGCGGCGACGCTGTAATGCCCATTCATGCGCCAGGGCGCCATTGCCGCAGCCCAGGTCCAGCCAGTTACCCTCCAACGGGATCTCATTCAAGGCCATCAGGATGCCGTTTTGCAAACGCTGACGGGTGAGCGAAAAGGAAAAGGCGAATGTTTGATAAAATTCCTGATTAAGTTGCAGAATGCGTGCAACAACCTGTGAGTGCATGTCTGGAATTATAGCCCAGCCATCCACCTGAAGCGCATCATTTAACCTGATGAAATCCAAAAAAGCCATCTGGCAAAAAAATAAAATCCTGACTGGAGAGCAAATTGAGTTCGCCAGGCTGATCCTGCAGGAGGTGCAGCAGGGCGAAAGTGTGTTTAAAAGCATCCGCCGCCACCCCTTGCCTGATGGCGGTTACATGGCCAAACACCTGCTGGTGTCTGCCTACCATACCCTGGTGCAGAATGGCAAGCTTGTACCAGATGGCGGCCTGTTACAACAAATCCGCATGAAACCCATGCGCACACTCTCCGGGGTGACCACCGTGACGGTATTGACCAAACCTCACCCCTGCCCGGGTACATGCATTTTCTGCCCCAGCGATGAGCAGCTCCCCAAAAGCTACCTGCGGGATGAGCCAGGGGCGGCACGCGCCTTCCAGAACCAGTTTGACCCTTACCTGCAGGTTAGTTCGCGCTTGGAATCTTACCGTGCCATTGGCCACCCCTCCAACAAAGTGGAGTTACTGATCCTGGGTGGCTGCTGGACGGCTTACCCGGAGGAATATCGCGAGTGGTTTGTGCGCCGCTGCCTGGATGCGATGAATGGCAGCCAATCCCCTGACCTGGCTGCCGCCCAGCAATTAAATCAAAATGCCCCCCATCGTAATGTGGGTCTGGTGGTGGAAACACGCCCGGATGAAGTGAATGTCCGGGCACTGGTGCATCTGCGCCGGCTGGGAGTGACCAAGGTGCAGATGGGTGCCCAGAGTTTTAATGATGAAATCCTCACGCTGAACCAGCGCGGCCATACCAGCCGGGAAACCCTGCAGGCAACCGCCTTGCTGCGAGCCGCCGGCTTTAAGATTGTGCTGCACTGGATGCCCAACCTGCTGGGTGCCACACCTGAATTGGACCGGGAGGATTTTTTAAAGATGTGGCAGGGCGGTTACTGCCCGGATGAGATCAAGATCTACCCAACCCAACTGTTGGAAAATACAGCTTTATATGAGTACTGGCAAAAAGGCCAATACCAGCCCTACAGCACCGAACAGTTGATCCAACTGATTGCGGATGTCAAGACCAGCATACCCCCTTATTGCCGCGTCAATCGTGTCGTCCGGGATATTCCCTCTGACCATATTGTGGCTGGCAGCCGCCGCTCCTCCCTGCGCCAGGATGCACTGGCCGAACTGGCGCGCCGCGGGCAGCGCTGTCAGTGCATCCGCTGCCGTGAGATCCGCAATGAGAGTTTTGAACCGGCTAAGTTGACCCTGCAGGATGTGGAGTATGAGGCGGCCTTCGCCAGCGAACACTTTCTGCAGTTCACAACCGCCAATGACCGACTGGCCGGTTACCTGCGCCTTTCCCTTCCCTCGCAACAAGCGGATAAGACCTGGCACAAGGAGCGGCAGCAGTTGCTGGATCTGGCACCTGAATTACAAAACGCTGGCATCATCCGCGAGGTGCATGTCTACGGGCAGTCAGTGGAGGTCGGCCATGAGCAAAACGGGGCAGCCCAGCATATCGGGTTGGGCAGCGCACTGTTATTAAAAGCGGAGGAATTCTGCCAGCAGGCTGGATTGCAGAAACTGGTGGTCATCTCCGCCATTGGCACACGCGAATATTACCAGGCGCGTGGATACGTCCTGGGCAATCTGTATATGACCAAACAACTTACCGGCGAAAAAGCCAGGTCGTAAACACATGCCACAATTGCATTCCATTTATTATTATGACCATGGAGGCGGCAAAACCACCAGCACACCTATCGTGCTATTGCACGGCGCAGGTGGCAGCCATATGGCCTGGCCGGTCGAGTTCCGCCGGCTGCGCATCAGGCGGGTGATCAGCATTGACCTGCCCGGGCATGGGAAGTCCAGCAGCCACTGCCTGCAAAGCATCCAGGCCTATGCCCGGCGGGTTTATGCCTTTGTGATGGAGATGGGGTTATTTCATTTCATTCCCGTGGGCTGTTCGCTGGGCGGCGCCATTGCCCTGCAACTGGCGGTGGACCACCCCGACCAGGTGTGTGGGCTCGGGTTGGTGGCCTGCGCCAACCGATTCAGTATCCCGCATGAATTAATGAATGAACTTTCGCTGCCGCGCTACTATACCAGTGCCCTGTCTCTGTTTGAGGAGTGCTGTTTTGCCAGCACCTCCCCCCGCCAACTGCGCCGTAATGTCATGCAGCCGCTGGCCAGGCAGCGCCCTGCCCTCCTCTATAATGACTTGCGGGCGTGTGTCACCTTCGATTTTTCCGCTCGCGTAAAGGAAATTCAGTGTCCCACCTGGCTGGCTTGCGGACAGGAAGATGCGCTGGTTTCCCTGGCAGATTCCAGAATGATGGCAAGGCAACTTAAAAGCAGTCAGTTGGACATTCTGCCCGGTTGCGGGCATATGCTGCTGGTGGAAAAGCCAGAAACGGCAGTGGAGAAATTCCAAAGATTTCTAAAGGCACACGAAATCTGAAAGATCAGACATAATCCTTTAATTCCCGCGACCGACGCGGATGACGCAGTCGGCGCAAAGCCTTATCTTCAATCTGACGAATACGCTCACGGGTTAGCCCAAATTTTCGGCCAACCTCTTCCAGGGTGTAGAAACGCCCGTCATCCAATCCAAACCTCAATTTAAGCACCTGCGCCTCACGGCAGGGCAGTGTATCCAAAACCGCGTTGATCCTCTCCGAAAGCATCTTGGAATAGACACTCTGAAGTGGGGAGGGCGTGATCTGATCTTCAATAAAATTCCCCAGTTCGGATTCATCTTCATCCTCGTTGACCGGGCTTTCCAGTGAAAGCGGCAACCAGGAAACGCGCAGCATCCATTCCACCTTGCCCTTGGTCTGCTCCAGCGACTCCGCCACTTCTTCAATGGTGGGCATGCGGCCCAGGTTCTGTTCCAGCTGGTGGGTGCGTTTGTAGAGCACGCGGATGCGGTCCACCATGTGCACCGGTACACGGATGGTGCGCCCCTGGTCGGCGATGGCACGTGAGATGGTCTGCCGGATCCACCAGGTGGCATAGGTGGAAAAGCGGAATCCGCGCTGATATTCAAATTTTTCCACACCCTTCATTAAACCCAGGTTACCCTCCTGGATCAGGTCCAAGAAAGGAACACCACGGCCGTTATAACGCTTGGCCACACTGACCACCAGGCGGGTATTGGCTTTGATCAAATGTTCGCGGGCCAGCAACCCGTCTTCCACCAATTCTTTCAGGGCGGCCTTTTTGGCAGCACTGCCGTTTCCGTTCAGGCGATCCAGATCCTGCTTGGCTTCGCGCCCCTTCTCAATGCGTTTAGCCAGGGCAATCTCCTCTTCCATTTTTAGTAGCGGCACCTGGGCCATTTCACGCAGGTAGAGGGAAATGGTATCATCGCTGGATATGGGATCCAGGTTGGCAAAAGCCTGCAGTCCATCCGAAAGTTCCAAGCCGATCTCGCCATCCTCAAAATTATCCTCCAGGGCAGGATCGACTACCTCCACACCATTGCGTTTCAAAGCCTGCAAAATCTGGCTGAACTGACCCGAGTCCTGTGAATCTTCGGGGATCAGTTCCACCAATTCTTCCACAGTCAATTGCCCTTGAAGCTCGGCTTTCTCGAGCAGTACATCCAAAATGGTTTCGTTTTGTGTCGTTTCTTCTGTTTCAGCCACAGCGTTAATCATGTACCCCTTATCTTTTAAGATTGATGGATCGACGATAAAGAATTATCCTGAACCGGTTGCTGATGTTCACATACCCCCAGGTTCAGGTTCTGGCCGCACTGGCTGCAAAGCCCACGGCAGTCTGGTTGGCAGATCGGATTGATGGGAATTTCCAGTGCCAGGTAATCGCTGATATATTCCTGCAGGTCGATGAATCCGTTCTCCGGGATGACCTGTTCATTTTCCGAAAGGGGATAATCCGGATACGTGAAGATCTCCTCAAAATGGGTGTGCAGGGTGGATTCAAAGGACTCCAGACAGCGGCTACAGGTGAGCGGAAAAGTGGCAGAGAAATCACCCTCCAGGCGCAAACCTTGCTGGGTGCGGTCAAAGGCAGCCGTACCCTGAAAATTGCTGAAGATAAATTCCGGGGATAATTCAACCAGCGGGTATTCAAATGGGAACTCGCGCCGGTAACCAATGGGTTGATTAAATAGAAAACCAACATTGATTCTAAATGGATGTCGCGGCTGGTTCACAATAAATAATGTAAAATTTAACGATTCATTAAGATAAAAAGATTATAGCACGTGGGCTATTTTTAGTCAATTTATTATGATATTTATCATAATAAATAACTCAAGAAAAAATGAAAATTCTCATTGCAACCACCAACCAGGGCAAGATCATTGAATTATTGGACCTGCTAAAAGGGCTGAAGCATCAACTGGTCACCCCCATCAATTTGAACCTGAATTTGCAGGTGGAAGAAAGCGGCACCACCTATGTCCAAAATGCCATGCTAAAAGCCCGGGCGTATTGCCAGGCCAGCGGACTGGTGACCCTGGCAGATGACACCGGCCTGGAAGTGGCGGTGCTGGATGGCGCACCAGGCCTGCACTCAGCCCGTTTTTCCCCTCATCCACAAGCCGCGGATGCCGACCGGCGAAAACTACTTTTGGAAACTTTACAGCCCTTTCCCCACCCCTGGCAAGCCCGCTTCACCTGTACAGTGGCGCTAGCTTCCCCTCAGGGTTGGACCAAAACCGCCGAAGGCAGCTGTCAGGGTGAGATCATAGACACTGAGCGCGGTATACGCGGTTTTGGCTATGACCACATCTTCCTTTTCCCGGAGCTGGGCAAAACCATGGCGGAGTTGAGTCTGGAGGAGAAAAACCAGATCTCGCACCGCGCCCGCGCGGTCAGGGCTATCCTGCCGGAAATTACATTGTTAAACGGATAAATTTTGCCCTCCGGGAAACACCAGCCCTTTTCCCCTGACTTTTTATAGGTATAATTTATCAGTTTTATCCGAAAATCTTTTCCTCAGACATAAACCCATGAATTCATATGACGCTATTATCATCGGGGCTGGCATATCCGGCCTCACAGCGGGTAATTACCTGGCCAGGGGGGGAGCCAGGGTATTGCTGTGCGAACAGGCCTCCAACACAGGCGGACTGTTTAACTCCTTTGAGCGCAACGGATTTGTCTTTGATGGCGGCATCAAATCAGTGGAAAGTTCCGGCATCATCCTGCCCATGCTGACCCAGCTGGGATTGCTGGATGAGATCGGTTTTATCAAGGATCCGGTGGCGATGATCACAGCCGGGCATGTGCAGCCCATCCGCAGCCTGGATGAAGTGCAGGTGCATTTCCAGAATATCAAAACGCAATTTCCGACCCAGGCCCAAGGGCTGGAAAGGGTTTGGCAGGATACCAGCCGCGTTTTTAATTTCCTGGATGCGCTGTTGGCCTTCCCCAACCCTTTGTTCCAATCCCCTACTGAACAAAAGGAGATGCAATCCAGGTGGATAAAGGCCAACGCTTCCAAATTGATGAAAGCGCCCTGGTGCCTGCCCCTGTTCAACATCACCCTGCGAGAGTATCTGGGCAAACACCTCAGCGATGCCTCCCTGGTGGATTTCCTCAGCGCAATTTTTCCGGATGGCACCACGGCCTTCTTCGGGCTGGGGTATTTTCGCATGTTCCAGGATTATCAGTACCCCACCGGCGGGGTTGGCAAATTGCCCGAAGCAATGACCGCAGCATTTACCAGGCAGGGAGGAACCCTACTGTTGAATGCGAGAGTGGTAAAAATATTAATGAAGGATGGCTGTGTACGGGGCGTAAAACTGGCGGATGGGCGGGAATTCCTGGCCAATCACATCCTCACCGCCGCAGATGCCAACCTGACCTTCCGTGAACTCCTGCCGCGCCAGGCCGTGCCGGATGATTTCCTGCAAAAACTGGTGAAAGCCGAGCCCTCCCATTCAGCTTTTTCTGTTTTCCTTTGCCTGGATATTCCTGCCTCCAAACTGAATTTCAAAGATTGCCAGCATGTTTTCTACCACCCGGACCTGGCTGGCATACGGGAAGGCGACTGCCTGACCCGCCCGGATTATTTCTCCCATGTCCCGCAGGAGATCTCCTGCCCCAGCCTGCACCAACCCAGGCTGGCTCCCAGGGGTAAAAGCGGGCTTATCCTGAGCGCCATGACCTCTTACCATTATGCTGATAATTGGGGGTTAAAGAACGGCCAGCCCACCGCCCGGTACAAGAAACTGAAGGATAAGTTTGCACGGGAGATGATCGCCAGTCTGGAAAAATTCATTCCCGGCCTTTCCGACCACATTGAATCATTTTCAGTTGCTACCCCGCGTACCATTTATGATCAGACCCTCAACTGGCAAGGGGGCATCATGGGCTGGAGTTACATACGCCAGAAAAGTTTTTACCGCGGCAGCATGCTGCAGATCTTGCGCAGCATCCAGACCCCGGTCAAGAACCTGCTGATGTCCGGGCAGTGGGCGTTCACACCCGGCGGCTCTCCTATTTCAGTACTGACCGGTAAACTGGCAGCCGATGAAATCTTAAAATCAAAATAAACAAAATCCAAAAACCTAATAATGATTAACAAGGCATCATTTATATGAAGATTCTCGAAGACACAATTTTACGCGACCACTATGATGTGATCGTGGTCGGTGCAGGTTTGGGAGGCATGGTGGCTGCCAGTCTGATCGCCAAACGCGGGCTGCAGGTGTTGTTAATTGACCAGCAGAATAAGCCGGGCGGGTCCTGCACCTCCTTTAAGCGCAAGGACATGGTCCATGATGTTGGCACTGTAATGATCTACGGTTTTGGCCAGAAGGGATTCAAACCCTTCCACTTTATCCTGAATACCCTGGAAGAACCAATTGACGTCATTGCACACCCCACCCTGGCGCGCATGACCATTGAGGGTGAACCTCTGATCTTCCACGCTGATGTTGACCAATACCTGGAGGAACTTTCGCAACAATTCCCGGAAAGCAGGCAGGGATTGCGATCGCTTTTTGATGAATTG
>ERZ795054.1880-NODE-1880-length-18540-cov-6.807141_pt1 | contig 18540 bp, 17 predicted proteins | sample MGYA00375138_ERZ795054 | MGnify/ENA primary metagenome ERZ795054 (study PRJEB30183, sample SAMN05720215) | anaerobic digester metagenome | isolation source: active sludge of municipal wastewater-treating anaerobic digesters | place: USA | collected 2014-12-23 ... | reverse complement strand
AGCGTGGCTTGGGAGGAGTGGCCGAGCGGTTTAAGGCGCAGCTCTCGAAAAGCTGTTGGGGAGCAATCCCCTCGTGAGTTCAAATCTCACCTCCTCCGCCATCAGAATTTTAATTTATGATCCAAAACAACAAATATAAAATTTGCGCTTTAATTGGTAATGGCGGAAGGTTAAAAGCGATTGCTCAATGTTGTCAGAATCATTCGCAGGCGGATTTGGTTTTAGTTGTGTCGCACAAAAAAGAATCAGCCGGTTTAATTTGGGCCAAAGAACAGGGGGTTGAAGCAATTTCTTTTCGCTTAAGCGATTGGAAGACGCAGGGTAAAGAAAGAAGGGACTTTGACAGAGAATTAGCTCGGATTCTCAAGGAGCGGGGGATTGATTTGGTGGTGATGGCCGGTTGGGATTTGATTTTGTCCAACGTATTTTTAAAAGAGTTTCCTAATGCCGTGATTAATATTCATCCTTCGCTTTGTCCGTCTTTCCCGGGTTTGGAAGCGCCGAAGCAGGCCTTGGAATACGGCGCGAAAATTACCGGTTGCACCTTGCATTTTGTGCCGGACGAAGGAGTGGATACCGGACCGGTTATTTTCCAGCGGGCAATTGAGATAAATGATGGCGATACCTTAGAAACGCTTGAAGATAAAATTCATGAGCAAGAGGAGCAATTACTTTGCGAGGGCGTTAGAGCTTGGGTGGCGGGGAGGATTAAGGTCGAAGGAAGGAACGTGAAGATTTCTCCGCCTCCAACTTTTTAACTCATACTAATAAAGTATGAGTTAAAGGAAAAGACAAGTCTCGGGTTTAGGCGTTTAATTTATAAAAAATGAAAAAATATGAGCTTAGATTATCAAACTTTTAAAATTATCAATGATTTTGCCGGGAAAAATGCGATTTTAGATAAAGTCGGAGTGTTTTGTGCCGAGTATCTGCCGTATATTATCGGCGTTGGCGCTCTGATTTTTGCGCTTTACTGGTTTGTTAAAAATAAAAGCTGGAAAGTTGTCTGGCAGGCGCTACTGGCGATAATTTTAAGCCGTGGAATCATTACCGAGGCCATCCGTTTTTTGTGGCATCGGCCGCGGCCGTTCGTTAGCCACTTCGTCAATTCGTTGCTCAATCACGATGCCAGCGGTTCTTTTCCCTCTGGTCACACCACGCTTTTATTTGCTCTATCATCAGCGATTTATTTTTGGAATAAAAAAATCGGCTGGTTATTTTTCATTTTGAGTTTTTTGGCTTGTTTCGCCAGAATTTTTGTCGGCGTTCATTATCCGTTAGATATTTTAGGCGGGATAGTAATTGGCGTATTTTCCGGTTGGCTGATTAATAAAATTAGCAAAAAGCTTAGGTAGTTGTAAGACGCTAATTAAAATAAAAAAAACAGGTCGCTTGAGGCGACCTGTTTCATTTCTTCTAATCCGCTTTAATTTTTACTTTTTTAATCTTGGCTTTGTCTAATTTGGGCATTTTCACGGTTAAAATTCCATTTTTTAGCGAAGCACTGACGCGGTCGCTGTCAATTTCTACGGGCAGAATAACCGATCGGCTGAACCTTCCCCAATAGCATTCTTGATAAAAATAGTCATCCGACTTCACCGTTTCCTCTTGCGATCTCTGGCCTTTGATGGTAATCATGTCGTTCACGATGGAGATATCAATGTCTTCGGGCTTGACGCCGGCCACGGCTGATTTAATGATGATTTCCTGGGGCGTTTGGTAAACGTCGATCGTCAGTTGGCCTTCCGATTCCAGCCAGCCCTCTTCTTTTTCTTTGGAAGCAGAATCCTGGACTTCCAAGTCGACTTCTTTTTCGTCACTACTCGGTCGGAAAAGCGATTTAAATTTAGCATTAGCCATAAATGTGAAGATTTATTTTTTTATTCGGCAATTTTTTAATTGGCGGAAAGCTCGACTGACTATCGCGCCTGAAATTACTAATAAGATAACGAGAATGAGCGGGTATACGAACCCTTCGCTGATATTCATTATAAGATAATTATACACCGAATGCAAAACCGTGGCGAGTAAAATTCCGGCGGGAAAGGCGATAAGTAAAGCCGGAAACTTTTTTTTACAGGTTCTGGTGAATGACCAAAAATAGCCGATAATGGCAGCGGAGATGGCATGGAGCAAAACCGTGGCCAGAAACCTGATGGCGGCCGTTGCCATCAGATTGACTAAAATCGTATCGGAAAATTGGATATTGAATATTCCTTGCCAGGTGAGAATCGCGCCGCTGCCGAAAATCGTGGAGAAATAAACTTTCAGGTTTTCCGCCGCCGCAAAGCCCAAGGCAGCCGTAATCATATAAATCATCGGATCATTGGTTTCATCGCGAAAATAGCGATTTTTGATCGTGCTGATGCGGGCAGCCAGAAATTTCAAGATTTCTTCCAAGAAGGGGTAAAAGAACAAAAAGAGTATTGCTCCTAATTGGCTATTGGGATTATTTTGGACAAACGGCCGAAACCAAACGTTTTCCGCTTGGCTGCCGATAATGGTTACCAGTCCGCCTAAGACGAAAGTCAAAAGCAGATAGCGTTTGGGTTCGGGCCGGCCGTCTTTTTTTAGAAAATAAAACAGCCAAGCGACGCTCGGCACTACCGCTAGAAGGAAAAGAAAAAGTAGTTTTGACAATCCCTCCCAATTCATAAGATTATATCGGCCATTCCTCAATCATTAATAATTTTTTCTCCTTGATCGGAAGTTTTTGATAGATTTCCTCCGTGATGAACGGCATAAAAGGATGAAGAAGCTTCAAATTGGTTTTTAAAATTTCCAGGAGCAGATATTGGCTGGCTAACCGCTCATTTTTATCAGCGGATTTTAGGCGTGGTTTCACGCTTTCAATTATTTTATCGGCAAAGGTGTGCCAGAAATAATGATAGATTTTTTCTCCAGCCGCATAAAAGCGGAAATTTTCCATATCTTTCGTCACCTCCTTAATGAATTTCCCCAGTTCCTTGAGAATTTTTTTGTCGCCATCGGTCAGGGTCGGTTTTGACAACGGAGCAAAATCTTCCAAGTTCATCATTACGAATTTGCTGGCATTCCAAATTTTATTGGCAAAATTGCGGTAGCCGCGGATTTTTTCTTCGGAAATAATCGGGTCATTGCCCGGCGCATTCCCTATAATCAGGGCCAGACGCAAGGCGTCGGTGCCGTATAGATCAATGACGCCCAAGGGATCAATGGCATTATTTTTGGACTTAGACATTTTTTGGCGGTCTTTATCTCTGATTAAGCCATGGAGATAAACGTGTTCAAAGGGAATTTTTCCGGTAACATAAAGTCCAAACATTATCATTCTGGCTACCCAGAAGAAGAGAATGTCCCAACCCGTTTCCATAATTGAAGTTGGATAAAACCTTTTGAAATCATCGGGCCGACAAGCTTGTAGGGTGGCAAAGGGCCATTGGCCCGAGGAAAACCAGGTATCAAACACATCACTTTCTTTTTTAAAGGAATTGTTATTGCATTTTGGGCACCTGTCGGGCCGGCCGTTTTCTATAAAGAGAATGTCTTGGCCGCATTTCGCGCAGTACCAAATCGGAATGGGAATGCCCCAAACAATTTGCCGTGAGATGTTCCAGTCGCGGATATTTTTCATCCAGTGATTAAAAATTTTTTCAAATTTTTTGCTGACGAATTTAACTTTTCCCGATTTCACCGCTTCTGTCGCCAGATCGCGCAGGGATAATTTTCCGCTTTTGGGCGCCTCTGTCATTTTCACAAACCATTGAGTACGAGGCAGGGGTTCAATGGTGTTTTTACATTTATAACAAACAGAAACCTGATGCTTATAATCTTCAATTTTTTCCAAAGCTCCGGCTTTTTCCAGGATTTCAATGGATTTGGTTCTGGCCTCCAGAATTTTCAAGCCGTTTAATTCGCCGGTCAGCTCGTTCATTCTTCCGTCCCAGCCGATAATTTGGTAATCAAGCGGTAACGAATGATTTTTTCCGATTTCAAAGTCAACGCTGTCGTGAGCCGGCGTGATTTTTAAGGCGCCGGTTCCGAAATCCTTATCTACCGCGCTGTCGCTGATTACTTTGATGGCATCGCCGTATTTCCCTCTATTTTTAATCAGGGGATTGGTGACGGATTTCCCGATAAAGTTTTTGTACTGCTTGTTTTGGGGGTGAACGGCAATGGCGAAGTCGCCGGGAATCGTTTCGGGCCGGGTAGTGGCCACGATTATGAATTCTTTGGGATTATCAGCCAGAAAATATTTTACATAATATATCTTATCGTTTCTTTCTTCCCAATTGATTTCCAAATCCGAAAGCGCGGTTTGGTGTTTGGGGCACCAATTAACAATGCGGCTAGCGCGGTAAATCAAGCCGTCGTCATACATTTTTTTGAACGTTTGATAGACTGTTTTGATGATGTTTGGATCAAGCGTGAATTTTTCCCTGGACCAATCGCAGGAAGCGCCTAATTTTTTTATCTGGTCTTCCATGTGGGATTTGTTGGTTTGGGTAAAATCCCAGATCATTTTATAAAGTTTTTCCCGGCCGCCTTCTTGTTTCAAAATTTCAAACCGGCTGCTGCCTTCTTTTTCCAATTTTTTTTCAAATACCACTTGGGTTTCAAATCCGGCGTGGTCCGCTCCGGGCAGCCACAAAGTTTTAAAGCCGCGCATCCTTTTATATCTGATCATTATGTCTTCGGTGGCGGTGGTTAGGGCATGACCCAGGTGCAAGGAGCCGTTGGCATTGGGCGGCGGCATTATAATGGTGAACGGTTTCTGATGGCGCTCGGGTAGGTTATCAGGGTTGAAAAAACCCGATTCTTCCCATAAGCGGTAAATTTTTTCCTCTGTTTCGTTTGGATTATATGAAGACGAATTATCGGGCATGATGTTTTAATTGTATTTTAAAAACGCGATTTTCGCAACTCTTTTGAGGCATTTGATTTATTTGCTATTGGTCAATTTTCAGGGTAAAATTAAATTAATTGATCAAAGCCCTTATGCAAAAAGACGTTACAATTTTCGCTGAAACCAATTTCCGCAACCAGCGGGTCAAATTCGGCATTAAAACCGATGATCGCCGCAAGCATATGTATGCCATCGGTAAAACCGGCATGGGTAAGACTGTAATGCTGGAAAATATGGCGATTGACGACATTCGGGCTGGCCGCGGTTTAGCCTTCATTGATCCACACGGCGAATCCGCCCAGCGCCTGTTGAGTTTTGTGCCCAAAGAACGTTTGAACGATGTGATTTATTTCTGTCCTCCGGATTTGAATTTCCCCATCGCTTTCAATCCGCTGGAGGCGATTTCCGAGGAACATCATCATTTGGTGGCTTCCAGTATTTTGGAAATTTTTAAGAAAATTTGGCCCGATGTTTGGAGCGCAAGGATGGAATACATTCTCAATAATTGTTTGATGGCGCTTTTGGAATATTCCGATTCCACCCTGTTGGACATTATGCGGCTTTTGACTGACAATGATTTCCGGAAAAAAATCGTGGACAGCCTTAAGGATCCGGTAGTAAAAAATTTCTGGGTCAATGAATACGCTCGATACAATGAAAGATTTCAAACCGAGGCCATTGCACCGATTCAAAACAAAGTGGGTCAGTTTTTGACCAACCCTTTGATTCGGAATATTATCGGCCAGAAAAAATCTTCTTTTGATATCCGCAAGGCGATGGATGAGGGAAAGATTTTGATTGTCAACATTTCCAAGGGTCTGATGGGTGAGTCCAATTCCGCTCTTTTGGGCGCGATGATGGTGACGAAGATTGAACAAGCAGCGATGAGCCGGGCTGACGTGCCGGAAAGCGAGCGTCCCGACTTCTTCCTTTATGTTGATGAATTTCAGACATTTGCCACTGAGTCTTTTGCCAACATTCTTTCTGAGGCGCGTAAGTACCATTTATCTTTGATCATTTCCCACCAATACATTGCCCAGTTGCCGGAGCCGGTGAAATTCGCCATTTTCGGCAACGTCGGCACGTTTGTCGTTTTCCGGGTTGGCGCCGAAGATGCCGAGTGGCTGGAAAAGGAATTTGAGCCGGAGTTTATGGCCAACGACCTGGTGAACTTGGCGAAATACAATATTTATTTAAAATTGATGATTGACGGAATGACCTCTAAGGCTTTTTCCGCCAGCACTTTGGCGCCCTATCCGATTCCGGAAGAAGATTCGGCTCCGACCATTATTGAATATACGCGAACGAAATACGCCGTTCCGAGGCTGCAGATTGAAACGGAAATTACTCAGGAATGGTCAAAAATAGATAATCACGAAGAAGCAGGAGGAAGGCGCGATCAGGGCGGGAGAGGAGAAGGGCGGGAAAGGTCCAAACCCGTTAAAAAACCTTTCAGTGATTTTTGCTGGGTGTGCGGTCAGGAAACGGATGTGGCCTTTCAGCCCGATGGCCGCCGTCCGATTTATTGCAAGAATTGCTACGATGGCGTGAAAGCCGGAGAAATAATTCCGCCTACCAAGCCCAAAAAATTGGAAACGCTCATCGTGAAGAGCGCCAGCGTTAAAAATTTATCCAGTCGGGAGAAGGAAGAAAAACCCGAATTTCCCAAGCGCCCCGGGGTTAATTTGGACGAGTTGAGAAAATCTTTGCAGGAATCTTTGGGCAAGCTGCAAAAAAAGGAGGAAGATAAAAAAGAGGAGACGTCGTCGGACTCTCAATAAGCAAATAAAACTATGTTAGGAATTAATGACCTAAAGCCAGGAGTTGTTTTTATCATGGATGATCAGCCCTACGAAGTTTTATGGGTTAATCATCTGAAGATGCAGATGCGCAAGCCGGTGTTGCAGACCCGGGTGAAGAATTTAATCAACGGAAAAGTATTGGAGAAAAATCTTTCGCATTCCGAGTCTTTTGAGGAAGCGGAGGTGGAGCGAGCTCATGTTCTCTATCTTTATAATCATCGGGGAGAATATTGGTTTTGCGATCCCAAGGATCGCGCCAAAAGATTTCAATTACCGGAAGAATTATTGGCTGACAGCAAGTATTATTTGAAGCCCAATACGGAAATAGATGCTTTTAAGTTCAATGACCAAGTGATAAACATCAATTTGCCGATTAAAATGGATTTTCAGGTAGTAGAAGCGCCGCCGGGAATCAAAGGCAATACGGCTCAGGGCGGCACAAAAATCGTTACCATTGAATCCGGAGCACAGATTTCAGTTCCGCTTTTCATTGAAGAAGGAGATGTTATTAAAGTGAACACTGAACGCGGAGAGTACGTGGAGCGAGTGCAAAAGCGTTAAAGAAAAATGCGGCCTGGTTTATGAGCCTGCAAACGTTATTTTTTGAAAATCTTTCGCCAAAACAAACTGTTTTTAAAAACAGTTTTTGGCTTTTTTTAGGCCAGGGCATCGGTAAGTTCTTCAAATTTTTTTTACTGCTGGCCGCAGCCCGTATTCTGGGCCCGACTGATTTCGGCGCCTTTAATTATTTATTTTCCATCGCCTCCTTGTTTTTTATCTTTTCTGATTGGGGGGTCAGCGCTCTGGTGATCCGTGATTACCAGAATGACTCCATCGATAAAGAAAAATACATCAGAAGCGCGGCCGGATTGAAGATAATCTTAGTGGCCGTAGCCTTCCTGGCGGTTTTAGCCGGTTTGTTGTTTTTTCAAAACCCGGTTTTTAAAACCACCTTAATCTTATTGGCGGTTTTTTTGGTCGTCTCTAATCTCCGCGACTTTATTGTTTACCTTTTTCGTGCTTTTCAAAAGATGGAAAAAGAATTTTGGCTGGTGCTGGCGGAAAATTTCTCACTTTTAGTTGTCGGCCTCTCTCTTTTGTTGATTTATAAAAATATCATTTCTTTAAGCTTAGCCTATATTGGCAGTATGGTTGTCAGCGCGGCGCTGGCTTTAATTTTGTTCAAAAATTATTTCTCCTATCTTAAACCGAGATGGCCTAAGGATGAACTGAAAAAATTATTGAGCAATGGGGCGCCGATTATGTTTTGCGGTCTCCTTTCCTTTATATTTTTTTCCACCGATCAGATAATTTTAGGAAAGTTGCGCGGCACTACCGAAGTTGGCTATTATTCCATTGCGACCAAAATTATTCTTTTGGTTAATACAATCGCGACCTTATTGATGACGGCAGTTTTTCCTTATTTGGCTTCACAAGTGCATAATGCGCAAAAAGTAATAAAGATTTTTAAAAAAACCCTGTTGGCTTTTATCGTTTTGAGCCTTTTCTTGGCGGTTTTGGGTATGCTCTCGGCGCCGATTATCCCCTTGATTGTCGGTTCGCAGTACGGCCCATCGGTCAGCCTCTTCCGGTTTTTTATTTGGATCATAGTTTTTATGTTTCCGGTTGCCTTATTTGATTACATTCTTTTTGCTTATAATAAACAATGGCTGAATTTTTGGTTTACTTCCGCTTGTGCCGTTATCAACGTCATTTTGAATTTTACCCTCATTCCTCGTTACGGAATGTTCGGGGCAGCTACGGCGAGCATCATAGCTCAATTTTTGAATTTCGTCATTAGCTGGTATTTGTCGCGGAAGGTGATGGCCAACGCGCTAAAATCTTTGCCCGCCACCCTTAATTCATAAAATTATGAGCGAGAAAAAAAATTTGGATATTGTTCAAACATTGTCTTCCCCAAGGAACAGAGATTTGTTCCGTAATGATTGGCAGGGCAAGATTGTGCGTCGAGCGTTAATCGGGGAATTGTTTCTAAGGGGCAAGTTGGGGGCGGCCGAGACGTTTCGGGGCCTGCTGCCGTGGCGTGCCCCGCTGTTTAAAGGATGGCGCAATGACTTTGACTATTCTTCATTGTTAGCCGGATATTTCCTGAAAGATAAAAATTATGCATTTAATCCCGTTAATTTTTTGGGTTATGAATTAAATTATTTACCCGTTGATTTTACCGGTGCCGATGACTGGGCTAAAGCTTTTTGCGTGGCGGCGGATATGGTGGCGCAGATTGTTTCGGTTGATCAATATTGTGCCCGTGAATTTATCAAGAAAAACTCCACAATTATCGATGTCGGGGCCAATATCGGAATTTTTTCTTTATTTGCCAATTATTTGTCCCGTTCCGGCAATGTTTATGCGTTTGAGCCGACTCCGAAGATATTTGCCATTCTGGAACGTAATGTGACTGCCAATAATTTATCGCAAAATATCCATATTGTTAATAAGGCCCTTGGCGATAAAGATAGAAAAATAATGCTTATGCAATCGCCGGATGCTTTAGAAAGCGCCAATAGGGTTGTTGAGAGTAACCTTTTAATTAATAATAAAAGGGGGTTGGTTAATTTTGAAGAAGTATCGATGACAACCTTAGATAAATTTATTCAGGAAAGTAATATAAAAAAAGTTGATTTTATTAAAATTGATGCCGAGGGCTATGAACAGCAAATCCTTAAAGGCGCCGGAGAAGTGATTAAAAAATTTTCTCCGGTCATTGCTTGCTCGGCCTACCATTTAAAAAATGATGAGATGGAAATACCCAAATTAGTTTTGTCTCTGAATGACCAATACGATTATCGTTTGGAAAAACGCAGAGAAAAAGATTTGATTTTTTGGCCGAAAAATAACCATGATTAAGGAAATTTCAATATTTTTTGAACAGTTCGAGCCCGTCCACGAAATTAAGGATACGGGCCAGATTATTTTTGGCTTGATTGATGTCGGTATTAAGGTTGAGCTAATTACTATTAATAAAGATTGTCTGAAACGATATCGACCCTTGTTTCCAGTTATCCGAGCAAAAATCGGCGATCTGACCGATGTGGGTTTTTGGGAAAGATTAGAATCCGATACCATTATATTTTATTATGGCCTGCGCCAATATAAAAAGCATTTTCAAGCTATCAAAGCTGCCAATAAAAAAATAATCATTAAATTGGATTCTGATGGTCGACTTTGGTATCCTTTGCATTATTTTCGTTCCCAGCGCTTTAAGCATGCCAGTGGATTATTTAGGCGGTTGGCCAGAGCCATTAAGTGGAGCATGCCGTTATGGCGCAAAAATATTGTTCGAGCAGATTTTAAGCAATTAGAAATGGCTGATGCCATTATTATTGAGAGTCCGGAAGCCCGAAATAATTTGATCCATTTGTATGATTATTGGAATCAGCCGGAACTGGCGGAAAAAACTTATGTTGTTCCCCATCCTCTTGAGCCGTTATTTACGTCCGGCGGTCTGGCGCCGGAAAAAGAAAATACGATTATAGCGGTTGGCCGTTGGAATTATTCGGAAGCGAAAAACCCAAAATTATTGGTAAAAACTTTGGTGAATTTCTTGCGTTCTAAAAAAGATTATCAAGCTAAAATTATCGGTAGCGGCGACGATGTCATAAGGAAGTTATTAGATAAATACGAAAGTGATCTTGGCGACAGGGTGAAGATTTTAGGCCATTTAACGCATAACCAATTACAAGCGCATTTAAAAACTGCGCAAATATTTTTCATGCCGTCGCGGTGGGAAAGTTTCGGCTTGGCCGCTGCCGAAGCTGTTTGTTGCGGCTGTTCCATTGTCGGAACTCCGCTGGAACCGCTGAAGTATTTATCCGGGCAGGGTTTTTCCGGAGAAACGGCCGCAGATTTTTCTTTAAAGGCTGTTTCCTCCGCTCTTTTCTTGGCCGCAGACAAATGGGAGCATAAAGAATATAATCCGGAAGAAATCGCTAATTTTTGGAGAGAGAAGCTGGACAGGAAAACTATTGCTCAAGAAATTATTCAAATCGCCGAAAAGATCTAATTCTATGAAATTAGCCATTTTTTATCCTTATTTTAATAGGCAAGGGGGCGTAGAAAAAATCATTGATTTTTATTTGAAGAATTTGGCGGAGGAGAAGAACGTGGAAATAACCTGTTTTGGCTTGCGGGCGTCGGCTGAGATTAAAAATGATTATATGGCCAAAGTGAAGTTTAAAGAGTTAAAAATTCCGCTCGTTAACCCCTTCTTGACGCACCTTTGTTTTTTCTCTTGGGCTTCCTGGGTGGTGCGTTTTTCCAAGTTTGACGTCTACTATTCCCATTTTCCGATTTTGAGTTTTAACAAAAATTTCCTTTATCACGTTCATTCGGTTCAACGATCGGTGATTCGGGCCATTGAGAAAAATAACGGCTGGTCGGGGAAATTAAGATATTTCTTGAGGCGGTACTATCCTTTGCCGATTGTTTTGGAAAAAGGGGCGTTTCGTTTCCACGAAAATAAAAAGTTTATTGCAGTCTCGCCGAAAATCAAAAGAGAAATCATTGAGGAATATAAAATTCCGGAAAACGCCATCGTTACGATTCCGGCGCCGATAGCTTTGGAGAAATTCTCTTTTTTAAATCGGGAAAAATGGCAAAAAGAAGCAAGGGGTCAATACGACTTTCTCTCCAGGCCGAATTGGCTCTGGCTGGGTACGGTTGTTAATCGCTTAACCGGAAAAAACGTCCGCTTGATGCTTCAGGCCCTGACCGGTGTTTGGCGCAATGTCGGTTTGATAATTGTCGGTTTGCCCCGGAAGAAAGACGTTATGCGTTTGCGCCGCTGGCTCAAAGCGTTGTGCCTTGAAAAAAGGGTATTTTTCCTCGGTCCGCAATCAAATTTGGAAAAGATTTATTCTCTTTTTGACTTTTTTATTCTTCCTTCTTTTTACGAGTCATTCGGTTTAAGCGTGATGGAATCGTTATTGATGGGAACGCCGGCAATTGTTTCCAAGGAAATCGGTTGCGTGGACTTCTTGCCTGTGGAAATAAAAAGGGAAATGCTCATTGAATTAGCCGATATTAAGCAGGAAGGGGAGTTGGCCGCCGTTTTAAAAACAACAAAGCCGTTGGTAATGGAAGGAAAAACTGAAAAACTATCTGTTTTGGCGGATTACGTCCGAAAGCTTAATATCAATGGCTTGACCGAGCTTAAAAAACTTTTAAATATATGATTCATATTAAAGTTTCAATTATTATCCCCACTCACAAAAGGAAAGATTTGTTAAAAAACTGCTTAGCCAAACTGGCGGAAATCGAGCGGGATGATTTCGAAATAATAATTGTTAATGATTATTTGTCTGATGATTTGAGTGATGTCATCGGTGGTAATTTGATGGGTAAGGCCTCAATTTTTAATAATCAGAAAAATTTGGGGCCGGCTTGTAGCCGGAATCTGGGTGCCGTTCATGCCCAAGGAGAAATTTTGGCCTTTATTGACGACGATATTTTAGTTTCCAAAAATTGGATAGACGTAGGCGTGCGGGCTTTCTCTGAAAATGATAACCGGGTGGCCGTGGTCGGGAAAACCGTTCTTCCAACCGGACAATTTCCCCATCCCTTCAGGCATTTTATGATTAATGATCATCCGGGCCGATATCCATCTTGCAATTTGTGGATAAAAAAGGCGGCCTTTGAAAAAGCCGGCGGTTTTTCTTCGGATTTTTTTGATAAGCGTTGGAAAATTTTTCATCATGAAGATGCGGATTTGTGTTTTCGTTTAATGAAAATAGGAACCGTTGTTTTTAACGAAGAATTAATAGCGGAACATCCGGCTCATTCTTACTCTTGGCACAATCCGTTAAAAGCCGCTAAAAAAGTTTTCTTTGACCCGCTTTTGTTCAAGCGCCATCCGCAAAAATACGATTTATTGACCAGGCGTTGTTTCCAGCGCTTCTGCCTGAAAAGAGCGCGTACACGACCGAGAATTATTGATTTTTGGCTTTTTGTTTTAGCTGTGGTGCTGCTTTTTTATTCGTTTTGGTGGTTGGCCGGCGCCTTAGTGCTATTGGGAATTATTTTACTTAAAGTTGATGTCGTCAGAAAAATCGGCTGGAATAATATTTTTAGGATAAAAATCTGGGAATGGCCGGCTATTCTGGCTGTTCAATTTTTAGCCCTTATTTATTTTAATGTTTTTCTGGTTTTGGGAATGTTTAGGGCCAAAAAATTTTTCTTCTAAAATGACGTTAGGCAGAAAAGCCGGATTTAAAATAATAGAAGAGCGTTGTATGATTAAGTAGAAGGTGATTAATATGCAAAAAATTCTTCAAGTAAACAAACTGTATTATCCTTGGATCGGCGGAGTGGAAACTGTCGTTCAACAAATAGCCGAGGGGCTGAGGGATAAAGCGCAAATGGAAGTTTTGGTTTGCCAGCCCAAAGGAAAAGGAAGGACCGAAGTAATTAACGGCATCAAAATCCATAAGGCTGCTAGTTGGGGGATGACAATGGGAATGCCGATTTCTTTGAGTTTTTTCCGCCTCTTTAAAAAATTGATCAAAGAAAACGATTTGATTTTTTTGCATCATCCGTATCCTCTGGGGTTTTTAGCTTATTATTTATTCGGTCGTTCCAAAAAGATGGTTGTCTGGTATCATTCCGACATCGTTAAACAGAAATTTTCCGGTTTTCTTTTTTCGCCGATTTTGAGAGCGGTTTTAAAAAAATCCCGGAAAATCTTTGTTTCCAATCCCAATTTATTTGAAAGTTCCGGAATGTTAAAAAAGTTCCAAAATAAATGTGTGGTTGTTCCGTTCGGTATCAAGCCGGAATTTTTTCAGGCCAGCGGCGGAATTTTAGAACAGGCCCAAGAAATCAGGAAAAAATTCGGCGAACCGCTTGTTTTGGCGATTGGCCGTCTGACCAATTACAAGGGTTTTGAGTATTTGATTGAGGCCAGCCGAAATGTTAACGCCAAATTTTTATTAATTGGCGAGGGAACTTTAAAAAACAAACTTTTGCGTCGCATTCGGCGTTTTCATTTGGGGAATAAATTTTTTCTTATTCCGCCGGTTTCTGATTTACTTCCGTATTATCATGCCTGCGATGTTTTTGTCTTGCCTTCAACCAAAAAGTCCGAAGCCTTTGGCCTAGTTTTATTGGGGGCCATGGCTTGCGCCAAGCCGGTTATTTCCACACGGTTAGGAACTGGTACCAGTTTTGTTAATCAGGATAAAAAAACCGGTTTTGTGGTGGAACCGAAGAATTCTTCTTCTTTAGCCAAAAGTCTTAATGATTTGATAACTGACGATGCCTTAAAAGCTGCTTTGGGTCAAAGGGCCAAGGAGTGGGCAGGGGGATTCGCTTTAGAGAAGTTTTTAGAAAAAGTCTGGTCAGAGTTGGCCAGCTAAGCGGTTTGGCATTTTTTATTTTTATCGTTATAATGGGATTGTATGAGCGATTTTTCCAAAAAAGAAATATCCTGGGGTAGTTTTTGGCGGTTGGCGCTGATCGTTATTTTTTTACTTTCGGCATTTTATTTGCGTTCGGTTCTGGTCGTTTTGCTCTTTGCCGTTATTATTTCTTCGGCTTTGGAACCGCTGGTAAACTGGTTTGAACGTCGTGGCTGGGGCCGAATTTGGTCCACCCTTCTTTTGTATCTTTTAAGCATTTCTTTGCTGGCCACTTTTCTCTTTTTTGTTGTGCCCATAGTCTATCAGGAATTTTTAGGCGTAATTGCTTTGATCCCCGGTTATTCGGAAAAAATTTCTAATTCTTTCGTCGGGTCGCAATTTTCCCAAAGCATTAACGATATCATCATCAATTACGGCGGATCGCTGTTAAAGAGCGGCGCTGTGGTTATTTCCACGTTGGTGAATATCGCCGGCGGCATTGCTTCGGCAGTCAGTGTTTTGTTGATTTCTTTCTATCTGTTGATGCGGCGTGATGGGATTTCTGATTTTCTGCGCAATGTTCTTCCTCAGGGCATAGAAAATGAAGTGGTGCGGGTTTGGCAGCGCAGCCGCTATCGGATTGGTCGCTGGTTTCGCACTCAGTTAATTCTGAGTTTGTTTGTCGGTTTTTTGGTTTTCCTCTCCCTTTGGATCATGGGAGTTAGATATAGTTTGATTTTGGGCATAGTGGCGGCCATCTTTGAAATTGTTCCGATCGCTGGACCGATTTTTGCCGGAGCGGTCAGTGCGGTAGTGGCCCTAACTCAATCTTTGCCTTTGGCTATCTGGGTGATTATTGTTTTCCTTCTTATTCAACAGCTGGAAAGCAATATTTTTGTTCCTTTGATTATGAAAAAATCAGTCGGCTTGAATCCGATTATGATTATTCTGGGAATTTTGGCTGGGGCCAAATTGGGCGGGATTGTCGGGGTGGTTTTGGCGGCGCCAGTACTGGTTTTTTTGGAAGAAATAATAACGGAATTAAATCGCCGAAAAACTCATTACTTGCCGATTAAAGAAGATTAAATCAAAAGCAGGGCCGTTAGCGCTACGATGATTTGATTCATAACCCCCCAAAAGATTCGGGGGTTTTCTGATTTTTGGCCGTGAATGTTGTGATGGATTTTTTGATAGAAATTAGATATTTTGTAGCTAAAATTATCAGCGGGTTCGGTGTTATTCGCATTGATTGTCTCGCCAAGAAATAATTTTTTCCAGCTGCGATTTTTGGAAAAATAGGCAATGGCATTGAGGCCATCTGGCAGTATGCCCAAAAATCCGCCGATTAGAACATTGAACAGGTTGCCCTTATGATTGTTAAAGATTATAATCAAAATAAAGCCTGCCGCTAAGTCCAGAGTCAACTTTAATATTACCAGCCAGAAGTTTTTGCTTTTCCAGCCGAAGGAGATTCCTTTTAAACTGTAATCGCAATGGGGAATAAGGTCTAAAACAAAATGGCTGCAAAAAGCCAAAACCCAGCCCAACCAAGTTGTTTTAATTTGACTGCTCAGGGCGGCGCCGGCTAATGCATGAACAACTAAAATCATAAATTATTTCTTCAATTTTAACACAACTTCCAAACAATGTCTAAAAAAATTTACATTACAACATCTCTTCCCTATGTTAATGCCGATCCTCATCTCGGTCATGCTCTGGAATTTGTTCAGACTGATTGCGTTGTTAGGTATCAAAGACTAATTGGCAATGAAGTTTTTTTCATTTCTGGAGCTGATGAGAATAGTTTAAAAAATGTTTTAGCGGCGGAAAAGGCGGGGGTGTCAGTTCAAGATTGGGTAAATAAACAGTCTGATACCATTTATAGATTTAAAGACGCTTATAATATTTCTTTCGATGATTTCATTAAAACTACTCAATTGCGTCACGTTGAAGGCGCGCAAAAGATGTGGTTGTCAGCCAAAGAGGATATTTATAAAGGGTATTACGAAGGTTTATACTGCGTTGGCTGTGAAGATTTTTATAGGGAAGCGGATTTGGTTGACGGCTGTTGTCCGGAACATAAAACTAAGCCTGAAATTGTCAAAGAGGAAAACTATTTTTTCCGCTTGAGTAAATATCAAAAGCAGTTGGAAGAAATTTATCAAGACAATCAAATTGGCATTTATCCCAGCAGCCGCAAAAGCGACATTTACAATTTTTTGAAAGAAGGATTAAGAGATTTCAGTATTTCACGTTCACAGACGCGGGCGCATAATTGGGGCATTCCGGTGCCTGAGGATAAAAGTCAGGCAATTTATGTTTGGTTTGACGCTTTGTGCAATTATGTGACCGTTTTGGGTTATGCTAAAAATTCTCCGCTTTTCCGGGCTTGGTGGGAAGACGAATCAACTGAAATCTGGCATTTTATCGGTAAGGATATTTCCAAGTTCCACTGCATTTATTGGCCAGCCATGCTGATGGCTGCCAAGTTGCGTTTGCCGTCTAAAATTATCATTCACGGCTTTATCACTTCGGAAGGGGAAAAGATGTCTAAAAGTTTGGGTAATGGTTTGAATCCTTTTGAATTGGCCAAAGAATACGGCCCCGATGTTCTGCGTTATTATATGTTAAGGGAATTTTCTTTGGCTCAGGACGGTGATTTTAATCGAATAACGCTTTTGGAGCGTTATAATAAAGAATTGGCCAATGGCTTGGGCAATCTTTTAAGCCGGGTGACGACATTGATGGAGAAAAATGGTGGTCGGGTCAAACCAGAATTTAATTTATTGAGTTCAGCCATTGAAGAAACTTGGCAAAAATATAATGAAGCCTTTTCCGAATTTAAAATAAATTTGGCAGTTGATAGTTTTTTGCAATTAATTACCAAGGCCGACGCTTTTGTTAATGAAAAACAAATCTGGAAAATAGAGGATAAAGAACAGTTGGAGCAGTCCCTATCTTCTTTGTGGCTGATTTTGGCGAATCTCTCTCTTTTAATTGAACCGTTTATGCCGGAAACCAGCAAGAAAATAAAAGAATCCTTAGGAATCAAAAATGAGAAAAAAGAAGATTGGTCAAAAACAACTTTTGCAGTTAAAAAAATCTCCGCTCTTTTTCCGCGCAAGCAATAATGTCTTATTTAATTGATAGTCACAGTCATTTGGATTTTGAAGATTTTGATAAGGATCGCGATTCAGTTATTCAGCGGGCTTTTGATTCTGGGTTAAAAGCGATAATCACTATCGGCACGAATTTGGAATCGTCTAAAAAATCCATCGCCTTGGCGGAAAAATACGAAAATATTTTTGCCACCGTCAGCCTGCATCCGATTGACGTTGATAAGGAAGAATTCATCGGCTTAACCTTTTTGGATTTGGCTCATCATCCAAAAGTTGTGGCCATCGGCGAAACTGGTTTGGATTATTATCATTCAAGCGATAAAGAAAAGCAAAAACAGGTTTTTCAGAAGCTGGTTCAAATTGCCATTGAAGTTGAGAAACCCATTATTATTCATTCCCGCGATGCTGATGAGGATATTTTATTCTTGCTGAAAGAAATGGCTTTGCCGAAATCCCGAGGCGTTATTCATTGCTTTGGTCGGGATTATGAAATGGCCAAGAAGTTTTTAGATTTGGGATTTTTAATTTCTTACACCGGCAACATCACTTATGGTTCGGAAAGGCAAAAATCAATTACAGAGGTCCCTTTAGAAAAAATAATAGTTGAAACTGATTGTCCGTTTTTGGCGCCCGTTCCTTTTCGCGGCCAGAGAAACGAGCCGTCTTGCGTTAAATACGTGGCTGAAAAAATAGCGGAAATTAAAAAAATTGATTTTTCGGCCGTTGCAGAACAAACAACAAAAAACTGCATCAAATTGTTTAATTTGCCGATTATTTGATTTCTATTGCTAAAATCATTATCATTAACGTATGCGCGTTAAAAAAATTTTCCAAAAAGAATGGTTTTTGATAGCCATTATTGTTTTGGCGGCCATTGTGACCCGTTTTTATCATTTCGGCCAGCCGAATCAAATTATTTTTGATGAAGTTTATTTTCCGAAATTCGCCACTGATTATTTCAGGGGCGATTATTATTTTGACATCCATCCGCCCTTGGCGAAATTGATGATGGCGGGCACGGCCAAGCTTTTGGGCACTGATTTGCCGACCACCTTTGATTTTAAGAATATCAGCCAGACCTATCCGGATGATTCGTATAAGATTTTGAGGTTTTTGGTCAGTTCTTTCGGCGTAATGCTAATAATCGGAATTTACTTTTTAACCAAAGAATTATTCCATAATAAATGGCCGGCATTTTTAGCGGGCCTTTTGGCAATTTTTGATAATGCTCTTTTGGTGCAATCGCGCGTTATTTTAACGGATGTTTTTCTTCTGGCTTTCGGCGTTTTGGGCCTGGTTTTTATTTTTGTTTCGCGCCGGAAGCGGCCATTCAGTTGTTCCTGGTTTGTCTTTTTGATTCTGGCTGGTCTTTTTTTGGC